>Ga0187893_10003749_pt1 | contig 30070 bp, 22 predicted proteins | sample MA1701074metaG_FD_139574 | JGI IMG/M metagenome (GOLD analysis project Ga0187893, IMG submission 139574) | White microbial mat communities from a basaltic lava cave in the Kipuka Kanohina Cave System on the Island of Hawaii, USA - MA170107-4 metaG ...
TGAACCGGCGAACCATGGAAACCAACTTGTTTGAGCGACTCACCAAGGCCTGTCTCAACACCACCACGATTACTTACAAGCACTTGACCGCAGAGCCGGAGCAAGCGTGATATTCATTTAATAAAAATATCGAACCAAAACTTACGTTTTGGCCGATTAATAACAGGATTTCTCCAGTTGTCAGGTCCCTCTAGCTTGTCATATCCCAATCTAAAATCGACTTTCTCCCTTGAGAGTCTTCACAGGCTCCTCGATGACATAGCCGAGCGACTTGTACCCTCTCACTCGTTTTGCAAACATTCGCGACAGCGTCGCAACGTGGCTGTCCACGTAGTCGTACACGCGAACAACCTTCTTGTTCGCGTGCATCCGATGCAGACGCCCAACGTATTGCTGCAGCGTACCTTTCCACGAGATTGGCCAGGCAAGAAACAAAGTGTCTAGCCTTGCGTCGTCGAACCCTTCTCCGATGCAACTGCCAGTGGCGACGATCACCCGCGGCTCTCCTTCGGGCAAACCGGCCATCTCATCGCGCACGGCTTGGCGCTGCTTCCTTCCCATGCCCCTCGCAGGACCACAACGTTTTTGATGCTCTCTTTCAACCTCGCCTCAAACTGGTCCACTTGCTCCCGACGCCCGGTGAGGACCAATGGAAAGCAACCTGATTCAACGGCGTTGAGCACGTCGCCAACAATCAATCCGAGCCGATCTGGATCCTTTCCGAGGGCTGCAAAAATGTCCTGAATACTCGGCTCAGGGATTGCTTCGACAGTGGTCGGGAGTCGAAACTCAGTGTGGCGAGGAATCACCTGCTGAACCAACTCTTCGCCTGCTGGCGCGTTGCGGCTCGGATGATAACGAATCGGTCCGCACTGCATGAAGATGATGGGATGATGCCCATCCTTGCGTGTGGGAGTGGCCGTCAATCCAACCACAAAGCGGGCTTTCGCCTGTTTCAGTACCTGCTCGAAGCTGAAGGCAGAGATGTGGTGGCATTCATCCACAATAACGTGACCATAGCCAGCCACCAAGTCCTTCACCTCTCCTTTCCGGTACAGGCTCTGGATCATGGCGACATCAATTCGGCCGGTAATCTGCTCCTTCCCGCCTCCGATTTGTCCAATGGATTCCACCGGCACATTGAGAAACGAAGCAAGCCGCTCTCTCCATTGATCGAGCAACTGGCCGCGATGCACCAGCACCAGCGTGTTCACCCTCCTTTCAGATATCAGCGAGGTTGCCACGGTAGTCTTGCCGAAGGCCGTCGGCGCACAAAGCAAGCCTTCATCGAATTGAAGCAGACGTTCAGCCGCTTCCTGCTGCGTCGGGCGGAGGGTTCCGACAAAAGGAGCATCAATTGGATGACCCGTGGACCGCTGGTCGATGACCTTGGTTTCGATGCCGAGCTTCTTGAATAACCGAAGCAATTCGTCGAAGCATCCACGAGGCAATCCCAGGTGTTTGGGAAAGTCCTCTGCACAGCCAATCACCCGAGGCTTGCCGAAGGTGGAAAGACGCATGGCCTGTGCCCGGTAGAACTCAGGATTCTGAAAGGCGGCAAGACGAATGAGCCGATTCAACAAGGCCGGCGGCAACCCCTCCTTCTCAATGAAGAGAAGATGGCCTCTGACAATGCGAACCTGTGACGGTAACGGTCCTTCGATCGGCGGCTCATCACGTTTGCGCGAAGGCGGAAGGGTCCAGGGTGTCTCTTCTTCTGTTGGGTAACTGCTAATGCCGATCACATCGCCTTGCGGGGCCAAGTCTCTCAAGACGAACTTGATACGGTTGACTGGCATCCGCTCGATGGAAGAAAGAAAGCGCCACTGGTCCGAGTACGGATTGAAGTCCCCATCCACGAATACGCTGTTCCCGTTCTCGCGACGGTTTTTCTGCAGAGGCAAGGCGATCAGGCTTCCGAAGCCACCCTTGGGCATCCTGTCCTGATTCGGAAACAGCCGGTCATAAGAGCCAAGCCCGATTTCATGCCGTTTTTCCATGGCGCGGGTCAGCAGAGCGGAACCCAGGTTTCGTGCGAGCACCGCCGAGACGGGCTGGTCGAAGAAAACCCAGACGTGACCGCCTTTCCCAGACCGAGATCGCTCCAGCGCGGCGGGCACACAAACTTCCTCGCAAGCAGCAAGGAGTGCCGTTGAGTCTTTCTCCCAAGATTTCTTGTCGAAGTCCATCGCCAGAAACCAGCAGGTGTCGTCGGCCAGCAAGGGATAGACACCGATGGTGTGCTTTCCGGCGAGATGATCACGAATAACGTCATCGGTCAGCGGCAGGAGCGTGCGCGTCTTGCGTTCGATCTTCCTGCGCTCGGCCGGCTTGCCAGCGCGTACGGCATCCCAATCCTTGACGCACGCCGGAGAATATCCAGAGCGGCTCTCCTTGCTTTCCCAACGCACGGCATAGATATCTTCTCTTCCACGAAACAGACGGCGAAACAGCTCGATCTTTTCTTTTGCAGAGGATTCCTGCGAAAGGAGAGCGGATGAGGGCTGCTGCTTACTCACTGCGTGCTTGGAAGCAATGCTGGAAGTGTCAGGGACCTCGATTCTGTGCTGAGCGAGCAACTCCCTCAGGCGGAGATTCTCTTCACGCAAGCGGCGGCACTCTGCCAAAGCGTCTTCGGGAGAGTCGAGACGTGGCTTACCTGGAATAGGAGGCATCAAGGACTCCGAGGTTGGGTAACGAGGCAATTGTAGACGATTGGCCTTCGTTTAATCGAAGGTGCCTGTGACTGCGTTTCAACCATCTGTTGGCGTGAACGTTTTTGGAGTTGCTTAAGCGGCCCTGGGGACCTCCGCAATCGTGGGGAGCGGCCTCCGGCCGCTCTAGCTATAGCTAGGGTGGGCGCTACGCCCCCGCTTCGTGTCGAGTCGGTGTTCGCCAACGAAGCGTGTCCCTGGGTGAACGCATCGTTTGGACTGCGCCGGCGGGATGCCGCTTTGCGTTGGATGGTAAGGCAGAAAGAGCGTGTTCGCGAACGGAACCAAAAGCGGTGAGATTACCGAACCGCTCTGCGCATTTCCTCCACGATGGAGACGGTGTGCACGCTCACGGTCGTCACACGTGCGAGGAGGTCGATGACCTTTTCTTTATAGTCTGCGAAGCGGTAAGTGTTGAACTTCTCGCGAATCGTCGGGTCTTTCGGTTTTCTTTCCTTGTATTGGTCAAGCACCCACTCCAACGCGGTGCGGTTTCCGAGTTGATATTCCCAGGCTTCCGCTGGAATTCCTGAGAGCGTGGTCTCACCGTCAAGCAGAATTCGTCCGCCTTCCTTGTCAGTCTTCAGCAATGGCTTGGGCGCTACACCGGATTTGCGAGCGTTGTCGTCAGGGATGTGTATGCGCTTCAGCTTGGTTGGCTCCACGGTTTCGTAGCCAATGTGGAGTTTCATCAGCTCTTCACCCCAATCGGACCATTTCCAGAAGTCGGCGTAGAAGGGTATCCGCGGAAACTCCCGCTTGAGGTTGATGGCGTACTTCTCACGATAGACCGGGTCGTGAAGGACGCCATAGACGTAGTGGAAGATAGCTTCCTTCATTACAGGACGCTTCGGTTTGGCTCTCCCAGGTTGGTAATGCTTCCTGAATTGTTCCAAGGCCCAGTCGGTGATGTTGTCAAGAGGCTCTCCCTGGTCATATCGATGCAAGGGGACTTGCTGGTACGCATCAATGGCCGAACCGAAGTGGAGATCCCCAAGACCATCGATTGCCAAAACACAGTAAGATGTTCGCGATCCTGTGTCACTGAAGCAGATCGCGACATTGTTCCCACTAATCGGAAAGAGCGCATCCTTCGATCCGCCCTCGTCGATGAAAAGGTCAGAGTCATAGAGAAATCTTTTGTGGAACGGTCTGTATTGCGCCCCGACAATGCGTCGTGAATCAAACTTCTCACGCCTTCCCTGATCAAAGCGCCGCTTTAGATTGCGGGACCATTTGATCGCTGTGTTGAAGTCTGAGCCGTGGTTCTGCGATCCATATTCCTCCACAAAGAATGCTACCTTGCTGGCTAGAGAGTTTCTGTCCTCGTCGTAGACCCATTCGTCACGGTTTGTCGAGATCCCAAGCGAGAACAGCTTGAAGATGGCTTTCTCCTGAGAAGGTTTCTTCGTAGCCTTGACTTGCTTGGTGCCGAGCGGCAATAGAGAGTCAAAATCATTCTGGGTGAGATTGATCCAGTTGTGCCTAGCATCCGGCTGAACGTTCTCGAACTGAAGCTCCGAAAGCGCTGCGTTACCAAGAAAGCCAATCTTGTCCTCTCTGATATCGAATTCGGGTCGGCGAACGTAAAGGATCCGGCAGCCTTGAGCCTTGTGCCGCTTCACCAAGAAGCTGATTGCCACACCGGTCTGAATGCCGAAAACATTGTGCCGTGTGCCGGAGAGCTTCGGGTTGGAACGTACGTCCCCGCCCAAGTCCACGACCCATACTTCGTTGAACTCGCGCGACACGACATCGCGAAAGCCATCGAATGTGCGCGTGTCGATGAAGCTGCGGTTGCTGATGAAAGCCAGAATGCCATTTTCGGCCAGCCGGTCGCTTGCCCAGCGAAAGAACCGGGCATACATGTCGTAGAGCTTGGTTTTCTGCGCAGTGCTGGCAGCGATGTAGGTTTCTTTGATCCGCTTGTCGATGTCGGGATACTCACGGTTCTTGTTGTTCTCGTTTTCGTTGAATTGGTTTGCGTTGTACGGCGGGTTGCCAATGACGACACTGATCTTGCGGCGGTTCTGCCGCTTGATACGTTCGACGTTTTCTTCACTCAAGCTGCCAAATAACGAATCCTGGTGCCCGGAGTACTTGCGCAGGCCTGCAACGTTGTCGAGCGTATCCACGAAACAGAGGTTCGGGAAGTCGACGTACTCGCCGGTGATGGCGGCGTACGTGGCCTCGATGTTCAGGTTGGCGACGTAGTAGGGCAGAATGGCAACCTCGTTGGCGTGCATCTCTTCTTTATATTTGTGCTTGAGCTTGCCGGGCTGTCCGCGAAAGTGTTCCAGCAGTTCACACACAAAGGTTCCAGTGCCGGTGGCTGGATCGAGAATCTCGACATCGTGGTCAATCAAGTTCCTGCCGAAATTCTTCTCGCACAGCCAGTCGGCACTTTCGATCATGAACCGCACGATTTCGTTGGGCGTATAGACGACGCCCAGCCGGTCGGCTGCCTTGGGGTTATAGACCTTGTAGAAATTCTCGTAGATGACCTTGAGAAACGTCTGCTTTTCCAGGTGGCTGCCAATCTGCGCGGCTGCAGCCCGGATGGCCGCGTAATACGGATCGAGTCCTCGCAGCATCTGCTTCTTGACGTTGCCGGTGAAGAACGTTCCCTCGAGCCTGTAGAGTTCCTTGGCGATGTTGTTCTGCCGGTGGAAGTCGTCTTCGCCGAAAACCTTGGAAAATATTTCCTCAGTCAGAATGTGCTGGATGAGCATCTCGCGAACATCCACGTCAGTCAGGCTGGGATTGATCGTTTCCTGCGCGTGCTGGAGGAACCGTTGGGATGCCTGCCGAAACTCCGCATTGTCAGTGTGGGCCCGTTCGATCATCTCCCGGAGGCCTTCGAGGACGGCAGGGAGATCCGTCTTAAACTGCTCAACGGCCTTACGGAATTCGGCAACCTCGGCGCGTTCGTATGCAAAGAACAGTTCGAGCAGCCGTCCCACCGCCGATACGTCGTCCACCGCACAGCGCTTGACCTCGCGTTTGTTCTGGATCAGAACAGCCTGGGTAGAATCCTCAAAAATGATGTTGTCCTGTGGGTAGCCGCGTCGCAGCTTGAAGCTGATTTCAGCATCGAGGTCATCCTTCTCGTCCTTGGCCTCCCAATAGCCAAACGGCATGCGCAACGCGTGGAGCAACGCCCCATCCACGTAGCGCCGCTCCTTTGCTGGGGTGGCGATCTCATACTCTGGAACAAAAACGAGATCATGCGACCGTGCCCAGCCTTTGAGTAAATCCTTGAATGCTTCACGAACCACCGACTCGCGATGGGTACCTGAAACCTTGCGCAGGTCCTGCAGGTTGTTGAGATATTGCTGAACGAGGACTTGGCTCATCGTGTGAGAAAGCAGCGGACTGGAGCAGTGCGAAGCGGTGCGGATTATATCGGCGCGCTGACTGTGGAGGCAATCTCTGAGAGCAGCCAATGCGCTGCACGGCTGTGAGAGAATCCCGATTGTCGTCGCTTTTGGGAGGGCGAGGGTTCTGCCGAGCCGCGCGGCAGCAAGCCGCTGATCAATAACGGCTCGGGAGCCTCGCCCTCCCAAATTTTCACGCCTTCCCTCCCATGGAGGGGATTTCTCCCAAAGGTCCACTGTCAATGGCTGGAACTCATGGTATTGATAATCCCTCATTCGAAGCCTCTCCTCCAGTAACGATAGGCGGCGATCCACTCCCATCCTTCCGGGGGCGGAGATGGCAGCGGAAGTGAAGTAATTGAGATCTCCTGCTTCTTGCCGCCGCGAGCGCAGACGGCAACAATCTGGTCGTCGTCCGTCATGTCTACTTTCTCGACGGTGACGGAAACTCCAAGCACCTCGGTATCGAACGGCAGCTTGAGGTTGTCCTCGATCATCGTAAAGAGACCTACAGCCTGTTCGGACTCGTTGTACGCATCAACAATGGCTTCTTCCACCAGCTCTTCGAGCCGAGATTTGGACAACCGAGGCAGATTGGCTGGAGAACGTTTTCGCTTGCGACTTGCTCCTGATCTCATCTTGTTCTTCTCCGGAGGATTGTTTTCTGGAATGGATGCGGTTGGATACGTCTGCGGTCAGCCCCGCTCGCCATCGTCGCCGAGGAATGAATCTCTGTGCTGAGTACACTGAGCGCTTGACTTTGGGGAAGACCCCCTGCCGCAAAAAACACGGCGTCGCTCTTGGAAAAGGGGGACAAAACTAGCAACTCCCGAGGGCCCCTATCGCTCAGCGATAGGCCGCGGCCTGGATGCGGTATAGCTCCGCGTATTGCCCACCCTTGGCTAGGAGCGCTTCGTGCGTGCCCGATTCGGCCACCCGCGCGCCGTCGAGGACGACAATGAAATCGGCCATGCGTACGGTGCTAAACCGGTGTGAGACAAGGATGGTGATCCGGCCGTCGGGCACGGACTGGCGCTGGGTGCCCGGACTGCCACGGCGCGCTTTGGCTGCGTAGCGCTCGAATAGGGCGTGCTCTGTTTCGGCGTCGAGCGCCGCCGTGGGCTCGTCGAGCACGAGCATCAGGGGGTGCTCGCGCATGAATCCCCGAGCGAGCGCCAGCTTCTGCCACTGACCGAAACTAATTTCCACTCCGTCGGGCCAAGTGGGCCCTAGCTGTGTTTCGAGGCCGGCTGTGAGCTGTGTCACGACGTCGGCCGCGCCGGCGCGATCGACCGCCGCCGCGACAGCCGACACGTTGTCGAGCTGCGGCAGGTCGCCAAGGCCCACGGTGTGCCGCGCACGGAACTCGAATCGGAAGAAATCCTGAAAGGCACCGGCGAGGCGCAGACGCCACGTATCTGGAGGCATTCGCGTCAGATCCACACCATCGACGAGGATTCGGCCATTCGTCGGCCGATACAGGCGACACAACAGCTTGACCAGTGTTGTCTTGCCGGCGCCATTCTCTCCAACAATCGCGACCACGGAACCCGGTTCGAGATGGAGGTTCACGTCGTCGAGCACGACACGCTCGGTTCCAGGATAGGCGAAGGATACGTGGTCAAAGCGGATGCCTTCTTTCAACTGCGAGGGCACGGGTGCATCGGTGCCTTCTACGAGGGACGCCGCGTAGTCCTCGAGCCAGGCCAGGCGTCTGGAACCTTCGAGCCAGATGCCGCGCAGGAACCCGATCTCTCCCACTGTTGCCCCAATGTAAGCTGAGAGGCGCGCACCCGCCGCGAGAACAAGCAGCACATCGCCGGGTCCGGCCCTTAGCACCGATGACACGAACACCATGGCGGCTACGTAGGCAGCTCCGAACGTCGCCCACCCGAGCGCGTGCCACACGGCGCTGCGGCGGCGAGCCGCAGCGAGGGGTCCGTACCAGCGCTCCCACGCTTCGCGGCGCTGCGCCACGAGACGGGTGCCGATTTGGGTGACACGTACCTCCTTGCCCGGCGGCGCGGTTGTTGCCAGGTCGAACAGATGCCGCGCTAGGCGATTGGCCGACGCGCCCTGCTCGTTCGCCGCGCGTTCTACACCCGGCCTCCAGGTGGATGTAAGCACCGTCGGCAGGGCAAAAACGGCGAGCAACGCCAACGCCGGATGGATGGAGACCAGCAGGGCGAGGGTAACCGCGAGGCGCAGGATCCAGCCGCAAGTGGAGAAAACCGACATGTACATGTGGTCGAGTACGAAGATCTGGTTCCGCAGCATGGCAAGCCGATCGAGGACTTCGGGGCGTTCGTGGTGCTCGATGGTCGCCACTGAGGCTTGCAGGTGTGCCACGTGCGACTCCAGCGCAATGCCGACCTGATCGCGGAAACGGCGCTGCGTGCGTTCGCTGATGACGCGCAGGAACCACGTGGCAGCTGCCGACACGCCCAGCCCCACGGCGGCGGCCATCACCAGTCCACGCTTGCCGTCCAGGAGCCCATTGGCCAGGAGCTTGAACCAGAGCGCCAGAAGCGCGTCGGGCAGAGCGGCCAGAAGCGACAGCCCGAACGACACGCTCAAGAGCATGGGCTCGGCCTGGTAGCCGCGCTTGAGGGCTCGCCACATGGAGGGCAATGCCGGCGGCAGGTCTTTAGTCAAGGACATCGAGTTTCTCCTGTGACTCGCCCTCATCGCCAAAGCGCGAGGCCTGCAGATCGAACATCGTCCGGTAACGGCCGCCGACCACCATCAGTTCCTCGTGAGTGCCCAGCTCGACCACTTTCCCGTGTTCGAGAACGCAAATGCGATCGGCGTGGCGCACAGTCGAGAAGCGATGAGAGATCAGAATCGTGGTGCTGTCACGCGTGGCCTTGAGAATGCGGTCAAAGATCTCCGCTTCGCCGCGCACGTCGAGTTGGGCCGTAGGTTCATCCAGGAGCACGACCCCGGCGCCGAGCCGCACGGCGCAAAGGGCCCGCGCCAGGGCGATACGCTGCCACTGGCCTCCAGACAGATCTGTGCCGCCGGGATAGCCACGCGCAAGAATGGTATCGAGGCTGGCCAGTCCTGAGGCACCGGCCTCGGCGAGCGCCTGCTGGATGTCGCCGTCCGGAGCGCCGGCGGGAGCCACGTTGTCGCGCAGCGACAGTTCGAATCGGATGAAGTCCTGAAATACGGCCGTCACTCGTGAACGCCAGCCGCTGAGGTCCAGGGCGCGAAGGTCAACACCGTCCACCTCGATGGAGCCTTCCTGGGGGTCGTAGAGCCGGCAAAGAAGTTTCGCGATCGTGGTCTTACCGGCACCGTTCTGGCCGACGATGGCGAGCGACGAGCCGGCAGGAATGGTCAGGTCGAAACCAGCCAGCACCGGCTCGCCCGAGGTTGCGTAGGCAAACGTAACCTGGCGAAAACGGATCTCGCGGGCTGGCATGCCCAGGGCCGATTGGTGCGACTGGACGAGCGCGCCGGCTGGGTCCATTGCCTCCTGGAGGCGCAGCACAGCGGTGGCTGGCGCAGCGGCGCCGTCCAGCGCCCACGACAGCCCACCGAAGGCGATCATGCTGGTGCTGACGGCAGCGCTAGCAAAAGTCACGAGCCTGCCGAGCGTAAGACTGCCATCGGCCGCCGCAGCGCTCAGAGACCAGAACACAACGATGTTTGCGGCGACCACCAAGAGCAGGCTCCAGATCACCGGGCGCTCGCGCAAGCGCGTTGCCTGCCAGCGGAGCTCGAACAGACGACGTCGCTGCGCCCGGAAACCGTCGACAATCCAGGTCGCCAGTCCAAAGAGGCGCAATTCTTTCGCCGCCGCCGGTTCAACCGCCAGCTTGTAGCCATAGTCCGCATGACGCTGCGCCGCGCGCACCTCGTCGGTATTTCGGTCGTGCCATACAGCGCTCTCGCGCAGCAGCCAGTGCGTGGCCAACCAGGCGCCGGCGAGCAAAAGCGGCGCCCACCAGGCAAAGCCTGCGAGCACGACCGCCGAAGTAATCCCACCGATGAATTCCACCAAGCCTCCGGCGATGAAGTCCATGGAGATAAACATGGGCGGTCCCGCAATGCCGAGATCGAAATCGCGGGCCATCGTGAGGTCGCTGGTGAGCTTGGGATTCTCAAGGTGGCCCATGCCCGGAGGCCGGACACAGGTGGTGGTTAGCCGATCGTAGAGCCACGCAGCCGTGCGGCTCCCAAGGTTGGCGCCGACGGCCTGGTGAATGGGCGACAACACCTGCAGCAGAACGAACACGATCCCGACCAGTCCAAGGGGCGCCGCCAAGCTCCCACCCTGCTGGACTGCCTGGACCAGCCTACCCATCGCAATCGCGAAAAGCGCCGGCAGCACTCCGCGCAGAACGAGGAGGATCCACCAGGTGAGGCTCAACGAGCGGTCGGCTTGGCGCAGCACACCAGCGAATTTCCACTCGTCACGGACTCGCAGGCGGTCGATCATCAGAATTGCTCTCCATCGTGGCTTCCGATTGCCAATCAGTATACACTTTGCGCTATCCCTTACCGCGGATGGCTACCCACAAGTGGCAAGGATTCATTCGGGCAAGAAGCTGAACTGAATGTAGCGAGGAGGATTCCCGGTTTTCTCTACCTCTTAGCCGGTTATGTTCGGCGAAACGGGAATTTTGCTCTCGTTTCTCAGCTCACGCCCCTCACCCCAACCCTCTCCCTGCGGACGAGGAGAGGGAGAGGATTTGGATTGGGACCACGGACCCAGGGTTCTGCTTGCGCTCCACCCTGGGCTACAAATATTTCGCCCCCAGCGAGGCTAGGGCAAAACGGTCAGCCATTCTGACTCCTTGTCGCTGCCCGCCTAGCGTGCGGAGATCAATGGCGACAGCGGTTGGCTAGTTGGTATCTTTCTGCGGCTTGAAGGGCGAAATAAAAACGACATTCTGGAGGAACTGTTATGCCAGGACCCGTTGCGACGATTTCCATTCGGCGGCTGATTGTTGTTCCGGCCGTCATTACTCTTGCGGTCACCTTGCTGCGCCTGGTTGGCGAACTGCAGCACTGGTCGCCAACGCTCTTTAGCCGCGAGGCAGGCGGCGCGGGCGCCCTTGTCGGAATTGTGTGGCTGGTTCCGATCTTCGGCATCTACTTAGCCATCCGGTTGAACAAGGCCGGCCAAGGCCCGGCAAGTCGTGGGCGGGCCATCGGCTTCGCAGTGGCTGCGCTGCTGGCTGAGGCCGCACTTGTCTTCGCAATTTCCAGTCTGTCGCCGAACATCGTTGCCACCATCGTGTTGGTCAACCTGGCTTCGTTTATTCCGCTCTGGATCGCCTATCGCGGCTGGCCGGAACTGGGTAAGGTGGAAGCAATCTATGGCTTGGCGGCACGGATTCCAGTGGCACTCGTGATGTTTGTCGCGATGGCGGCCAACTGGGGGACGCACTACGAACTGGGGCCTCCTGGATTCCCGGAGATGAGCCTTCTCACGAAGTGGTTCGTCATTGGGTTTCTTCCTCAACTCTCCTTGTGGATAGCCTTCACCGTGATCGTTGGATCGCTGTTTGGGAGCGTTGCGTTGTTCTTCCAGAAGAACCGGCAAACCAATGAGCTGGGATCCCAAAGCCCAGCAGCCAGGGGGCGAGGCGCACACGCCTAGTGATTCCGACCTCTGGATCTCATATGTCGATAGGGAACCATTTCGTGGAGTGGGTTCGGTTGACGTTGGGATTTCCTGTCTTCAAGACAACCTGCGGGCGGCTGCACGACTCTTGTCAACACTCCGCCCTCTTTGACTCAGAGGAATTCAATCAATCCGATTGGCGACCTCAATACGTACTAGATCTGGGATGGCACAACCAAATCGCATGTGCTAGGCTGGCGCGAATTTCTCAGGAATGTCTGATGAAGACCTCATGAAGACTTTTAGTCCATCGCGGATCGGCGTCTTCTTGCTTCTAGGTCTCACCTGTTTGCTCGCATCTGGACGACTTCTGGCTCAGAAAAAGAACGGCCGTATCCTCTCAGGGGTCGTTGTTACCCAGAAAAACGAGGCCGTTGAAGGCGTCTCCTTGACGATCATGTCCCCATCGGGGGCAAAACAGGTCAAGAGTGAACCCGATGGAAGCTTCCGCGCTGAGATCCCGACCGAACTGGTTACGCTGCAGATTGCCGGCAAGTACCTCGCACCCCAGGAAATGCAGCTGGGTGTGGGAGACCGCACACAAGGCCTGAAGATCACAGTGGAATTCGTCATTCCGCCAATCCACGAAAGCCTTGTTATCAACGCAGCCGTTTTGGAACCGTCGATCGATCGGCGCGACGACGTCGTTTACAAGAGCACACTGTTTTCAAGAGACGATCAGGTCTTTCACACCCTGGATGCGGGCATCAGCCTAGGGCAGCACGAGGGTGGAGGCAAGTCGCTGGAGGTGCGCCGATTTGGCTTCAACATGGATCATGGTGGAGTCAATGGCGGGCTGAAGGTGCTTGTGGACAACGTTCAGCAGAATCAGGCCACTCAAGGACACGGGCAAGGGTATTTGGGACAACTGAAGTCGCTGACTCCCGAGTTGGTCCAGGAAGTAAATATCATCAATGGCCCGTTCAGTCCGGAGTATGGCGACTTTTCTGGACTCGGTGTCGTCCACATCCAGTTGAAGGAGTCGTTGCCTGATCGGTATACGGCCCGCCTTCAAGGCGGGTCCTTCAACAGCTATCGGACCTTTCTCGGGTACAGCCCCACAATTACCAATGGCAATGCACTATTGGCGTATGAGGGTTCGCGCAGTGACGGACCCTTTCTAAACCCACTGCGTTACAAGCGCGACAATGTAACTGGGAACTATAGTTGGAAAATCAACGCTCAGGAAACGGTGGGATTCAAGTTGAACGCCGGTCGCAACGACTACTACTCCTCGGGACAGATTCCCTTGGATGAAGTGGCCTCCGGGCAGCTTGACCGCTTCGGATTTCTGGACCCAGACAATGGAGGGAGGGTTCGCAGCGCAACCCTGGGTGCTTACTATCGCAAGGAATGGCAGTCGGGAGACATTTTCAAAGTAGACGGGTTCACGTCGCGATCGTTGTTTGACCACTACATCAACTTCACGTTCTTTTTGAACGACGAAGTGAACGGGGATGAAATCCTGCAACACGACTCTCGCCTCATGGAGGGGGTGAACACACAGTATCTGCATCCCTACAAGCTTTTTGGACAGCGAGCGCTCTTTCTGGCCGGGGCAAACTTTCATGACAACCAGATCAATGTCGGTCTGTCTCGCGCGATCAGCCGAAATCCCTTCGAGTTGACCACCAAGGGCAACGCCCATGTGACTAATGGAGCGGGTTATGTGCAGCAAGGTATCGACTTCCTGAACGGCCGGCTGCATTTGGACGGCGGGCTTCGCATAGATTACTTCAGGTTTAATCTCAGGGACCGAGTGGATCCTCTGCTGAGCGGCATTCAGGACACTGGCCGCCTCCAGCCCAAAGCCAATCTGGCCTTTACTCCCACGCACAGGTTTCCACTGACGCTCCATTTCAACTACGGTCGCGGGATTGCAAGTCAGGATGCTCGAGGTGTAGTGCAAAGGCCAGATTCACCGCGCATCTCCACCACGGATTTCTATCAAACCGGGGTTTCGCTCAATCTGAACCGGTTCTCTTTGAGCAGCGACCTGTTCTTGATTGACCGCTCGAACGAGCAGGTTTACATCCCCGATGACGGCAGCTACGAATTCAGAGGTTCCAGCCGGGCTTACGGCTTTGAAGCCAAAACTTCCGTTCAACTGACGCGCCATCTTTCTTTGAACGGAGGTCTGACGAAGGTGATGAATGCTTTCTACCGCAGCACATTTCCAAAGATCTATGTCGATAGTGCACCTCATGCCGTTGCCAATGCGGCTCTCTCGTTGGCTGCTTGGCGTGGGTTTTCCGGATCGTTGCGCTTTCGTTACATCAACAGCTACCGCCTGGACGGGGAGGACGCCAGCATTCGAGCTTCCGGCCTGACCGTTTTGGACTTCAGTATGGTCAAGCCGATTCGCCGTTGGGTTGACTTCAACTTCTCCGTGGATAACCTGACTGACAAGGTCTATTACGAAACACAGAACTATTACGAATCCAGAAGCCTGCCTGGAGGCCCTGCCCTGAGCCGTATTCACGCCACACCCGGTTACCCCATCGGAATGACGGTCGGGTTAACCTTCCATTTGTCTGGGAAGTAGCCGGTCAAAACTGTTGATGAGCTCTCAGCCCACGCGCTAGCGGAGGATCGTGGCGCGGCCTTCCCCAGTTCCCAGCCAACTCCCCATCGCCTTTAGTTAGCGGTGCCTTTTTTCTAAGGGGCAATTTCTCGCACCTCATGAATTGGTAGCAATGATCAGAGCATCTCCAACGGCCGTGGGCCTTTTGGAGGCGGAAAGAGTTGGTCCAACTCGGCGAGTTGAGCGGTTGTGAGCTGAATGTCCAATGCAGCCAGGTTCTCGCGCAAGCGCTCGCGATGGCTGGTCTTTGGAATCACGATGACATCGTCACTGGCGAGCAACCAGGACAGCGCAGCTTTGGCGGGCGTTATTCCCGATCGCTTTGCAAACTCAACGAGTTTTCGATGGCTCAGCAGCTTGGCTTGCTCGATCGGCGAATAGGCCATCACCGGAATGCCGCGCGCGCGCAACTGCGGCAGCAAGTTCCACTCGATGCCACGCCGGGCCAGGTTGTAAAGCAGCTGGTTAGTCGCGGTGGCACTGCCGCGTGGAACTGCCCACAGCTCCTGCATATCGGCGAGGTCGAGGTTGCTAACGCCGAAATGACGAATCTTGCCGGACTGCTGCAATGTCATGAAAGCATCCATCGTCTCGGCCAGCGGCACGTTCCCTCGCCAGTGTAAGAGGTAAAGGTCGATTCGATCAGTCTTGAGGCGGCGCAAGCTGCGCTCACAGGCCAGAACGGCACCTTCACGGGAAGCGTTGTGCGGGTAAACTTTGCTTACCAGGAATACCTGATCGCGCCGCCCCGCGATTGCTTCGCCAATGAGCTCCTCGGCTCGGCCTTCTCCGTACATCTCGGCGGTGTCAATCAGGCTTGCACCGAGGTCTAGGCCGTGCTGAAGCGTGGCAATTTCTTCTCCGCGCGCCGCCTTGTCCTGTCCCATCATCCATGTGCCCATGCCAAATGCGGGCACGCGCTCGCCCGATGGAAGTGCGACTGTCTTCATCTAGACTCCTTTAGAAATGAACCTAGAGACCTCGTCTTTGCACCACCAGCTCGTGTCCAACAGTAGCAGGGTGTTTATACCACTGAAAGGGTTCCAGATGATTGGCTAGAAAGCCCTGGCTCGGCGGGCCGTTCTCTTAGACGATGCCGAGGGGGTCAAGGTCCAACCAGCCTTGCGGTTTGCCAGAGCAGCCCATCTTGATCGGGGCACTAGCTGCAGAAGAGTTTGGTCTTGATATCGCTGGATTCCTAGGCTAACTTGGACCTTTGCTTGGTGCTGGAACTGCTCTTTGTGTGCCGCATCTCCGCCGACAGTGCATTTCCTGCCCAAGAGACTCGTAGTCAACTGCCTTCTTCCCGGAGAAAGCCCTTTGAGAGCCAAGTTATCTCACACCGTCACTTGTTTGCTTCTAGCGCTGATTCCTCCTGGCAAACTGTTGGCCCAAGCCCCGAAAGTGGATTTCATCAAAGAGATCCGGCCGCTGTTCGAGCAGTCGTGCTACTCCTGCCATGGCGAGAAGGTTCAGATGGGCGGGTTGAGGCTTGATTCCCGGAAACTCGCTTTCGATGGTGGATTGTCGGGGAAGACCATCCGGCCAGGCAGCGCGGTGGAGAGCTCGCTTTACCAACGAATTGCAGGAATCGGCGAGCAGGCGCGCATGCCGATGGGTAAAGATCCGTTGCCGGCCGACCAGATTCAGATCGTGCGCAACTGGATTGACCAAGGGGCTGACTGGCCTGAGGGTGTGGGCGCCGCCTCCGCGGAAATCAAGAAGCATTGGGCCTACATTCCACCGAAGCGGTCAGAGCTGCCAAAAATCAGCAATGTCGCGTGGGTCGCCAATCCAGTTGACCGATTCGTGCTGGCGCGCCTCGACAAGGAGAAGCTGGCCCCGTCACCTGAAGCAGATCGCGTAACCTTGCTACGACGGCTCAGCCTGGATCTCATCGGCTTGCCGCCGACTCCTGAAGAGGTGGAGGCGTTCCTCAAGGACACTGGCAAGACGGCGTATTCAAAGCAAGTGGAACGGTTGCTGGCGTCACGCCATTATGGCGAACGCTGGGGACGGCACTGGCTGGATGGCGCGCGCTATGCAGATTCGGATGGGTATGAGAAGGACAAGCAGCGCTGGGTGTGGTTCTATCGCGACTGGGTGATTAATGCGCTCAACCGGGATCTTCCCTACGATCAGTTCATCATTGAGCAACTGGCCGGAGACCTTTTGCCCAACGCCACTCAGGATCAGAAAGTGGCCACAGGGTTCTTGCGCAATTCGATGATCAACGAAGAGGGTGGTGTGGATCCGGAGCAATTTCGAATGGAAGCCATGTTCGATCGCATGGAAGCCATCGGCAAGAGCGTGCTTGGCGTCACGATTCAATGTGCCCAATGCCACAACCACAAATTTGACCCGTTGACGCAGGAAGAGTATTACCGTTTGTTCGCGTTTCTGAATGACTCCCACGAGGCCAACATCACGGTCTACACACCTGAAGAGCAAATGCAGCGGGCAGATCTATTTCGTCAGATCGGCGAGATTGAGGCCGACTTGCAGCATCGTACTCCCGAGTGGCCTGAGCGAATGGCGCAATGGGAGGCCAAAGTAACGGCCAACCAGCCGGAATGGGTGGTGGTTAGGCCTGAAGTGGAAGACATCTCCACCGGGGGGCAAAAGTACCTGCAGCTCAAAGATGGCTCATTCCTGGCGTCAGGATATGCTCCGACCAAGCACCGGGTGAAGATGTCGGTCAAGACAGACCTGCAAAACATCAGCGCGTTTCGCTTGGAGTTATTGAACGATCCCAATTTGCCGGTAGGTGGACCGGGCCGATCGCTTAAAGGCACCGCTGCACTCACCGAGTTTGAAGTTGAAGCTGCGCCGGCAGATGCTCCGACGAAGGGAGTCGCGGTCAAGATCGCCCGAGCAACGGCGGACCTTGAGTTGCCCGAAAGGCCTCTCGAAGCCATCTTCGATGACAAGACGAACCGAACCCGCGTTACTGGCCCTGTAGAGTATGCGATCGACGGCAAGGAGGAAACCGCCTGGGGAACCGATGCGGGACCGGGTCGTCGGAATCTGCCCCGGAAAGCGGTTTTTACGGTTGAAAGGCCAATTGCAAATCCAGGCGGGACCCTGCTCACATTCTACTTGAACCAGAAGCATGGAGGTTGGAACAGCGACGACAACCAAAGTCACAACCTGGGCCGTTTTCGCTTGTCGATCACGCGGTCTCCCGACGCCACGGCTGATCCATTACCTCAGGCTGTTCGCGAAATACTCGCAGTGCCAGCCGCACAGCGCACACCAGCGCAAGCAAGAGAGGTGTTTCACTTCTGGCGGACCACCGTTCCCGAGTTTCAGGAAGGCAATGCGCGAATCGAACAACTGTGGCAGAAGCACCCGCAGGGTTCCTCGCAGTTAGTCCTGCTTGCGCGGGAAGAAACGCGCGACACCCATATGCTGACTCGTGGTGACTTCTTGAAGCCCGGGAAAACGGTGGCATCAGGTGTCCCTGCTTTTCTGAATCCGCTTCCCGAAGGCGCGCCGTCAAACAGGTTGACGTTCGCCAAATGGCTCGTCGATCGTGAATCGCCAACCACGGCCCGTTCCCAGGTGAATCGTATCTGGCAGACTTACTTCGGTGTCGGGTTGGTTAGCACCAGCGAGGATTTGGGCAAGCAGAGCGAGGCCCCGTCGCATCCTGAATTGCTGGACTGGCTTGCGGTAGAGTTCATGGACCGCGGCTGGAGTTTGAAGAGCATGCATCGCTTGATTGTCAACTCAGCAACCTACAAGCAATCGTCGCGCGTTTCACCGGAACTGGTCGCTCGAGATCCCTACAACCGGTTACTTGCGCGTGGACCGCGTTTTCGAGTTGAAGCTGAGGTAGTGCGCGACATTGCGCTGGCGGCGAGCGGCCTGATGAACCCCAAGATCGGTGGGCCGAGTGTTTATCCGCCTGCACCCGACTTTCTGTTTCTTCCGCCAGTGAGCTACGGTCCGAAGAACTGGTATGAAGCGAAAGATGCCGACCGTTATCGCCGCGCGCTTTATACGTTTAGGTTCCGCTCCGTGCCCTATCCCGTCTTGCAGAATTTCGATGCGCCCAACGGCGACAGCTCGTGCGTCCGCCGTTCACGTTCGAACACGCCGTTACAGGCGCTGACGACGCTCAACGAACCGTTGTTTCTCGAGTCTGCGCAGGCTCTGGCGTTGAAAACGTTGAGTGAAGGGGGCGCCACCGATGCCCAGCGGTTGAGGTATGCTTTCCGCCGCTGTGTGGCGCGAAGACCCACGCCCCAGGAGACTTTGGAACTCTTGAGTCTTCTGCGAAAACAAAGACAGCGTTTAGCTGATGGATGGACCAGCCCCTGGGATTTGGCGGGGTTCGACGCGACCAAGGCGCCTAAGATGCCAAAAGGTTCCACCCCCGTGCAGCTGGCTGCGTGGACTGTGGTTTCAAGGGTGCTGTTGAATCTGGATGAGACGATTACGAAGGAGTGATGAGGAGGTCAGATCAAGATCCAGCCTGAGAATTTGCCCCGCTTCGCGAGGCCGCTTGAGTTTCAGCCTAGTGGGGTTTTTTTAGCAGAACTCCAAACAGCAGCATCACGATGGCGCCGAGCAACCATTCTATGCGCCAATACTGAATGACTTGCCATTCCCCAATCGTCTTGGGGTCTATTCTTATTCCCACGAATAGCGAAATCAGCGCAAAGACTGCGGCTGTTGCCATGCAGATGAAAACCGGGAGTTTGATCCCTGTCTGACCCAGCGCTTCTCGCGCACCTTTCATCAAACGGGACATGTTCGATCCAAACACCCAGCGTCCGCAGACGTGACAGAACTCAGCGCCCAGCTTGAGATCTGTGCCGCACCTCTTGCAACTGGTACTGGCAGACGCTGTCTGTGGTGATGTCAAATACTGCGAGCTTTCTGTAACTGTCGCGTTGGCGTTCATTGTTTCCTCCTGCTCCCCGGTCGAAAGCCACAGCCGGTGACAAGCACCCGCTGTGGCTTTTCATTCACTCGTGATTCACCGAGGTTAAGACAAGTTCACTTTCACTGGCTGGGTCAGCTTCACGTTGAGTGTCGATCCCGAGGCAAACCCAGTCTCTTTTCCACGAGTTGCGAGCACTGCTCCGGTGCCTGCTGCACCGCCCGTAGCTGCTCCAATTGCTGCTCCCTTGCCGCCTCCGGCAATTGCTCCGATTGCGGTTCCGATGCCGGCGCCACCACCGATGATCATGGCATCCTTCTTCTTTGTTCCGGGAGCTGTCCGCGAAGGGCCAGAGGCCTGAATCGGGTAGGACTGCCCGTTCGGTAGCACAACCTCGGTAAACTTCAAGGACATGTACGCCCGTCCCTTGACTCGACCTGATCGCCTCGACTCGGCAACGATACCTTTCACGGTGCTTCCGAGCGGGATCACCACCGTGTTGTTCACCTTCACATCATCAACAACCTTCGCCGTAAACGGATCGCCTGGAGCGTTGCTGTCTGTGGTGAGAGCGTGCTGCAGCGACGCGCGAATCACAGTTCCAGCGGCCAAAGTTTCGTCCTTCTTCGTGCTGATATCTTTCTTTAGAAGGCTAAACGCTTGATCCGACGCTCCGGTCGTATCGGAGTTCGTTACCGAAGGCCCGCTACACCCAACGGTCAAAACTAAAGCCAAACCGGTCAAAATCATCAAGTAACCTTTTTGCATGTCAGGACTCCTCCAAATCGTTTTTGAGCAGCAGCTTCGGGGATAAACAAAGCAAAGGGCTCTCCAAAGAAATTGGATCTATCTAATCCCTGTGCCTGGAGGGAGTTGTCCTCTGCAGGAGCGGCTTAAGGGCGCAGGAATTCTTACAGAACGCTTGTAAATATTACGTTTAGCTCAACTTTTGGTGTCAGCGGACCCGGCGAATCTGTGCGACTAAAGTGGTAATACTGCGGGGTTCGAGGGTGAGGGTGAGTTTGGGCCCGCTTTCCGCTGGCAGGGGAACCGTTGCGCAGTCTTCACTTTCTGAGGTTCGGTAGGCCATCAAACGTTCCAGATTCCATCCCCTCATTTCGAGCGTTTCCTGCGCTGATTGAGTTGAAGAATTCAGGAAGATGACGGTGATGCCATTGTATTGGGGATTGCGAAATGCAGCGAAAGGGGTAGAACCTCCTGTGGCGGAAACCCTTACCGAGTTGCGGGGCAGAAACTTGCTGAACTGGGCAAAGGCCCAGAATCGCTTTGACGGTTGAAAGGTTGAGCTCGTTTGGTCCAGCAGTCCCAGACGCCCAGTCCATCCGGCGGGTGGCAAGAGCGTCCAGTAGAGCCAAGCCTGCGTCTCGGCTTGGGTCAGATCATCCAGCAGATGCCTGGCAAGCTTTAGTCCACCCGCGATTCCCGCTGATTCTTCCCCTGCGGCCGAGGCAAACTCTGTCTGCCAAAGCTTGAAGTTCTGCCGCTTGTATGTTTCCTTGGCAATGGTGCGCCCAGGGCTGTCTGTTTCCAACGAGTGCGCACTCAAATACGAAACGAGGCTTTTGGCTTCGGGATCCTCCAAAACCGGTTGCAGGAACGGATTTAGCTGATTCCAGCCGAGCTCTGGAAGCATGAGCTTGGTGGGAATGCCACGTTCCTTGAATATCTTGCCGACGATCTTCAGAAAGTCTTTGAATTGGATGGGGTTCCAGAGGCAGCCAGCGACAGCCCGAGAGTCCAGTGGTGCATTCTGCAGACTCAGAACGTGAATGCCCTGAAATCTCAGTTTCTTATAAAACTCGATATAGGCCGCCAAATAAGTAGCGAAATCTTCATAGTGTTTTGGCAGCAGCTCTCCTTTGCCATCTGAAGACGGTGTTCCTTTCCATTGAGGCGGCGGGCTCCAGACGCAACTATTCCAGAGGATCTCCCCACGCTTGAGTGCTTCACGGAGCAAATTGAATTGAGCGGTTTCGTGTTCTTCATCGGCAAAGTAATACATGAATCCCCGGAGATAGAGGGGATGCGTCATTTGGAGTCGCTGACCCTTCCAGCTGATCTCGCTACGCACGATGTTGGCGCGCGCGCCATCGTTTCCGAAAACCAAATCCAATAGCCTGGTTCTTTCCGTCGCAGGCAATGCCATGAGTTCTTTGGCACTGCCGTTTCCGATGGTCACCCCAAAACCATCCAGTCGCTGGTATTGAATTTCAGGTTGAATCAGAATTGCCTTGGACTGCGCGTGGAAAGCTGCGGGCGCGACTGCAAGGATCGCTACGACCAACATGCAGTTCAGTGTTCGGCTAAGATCGTAAAGAATGGATGTCACGGTTGATGGGTGCCAGACTCGTCGGTGGTCGTGGGGCTGACAGGTTGAAACATGCGACCAACAATGTTGGCAAGTTCCGTTCGAAGCCCCTTTACGTTTCCTTTGCCATTGGGATGAACCCGATTTGTGAGAATGATCAGGAACGTCTGCGTTTGCGGATCGATCCATAGCGACGTGCCCGTATACCCAGTGTGTCCAAAGGAAGTAGACGAAAAGAAACTGCCCTTGACCGATGAGTAGGTGGACTGAATATCCCATCCAAAACCACGAATATCCGATTTTCCCTCCGGCGATTGGGGAGAAGTCATCAAGGTCACAGAATCTGGATGTAAAACAGCGACACCATCCAAGCTGCCGCGCTGGAGCAGCATCCGGCAAAATCGCGCCAGATCCCTGGCCGTGGAAAAAAGACCGGCGTCGCCCGCTACCCCACCAAGCTTGCTGGCTAGCGGATCGTGGACGTGACCGCGGAGCATGCCTCCTTCTCTCAGTCTTTCCGTGGGTGCTATGTTGTGTTTGACATCAGGGCGGGGAAGAAAGCTCGTCGAGGCCATTGCCAAAGGCGAGAAAATCTGTTCCTGAGCGAAGTGAGAGAGGGACTGACCTGTCACCTTCTCAACAATCTTGCCCAACACCACAAAACCCAAATCACTGTAAATGAATCGTTGCCCGGATGGAGCGACGAGTCGTGTCTGATAGATGCGGGATAGGGCGTTCTTTGCGGTTATGCGTCGTCGTCTGGTTTGCCGGAGAGTGGCGGGGAGGCCCGAGTAGTGGACTAACAACTGCCGCACGGTTACTTTCTTCTTCCCAGATTGGCCGAAAGCAGGAAGATACTTGCTCACAGGCGCGTCCAGATTTACAAGGCCGTTCTGAGCCAACAGCATGACTGACGGAGCTGTTGCCACTACCTTTGTGAGGGACGCTAGATCGAAAATCGTGTCCAACGTCATCGTCTCCAGGTCAGGCTCGACACTGCGGTTGCCGAAGGCTCTTTCGAAAACGATGGTGTCCTGATGCCCAATGAAAACCACGGCCCCGGGCAGGTTTCCCAGGCCGATATGAGATTCGACGACCCTGCCGATCTCAGCGATGGGATCAGGGGCTTCCGGGGCAACCTCAAGATCCGTAGTTTGTGAGTAAAAGGTGTGTAGGGAAAAGACCCAGAGAACCAGAGCAACGGGTGTCAGCCTGCTGAAGGTGGCAAGCCCAAGTCTACACGGAGATGAACGCAGGTAAGTGAAGAAAAACACTCAACAGCTCCAGAAAGCGTCACCAGACTCTGGCTCCTCAGTCGGGGTCTTTTGCTGCCTTGGTGGATCTCTTCTTCTTAGGCGGCGCAGGCGCCGCCGCCGGGGTAGCGAGGGTGGGCTGAACGGGAGAAGCTGCGGCAGGTTTCGCTTTTTCCTCAAAACTCTTCATGGCGGCTTCTTCATCTTCAAAGAGCTCAAAGATGGAAAGAAGGCTCATGACCTTGAAAACCTCCAGGATCTTAGGCTTCACTTTCAACAGCTTCAACTGACCACCCTGGGATTTGAGTGAAGTATGGCTGCTGACGAGAAATCCAACTCCCGTGCTGTCAATGTAGGGAACATTATCCATGTCGATGAGCAACTTTTCGATGCCCATGCTCAAGACATTCTTGATCTTCTCTCTCAGAAAAAAACTGTCGCCGCCGGCCATAAACTTGCCGTCCAGCTTGAGAACACAAACATCACCAACAACCTTTAAGGTAAATTTCAAGATAGCAACTCCTTCAAGAATTCTTTGTGAAGCGCCCGGCGAAGCGAGCACGGCTCCACACACGATCGTTCGGTTCGGGAATTGAAGAGCCGATCAGAGAGTTGTCAAACGTGTGAACTGGGCGATCTGACGCCAATTTTTCCCGCGCTCAGACGACTGAGACGACCCGCCAGGGGATTGATCAACGGTGACCCAAATAGTAGATGGTTTCGGTCCTGTGGGCAACATTTTTTCCGGAATGCACGAGGGAGGGCACCTCACTCAAGCGAGGGAATGGCCCGACCTACTCCTCAAAAACCTTCAGCAAATCCGAAGCCTTCACCACGCCCACAATTTTGCCGCCGTTCTGGGTTACCACCAGAAAGTTCCGGTTACCGGCCAGCATTTTTTGGATCGCTTCAGACACCGATAGACCCTGATCGACAGTCATCACGCCGGTTTCCATTATCTCTCCGACCCGGCGGCTAAGGCGCGCGGCGATTGGCAAGGAGGCCACATGCGCTTCTGCCGTCTCAAAATTGAGAAAACGGTGGTTGATATAAGAGAAGAACTCCGTCGTCGTGATCTTTGACTTCCAGATGGCCATCGGCATCAGGGGCTTACCTTCAATAAAGGCAAGGTAACAATCCAACAGCGTTTGTTTGGTTTTCTTGTCAATGGACAGCAAGTATCGGAGAGAACTGTCCGGAACCACGTCGACCTTTTTCTCCGGAATCGTGCTTAGGTAGATCAAGCGATGCACTTCTTCAATAGAAGTGTTGAGGTCCTTGTACTGGTCGGCGATCAGGCGGGCGAGTTCGTTATCCTGGTCCGAATACTTGGTGACATACTTTTCCAACGTATCGATGGCGTCAGCCAGAAAGACACCCAACGCAACGTCACGGTCAAACAGCAACCCGGCGCAGACAATGGCAGTATCATCTGAGTGTCCGGGTCCCATGCGATCCCGGATGTAGAAATAGCGGACAAACTCCGATTCCTGGTACTGGCACTTCTCGGGTGGCACAATCAATCCAGACTTTTCGTAGTCGTCGATGTCGTCTGCATGGGGCTCGTGCGCCAGCTTCTCGCCGTCCAGATTCAGATGTTTCAGGATGCGCAGATCGACAAAATGACAACGGCCGCCGCCAATCTTGATGTTGTATTCCTTCTCAACGTCGAGCCGGATCTCGGTGTCGTCACGAAGGCCTCCGAGATAGAGGCCCTTAAGAATCGACGCCGGATTCACGGTGAGTGTCTTGAGCCTTCCAGCACGCAGAAAGGGCTCTCCTTCAGGATTGACCAGCCGTCCTCCCGCCCTGCCATGAATGGCCAAATCGACATAGTCATAGATCTCGTCGATGAGCTTCTGGCGATATCCCTTGACTTTTTCTGGGTCGATCTCTAACGCTATAACAATGTCGGAGATCGTAATGTTCACAAAACGCCGCTTGTGAAACATTCCGGCGCCATTGTGAGCGTGCCCCTCCACCGACTGCATGAGGATCGCATCTTCAGAGTCCTTGGAGACATCCAGCTCTGTGGTTTTGGAGAGATGCTCGAAATCCTGCCGAATGAACTCTTCGAAATCCATTGGTGACTCGCCCTCTGTAGATCGCGACCGTTAGTCCGCTGCCAAACTACACGTTGGGTAGCCTTCCGACACCGGTCGTAACTCCCGTCTTCGCATCACATGAACGTCATCACAAAAACCGAGGCGAAAGCTTTTCCGTTGAAACCACTACCTTAGAGAACCAGCAGGAAGTGGCTGCTGGGCGCGATGCAGCTGCCCACAAGCGGCAAAGATGTCGGCGCCGCGCGGGCGGCGAATATACGCCGCGAGGCCTTTAGACGCCAGAATTTCCTGGAAACGTCGGACACGCTCTGGCGATGAAGACCGCATTCCGTTCCCTTGGCCAGGGTTTAGGGGTAACAGGTTGACCTTGGCGCGGAGGCGAGAGACCAGTTTCACCAATCTGCGGGCATCATCGTCGTGGTCGTTGACTGAGTCGATGAGCACGTACTCAAACGTAATGCGCTGGCGCGACCTCAACGGAAACTGCGCGCAGGCTTGAATCAATTCCTGGATAGGATACTTCTGGTTTACGGGCATCAGCCGGTTGCGCACCTCGTCCGTTGTTGCTGACAGCGAGATGGCCAGATTCGGTACGACGGGGGCCTTGGCCAGCTCGAAGATCTTGGGAACCAGTCCTACGGTCGACAATGTAATCCGCTGTGGCGGAATTCCGATGCCATCCGGGTCGGTCATCAGCACGAGGGCGCGGTTGACGTTTTCGAGATTCAGCAGCGGTTCCCCCATGCCCATGAGAACGATATTGACCGGGTTGGCCGATCCATGAAGTGTTTTGCCGCCGTCGCTTCTAGGAGCCTTGGGTGAGAATTCCTCTCGGTCCTTCAAGATTGAAAGGACCTGACCAGCAATCTCACCTGCCGTCAGATTTCTAGCCAAGCCGATCAGTGCCGTAAGGCAAAACTTGCAGTCCATCGGACAGCCCACCTGGGTCGAGATGCAGAGCGTGTCGCGATGCTTTTCAGGGATGAATACGGATTCGATCTTCTTGCCGTCGCTGAGTTCGAAAAGATACTTACGCGTCCCATCGATGGAGAGTTGCGACAACGTGGTTTGTGGCAGAGTCAATCGGCTGCAATGCGGCAGCCTCTCGCGCAGGGCGCGAGACAGATCGGTCATCTCTCCGATGCGGAACTGTCTGCTCTTGTAAATGGAGCGATAGAGCTGCTTTCCGTGGTAGGGCTTTTCACCGAGGGACTCAAGGAATTGGCAGAGATCCGAAGAGGTCAATCCCAATAGTTCCCGTTGCTGAACTTCCATCTGGATCAATAAAACCGGTTGGCCAAGAGGTTGAACCGATCAAGTAGCCGGCGCGGTCCAATTGATTTTGATCATAGCAGAAATTGTTTTTGGGTCGCACAATTTCCAGTTCACAGGCCGAAGCAGACTTGGCTCCGCCGTTTGAGGCCGGTCGTGCGCCGAATGGAACCAGGGTTTAGGTGGTAGAGACTAGTCGGCCAGCTCAGAAAACTGTCTGGCTTGCGGTTGGGATCGATCGTAGGCGCGGTGAACACGCAATTCCTGATGGAGTTGGTGGGAAGACTCTACAGATTGAGCTTTGAATTCTTCCAGACGAAGTCGATTGTTGGAGTCGATGCGTTGGATCTGGTGCAAGAGTTGAACCCCCTCGGTCTTTAGAAAAGCCAAGGCCTGGCGTTCCTGGAAAGTCGCTCGAGCCAGGATTGTCGTGCCGGACTTCAATTTCTGCGTCAGTAATTCGGACAGTCTGGCAAGCTCTGCAACGATGGCTTCCTTCTGAGCCACCACTTCATCTAGAGAATCGATCCCCTTTGCCTCCAAGGTCAGCGACTCTGTCTGTGACAAGACATGTAGCTGGCGAAGCAAGGCCACTTCAGACTCGATTTGCTCGATCAAAGAACCCACTCTCTCTGCAGTGGGTGCCTCTTGTGTAGCTTTTGGGGATTTCATTGGAGTTGGCTCTTTCACTCTGCGTGAATCCTGGCCCGGCGGGGCATCATGACCTCACAAGGGTCGGCCTCTACCCGAAGACCTCGAGCGGCCGATGCGCCTCACCCAATGGGATCCCAATCGGGGGAGTCGGAACAGTTGGTCGCTGCGCGACGGATGCAGAGGGCTCTGTCTTCTGAGCAATCTCAGTCCAAGCCGAATTCAGCGTCTTGAGCAACCTGATGACGTGGTCTACGGGTTTTGGGTCCATGTTGGCACTCGCCAGCAGCAAGCTTTCGTTCATGTAGTTGTACAGACTATTGAGAGAAGCGGCTATGTCTCCACCTTCCTCCAGCTGCAGGGTGCTTTGCAGTTCGCCAATGATTGCAAGCGCCCGATCCAATGCCACGGCTTTGGCACGGACGTTCTTGGCCTGAATTGCGGTCCGCGCCTCGCCCAGAAACCGGATCGCGCCATCGTACAGCATCACGACAAGTTGGAGCTTGTTGCAGGTATTCACTTCAACCTGCTGGTAAACACTGCTTAGCGCATTGAAACTCATATGACTCCTTTAACGATGAGGACGGTGACCTCAGAACAATCGGAACTGCGAACCTAATCCTGCCAGCGAAGAGCTTTGGGAATTCAGTTGGCTGATCGCCCGGTCGGCAGCGGCAAATTCGGCGGTAAGTTGCTGCTCCCGATTGCTGAGCCGAAACTCGAGATCTTGAATTTTCGACGTGTACTTCTCGATGTTTCTCTTAATACGGTCTTCAACACTGTCGATGGCTCCACCCGACTTGGTGTACCCGTCAATAGCATCGGTGATCTTTTTCGCAAAGCCGGAATCACCCGAGAAAAACGCAGCCACATCCGCACGTTTGCTGGACAGCACGCTGTCGAGCTTGGCATCGTCAATCTGTAGCTTGCCCTGCTGGTCGAGGGTAATTCCAAAGTCCAACAACTCGTCGAGGCTGCCTGAGTTGGCATGGCTACTCAGAAAGAAGGCACGCAATTGCCGGTTGGCCGAGCGCAACAGCGGGTCGCTCGCCAGGGGCGGTCGGCCAGAGCCTGTTGTGTCCAGCTTGGTCTGCGCGCCAAAAAAATCATTGAAGCTGTTGAACGCGGAGACTGCGGCCTTGACCTTGGTTTTCAGACTCGAATTGTCGTCGGTCACCGTGATGCTGGTGCTGCCTGTCTTCAAGACGCTCAAGGTTAGGCCAGGGATCGCCTCATTGACAGTGGTAGAGCTGCTCTTCACGGCGATGCCGTTGTAGGTGAACTCGGTGTCCTTGGCCACACCGTTGGTGGCGTCCGTACCCAGGTTCAGCACGGCACCGGCCGCTCCCGCTCCGAGTTTAGTAGTGTCTGAAACTGTGAATGCGTTCGCGAGCCCTGGGGTCACGCTCGTGAGGATCAGCCGAAACGGTGTAGCGCCAGACCCATCATTAATAATGGATGCCTTGACTCCTGTTTGCTGCGCATTGATGGCATCGCGCAGTTCCGCCAGACTGTCAACACCAGTAAGGTTGACGTTTGTAGTGTCGCCATCCTGAGTAATCGAAAAAGAACCGCTGTCGAAGATAGTTGCATTGATGTCGGCGAACTGCCCGATCGCACTGGTCGTTACTTGGGGGCGCGCCAATGAGGTGACATTCAAAGTAAATGTGCCGGGCGTTGCTTCTGAAGTGGCAGTGGCTGACAAGACCGATGTATCGGAAGCGGTGGCCTTCAGAGCTTCGTACGCATCCTCTGTATTGAGCGCGGCAAACGCCGAACGCAAGGATGACAGGGAGGTGTTCAAACTGCCATAGGCAGTTAGTTTGTTCTGCTCCGTCCGCTTGTCAGTCTCAAGGCGAGTAATCGGCTGCCTTTCCGACTTGATGATAATGTCGGTGACCGCTTTGAAATCGATGTTATTGAAGCCGCTAAGCGTAATCGGGGATCCCATCAGCAGAACTCTCCTTTGCCCGGGAATGAGTCTTAGACTCATCCATCTGGGTGGGCTTCCTGGGTGATAACCTTAAGCCCTCAAATCAACGACGCATCTAGGCAATCTGGTCAAATATCCCTGCGCCCGTTTTCTGCAGGTCCTCGGCCAAGGCAAGTAGTTCCTCCGATGGAATCTGCTTGATGACTTCCTTGGTCTTCGAGTCCAACACCTTAACTATAATTCTCTGGGTTTCCTTGTCCGTCGAAATCGCCAGCTCGCTGTTCTTTCCGCCAATGTTTTCGAGAAAGCGATTGATAGCTTGATCGACTTTTCCAGATTCCCTCCGTCTTTCCCGGCTGAACGACTCATGGTTGTGCTCCGAAGCACCTTCGGAACTGGGCTCGGCTTTCGCCGGTGCAGTCACGGTTTCTGGAATGGGCGCAATGGCTGGATGTCGAACCTCCGTCAAACTGATTGGACTATCCGAAGTTACCAACATGGCGCGCCTCCTTTGCTGATGTATTTCAGTGCCCGGTCTCCGGATTTAACCGGTTGATCCAAGCAAGAGTCCGGTGAGGGGATTGAAGTCCCCCCACCGGCGTGAGTTGCTACTTTAGAGGATTAACGAACTACCGCAAGAGCGACAAAACTGAAGAGGTAGTCTGGTTCGCCTGAGACAGTGAAGCCAAACCGCTCTGCGTCAGGATGTTGAACCGGGTAAGGTTGGCGCTCTCTTCAGCAATGTTGGCATCGCGGATTCGGCTCTGCGCTGCCGTCTTGTTGACGATCTGGGACTGCGCAATGCTGACGGCGAAGCTCAAACGGTTTTGAGCCGCACCGACCGAACCTTGCACTGAACCCAGAGCGGTGATGGCTGCCTGGAGGCTCGTGATTGCGGAGCTGGCACCTGCGGAGGTCGCGATCGTTGCCGAGGAGATGCCCAGAGTAGAGGCAGTTGCTGCTCCGAAGCTAACGTTCACTGTTCCGTTGGAACCGTCGTTGGAGATGTAGACCGAGTAGCTGGTTGCCGTTGTCAGACTGGCGATGCCGGCTTCCCGATCAATTTCGCTGAGGATTGATGCAAACTCTTCCTGCAATACGGTACGGCTGGCAGCAGTGGTTGTACCTGTCGCGGACTGGGTAGCCAGGGTCGCCGCCCGATCCAGCAGTCTGGAGATGTTGTCCAGAGCGCCGTCGGCAATCTGCAGCGCGCTCAATCCGTCATTGGCGTTTCGGACGCCGACGTTCAGGATGGCAACGTCAGAACGAAACTTGTTGGCAACGGCCAAACCGGCAGCATCGTCGCCAGACTGGTTGATGCGCAAGCCGCTGGAAAGGCGGGCCAGGGTACGCGACAACCCA
>Ga0187893_10003750_pt1 | contig 30070 bp, 15 predicted proteins | sample MA1701074metaG_FD_139574 | JGI IMG/M metagenome (GOLD analysis project Ga0187893, IMG submission 139574) | White microbial mat communities from a basaltic lava cave in the Kipuka Kanohina Cave System on the Island of Hawaii, USA - MA170107-4 metaG ...
ATCCCGCCTACCACGCTTTCGCCGACCGCCGCTCTTACGCGGGAATACCGAATTTCTGGAATGTTGCCTCGAATCTGCCCATTCTTCTGGTTGCTTTTTACGGCGCCTGGGTTTGGCGCAAGGCTACTAATTGGGCGCACAGGCTTCATCGCTGGCCGTGGCTCGTAGTCTGGGCCGCGGCGGTCATGATCGGAGTGGGAAGCGGATACTATCACGCCAGCCCCGACAACCATACCCTGTTTTGGGACCGGCTTCCCATGACACTTGCTTTCATGGGCGTCTTCTCAGCCGCTATTGCGGAATACCTGCATACGCGCGTTGGAGTGTTTCTACTGGCGCCGCTTTTGGCGTTAGGCGTGGGCAGCGTTGTACTCTGGCGCCGCAGCGAGATCGCCGGCGCCGGCGACCTGCGGTTTTACGCGGTCGTGCAATTCTTCCCGCTGGCCGCTTTGCCCTTGATTCTCCTGTTGTTTGATAGCCGCTACACTCATTCCGGCCGGCTATGGCTGATGATTGCACTGTACGGACTTGCCAAAGGCTTCGAAATGGGCGATGAATGGGTGTTTAACCAAAGCGGCGAATCCGTCAGCGGACATTCGCTGAAGCACTTGTTTTCCGCCGGGGCGCTGGCAGCGGCCTTCTCGATGCTGGGTGTCCGCCGCGTCAGGCAACCGGGTGGGCCGGCAGCCTCGCTTGCTCCCGTAACAGCGGAAGCAGTCCGCCGGAAGCCGATTCGATGATCCTGCTCATTTCATTTTCATTACAAAGCAGGTCCTTTAGTGTAAGTCTTTTCAGCACCGCGTCCAGCACTTCCTGAATCGTTACCCACAGGACCCGGATGGCGCAGTCACCCATATGGGTGCATACCTCTTCGACCCCGGCGTGGCGCTCGCAGAAAGTCGTGGAATAAAAACGTCCGCCCAGCGCGTCCAACACCGATCCGATCGTGATCTGGTCGGAGCCCCGCGCCAATGTGTAACCCCCCGCCTGTCCTCGGACGGACGTGACGAAGCCGCCCAACCGAAGCAGGCGCATCAGCTTGGCAACGTTAGGGATGGAAAGGCCTTCGGCGCGGCTGATCTCGGGAATACTGAGGCTCTGTCTGGGTTCGAGCCGAGCCATGTGCAGCAAGCATCGAAGCCCGTATTCTTCCTGGGCGCTAAGTTTCATTCCATTCCCATTGTATGACTCCACCGCCGGATTATAAATGGGCAAATTGACAAACCGCTCGATTCCGCAGTGTATCGGCGCTCGCGATGAGCGGCCCAGCCTTTGCTATCTTAGAAGTCTGCCTGCTCGCAAAACAGCGCCGCGCAACCCGGCAAGGGGCGGGTGGCGGCTGGCGGGTACCCCGTTTGGTGTTCTTCAAGGAGTTTGATGGCTTTTCAGATTCAACCAGTTAGGCAGTTCCTCGTGCTCCCTGCCTTGCCGGAGCCGCTGTCCAGGCTTTCCGAGCTTGCCTATAACCTGCTATTCAGTTGGGACCACAACATCCGGGCCATGTTCCGGCGGCTCGATCCAGCGCTTTGGAAGCTCAGCGGTCATAACCCCGTGCTCATGCTGGGCCACATCTCGCAGAGTACACTCGAGAAGGCGGCTAAGGACCAGCGGTACCTTTCCGTTTACCGCAAAGCCTGCCAGCATTTTGACGAGTACATGCGCCAACCCATCGCGCAAAACCGCCTGACGGCTTACTTCTCGATGGAGTACGGATTGCTCGAGTGTCTGCCGATCTACTCCGGCGGTCTGGGCGTGCTCTCAGGCGACCACCTGAAGGCGTCAAGCGATGCGGCGATTCCGCTCGCCGGCATCGGGCTTCTGTATCAGCGCGGATATTTGCAGCAACGCTTGAACCCGGACGGCTGGCAAACCGAACGCCACATCGAGAATGACTTCTATACGCTCCCGGTGCTCCCCACGGTGAATCCCGATGGCGGTGAGGTGCAAGTCACCGTGAAACTCCCCAACGGCCCGGTGCACATCAAGGTCTGGCACATGAACGTGGGCCGTCTGCGTTTGTACCTGTTGGATACCAACATCCCCGAGAACCCGCGCGAAGAAGACCGGGCGATCACGGACCAGCTTTATAGCGGCGACCTGCACACCAGAATCCGCCAGGAGGTTGTGCTGGGAATCGGCGGCGTCCGCGCGCTCAAAGCTCTCGGATTGACGCCGACCGTGTTTCACATGAACGAGGGCCATTCGGCGTTCCTTGCCATCGAGCGCATCCGTGTGCTGATGAAGGACCGCGGGCTGGGTTTTGAAGAAGCTCTGGAAGCGACGCGGCGCAACAATGTCTTCACCACGCACACGCCGGTGCCGGCCGGCATCGATTTGTTCGACACCGGTTTGATGCACCATTACTTCCGCGAGTACTGCGAGGAGGCCGGAATCAATTTTGAACGCTTGCTGGAACTGGGCAAGCGGAAGGGAGCGGGGCCGGAGGTGCCGTTTTCGATGGCGGTCTTCGCTTTGCAGGCTTCCGCGTATCGCAACGGCGTAAGCCGGCTCCACCGCAACATCTCCCAGCAGATGTGGCAGGATTTGTGGCCCGAGCTGCCTACCTGGGAAGTTCCGATCAGCTCCGTAACCAACGGCGTGCATCTGTCTACGTGGCTCAACGGCGACCTTGGCAACCTCTACGATACTTATCTGCAGCCGGACTGGCGGGAGCGTCATTCGGATCTGAAAACCTGGGAGCTGATCGCCGAGATTCCCGACAGCGAACTATGGGAAGCCCACCGGCATCGCAAACGGCTCCTGGTGGCCTTCTGTCGCGAGCGGCTTATTGCGCAGGCAACCTTCCGCAAAGCTTCTTCATCCGAGCTGAAGCGCACCCAGGAGCTGCTGGACCCGGACGTATTCACTATCGGATTTGCGCGCCGCTTCGCCACCTACAAACGCGCCACGCTGTTGCTGCGGGATGTCGAGCGATTAAAGCGGATTCTGCTCAACACGAAAATGCCCGTCCAGATCGTCTATGCCGGCAAAGCGCATCCCAAGGACCACCCGGGGAAAATGCTAATCCGGGATATCTTCCAGTTGACCCGGGACAAAGAACTGTCGCGCCGTCTGGTTTTTATAGAAGACTACGGAATTGATGTCGCGCGTGAGCTGATTCAAGGCGTCGATTTGTGGCTCAACAATCCACGCCGCGGCGAAGAGGCCTGCGGCACCAGCGGAATGAAAGCCGGCTTGAACGGCAACCTCAACCTTTCCATCCTTGATGGCTGGTACGACGAAGCATGCGAGACTTCCGGCGGATGGGCGATCGGGGACCGCGAGGACTATACGGACGATCAGGATGAACTGCACACCGGCGCCATTTACTCGCTGCTTGAGAGCGAGATTGTGCCCATGTATTACGACCGGAATGAGTCGGGCGTTCCCGAGGAGTGGATGAGGCGCGTCAAGCAGTGTCTTATGAATCTGAGCCCAGTCTTCAACTCCTCGCGTATGGTTGAGGAATATAGCCGGCAAATGTACCAGCCCGCTCATCGCGCCTTCCTTGAGGTCTGTAAAGACGATTTTGACAGCGCCAGGCGTAAAGTCCGTTGGAATGGACAAGTGGAGCGGGCCTGGAGTGGCGTCGGGTTTTTGGAAATCGGCGCGGGAGAAGATGCGCGCATTCTCAGCGGCCAGCCCGTAACGATGCGCGCGGTTGCGAATCTGGCCGGCTTGCGCCCTTCTGATGTGAAGGTGGAAGCGGTCGTGGGCCGCGTGGGCGCGGACGGACATTTGGAGGATACTCATGTCATGACGCTGGCGCCCGCCGGCGAATTGGGTTCCGCCTGGGTGTTCTCCGCGCAGTTCGTGCCGGCGCTCACCGGAAGGCTCGGGTATGCAATGCGGATCAGCCCCAACCATTACGAAGACCCGCTCAGCCGGCCCTGCTATTCACTGCTGCGGTGGGGATAGATCGGTAGTAAGGCTACTGTCTAATCCATTTTCTCAGGTGACTGAGAGCGAAAATAGTTGGCTTTTAAGCCGGTTCCGTGGTAAATAGGAAGTGGGGCGTCTCTGACCAGGGTGTACGATTTGCGGGAACGTGATTCCCGTTTCATTCGTCTTACCCTTTGAGCCTTAGCGGTACATTCGGACACTGGATTCCGGTGTATTTGTTCTGGTGACGTCTCCAGCCTGACGGCCATTCATCTTGATCTTTCTCGTCCTTGCACCTAAGGAGGCCATTTTCCGGCCATGGAAAGCGATCGCAAATACAGACAACGCGGCTATATGGGCGCTGACGGCGACCAGGCTTCGCGCGAGCAACAGCAAAAACCCAAAGGGCCACGCCCGCCTATTGATGTGACGGGTCCCCGGCTTCCGCGCATGGTTCAGGCGGTAACGGCATCACGATGCTGGAACTGCTCGACGCATTTGCCGGAAGGCGTCGATTTTAAAGGCTCCTGCCCGAAGTGCAGCTCGCCGCTTCATTGCTGCAAACAGTGCTCTCATTTCGAGCCTTCGACGCGCTTTCAGTGCCTGAAGCCCATCCCCGCGCGCATCGCCTACAAAGACCAGCCCAATGAGTGCGACTTGTTCTCACCCCGCGTTACGGTGGCGCGGGACTCGGCCGGACCGACGACTGCCGCTCCACTGGTACAAGGCGCCAAAGTGATTGAGCAGCGCAGGCCCAATGAAGCGCGCGCCGCATTCGACAGTCTCTTCAAGAAATAGATGCGAACGGCCGAACTTGCCGGAGTGCGAAACTTCCGGCTCATCGAGGAGCATACGCCCTCTCCGGCCGCCGGTGAGGCGCAAGTGCGCGTCCATGCGGTTGGCATCTGCGGTTCTGACCTGCATTACTACGGCGAAGGGTCGATCGGCGACACCAAATGCATGTACCCGATGGTGCTCGGACACGAACCCACCGGAGAAATACTGACTACCGGAGCCGGCGTAACCGGATGGCAGCCCGGCGACCGCGTGATCCTGGAACCCGCGCTTTATTGCTACCACTGTGAATTCTGCCTGACCGGCCGGCACAACGTCTGCTCAAGCATCCGCTTCTTAAGCACGCCCGGCGAGCCGGGATTCTTTCGCGAAGTCGTAACCCTTCCCGCGCGCAACGTGATGGCGATGCCTCAAGGGCTGAGCTACGCCGAAGGCACGCTGTTTGAGCCGCTCGCCATCGTGCTGCACTCGATGAAATTCGCTGATCCCCGGCCCGGCGATACTGCTGTCGTATTCGGCGCCGGCCCCATAGGTCTGGTCACCTTGAGTGTGCTCAAGATGTCGGGTGCGGGCCGGACCTGGGTAGTGGAACCGGTGGCCCACCGGCGTCACATGGCTCTCGAACTCGGCGCCGATGCGGTGCTCGATCCAGGCGCGGAAGATGTCGTCAAGACGTTGAAGCGGGAAACCGGAAACAGGGGCTTCGATGTTGTGATCGACTGTGCTGCCAAGGGTGGCAGTATGAACCAGTGCCTCTATCTCGCGCGCAACGGCGGACGCGTCGTTTATACTGGCATCCCATCGGAGGCTGCCGTCCCGCTGAACTTACACGAAGCACGGCGTAAGGAGCTGATTCTGTATAACGTGCGGCGCTCGAATCACGAAACCGAAATGGCGTTGCGGCTGCTCGGCGATTATCCGGGCCGCTTTGCCCCCGTCGTCACGCACGGCATCGGGATGGGAAAAATCGATTCGGCGTTCGCAATGCTGGAACAGTACAGCGACGGAGCCGGCAAGGTCGCCATTATCCCCTCGAATAGCCTCTGAGCCTACAACTCCGGCATCACCCGCAGCAGCTCGGCGACGCTCCAGGCCTGCGCCACGGCTCCGGCCGGTCGGTGCGGCGGGTCGGCGTCGAAGATCTCGTTGATGGATCCCAGACAGCCGCGGTGCAGCTCTTCCTCGAACCCGTGCAGAAGCTTCCGGCAGGCCGCCACATTTTCCGTGTCATGGCCGAACGCTTGTAAACGGGCGCTGATATAGGGTCCCATCAGCCAGGGCCAAACCGTTCCCTGATGGTAGGCGCCATCCCGATCGAGTGGTCCGCCGTGATAACGCGAGCGATACTCGGGATGGCCGGGATCGAGCGTACGCAGCCCATACGGTGTCAGCAGCAATTGCTCGGCCACGCGCACGATCGAACGCTGCTGTTCTTCGCTCATCAAAGGGAAGGGAAGGCTGACGGCGAAAAGCTGGTTGGGGCGCACGCGGCCATCGGGTCCTTCCGGCGTGAGCCGGTCATAAAGACAGCCGCGGGCGGCGTTCCAGAACTTCGCTTCAAAGCCGGCCAGTACTCCGTCCGCTTCGGCGGCGGTGGAGGCGGCGTATGCCGCTTCGCCATAACGCTCGGCCCACCACGCGGTCATGCGCAGCGCGTTGTACCACAGCGCATTGATTTCCACCGGCTTGCCATGGCGCGGCGTCACAACCCAATCACCGGCTTTTGCGTCCATCCATGTCAACTGAGTTCCTTCACGGCCCGCTATCAGAAGCCCATCTTCGGGGTCCACTTGAATGCCGTAATGTGTGCCCCTGCGATGCCATGCGAGGATCTCTTGGGCGGCCGGATAGAAGACCGAGCGCAGGAATGTTTCGCTTTCACCGGCGATTTGCAGCGCCCATGCCGCGGGAAACATCCATAGCGTGCCGTCGGCGGTGTTGTATTCGGGCAGTTCGCCCCCGTCCGGAAAGCGGTTCGGAATCAGACCTTGATTCAGGTAGCCGAGGAAGCCCGCCAGAATCTGCTGCGCTTCGCTGATCCGGCCGCGGTGGATCAACAGCCCCGGCAGGCTGATCATGGCATCGCGCCCCCAGTCGGTAAACCATGGGTAGCCCGCGATGATCGTGGGAGAGCCGTCTTTACGGTGAACCAGGAACTGTTCGGCGGCCGTCTCCAGCCGCGCGCGCAATTCCGAAAGACTGTTCGAGGGCGGAGCATGGGCGGCGATGGCCTGCTGCCGCGCGCGCTCCTCCCTTTCCCAACCCGCAATCATCGCTTCGTCCGGCTCCGGCAACTCCTCGCTGGTTGCTACGAGGAACGCCGTTTCTCCCGGCTCCAACTCGTAGTCGATCCAACCCGGAGAGTAAAGATCTTCGCGAAAGTCCAAGCCGCGCTCCATCTCCTCGCGGTATTCATTGTTGTAATACCAATCGCCGGAGGCGACGAACCCGGCGCCGTTGTGGTGCATGCGCAGCGCGGGCACGCTTTCAAACGGCCGAATGCTCACCAACCGGCTTACCTCTTCCGCTTCCCGCCGGAAATCCGCTGTCGCGCGTTGCAGTGAATGATAATCGCGAAACGCAAGAAATGGCCGCAGTCGTAGACGGCATCGGCTGCTCGCACGGTACTGGATCACAACCGCCTGCCGGCGCGGAAGCAGAAACAGCTTCTTCTCGATCGCCATGCCCGCGCTGGAGTAGCGCCAAAACGGGAATGGATCAAGGCGGAATTCTTCGATCATCTGAAATCCCGCCGGACTGATCACGCCCGGATACTGACAGGCGCCGAGATTGACGATTTCGCCGTCGCACAGCAACTCCTCCTCTACACGGGAGAGCAGCATCATGCGCGCGACAGGAGGCCGGAGGCTGGCAACCAGCAGACCGTGGTATCGTCGCGTGTTCGCTCCCGCGGCGGTGCCCATCGCGAATCCGCCTGAGCCATTGCTGACCAGCCATTCAATAGCCGAGGCTCGCTCCCAATCGCGGCATTGCGCTCCGCTGATGGCTAGTGGCTCCATGCGCGTGTGGCGGTTGTTCGCCTCTAGCGGCCGGTGTATTTCACCCAGACGGGCGAAGACCATGCCACGTTGCCGTCCTTTTGCTCCACGCGCACGTAATAATAGTGAGTCCCCGCGGCGATCTGCGTTTCACGGAAGCGCAGATCGAAAGTCTCGCCGGTTGGCTCCTGGGAATAGACATACTGATTGCCCCGCACGACGACGACTTTGCGAAGCGGCGCCGAGCCGGTAATGCGCGCCTGTATCTCGGGCAGCGATGCGGTCTCAATCTCATCGCCCTGAAGGGCGGTTTTGCCGCCGGCCGTAAGGCGGTAATCCAAGAGAATATTCGATGTGGCGGCGTACGTGTGGCGGCGGCGCATCGCATCGAGCAGCGTTTCGCGCGAACCGTTCTCGGCGATCACATAAGCGTAGGAGGTGTGCGTCGACACGTGATCCGAGCTTGCCTGCACGCCCAGCTTGTAGCCCTTGGCCCACGCGTTCCAGACGAAGCCGAGCGGACGGTAACCGCCGGCGTGCAGCTCTGTTCGCTTTTCCGTGGGAGCCAGGGGGGCGCCTTCGTGCTCGGCGTTGGTGCGCGCGCCCTGGAAGATTTCGACGATCGGCTCCAGTTCGGGATCGTTGTCGCGCCAGTCTGTACCCATGGTGGTATGCGAAGTATGCGAGGTCGCGATCCCCTTGTTCTTTCGCAGGTAGGGGTAGAGCAGCTCGCCGGTGTTGCGTGCAGCCATCTGCTCCTGCGGACCGATGGGAAGTATGCGCACGCCTCGCTGGGCCATCATCAGGTTGCGATGCCCGTTGGGATAACCGAGGCTGCGCTCGGTGCCGAACAGAGTGGTGAAGCTGCCGGGAACGTGAAACATGTCGGAGGATTTCTGAATCCGCCACCAGGTGTACTCCTGAACCCCCGATTGATGATCGGTAACGGCGAAGTAATCAAGCGCCGCCCCGTCCATCGCATAGCGGTAGGCATCCACCAGGCTCCCGTCGCCGGCGCCATCCATCGAAATTTCCGTGTGCCGGTGCATGTCGCCGCGGTAGATATGATACGTCTTGCCGTCAAGCGTAATTACATGCTTGCGCAGAGCGGCCACCTGCTCGCGTTCGCGTGGTTCGTTGGGAGGTCCGGTGGGCAGCTCGGCTCCGCGCGGGGCCAGCTTCAACGGTTCGACTCCGCTTGATGAGCGTAGCGCCGAGAATTGAATGTCATTGTTGGCCGGCGGCATGCCAAAGTTCGGGCCGCCCCACAAGCGGTGATCCGTCACCAGTGCCAGGTACACGTTGCCCTTCCCATCAGCCGCGGCGGCCAATTCACCTTCATTGCGCCCGGCCGATTCGGGAATCGGAATCAGATCGCTCCAGCGGCCGCCGTTATAGTAAGTGGCGACGGCTTCCCACTTCCCGCCGGCCGCCCATAGCGAGGTTGGCAGGCGAGCCGAGGTGCGTGGACGAGCGAGCAGCCACATGCGTCCTTCGGAGTCGGGAACCAGCCGCGGAGTTTGAAAATAGCGTTTGAACCCGTAGGGGACCACTTCGCCCGGCTGGCGCATGGGACTCATCGCGCGGCCAGCCTCGTACACGGCCACGCGAATGTCGCGCGCTTCGTAGATTCCCGTTCCCCCGGTAAGCAGAAACCCGCCATCCTTAGCCCAGTTCTCCGGCGCTTCATCATAGGCGATCCACAGACGGTTCTGTGCATCGACAGCCAGCGAAGCATGGGCCTGGAAGCGTCCTGAGTTCGTCACTCCGATCACCGGCCCCGGCTTGCCGTTTTCAACAGCGCGAAGCTGGATGTTGTAGCTGCCGGTTTCATAGGTATCCCAAGCCACCCACACTACTCCCTTGCGGTCGCAAACCACGGCGGCAGACCAGTCGTTGGCCGCGGTCTGGCTCAGCTTGATCTCGGGACGCCACTGTCCGCTCACATAGCTGCGCAGATAAATGTCGCTCGCGCCCCGCCGCCAGCTTTGATAGACAACGTGAACATTGCCACGCTCGTCGATTGCGGAGCGCTGAAACAGGTTCGAACCCCCCGCCGGAGTGACTGTTTCCGTCGCGCTCCAGATCGAACCGTTCCAATGCCGCGCTTTCACGGCCCAGTTCTCGCCCTCACGTTCTGACCAGCTCACCGTCGTTCGCCCCCCCGAGGCAGCCACTGCAGGCTGAAAAATGTCGCCTGGCCTTTCGGTAACGGTCATTCGCTCGCGCCAGTTTCCGTTGACATGCTGGCGCAGAAAGACGTGCTCGGCTTCGTTCTTATAACCCTGCCAGGCGAGCCAGACGGAATCGCCATTGGCGGCGATGGCAGGGTAATCGTCTTCGTATTCTCCATCGGTCACCTGCTGGACCAGAGGAGTGCGATAGAGTTCCACCGCGGCTTGCAGCGGAAAAATCCCTCCCGTTTCCGGCACGTCCATAGGCCGGAAATGGAACTGCCCACGCGGCACTTCAACAAGAAACTCGGCCTCCGGAGGAACCTTGGCAAGGATTGTGATTCCTACAGGCTCCATGGGTGTCGGCTGCGGCTGTCCCTTTTCCTTGGGGTGCATGCCGCCGGAAAACGGACCCCAGGCGTGTGTCGAGCACTCCCATTTGTTGCCGGGCAGAATCTTGCAGCTCTCCGTGAAATGGTGGCCGCGAACTTCCGTGATTGTTCCCTTGGAGACGCTGACCGAGCCATCCCACTTTGCCGGCGCGACGTCCTTCGATCCGAAGATCAAAGTGAACGACTGCGTCTGATCCGCGGCGGGAGCAGGTTGCGGGTTGGTAATCTGAGCCTGGGAAGAGGATTGCTTCCAGGCGATCGACAGCGCCGCTACGACTAGCGCCGAGGTCAGGATGTGACGGAGTATCTGCGGCCGGCGAAGCTTCATTCCCTCATTAGACATCAAGAAGCAAAGGTCGGGCCACGGCCATCATTCCGGGCGCGCGTTGAGCGTCTCCATAATCTATTTCTTCCTCGTGAACAACAGCCCCGACCACGTCTCATCAATGGCGCAAACTTTGTAATCGACAAAGCCGCGTTCGATCGCCATTGCGCGGATGTGCGGTTCCTTCAAGTCCGAACGCAAGCGCGAGGTGAGCTTCGGCCAGGCAACCCAAAAACGCGTATCGCGGCAGACGCGCGTCAGTTCGGGCAGCTTTGCTTCGAACTCCGCCACCGAACGGGAAAAGAGAATCGTAAGCTCGCGCGGGCCTTTCTCGTCGTAGGCCAGTTCCACGCCTTCGGGCAGATTCTTCAATCCGCGCTCGAAGGTTTCCGGAGCGTCGATCAACACCACGCGGCTGCCCGCCTTGATCCCCAGCTTTGCCGCCAGCGGCCTGGCCGCGTAAGCGGCCATGTTAGAAGCCGGAACCGCTACGGATTGTGGCCTTTCCGCCGCCGCTTTGACAACCGCTTTCGCGATATTCTTCCAATCCGCGTAGACAGCGTCAGGCAGTAATTGCCGCACGCGCTCAAGCGCGGGCTCCCCGCCTCCGGCAAGCACCAGGGGCACGCCACGCATGGCCTTCGATCTCCGTAATGCGACTGCGATGTCACGCCCCTGCGAAGGCATCCTGCTCAATCCGATGACGAACACCTCCGGCGGACACTGGCGCAGTTCCCTTAACTCGGCCGGAGTCGCCGCCCCCGCATGCACTTCATGGCGGGCCTTCTTCAACCGGCCGGCGGCCTCTTCGGCTTCCGGGTCCTTCCAATGAATAAGGCGGATTCGCACAATCCTATTCTCTCCCTGGCGATTTCGACTTGCTACTTCACCGCGGCGGGCGAAGTTCCGGGAACGGAGTATGCTGGACTCATGTCGCTCCCTGCGTTTGCGTGGCTTCTGTGCGCGCCGGTCTTAGCGCATGCACAGCCGGTCCAATGGACCTACCTTTCCAGCCGCAACGGCGATTTGCCGGACCCGGGCGGCTCCCATCAGCAAACCGGCCTGCTCGCCGCCAAGCTCAACCCCAAGTCAAATGCCAGCGACTTGGTGATCGGTTTTCGCGTGAAGGCGCCTGCCCTGATTGGTTACCGGTACTCCGGCGGCGCATGGACACGCTACCTGATCGAGAAGGATTTCCTTACCCTCGAAGCCGGCGGAGCTGCCTTCGATATCGATGCCGACGGGGACCTTGACATTGTGTTCGGCGCGGACGGGCAGGGCAACCATCTCTGGTGGTGGGAGAATCCGCATCCACGCTTCGACGCCGGCGAACCCTGGAAACGCCGCATGATCAAGAGCGGCGGCGCCAACCAGCATCACGACCAGGTGTTTGCCGATTTTCTTGGATTGGGCAAAGCGCAATTGGTCTATTGGAACCAGCGGGCAAAGGCCCTGTTATTGGCCCTCATTCCGCCAGACCCGCGCCACACCGAACCTTGGCCTGCCAAAACCGTATTCTCCGGCCAGGCCGGCGAGGGCGTCGATAACGCCGCGGCCTACGCCGAAGGCGTCGATGCTTTTGATGTGGACGGCGATGGAAGAGTGGATCTGCTCGCCGGCAATTATTGGTTCAAATACCTGGGTGGCAAGTTCCTGCCCGTCAAAGTGGGTATGATCGGCGGACGAATAAAAGCCGCCCGTTTCAAACAGGGTAAGAACGCACAGATCGTCATCGGCCCCGGAGACGGAAGCGGGCCGCTGAAAATCTACGAGTGCCAGGGGGACGCCGCAGTGGCGGGCTGCTGGCAGGGCCGTGACCTGCTGGGCCGCGATATGGTGCACGGCCATACGCTCGATCTCGGCGACATCAACGGGGATGGCCATATGGATATCTTCGCCGCCGAAATGGCTAAATGGACAAACAAGCCGCTGCCCTCTGATCATCCCGGCGCTACGGCATGGATTCTCTACGGCGACGGCAAAAGCGGTTTTGACAGAACCGTGCTCGTGAAGGGACACGGCTGGCATGAAGGGAAGCTCGCCGATGTCGATGGAGACGGCGACCTCGACGTCGTCAATAAGCCGTACACCTGGAATGCGCCGCGAATCGATATCTGGCGCAATAACGGCCGTGCGCGGGCTGCATCGCGAAGCTTTGACAAGCCTGTCGGCATGGAGTTGTATACCTACCGCAATGAGTTGAAAAAGGACCTGCCCGGAACGCTGGCTCAGATTCGAAAGCTAGGCTTCACCGATATCGAAACGGCCAGTTTCTATGGCCGTCCGGCGGCGGAGTTTCGCAAGCTTCTCGATCAGAACGGCCTGACTTGCAGCAGCATCATCACCGGATATGACCGGTTGGGAAATGACCTCGAAGGTGTCGTTCAAGACGCCAAAGCGGTGGGCGCCGCCTATGTGCTGACGGCCGGAATCCCCCGCAAGGGCAAATTCACCCTCGATGACGCCCGGCGGGCCGCCGGCGATTTCAACCGCTGGGGCGAGCGGTTGTCCGCCGAAGGACTCCGCTTCGGCTACCACCCGCATGGTTTCGAGTTCGTGCCGCACCAGGATGGCACGCTTTTCGACGTTCTCGTGAGGGAAACGCTGCCGGCCTTTGTCGATTTCGAAATGGATGTCTTCTGGTTCTGGCACGGAGGCGGCGATCCGGCAAAATACCTGGAAAAATATCCCGATCGTTTCACGCTGATTCATCTGAAGGACATGGCCAAAGGAACGCCCATCGGTGACCTGACCGGACGCGCGCCCGATGACACCAGCGTAGCAATGGGTGCTGGACAAATACCGTGGCCTGCCGTGCTGCGCGCGGCCGGCAAGGCGGCGGTTAAGTTTTACTACATCGAGGATGAGAGCCCCGCGGCTCCCCGCCAGGTTCCCTTGAGTCTCCAGTACCTCAAGAAATTGCGCTATTGATTGACTCAATGCTCATACCAAGGGGTGAATCAGAACCCGGCGCGAATGCGAATCTCCCGTTCCAGGCTCCCGGCTTTGATCTTGAACACGTTGATTTCTTCAGAGATGCCAAGTCGCACGCGGGCCAGATAAACGCCGGGAAGATCCGCGCCGAATAGCCGCAGCAGCACGAGACTGCCGCCTCCGGAAACAACGGTCACCTCGGGCGGCGGATCGAGCAGGATGAGACCGGCCCCATCGACTATCCGGAAATAGACCTCCACCAGCGATCCAGGCGATCCACGCGACGGCGCCCGCGCAATCGAAATCGATTTCGCTTCGTTGGACCTTACCGCCAGCCAATAGGGCACGCGGCCCACCACGCGGTCGCCGCTGCTGACTTCGACGAAGCCCTGATATTCGCCGGACGGAGGGCTGCCCGCGGGCCAATTCAGTGTGAGCTTTGCGGATGCTTTCGAATCGAGCGTCAGCGTCCCGGGCGACAGGGAGGGCTGTATGCTGTTGTTCGATACAAGCTGGAGGGTCAGGTTTTCCGGCCCTACGCCTATGTTGGTGACGGAGAATTCTCTTGAAACCGCCTGCTGGCCTCGAAACTCTCCGAAACTTACTGAGGTTTGATCAAAGGCCAGATTCGATTCCAGCATGGCTGGAAAGTCCATGATCCCGGCGCCCGTTCTTTGCACTTCCGGCGCTGCCTCTTTCGGGAAGCGCGCCGCGGTGTTCACAACCAGCGATCGGTACTGCGCCGCGGTCAGGCCGGGCTTGGCCGCTCTTAGCACGGCGGCCGCTCCCGCCACCAGCGGCGAAGACAAGCTGGTTCCGTCTGCTACGACATAGCCGCTGGTGTCTGGATCGCCGGCCCTGGTTCCGTTGAAGGCCGTGATGACGTTGCCGCCGATTGCAACCATATCCGGCTTGATGGCAAGATCCACCGTGGGACCCCGGCTCGAAAACGGCACCACGTTATTCGGATTCTCGGGGATACTGAAGCTGAACAAAAGAGCAACACGCAACTCCCCATCATCCCCAATTCTTGTCTTGACCGTTTGGCCGTCGGCGCGGGTCAGGAATAGGGCAGGAACAGTGCGGCTCTCGATGAGCATGCTGACAAGCTCGGGAGCCGCAACGTTGTTGTACACAACCGCGCCGATGGCTCCTGCCGCCTGCGCGTTTTGAACCTTGGTTTCAAACGTGCATTCGCCGCGCTGGATCAACGCGATTTTTCCGTCAATGCTGTCGGCGGGCAGCCGGTTGCACCCCAGCCCTGTGGTGTCGAGTTTCTCCACATCGACCATCTGTCCCTGCACGGCCGGCGCATCCTCGCTGTTGGAGGAGGCGGCGGCGTTAAAGCGCGTCGACGGCAGCAGGATCACCACTGGCCGCGTGGGTATCCTGTCGTTTTCCGAAGCGCCTACCGTGATGGCCGATGCCGCCGAACCGACATCGGACACCGTTACGGCGTCGGGCCCCTCATTGCCGCTCGCGACCACCACAATTACGCCGGCGGCAAAGGCTTTGTCAATGGCCGCGGTCAGGATTTCGTCGACCGACCGCGACAGCCCGGGCGCTCCAAAGCTCATGTTGATCACGTCCATGCCGTCTTTAACCGCATCGTCGAGCGCGCGAAGAACATTGTCGGTCGGGATCAGATCCGTAGCGCCCTCGCTGACGCGGTAGTTGCCGATCCATGCCTTTGGGGCGGCCCCGCTCATGACGCCCCGTGGGCCCGCATGCCGCACCCCGGCGGCTGCCATCGCAACGCCTGTGCCGTGGCCGTTGCCGTCGGCGGCCGTCCCGTTGTAGCTTCGCGCAACGATAATTTTCGAATTCGTAAAAGCACTGTTTTCCTGGGGAGAAACCTTCGGAAATCCTTCCGGCATGGCCAGCGTAGTATCCTGAAACCCGCTGTGGTGATGGTCGATGCCGGTGTCGAGAATTCCGATCTTTACACCTGCTCCCGCACGGCTGAGTCCGCCGGCCTTCTCCCAGGCGCTGGCAAAGTTCATCAGCGCAAAGATCCGGTCGAGTTTCAATTCCAGGTAGCGGACCGGAGTGACGCGGCGGACGCCGGGCAGAGCCTGAAGCTCGGCTTCGTTGGCCTCTTCCACAATCAGCGCATTGGCGACCGTGTCAACGGTTCCCCGGACCCGGCCGCGCCGCGACTCGATCATGGAGCGCATCTGCTCCTGTTGCAAATGGATGCGTTCGCCGTGGTCGCGTACCGCCTCCGCTGCCCTGGCTGTTTTCTGGAACTCAACCGCGGAAGCCAAATCGAGCTCAACGATAAAGCGCCCGGGAATGACTTGCGCCGGGGCGGCTGCACTCAGAAAAAGAACCAACTCAAAGAACCGCATAATCTCTATTCTCACCTGGAAGCACCGAAAGAATAAACCCGTCTAGACTCTTAGAGTCGCGAGGGGGAAGGCCGGTTACCTTGAGTTCAGAGAAGATAGAGCCCCAATGGGTGGACCGGGGCTCACATCTAGCCTAAGGGGATCAACTTACTGGCTGATCGACGTTCTCTCATCACGTGTCAAACCCACCGCCGTGCCCGTGGCCGCTCCAGCAATGATGACTCCGGCAATTACGGCTTTGCCCGATCCACCGGATCCCGACGCCTTCGTGGCCGCGCCCGCCACTCCCGTCGAGCACTTCTTCGAGATATGTCTTATCTGGCTGGCACGCACCACCTGGCTCGCCCCTGATGCCGGAGTAGCCATTGGATCCAGCACACCGGTGACTTCGATCCGGTTTCCGACTTCCTTTTCGAGGTTCGATCCATGCACCTCCACCGTGACTCCCGCCGTTTCATCCGTAATTCGGTAACGCCCGTTTTTCTTTTCCAGACAACCCGTTATCGTGGCCGCCGCCGTGGCGCCCGCCTCCCGTGTCTCCAGTTCCACGGCGCTGCCCGCGGCCACATTTGCCACCAATAGGCCGGCTGAGGTTCGTACCCGCACCGGACCATCCAAAGCCGCAATCAATACACGGTTATCCCCCTTCAAAGAAACCTTGGCAAGCCCGGCTTCGGAACTTTGAATCTGCAACGAACGCGCCAGAATCCGGTACGATCCGGCCCGCTCAATCTGTCCCGTGCCTTTTTCAAGCAGCATCCGATCCCGGTAGATCTTGCTCCGCGTTCCCGCGTCCAGCACCATCCGTACGCCACTCTCCAGCCGCAGTTCGCTGGTGGCCTTGCCGGTCTCTATGGTCGATCCGTCAAACAGGCTGCCATTCCCTGAAACCCGCGAAGCATCCAGTTCAAACGCCCCGCGCGCAATCGCCACTCCTATCGTTGGCGATCCCGCCCATCCGAAAGACAAATTGGCCATGAAAAACACCGCAACCAATGCGGCCAACTTCCTGGCCGGAAACAATTTCATTTCTCTCATCGTTTTCATTCCTACCTCTTCCCGTTTTCTGTTGCTTGCACAATACCCAACGTGCCGCTCCAACCTTCTTGTTCGGATAGAGCTCATCAAAACTTGAGAGGGAGACAAGAATAAGTCTATTGATTACAATGTCATACAAAAAGAAATCGGCCCCGCCCCACGCACCCGCCTCCTCAACCAGAGAAAAAGTGCTCCGTTGCGCCACGTTGCTTACAGTTCCCATGGCTCGACTCGCAAAGCTCATCCTCACCGCGGTGCTGCTGTTTGCCGCCTATTGGGCCTTGCGGCTGGCCTGGGCCAGCCACCTGTTTCAGCGCGCCGACGCGGAATCCATCCGCCGGGCGGCGGATCTGGTTCCGATGAACGCGGAATATCAGGCGCGGGCCGGGCATCTGCGGCGCGCCATTGAATTGAACCCATATCTGGCCAGCGCCTGGATCGAGTTGGGATTCACGGCCGAAGCTGATGGATCGCACGCCGAAGCCGAGCGGCTGTTTCTGGAAGCCGCCAAAGTCGATCGCACATTTGAACCGCGCTGGACCCTGGCGAATTTCTATTTCCGACGCAACCGTCCCGGCCAGTTCTGGCAATGGATCCGGCTGGCCGCCGAACGCAGCTACGGCAGCCGGGACGCCATATTTCGGCTTTGTTGGAGAATGAGCCGCGATGGAGCGGAAATCCTCGAGAAAGCGATCCCGGACGATCCCGCGATTCTCCGCGATTATGTCGAGTTTCTGGTCGAGCAGCGCAAGTCAGCCGACGCCGTCCCCGTGGCGTTGCAGCTGCTGCCGCGCGCCATCGTTTCCCAGCAGGCCCCATTCATCCGGTTGATTGAGCAATTGCTCAACGAGGGCGAAACAGGGCCTGCGGTGCTGCTGTGGAACGGACTCATCAAGCGGGGGCTGCTTGCCTTTGGTCCTCTTGATCCCGGCTCGGGGCGTCTGTTGACCAATCAAGCCCTTGCCACTGCACCGGCGGGGAAGGGCTTCGACTGGCGCGTGCACTGGCTGGCAGGCGTCGAAAGTTCCTATACTTTTGAGCGTCAGCTTCGCATCACCCTGAATGGGAAACAGGACAGCTTCAACGAGCTGCTTTCCCAAATTGTGCCGGCGGCCGGACCCGGCTCGTTCCGGTTTCGATACCGCTATCGCACCCAGGACCTGCCGAATCCCTCTGGTCTCCACTGGCAGGTGTGGGACGTCCGCCGTGGCCGATGGATCGAGGCGCGATCGCAGGATTTGTCCGCCGGGCAGTGGCGCGAACAGGAATTCCGATTCACTCTACCGCAAGGCTGCGGGCCGGTGCGGTTGACTCTCGTCTATGAGCGCGCCTTGGGGACCGTGCGATCGGAAGGTACGCTGGTGCTCGACGGGGCATTCCATCTCGATCCGGCGTCATGATCGCCGGCGGCTCTAGCCGGACCCCAACATGCCCACCGGCTACGTGCCACACTTAACCTGATGGCGCAGCATGTCGGCAAGCCGGGGCAAAACCACGGAGCCGGCCAGGCGCGGCTCATCCCGTTTGAGTTGAAGGTGCTGTTTTGAGACTGGCGCTGACGTTGTTGTATGCCGCACTGGCGGAGGCGCAATCGGTCGAGACTATCCGCCCGCCGGGGTCGCTCTCGCTGGTCGGAGTGCTGCACCACGACCAGGCGCTGAACCGGGCGCACGACGTTGAGCTGCAGGGCGACTTCGCGTTCGTGTCGGGTAAGGGCGGCTCGCTGGCCATCGTGGACGTGCGCGATCCCCGAAAGCCCCGCCTCGCCTCCTTCCTGCACGATCCGGTAGGACTGGACGACGCCGAAACCGTGCTGCCCATGGGGGACGTGTTGTTGTTGGGAACGCGCGACATGCTGGCGATCGACATCCGCGATCCTGCCCGGCCGAAAATCCTTAAGAAAATTGTTGACCGCCCGCGCATTGACTCGATCAACGGAATGGCCCTGCGCGGCAAACACCTCCTCGCCGCCAATAAACGCGGTTTTATCGCGGTATTCGATGTGACCAGGCCCGCTGATCCCATCTACATCGGGGCGCGCAATACCAAGGACACCGAGGGGCCGCTCAGCCCCCACGACATCGCGGTGAAGGGCGACTACGCCATCGTCGCCGATACGGCACGCAATCGTCCGGCGAATGTCTATGTGTACCGCGTCGCCAACCCGGCGACGCACGAATTGCTCCCCATGGAGCGGTGGACGGTGGAGGGCGCCGTTGCCAACACCTCCGGCCAGGAACTGGTTGGCGCCAACCGCCTCGCGTTGTGGAACGGCTACGGCGCCGCGGGCGCATTCGAGCCGGACCGGATCGGAGTTTTCAGCTTGTCCGACCCGGCCCGGCCTCATACGGTCGCCACTGTGCCCGCCTGCGACATCGATGCAACCGGCATGGCGGTTTCCGGGCGCATCCTGTTCGTTGCCGGCGGTGAGTGCGTCGAGGCCATCGACATTTCCGATCCTTCCTCGCCCGTCTCCCTCGCCCAGTATCGCGGCGGGGCGCTGTTCCCCACCCGCCGGTTCCTGCTGAACGGACGCCCTCGTTTCGATAATGGGCACGATCTTGTCTACCGGGACGGCTACCTCTATGTGACCGCGCAAAACGACAACCGGTTGGGCATACTGAAGATTCTGGACAACAGGATTCTGGAGCTGGCCAGGCCACAGGAGAAAATAAAGTGAGCACACCAATGTCCCGCCGGCAATGCCTGGCGGCGGCCCTGATGAGCGGCGCTTCCGGCGCTGCTTCGCAATCGTCCGCGCAAACCGGGCAAGCTCTTAAGACGTACTTCGGCGATCTGCACAATCACTCCAACGTCGGCTATGCGCAGGGTTCGCTGCGCCGCGTGTACGAGATCGCCCGCAACCACCTCGACTTTTTCGCCTTCACGCCCCACGCGCACTGGCACGACATCAGGCACTTCGAAGGCAGCATCGAGGATAAGTGGATCAACGGTTTCCACGTGACCAGAGCGCGCTGGCCGGAGGTTCTGAAATTGGCGAGGGAATTCGACGCTCCCGGGAAATTCGCGACCCTGGCCGGCTATGAATGGCATTCCACCAGTCTCGGCGACTATCACATCCTGTTCCCCGATCTCGATGCGGAATTGTACACGCCCGATGACTTGAAGCAGTTACAGCGCTTCGCCGCCAAGCGGGGCTGCATCATGATCCCGCATCATCCTTCGGTGAGACAGGGCCGGCGCGGGGCGAACTTCGCCCACCGTGATCCAAAGGTCTCTCCGCTGCTCGAGATGTATTCCGAATGGGGCAACTCGGAGTCGGACCGCGCGCCCTTCCAATTTCTTAGGCACACGGAGCCGGGCCGCTGGACCAGGAACACGCTTCAGTATGCGCTGGCGCAGGGCCACCGCTTCGGCGTCATCGCTTCCAGCGACGATCACCTCGGATACCCCGGCGGTTGGGGCGAAGGACTGGCGGCGGTGCTGGCGCCCGAGCTTTCGCGCAAGGCGATCATGGAAGCCCTCTTCGACCGCCGCAGCTACGCCGTCACCGGGGATCGGATCGTTCTTGACTTTACCCTGAACGGGAAGTTGATGGGCCGCGAGCTGCCCTACTCCCGCGAGCGCCGCATCCGCGTCTCCGTCACCGGTTGGGACCAGGTGGACCGCGTCGAGGTGTTGAAGAACAACCGTGTGATCCACCGCAATTTCCCCGTCGACCGGGAGAACTCCGCGGCAAGCTGGAGCAGGCCCGTGCTGGCTCGATTCGAGTATGGCTGGGGCCCCTGGCCCGCGCTCGGCATCACCCGTTCCTGTGACTGGGACTTCACCTGCCGCCTGGAGGGCGGCGTCATCGAAGCGGTTCAGCCATGCTTTGTCCCGGGACCGCTTGAAGAGGAACGGCGGGACATGGTTCTCGACCGCACTGAGCGCAGCGTGCGCGTGCGATCGTTTACCGCGCTCAAGCAGCAGATCGAGGACCGTTCGCAAAAGGCCCTGGTCCTCAAGATGCGCGGCGCGCCGGACACGAAGCTGACCGTTGCATTGGACGCGCCTTCAAAACACGCGCTAACGATGACCTTCCGCGATCTCGCCGAATCGAGCGAAGTGCTCTATACGGGTGAGTTTCCAAGAGAGTCGGCGCTGCTTAACCGGATCGTCTTCAACGAAAATTACGAAACCTCGTTCGAGGTCCACGATACGGGTAACGGAGCGCAAGCGGACTGGTATTACATCCGCGTGGTTCAGGCCAATGGGCAACTCGCGTGGTCGAGCCCCATCTGGGTGGAGAAGGCGTAGAAGCGCGCCAACGCGGCGTTTGCAGTCCGGCGCGCCCCGTTATTCGCGGCCAACGGCGGCGCCCTCCGTCCCACAAGGTCCAGTACCTCTTGCAGCAAAGTCTCTTTACAGCAAACGATGACTCCAGCTATAGTGCAATGAATCTGCATCCCAAGAGGCAATCCGTAATGTTTCATAGAGCCAAAGCACTCATCGCGTTGATTTTCGTCCTTGCGGCGGCAATCTATGCTCAAACTGCCCCAACAGCCGGCGCCAACGTGAACATGGTCTCGGGCATCCGGCTGGCCGACGGCGATCCGTTTCTGCAACGCCAAAACGAGGTATCGATAGCGGTATCTTCAGTAAATCCACAGCATCTTCTTGCCGGGGCCAACGACTACCGCTTGATTGACCTGGATTCGAGCCTCGGTGATATTCCGGGGGAGACCGCGCAAGCCGATTCCTGGGTGAGCCTGTTCAAATCGACGGATGGGGGCCGAACCTGGCGCACCACGATGGTATCCGGCTGCCCGTTGAACATTCCCCAATGCAATGATCCGAAGTCGAGCGCCCTGAAAGGACTCGCTCACTCAGCCGATCCCACGGTCCGCTCTGGGCCGTACGGATCGTTCTTCTACAGTTTTCTGGCAAACAACCGCGGGACCAATGCGCTGGGCGTCATCGCCGTACAGCGCTTCTTCGACTTAAACAACGACGTAAGAGTCGCCGACGATCCGTTTGTGGCCTCCAATGTAAGCATCATCGACCAGGGGACCGCGGGGCAGGGTAAAGATAAGCCCTGGGTGATTGCCGACGTCGGCGGCCGGAGCTTCAACAGCGGAACTTGCCTGCTGCCGACCTCTCCGGCCCCTGTGCCGGCGTTCAGCGTCTACGTTTCTTACAGCAACTTCGTCGGGCAGTCGGCCGGGAATCCACATCCGCAAATCTACGTCGCGTCTTCGAGAGACTGCGGCGCTACATTCGAGAAGCCGAAGAAGGTAAGCCAGTCGGTGAACACCAACCAGGGAACCTTCCTAACCATTGACCCGCTCACCGGCGCTGTCTACGTTTTCTGGCGTCAAATCCGGACTGAAGTCAACGGCGACCCCGAAGCGATTTTCTTCTCCAAGTCGACCAACGGCGGCGGCAGTTGGAGCAACCCGGCGATGGTGGCCGTCATCAACCCGTTCGATCAAGGGACGGGGCCGGGCAAGTTCCGCACGCGTGCGTACCCGGCGGCGGCCGTCTCAGTGGATACCGCGGGTGTATCGCGGGTCCATGTAGTCTGGTCGCAGCGCGGCGCGGGACCGGGCGGAGCCGCGCGAATTGTGATGAGCACATCGAGCAACGGAGGAGCCACCTGGCCGGCGCCGCTGCCGGTAGACAATAACTTTCAGAATCAGCCCGTTTCCTGGGCTGGCGGCGTGCCCTGGGTGGCTTACAATCCCGGTAATCCCGCCGGATTCGGGCATCAGTTTCAGCCCTCGATAACTTTCGCCGGCGGAAGGCTGACGCTGATCTGGCTCGATCAGCGGCTGGACTCTACGGCCGGGAAACTCAACTGCCCGGCGCAAGGCGTCTATTCAATCCGGCAGTGCCCGGAGGTGCGTACGCCGGTTGGGAATCTCGCGGCCGCGCCGGGAAGCCCCGTCGTATTCGGATTGGAGATTGACGATGCTACTCCCGGGCTTCAGCGCCGTCACTCACTCGACGTTTTCGGAGCGCAGGCTGTGGCAGCGGCGCAACCCCTCTTTCAAACCAGCAGAGTTTCGCAGTATCTCTACGGAAGCCCCAGAGGAGCGCCTGGCGCCTCCAGAATCAAGAAGCTGATTCAGCAACTTCAGTTCAATGCGCCTAACCTGCCGCTCTTCCAGCAGGGTACCCTTCCGTTCCTGGGCGACTACATCGACGTGACGGCGCAAACTATCCTTCCAACCGGTCTCGCCTCACGCCCATACGCCTGGAATACCAGCCTGGCAAACAAAACGGTCTTCCACGGCGCATGGACGGACAATCGCGACATCATCCGCCCCTCGGACGGAAACTGGCGCAACTACACTCCGATAAAGCTTGTGAACGCCACCGGCACGGACATCACCGCCAATAGCGCCTGTGTAACCGGCCAGGCGGGAATGCGCAACCAGAACGTCTACACGGCCTCGCTGTTCGACGGCGTGAATGCCTTTGCGGTGGTGAACTCGAAACACCTGAGCAGCGTTCCCCGTCAATTTAATATTGTTGTTCAGAACGAAACGAGCCAGCTCAAGGTATTCACGCTGGCAATCCTGCCTCCGCCGGCCGGCGTCTCCGCCACTTTCAAGTTGGGTTCCGCGCTCGGCAGTGTAAGCGTGCAAATTCCCCCCGCGTCGTCCATTACACGAACGGTGTGGGTGACGTCGGCGAATAACCCGGGAGCCACCGTCACAGTCAACGTGAGCGACGGCGCGAGTTCCTTCCCGGTGCTTTTGAATCCGGACCCGGCCGCGACCATTCTGACCGCCAATCCGGCGCCCGACATCACAAACATCGTCCAGGGCAACGTGCTGGTAACCAACAATGATCTGACGAACAACGATCTGACCAACAACGACCTGACCAACAATGATCTGACGAACAACGATCTGACCAACAACGACCTGACCAACAATGATCTGACGAATAACGATCTGACGAATAATGACCTCACCAACAATGACCTGACAAATAACGACTTAACCAACAACGATCTGACCAATAATGATCTGACCAACAACGATTTGACCAATAATGATCTGACCAACAACGACCTGACGAACAATGACTTGACCAATGCGGCCATCACCGATGCTTCATTTCTGTTGTTCAACAAAGGGACTTCCGACGTTGCCTTGAACCTGAAAGCGTTGATGCGCGGCAACAGCATCCCTCCGAATTTCAAGGTTCAGCTCATTGTGCACAAGACTTATGCCACACAAATCCCTAAACTCACCAATCTGGCCGGGGCTTGCGGCGACACTTATTCGAAGTCGCTCCAGAACACAGTGGTCGTGAACATTCCCGGCCCCACGATCACCGCGGTCACGGACCCGTCCCTCGGCCAGTTCCTGGCGGAGGATCCGAGCGCGGGGAACGGCACGATCGCACTGTCTCCGCAGGAATTCGCGCGCGTAACCTACCGCCTCGTCTACAACCAATCGGGGCAGAATATTCCGCAGAACCAGGTAACCGCGCTCGAGTTCGGCGCCAACGGGGTAAAGATAATGCCGGTGACCGCATCGGCCACGATCGTCCCGATCCCATTGCTCATCAGCACCCTCTCCCTGCCACCCACATTGACGGGCGCGCCGTACTCGTTCACTTTGGGAGTGCAAGGCGGCCTGGGAACCAAGACCTGGTCTCAAATCGGAGGCACACTTCCGCCGGGCATTTTCCTGAGCGCCGCCGGACAATTGAGCGGCACTCCTACAACGCCTGGGCAGTTCACCTTCACGGTGAAGGTATCGGATCAGAGCACGCCCAATATTCAGACGGATCAGCAGACTCTGACACTGACTATCCAGGGCGTGCAGAGCTTGATCTTTCCGGCCGGCCCCCTGGTATACAGGACACCGCTCGCACTTCCCTCCGTAACGGGGCAGGGACTGGCTGTCAATTACTCAGTGACCACGGGCCCCTGCACCGTTTCGGCGAATACGATCACGCCCACATCGGGAACCGGCTCCTGCACCATCCAGGCGTCTAACCCTGGCACGGCAATTAATGTTCCGCTAAACGTGGGCAACATTTACATTCTGAATCCGGCGCCTCTCACCGTTACGGCGAATGCCGCCGCGATGATCTACGGCGCCCCGCTTCCGGCATTCGGCGCGTCGTTCGCCGGCCTGCTTGCGCCTGATACTCCGGCCTCGCTGGGCATGCTTACTTACACGACTCCTGCAACATCCGGAAGTCCCGTGGGCATCTACCCAATCACGCCAGCAGGATTGGTTACTTCCAACTATTCGGTCACTTATGTGGCTGGCACACTGACGGTTGTCAAGGCGCTGCTGGCAGTGGCGGCGGAAAACAAGAGCCGCACCTACGGCGAACCAAATCCGCTCTTTTCGGCCCTCATCACAGGTTTTCAGAACGGGGAGACGCTGGCCACCTCGGGTGTGACCGGGAGCCCAAGCCTGACGACCACGGCCTCGACGGCCAGCAATGCCGGGAGTTACCCGATCGTGGCCGGGCCCGGTACGCTGGCGTCGGGCAACTACAGCTTCTCCTTTATCAACGGTGTGTTGGTGATCAACAAAGCCACGCCGGTATTCAGCAATCTGACCTCCCCGTCTATTTCTCAAGGGACGGCAACGGCGGTGCTCGGCGGCACGATTCTGTTTGCTCCCGCTGGAAGCCCTCCCGTGTTTCCTGCCGGGAACGTTACGATCACGATGAACTCGGCCAGCCAGGCGGCGGCGATCGGCGCCGGAGGAGGTTTCTCCTCAGCGTTTGCGACCGGTGCGCTGGCCACCGGCGTCTACAACGTATCCTACAACTACGGAGGCGACTCCAACTTCAATGCAGCGGCAACCGGTACGGCGACGCTGCGGATTTTCGGTTTTGAAGCCACCGGCTCGATGAACGCGGCACGGTCGTACCATACGGCCACGCTACTGCCGGGCGGCAAGGTTCTGGTGGCTGGTGGAACAACTTCGAATGGACAGGCTTTAGCTTCCGCCGAAGTCTACGACCCGGCCGCGCGCACGTTCACGCCTACGGTGAACAACATGCCAAACAGAGCATCCGGCCATACAGCCACTCTTTTGCCGAACGGGAAAGTTCTGCTGCTGGGGGGAGGAAACGCAAACGCACAACTCTATGATCCCGCCAGCAACTCCTTTAGCTCGGCCGGTGGATCGGGACAGCGCACTTTTCATACCGCTGTACTTCTGGGGAATGGGTTGGTGTTGATCGCCGGAGGCAGCGATAATGCCGGCAAGACCACTAACTCGGCTCAGATCTACAACCCGCAAACCGGCGCCTACTCGGCGACCGGGAGCATGGTGGTTTCTAGAGACTGGCATTCGGCCACGCTGCTGCCAGACGGTAGGGTGCTGATCGCGGGAGGAAGGACGAGCGCTGGAAACAGCTACACCTATGCAGCCGCGGCCGAGATCTACAATCCGGCGACTGGGGTCTTCTCCGCAACAGGGTCCATGGACGTGGCCCGTTTCGGTCACGCTGCGGCGCTGGTGGACGGCAAGGTTCTCATCGCCGGGGGCGCCAACACGAATACCGCCGCGGCTCTCTCCTCGGCCCGGCTGTATGACCCCGCGACGGGTACGTGGTCCGCGGCCGGAGCGATGAACACGGCCCGGCGGAACTTCACGGCCACGGCTCTCAACGCCACGGTTCTGGCCATCGGGGGTTTTGATGGCGCCACGACCCATCGGGGTTCGGAGTTGTTCCAGGGGGGCGCCTTCGGCGCGGGTGCGAACATGATCACGCCTCGTTTGGCACATAAGGCTACCGTGCTCAGCGACGGAAGCGTGCTGGTGGCCGGTGGGGAGGGCGGCGGTGGAATGCAACTCGCAACAGCGGAGTTGTACGCCCGGTAGCGGGCTTACTTGCCAGTCCGTTTCCGCGCTTGTTGCACCATGGGATCGGCGGGCCCTGCTTTCGATCTCATCGCGAGAAAACTCGAAAACAGCTCAGCAGACGTCGGACGGCCGATGCCGGCCTGAGCAAGGCCGGCGTAAAAATAAACCTCCGGCACGTAGGAAAATGTAGGCTGAAGGTCCAGGGTCAGCGAGGCCGCTTCGCCACGCCTGCGCAGGCAGGCATCGAACTCCGCATCCGCTTCGGTGAAGGCCTCCGCGGCCAGATAGGCGCGGCCGAGTTCCAGCCGGCCGATCCAGGTGTCCACGAGTTTCTGTGCGTCTCGCAAGATGCGGATCGCTTCCGCGGCCTGCCCTTTCTTCAGCGCGATCTCTCCTTCAATCACCTTGGCTTGACCTTGGGGTACCCGATCCAGACGTTTGCCCAAGATCCGGGCAACATCCCGTGCGGCTGCCTCGTCGCCCGCCTCGACCAGAACTTTGGCGGCCAGTTGGAGGATATCGGAGTCTTTGGTGCTTTTCAGAGCCTCCTGAGCGGAGACGGCGGCCGCGGCGGACAACCCTTGCTGTAATTGGGCGCGTGCGAGCAAGACCTGCTTGGCCGCGGCCCGCCCTTTCTGGCCGGCTTCGAGATCTGCTTGGATCCCCGCCCGCAGCAGGGACACGGCGTCGCTGGTGCGTCCTTCAAACAGAGCAATGTCAGCGTTGCCCATGGCCGCCAGCGAGGCGCCGCGCGCGCCTGCCCTGCCGGCCTGCGCATAGGCTTCCAACGCCTGATCGGTCCGGCCGGCTACCAGAGCCCCGACTGCCTTGACCACGTAAGCGCGGTCGAAGGAGGGGTTCAGGCGGATTGCGGCGTCGGCTTCTTTCAACGCATCATCGAACTTACCGGCGTAAAGCAGGAACGAAGCCAGATTGTTGCGCTGCGCGACGTTGCGCGGATAAATCTCGATGGCCTTGCGGGCTTGCGCGACGGCCTCGGGCAGGTTGCGCAGGTATAGGTAAGCGATCGCAAGGTTGGCGCGTCCGGCGTTGTCAGCCGGGAATTGTTCAAGCAGGGCCTTATACTCATCGGCCGCAAGCTCATAGCTTCCGGCGATCACATAGCTGGCGCCTCGAATACGGTAGCGCTCGCGCTGGCTCATGCCCGGCTTGGTCAGCGCGATCTTGATATTTTCTTCGGCCTGTTCCTCTTCCCCGCGATTGCGATGCACGACGGCCATACCCGAGTAGGCGCGCGCCATGTTCGGATCACGAGCCACGGCTTGCTGGTAATACTTAATGGCCTCTTCGTATTTTCCGGAAAGCTGTGCTTCCTGGCCCAGCGAATAATCGTGCGCCGCCTCAAGGGAAGTGGTAGTGAAGGTCTCGCCGGCCTGGGCGCGGCTCGCCGAAGGCGTGCGATCGCCCAAGGCCTTACGCACAGGCTGCGCCATGCCTGCCACGGATGCCAGCAATCGATCCTTTGTCGGGGCCTTCACTTCGGGCTCCGCCAGCGCGTTGCCGGTGACCGCGTCGAGCGCCTTCAATCGGACGCTGTAGCCGGAACCCGCTTTGACGATGGTTGCCGACACAACAACATTCAGCCCTTCCCGCTGCGCCACCAGACGGGCGGTAGTCTCATCCAGCCGGCGCATGCCTGGCTGAATCTGGCCGGCCACGCTGAGCGCCTGCGGCCGCGGGTAGTTATTGATGAACGACGCCTCCTCCATGGCCACGGCAACCAGCGGCTCCAGGGTCCCGCTGAGAACCGGCTCGCCGGTTTCGTTCATAAAGTCCGCGATCAGCACGGTAACCGGTTTGGGCGGAGGCACGGGCCGCGTCAGGTAGGCTCTTAAGCCCAAACCGGCGGCGGCCACCAGAGTCACGGCGAAACCGATCGAAAGGCGCCGCCACAACCTGGTATTCCCTGGAACGAGAACGCCCTGCCAGATTTGAAGGTCCCGCACGATATCAGCCGCACTCTGGTAGCGCAGGGTTTTGTCCACTGCCAGGCACTTCGCAATCACTTCGCGTAGGGCTTTGGGAATGTCAGGCGGGAGGTCGTCACCCTTGAACGGCTTCGCCTGTATGCGCCTCTGGAGCGTTTCCCTCATATCCTTCCCGTCGAAGGGCCGCTCTCCCAGCAGCAGTTCGTAGAAAATGATCCCCACGCTGAAAATGTCGCTGCGCGCATCCACCTCCACGCGGCTGGCCTGCTCCGGCGACATATATTGCGGCGTGCCCAGCAATTTGTCGCGGTTGCCGCCCGAGTCCTCGGTATGAGCCAAGCCGAAGTCCATAACCAACGCCCGGTTTTCGCCATCGATCATGATGTTGGCTGGTTTTAGATCGCGGTGAACGACCTTCTCGTGATGCGCGGCATGGAGTCCATCACAGACCTGTACAATTACGGCGGTCGCTTCCTCCGGTGCCAGCTTCCCTTTCTCTTTCAGAATGGTTCTCAGGTCCAGTCCTTCGACAAACTGCATGGTGATGAAACGCAACCCGTCGGCAACGCCGAGGTCGTAGATGCGGATCACGTTGCGGTGGGTGACCTGTCGGGCCAGAATCAACTCCTGCTTGAACATGCGCAGGATTTCAGGGTTATCGGCCATCTCCGGCCGGATGACCTTGAGCGCTGCGACGCGATCCACTTCGCGGTCGTGGACCTTGTAGACTGCGCCCATGCCCCCGGCGCCTAGAACCTCCAAAACCTCGTAGCGGTCTCCGATCAGTGAGCCGGGAACGATTTCATCGTAAGACTTCGCAGCCCGCCAGGTACCGGCAGTAGCCTTATTCTGAGTAGTTGTCGCGTGTCCAGCCTGAGGATTGGGTTCGCCCACCGTGACGGTCGCCTCGCTGTCCAGCAGGCCGTTACAGCTCGGACAGCGCAAGGGGCCGCCAACACTCGCTGCGGAGATTGTGCCGCAGGACGGGCATGTCCGCTTCGCCCTAGCCATTACGGGGTCCAACAAGCAGTATACAACGTTGATCTTCGTGACTAAATCTACCGCGGCGCCTCCAGCATCCGCCCCAACTGCGCGAGTACGTTCAGATCCCCTTCCAACTCCATCTTGCGTTCCAGCACCGCCGCTCCGGCGTTCCATTGTCCGGTGAGAATCCGTGCGAACACGTAAGCCGGTGCGCGTAAAATCAGGCACGGCTCCGCGGACGGAGTCTGGCGCAGATCGGCGCGTCCGTTATGCACGGCCAACACCCATGTCCGCGTTCGTCCGCGAGCATTCAGCTCGTACTGAATATCGCCGGAAAAGTGCGGCGCCTGTTCCGGACGAAGCCGCTTGCGCAACCCTTCAAATAGCATCCGCTGGACCAGGGGAAGCGCCAGCAACCTGTCCAGTTGCTTGTCCGAGCGCGTCTCCAGA
>Ga0187893_10003751_pt1 | contig 30062 bp, 24 predicted proteins | sample MA1701074metaG_FD_139574 | JGI IMG/M metagenome (GOLD analysis project Ga0187893, IMG submission 139574) | White microbial mat communities from a basaltic lava cave in the Kipuka Kanohina Cave System on the Island of Hawaii, USA - MA170107-4 metaG ...
CCGCTTCGACCTGCCCCTCGGGCGGCACGTGCGGCTGGAGGTGCTGGACGCCCAGGGCCGCCGGGTGCGGACGCTGGCGGACCAGGTGCTGCCGGCGGGCACGCACGCGCTCGAGTGGGACGGGCGGAACGAGGCGGGTGGGCGGACCGGCGCGGGCGTGTACTTCTACCGCTTCGCGGCCGGCGAGCACCGCGCCCGGGGAAGGATCGCGCTCGTGCGGTGAGCTCGCTCTTGGGTCGCGCGAGTGACCCCAGGCCCGATGGGCGCTGGGGTCACTCGTCCATCGCCTCCGGCGGGATCACTGCGCCGTCGGCTGAGGACTCACGAGGCCCCAGGTGCTTCGCGTCAGTCGCTCCCTTCCGGTCCGCGACGGCGCTCCTCCAGCTCCTCCAGCGTGCGCGGCCAGTCGGCTTTCAGGAGCCGGGAGAGCGCCCGGTCGGCGAGCAGGCGGCCGGCGGTCTGGCAGCGGGCGCAGTAGTTCATCTCGTTCTCGGCGTAACGGACGCGCTGGACGGGCGCGCCGCAGTCGGGGCAGGGCTTCCGGTAGCGGCCGTGCACGGCCATGCCGTCCCGGAACGCGGTGACGCGCTCGGGGAACTTCTCGCCCGCCTCGGCGCGCAGACGCTCGGTCCACTCCGTGAGCACGGCGACGGTCGCGGCATGCAGCCGCTCGACCTGCTCCGGCGTCATCCGCGGCGTGCGCACGAACGGCGAGAGCCGCGCGCGGTGCAGGATCTCGTCCGAGTAGCTGTTGCCGATGCCGGCGAAGAGCCGCGGGTCGGTGAGCGCGCGCTTGAGCGTGTGGTCCTCGCGCACGAGCGCGGCGGCGAACGCCTCGCGGCTCGCGGTGAGCGGCTCGATGCCGCCCGCATCCAGCGCGGCGAGCGCCGCATCGTCCGCGAGCACGTGGAGTGCCGCGCGCTGGTGGCTTGACGCCTCCGTGAGGAGCAGGCTGCCGCCGGTGAAGTCGAACACCGCGAGGCCGGTTCGTCTGGGAAGCGGCGCGCCGGCCGCGCGCCAATGGAGCCGCCCGGCGATCATCAGGTGGAGCGCGAGCAGCGGCCCACCCTCGAGCGCGAGCACGATGCGCTTGCCCACGCGCCGCACGCCCGCGACCACGCGGCCCTCGGCCGCGGCGAGCGGCGGCTCGGCGGTGCGGAGCAGGTTCCAGCCGGCGAGCCGGACCCGCCCGAGCCGCTCGCCCACCACCCGCCGGGCGAGGTGCTCGACGTAGACGGTGAGGTCGGGCAGCTCCGGCACGGGGGCTCAGGCCACGCCGGCCGCCTGGCGTTCCTCCGCGCGCAGCCCGTAGAGCGGCTGGTACTTGCCCCACAGGTAGTCGAGGTAGGGCTCGATCCGAAGCGGCCCGCCGGTGACGCGCTCGGTCAGCTCGGAGGCGGTGAACTTGGCGCCGTGCCGGTAGAGGTTCTCGCGCAGCCAGCCGTGCAGCGCGCCGAACTCGCCGCGCCGGATCTCGGCGGGGATGCCGGGGTTCGCGCGCACGGCGCAGTCGAAGAACTGGGCCGAGAGGATGTTCCCGAGCGTGTAGCCCTGGAACGCGCCGCCGATCCCGCCGCCGTACCAGTGCACGTCCTGCAGCACGCCGTTCCGGTCGTCGGGCACCGGGATCCCGAAGTCGGCCTCGAACCGTTCCCGCCACACGCGCGCCAGGTCCTTCACGGCCACCTTGCCCTCGAGCAGGTCCAGCTCGAGGTCGAAGCGCAGCATGACGTGCAGGTTGTACGTGACCTCGTCGGCGTCCACCCGGATGAGCGAGCGCTCGACCCGGTTGACGGCGCGGTAGAACGTGTCGAGCGGCACGCTGCCGAGCTGGCGCGGGAACGCCTGCTGGAGCTGCGGGTAGAAGTGCTCCCAGAAGCCGAGGCTCCTGCCGACCAGGTTCTCCCACAGCCGCGACTGGCTCTCGTGCACGCCGGACGAGGTGCCGGTCGCGAGCGGCGTGCCCTCGTACGAGCGCTCGATGCCCAGCTCGTAGAGCGCATGGCCGCACTCGTGCAGCGTCGAGAACAGCGCGTCGGTGATGTCGTCCTCGCGCACGCGCGTGGTGATGCGCACGTCGCCGAGCGAGAACTTGGTCATGAACGGATGGTGGGTCTTGTCCTGCCGGCCGCGCTCGAAGTCGAAGCCGAAGCGGCGGACGACCTCGAGCCCGAACGCGAGCTGCGCGGGTTCGGGCGCGTGCTGGCGGATGCAGGAATCGTCGGCGAGCGGGCGCGAGGTGATGGCGCGCACGATGGGCACGAGGCGGGCGCGCAGCTCGCCGAAGAGCTGCTTCACGGTCGCGGCCTTCATGCCGTAGTCCGAGAAGTCGATGAGCGGGTCGGCGATGTGGTCGTAGCCGGGGAAGCACTCGGACATCCGGCGCGAGAGCGCGAGCGTGCGCTCGAGCAGCGGCCGCACCCGCGCGAAGTCGTTGGCGGGGCGCGCCGTGGTCCAGGCCTGGTAGCTCTCGGCGGAGTGCGCCTGGAACTCGGCCACGAGCGCGGCGGGGATGCGCACGGACTGCTCCCAGTTGCGGCGCGCGACGCGCACGAGCGAGGCCTCGTCGGAGTCGTACGGGAGCGCGGCGGTCTCGGCGGCGGCGGCGTCCAGGAGCCGGCCGGTCTCGGCCTCGACGAAGCGTTCGTGCGCGAGCCGGGACAGCGTGGCGAGCTGCCGGCCGCGGGCGGCGGCGCCGCCCTCGGGCATGTACGTGGTCTGGTCCCAGCGCAGCAGCGCGGCGGCGCCGTTCAGGTCGTCGATCTCGAACAGCCGTGCCTTCAGTGCCGCGAGCGCTTGCATCGCCGCCTCCGGGGGGATCGGGGTCGTGAGCCGACCACTGAACCGGAATCGCGCGCGGGAGTCCAGCGCGTGTTGGCGGGAGCGGGATGCCGAGCGCGTCGGCCCGGGGCTCCGGGGCGGTGCGGGGGCGGCCAACGCTCGGGCCGGCCTTCGTGGCCGGCCCATCGCTGACGCTCGCGACGGTCTCCGCCATCCCTGGCTCCGACCTGCTCTCGACTGTCCGCCCCCGCACCGCCCCGGAGCCCCCGGGCCTCGGCAGTGCGGGGTCGGGCGTCCAGCGTGGCGGCACGCGCTAACCGACCTCGATCGTCACCTTCTCCATGACCAGCTTCTCGCGGGTCTGGCCGGAAGAGGAGCCCGCGGCCTCGAGCGCCTCGAGGACCTCGGCCCCGGTCTCGACCTCGCCGAAGATGGTGTGCTTGCCGTCCAGCCAGGGCGTGGGGACGAACGTCAGGAAGAACTGGCTGCCGTCGGTGCCGGGGCCGGCGTTCGCCATGCTCAGGAGTCCCGGGCGGTCGTGCTGGACGCCCGGGGCGAACTCGCCGTCGAAGCGGTACCCGGGGCCGCCCGTGCCGGTGCCGAGCGGGCAACCGCCCTGCGCCATGAAGCCGGTGATGACGCGGTGGAACGAGAGCCCGTCGAAGAAGCCGAGGCGGGCGAGGTAGGCGAAGCTCGTCACGTGCATGGGCGCCGTCATCGTGTGCAGGCGGAGCGTGAGCTCGCCCTTGTTCGTCGTCACGCGCGCGCGCCACGCCTGCCCGGCCGGGAAGGCGATCGGCTGCGGCTTGGGCAGGCGCGTGCGCCAGCCCTGCTGGTTCGTGTCCACCTTGGCGCCGGCGACGAGGGCATCGAGGGTCTGCATGGAGATCTCCGGGTGCAGGGGCGGGACGGCAGGTCGGGCGCGCGCCGGCCCATGCCGGTGTCGCGAGTCGCCCGACATGCATACTGCATCCTCCCTGCCGATCGGGTCCACGCGGTCGCGCGGACACGAACGCTCCGCGGGCGTCGGGACCCGGATCCCGCAGCCCGCAGCCCGTCCTCCCACACTTGACGCATGCCGCTCGCCCCGGCCATCCTTCGCGGGTCCACGCGAGCCTCGGAGGGAGCCGGGGCCGCGCATACGCGCATTTCACGCCCACCGCGAGGCGCCCAGGCGGGCCGGGGGAGATCACGGACGATGACCAGCCACCTCGACACCGCGCTCCAGGGCGATCTCGAAGAGATCCGCCGCAAGATCGTCGAGATGGGGGCGCTCGCGGAGGCTTCGGTCCGCGGGAGCATCCAGGCGGTTTTGCGCCAGGACCGCCAGATGGCGTACGCGGTGATCCTGCGCGACAGCTACATCGACGAAGCCGAGAAGCAGCTCGACCGCCTGTGCCTGCGATTCCTGGCACGACATCAGCCCGCGGCGGGGCACCTGCGCTTCGCCTATGCCAGCATCCGCGTCAACCTCGAGTTGGAGCGCGTCGGCGACTACGCGGAGGCGATCGCCCGCGATGCGCTGCGCTTGAGCCAGATCGAGACGCCGCTCCCGCTCGACCGGTTGCGACCCATCGCCGATCTCGCGGAGCCCATGCTGCACGATGCGATCCGGGCGTTCGTGGAGCAGGACCCGGAGCTGGCGAGTCGGACGATCGAGACCGACGAGGCCGTGGATCTGCTGCGGGACAAGCTCACGGCCGACGTCACGCGCGAGTTCCGCGAGGGGCGGCTCCCGTTCGAGGCGCTCTACCCGCTCATCATGATCATCCGGCGGCTCGAGCGGGTCTCCGACCAGGCCCGGAACATCGGCCTGGAGACGCTCTACCTGTGCACGGGCGAGGTGGTGCGACATCCGGGCTCGGGCCTGCTGGAAGTGCTGTTCGTGGACGAGCGCAGCTCGTGCCGGGGCTTGATGGCCGAGTGGATCGGGAGATCGCTGAACGAGCCGGCGTTCGTGTTCACGAGCGCGGGGCTCGACCCCCAGCCGGTCGAGGCCAAGACCGTGGAGTTCATGGCGGCAAAGGGATCCGACGTCTCACGTTACGTGCCGCGCGCGCTCACGGACGTGGAGAATCTCGAGCACCAGGACGTGATCGTGCTGCTGTCGCCCGAGGCCCGTCGAGCCTTCCCGCGACGCCCGCGCAAGGCGGTCCTGCTGGAATGGCCGATCGAGGATCCCAGCCGGGTGACGGGCACGGCGGCCGAGATCAACGCCGCCTACGAGCGGACCCACGGGTTCATCTCGAGCCACATCACCGACCTCGTCACCGCGATCCGCGACAGCGGGAAGCGGTAGCGACCAGGGCGCCGACCGGCTTCCCGCGGCGCTCCAACCCGGGGACCACGAGGCGAGGAGGGCGACACGATGGCGGAGGCGCGTTGCACGATGCGGTGGGCCACCGGAGTGCTGCTCGGCGTGGCGGGACTCGTGGCGGGTTGCGGAGGAAGCCCCGCAGGCCGCTCCGGAGCGGGCTCGGCCGAGGAGACGACGATCCAGGTCAAGGGCTCGGACACGATGGTCAACGTCGCCCAGGCCTGGGCCGAGGCCTACAAGACGGTGGCGCCCGACGTGGGGGTCGAGGTCTCGGGAGGCGGGTCGGGCGTCGGCTTCGCGGCGCTGGAACGGGGCACGATCGACATCGCCAACGCGAGCCGCGACATGAAGCCCGAGGAGATGGAGCTGCTGCGGCGGAACACCGGCAAGGAGGCCAGGGAATTCGTCGCCGGCTTCGACGCGCTGGCGATCTACGTCCACAAGGACAATCCGCTGCGCTCGATCTCGATCGACCAGCTCGCGGGGATCTTCGCCGAGGGCGGGACGATCGGGAGGTGGTCGCAGCTCGGCGTCACGATCCCGGGCGTGACCGATGACGCCATCGTGCGGGTGAGCCGGCAGTCCAGCTCGGGAACGTACGAATTCTTCCGCGAGCACGCGCTCGGCAAGAAGGACTTCAAGCTCGGCTCCCGCGACATGAACGGCTCGAAGGAGGTCGTCGAGCTGGTGGGGAACACGCGGACCGCGATCGGCTACAGCGGCATGGGCTACGTCACGCCCGCGGTGCGGATGCTGCCGCTCTCCGCCACCGCCGGAGGGCCGGCCGTCGCGCCGACGGTGGAGAGCACGCTGGCGAAGAGCTATCCCCTCGCGCGCTCCCTGCTGCTCTACACCGCCGGCGAGCCGGAGGGCGCGGTCAAGGCCTATCTCGACTGGATCCTGTCCCCGGCCGGCCAGGCGATCCTCGAGCAGAACGGCTACGTCCCGGTGACGCCCCCGCCCGATGCGCGCTGACGTCGCCGGCCCGGGCCCGCGCCCGCGACGACCTGCGATCGAGGTGGCGGCCGAGCGGCTGCTGGAAGGCGTGATCCGGCTGTTCGGCGTGAGCGCGATCGGGTTCGTGCTCGCGATCTTCTTCTTCATCTTCCGCGAGGCCGCGCCGGTGCTGTTCTCGCGCGAGTTCCATCTCCCAGAGTTCCTGTTCAGCACGCAGTGGTATCCCACCTCGGAGTCGAACGTCCGCTACGGCACTTTCGCGCTCACGATCGGCACCTTGAGCGTGACCTCGGTCGCCATCGTCCTGGCGGTGCCGTTCGGACTCGGGGCGGCCATCTACGTGTCGGAGTTCTGCGGTCCGAAGCTGCGCGAGACGCTCAAGATCGTGATCGAGCTGCTCGCCGCCATTCCGAGCGTGGTGTGGGGCTTCATCGGGCTCACGGTGATGAGCCGCATCACCACGACGCTCACCGGCGCGCCCGTGGGCGTCAACCTCTTGAACGGCGGCGTGATCCTGGCGCTGATGAGCGTGCCGATCATCGTCTCGATCGGCGAGGACGCGCTGAAGGCCGTGCCGGACTCGTATCGCGAGGCCGCGCTCGCCATGGGCGCCACCCGCTGGCAGACGGTGCACCGCGTGCTGCTGCCGGCCGCGCGGAACGGGCTGCTGGCCGCGGTGCTGCTCGGCGTGGGCCGCGCGGTCGGGGAGACCATGGCGGTGCTGATGGCGACCGGGCACGCGGTGCAGATCCCGCACGGGCTCCTCGACTCGGTGCGCACGCTCACGGCGAACATCGCGGCCGAGCTGGGCGAGGCGCCGGCGGGCTCGGACCACTACCGGGTGCTGTTCCTCACCGGCACGCTGCTGTTCCTGATCACCTTCGTCATCAACTTCACCGCGGACCTCGCGATCCGCGGCGTGCGCCGGGAGTGACCGGCTGAGCGCCCTCCCGCCCGTGGCACGCTTCGCCCGCAGTGCCCACGTCGCACGCAAGGAGCGCAGCGAGGCGCTCGCCCGCGGTCTGTTCTTCGTCATGTCGATCACGATGATCGTGCCGCTGGTCGCGATCGTCGGCTACCTGATCTTCAAGGCGGCGCCGTCGCTGTCGTGGGAGTTCCTCGTGGACATCCCGCGCCGGGGGATGCGGGAGGGGGGCATCTGGCCGGCGTTCGTCGGCACGCTCTACCTGGTGGGACTCTCGCTCGCGGTGGCGACGCCGATCGGCGTGCTGGCCGCGATCTACCTGCACGAGTACGCGAAGGACAACTGGTTCAACCGGGTCATCAACCTGGCGGTCATCAATCTGGCCGGCGTGCCGAGCATCGTGCACGCGCTGTTCGGGCTGGGCGCGTTCGTCTACGCGGCCCGTTTCGGCTACTCGGTCCTCGCCGCGGCCCTGACCCTGGCGATCATGACGCTGCCGGTCATCATCGCCAGCACGCGCGAGGCGCTGGCCTCCGTGCCCATGGCGTTCCGCGTCGCCTGCTGGAACGTGGGGGCGAGCCGCTGGCAGACGATCCGCAGCGTGGTGCTGCCGAATTCGATCAGCGGGATCCTGACCGGCGTGATACTTCAAGTAAGCCGCGCCGCGGGCGAGACCGCGCCGATCATGTTCACCGGCGCCGTGTTCTTCAAGGCGGTGCGGCGGGGCGACCTGTTCCCCTACGGCCTGGACGACCAGTGCATGGCGCTGTCCATGCACCTCTACACGGTGTCCACCCAGGTGCCGAACGTGCAGGAGTCCATCCCCTACGCCACGGCGGTGGTGCTGCTCGGGTCGGTGCTCGCGGTGAACGCCACGGCGATCGCGCTCCGCGTCTGGCTGCGCAACCGCAAGCGCTGGTGACGCCCGTGGGCCAGCCATCCGCCCAGCAGATGATCGAGGTCGAGGGCCTGCGCCTCTCCTACGGCGGCCGGGAGGTGCTGCACGGCATCAGCTTCGACGTCCGACGTCACGAGATCCTCGGGATCATAGGCCCCGCCCAGTCGGGCAAGTCCTCGCTGCTGGGCTGCCTCAACCGCACCATCGACTTCGTGCCCGGGGCCCGGGTCAGCGGCGCGATCCGGCTCGACGGCGAGGACGTGCGCCGGATGCGGGACGTGCACTCCCTGCGCCGGCGGATCGGCATGGTCGCGCCGCTGCCGGTCGGACTGCCGCTCTCGATCTACGACAACGTGGCGTTCGCCCCGCGCGCCTCGGGGCTCCGGAACCGGGCCGCGCTCGACGAGCTCGTGGAGCGCTGCCTGCGCCAGGCGGCGCTCTGGGACGAGGTCAAGGACCGTCTCGGAAGCCTGGGTACCGCGCTCTCCGGCGGCCAACAGCAGCGGCTCACCATCGCCCGGGCGCTGTCGCACCAACCGGAGGTCCTGTGCCTCGACGAGTTCTCGATCGCCATCGATCCAGTGACGACGATGCGCATCGAGGACGTGCTCCGGGAACTGCGCCGCGAGGTCACCATCGTGCTCGTGACGAATCTCGTGCAGCAGGCGCGGCGGCTCACGGACCGGACCCTGTTTCTCTGGAACGGGGAGATCGTCGAGCTGGACACCACCGACGCGATCTTCTCCGAGTCGCCGCGTGAACGCCGCACGTTCGAGTACGTGCGCGGGATCTTCGGATGAACGCCGCGGCGGGGCACGCGATCGTCACGCGCGGGCTGGACCTGTGGTACGGCGCCTTCCAGGCGCTGATGGACGTCTCGGTCCGCATCCGGCCGCGCCTGATCACGTCGCTGATCGGTCCTTCGGGCTGCGGCAAGACGACGCTGCTCCGCTGTTTCAACCGGGTGAACGAGCGCTACCCGGGCGTGCGCACGCGTGGCCAGATCGAGATCCTCGGCCAGGACATCCATGCGCCCGGGATCTCGCTGGTCGAGCTGCGCAAGTCGGTCGGCATGGTGTTCCAGCGTCCGAACCCGCTGCCGCTGTCCGTGTACGAGAACGTGGTGCTCGGGCTGCGCCTGCACGCCCCGACGCCTCCCGGGCGCGCCGCGCTCGACGAGGCGGTGGAGCAGGCGCTGACCCAGGTGGGCCTGTGGAAGGACCTCAAGGACCGGCTGCACGTCCGCGCGACGGGCCTGCAGCTCGAGCAGCAGCAGAAGCTGTGCATCGCCCGGCTCGTCCCGCTCAAGCCCGACATCATCCTGATGGACGAGCCGTGCTCGGCCCTCGACGTCGAGGGCACCCGGGCCATCGAGGAGCTGATGTTCGGACTCAAGGAGCACTACACGATCGTCATCGTCACGCACAACATGGCGCAGGCGCGCCGGGTGAGCGACGAGTGCATCTTCATGCTGCTGGGCAGGGTGGTGGAGCACGACACCACGACCGACCTGTTCCTGAGCCCGAAGGATCCGCGGACCGCCGAGTACATCGAGGGCCGGTATGGGTGAGCGGGCGGTCCGCGGGCGGCGTCGCCGCGGAGCCGGCCCACGTCGCGCTCAATCCGGCCGGACGGGCCGCGCGAGCGCCAGCGAGACCAGGCGCTGGAGGAGCTGGCGGTAGGAGATCCCCGCCGCGAGCGCGGCGCTCGCGAGCTCCTCCTTCTCGGCGATCTCCGGGTTCGGGTTCGCCTCGAGCAGGTAGAGCGCGCCCTCGGGCGTGAGCCGGTAGTCCACGCGGGCGTAGCCGTCCAGCTCGAGCATGCGGTAGACGCGGCGCGTGGTGCGGTCGATCGCGCGCACCATGCCCGGGTCGAGGTTCTCCGCGCGCCGCGCGTCGATCCCGTGCTTCTTCTGGTAGTCGAGGCTGTGCTTCACGCGCTCGGTGGCGATGGGCTCCCCGGTCTCGACGAGCTTGCCGAAGTCCAGCTCCCACACCGGCAGCGTGCGGATGCGCTCGTTGCCGATGGCGCCCACGTAGAGCTCGCGGCCCTGGATGTACTCCTCCACCAGCGCGTCGGTGCCGACCGACTCGTGGACGAAGCTCACCCGCTCGGCGAGCCGCTCGTCCGAGTCCACGAGGCTCGCCTGCGAGATCCCGAGCGAGGCCTCCTCGGTGGCGCTCTTCACGAACAGCGGGAAGCGCAGGCGCTTGGGGCGCCGAGCGCGCCGGCCGCGCGGCACCACGAAGAACTCCGGCACGCGCACGCGGTGGTAGGCCGCGATCTTCTTGGTGATCACCTTGCTGCGGGCGAGGAACAGCCCGCGCGGATTGCAGCCCGTGTAGGGGAGCTTGAGGAGCTCCAGGTAGCTCACCACGTGCGAGTCGAAATCGGAGATCCCGAAGAACTCCTCGAGCAGGTTGAACACCACGTCCGGCTTCCACTCCTCGGCGGTCTGCCGGATGGGGTTCAACTCGTGCTGCACGCCGAGCGGTCGCACCTCGTGACCGAGCTTCTTGAGCGTGCTCACCACGCCGTACTCGGTCTTCCAGCGGTGGACCTCCTCGGGCGGCTGACCCTTCAACGACTCGGGCGGCACGAACGACGGGTGCATGAGCACGAGGATGCGGAGCGGCTGCTTCACAGCGCGACCCAATTGCGGCGCGAGTAGTGGAAGTGCACCGTGCGCGCGGTCAGGAGCAGCGCGAACTCCACGCGCAGGCGCCGGTCGCTGCGCGTCGTGCGAAGCTCGAGCGCCCGGCAGCGGGCGATGACGTCCTCGAGCGCATGGTCGAGCGTGAACTGCGACTCACCCGTGATCCGGGCCACGGTGCGACGGAGCTCGGCGCGGTGCCGGCGCAGGAACGCCGTCGCCGGCTCGCCCGACCCCGCTCCTCCGCCGCGGACGCCCCGCCCGGGCGACGCACCCGTCCGCAGGACGGGTCCGGCGAACAACCGCTGCAGGTCGCGGTCCGGCACGACCGGCCGGTGGCTCGCCTGGTGGCGCTGCTTCTCGGCGTAGTGCTCGCGCAGCGTCTGGCGCAGCTCGGCGAGCGGCTCCACCCGGCGCCGGCTGCGCACGGGCGGCGTCACGCCGCGCAGCTCGCGCATGAGCTCGTCCACCCACTCGAGCTTCTTGAGCGCGGGCCAGCCGGCATAGCGGCGGCGCCATTGCGAACGCGGCGTGAGCCAGACCGCGAACGTCTCGGCGAAGTCCTCGTGCGGATGCGCCTGGGCGTAGTACTGGCGCAGGTGCTGGACATGCCGCTGGCTCGCCGGGTTCGGCCGGTAGATCGTGGGATAGGGTCGCGACGGGTCGCCGAACGTGCGCCGCCAGCCCTCGCGCCGCTGCAGCCTCCACGCGTGCTGGAGCGCGTGTCCCGCCTCGTGCCGGAGGATCATCAGGCACTCCTCGCGGCTGCTCCCCTCGGCCTCGATCATCATGGCGCGCTCGAGGCGCAGGAGCCGCGGGTGGGTGAGGTAGAACGGCACCGCGATCCCCGGCACGCCGTCGGGGGAGAACCACTCGGTGCTCACCCAGACGTGCGGCCGGAACCGCAGGCCCCGCTGCTCGAGCTCGCCGGCGAGCTCGCGGACGAGCGGCTCGAGCGGGCTCCCCTCCACGCGCAGGTCGAGGTCGCGGAAGCGCAGGTCCAGGAGCCGCTCGTCGCCGAGCGAAGTCCAGCGCCGCGCGCTGTGCCTGGTTCGGGGCATTCGGGCTCCGGGGCCGTGGAGGTGGGCGTGGGCCGGTGGCGGAACGGCCCGGGATCGAGCCCGGCGTGGTTGACGTGCTCGCGCGCCTGACGCGAACATGCATGCCCCCATGTCACGCGCGCGTGGGGCGGGGACCGGAGCCACCGGGGCACCAGGGCCCGGTTTCGCCGGGTGCCCGAGCGGGGTCCGGATCCGACGACGGGCGCGCATCCTACTCAAGGACCGAGCGATGTCGAAATCTCCGCGCCGGCGCGGAGCCGGCGGCCGCCGCCCCGGCCGGCGCCGGCCCGACCGCTTCACGCTCTACGAGGTGGCCGTCCAGGGCGTGGACTGGGACCTCGATTTCATCGAGCGGGTCTGGCGCCGCCGCAACCCGGGGCGCAAGCCGCGCGACTTCCGCGAGGACTTCTGCAGCACCGCGGCGCTCGCCACCGCGTGGGCGCAGCGCGGGCCCGCGCGGCGCGCCTGGGGCGTGGACCTGGACGCCGAGCCGCTCGCCTGGGCGCGCCGCCACCGCCTGCCGCACGCGCGCGAAGCCGCGCGCCGCGTGACGCTCGTCCGCGGCGACGTGCGGAAGGTGCGGCTGCCCAGGGTGGACGCCGCGTGCGCGCTCAACTTCTCGTGGTGGGTGTTCCACGAGCGCGCGGACCTGCTCCGCTACCTGCGCGCGGCCCGCGCCGCGCTCCGTCCGGGCGGCGTGCTGGTGCTGAACCTCTTCGGCGGCGGGGACTCCGAGCAGGCGCTCGTCGAGCGCACCCGCAAGGCGGCGGCGAACGGACCCGACGGCACGCTGCTGCCGCCGTTCACGTACGTCTGGGAACACTCCGCCGTCAACGCCACCGACCGCCGCCTCGTCGCGCACATCCACTTCGAGCTGCGCGACGGCCGCCGCCTCCGCCGCGCGTTCACGTACGACTGGCGCATGTACACGATCCCCGAGCTCAAGGATGCCGTGCGCGAGGCGGGTTTCACGGGCTTCGACGTGTGGAGCGAGGGCTGGGACTCGCGCGCGAAGCGGGGCGACGGCAGGCTCTATCACCGCGCCCGCATCGACAACGAGGACACCTGGATCGCGTACGCGGTGGCGGAGCGGTAGGCCGGCGCCGCCCGGCCGGGCTTCAGGGGCGGCGCGCGCTGTGCCCCAGGTGGCAGCCGGCGCAGCGCGAGACGGCGCCGGGAGCGCCCGCGTTGAAGCCGCGGACCTGGGCGATGCCGCGCGCGTTCGTGAGCACGCGACCGGAGCGGTCCGTGAGCACCTCGAAGAGCGGCACGTCGGCGGGGAGCATGAGGTCCACGCGGCCGGAGCGCGGCACGTTCGAGCGCCCGACCGCGCGCGCCGAATCCTCACCGTCCAGTCGGAACACGTGGAGGACCGCGTCGTCCCGCCGTGCGGGCGCGCCGGAGCCGGCGTAGAGGTCGCGCGCGAGGTAGCGGAACGTGGGCACGGCCGCGAGCGGGGCGCGGGCCCGATCGTGGCGCGGGGCCGGCGAGCCCGCGCCCGCCTGCCGCTGGCTCGCCTGCGCCGAGCCGGTGCCCCCGCGGGCCGCGGGGGCGCCCGCCGGGACCACCGCCGGGTCCAGCTCCCAGCGGCCGGGTTCGTCCACGAGCATCTCGTGCGCGGCGCCGTCGCGGCTCACGAGGCAGAGCCCGAACTCGCCGCGCCCTCCCGGGTCGAGCGCGCACAGGAAGCGTCCGTCGCCGAGCGCGGCCGGCGCGCACGCCGCCGGCGCGGCCAGGTTCGCGCCTTCGCGGTAGGCTTCGCCGGCCTCGTCGCCGATCGCGGCACCCGAGACGCGCACACCGCGCCCGGGCGGCGGGCCGAAGGCGTGGATGGCGAGCGCGCCGGGCCGCGGCGCGAGCCCGGTGTTGCGCGCGGCCACGGCGAGCACGCCTCCGGCGGCGAGGAGCGCGGGTTGGAGGCCCATCCCCGAGCGGCGCGGCAACGTGCCGCCCGCGGCGAGGCGCACGTCCTCGAGCGCGAGCCCTGCCGAGCGCGCGGACGCGAGCCGCGCCGAGACCACCTGCCAGACGTTCACGGTGTCCCCGGGCGCGCGCTCGCCGCGGCTCGCGCCGCCCGAGGGCACCATCCCGAACGGGTTGAACCACCAGCGCGCGATGAACACGCGGCCCGCCGCGCGATCCGCGACCGGATCCAGCACGCCGTTCGGCTCGCTCGTCAGATGGACGCGCCGGCCGTCGGGGAGCAGCGCCCACAACTGAGTGGCGGGCGAGCCGTCGTAGAGCGAGCGGCCGCCGGCCCGCGTGCTCACGTGGAGGAGCGTGTCGCCCCACCAGGCGGGGTCGGCGTCGTCGCCCGCGGCCGGATCGCCGTCGCACGTCCGGCAGCGCGGTTCCGAGGCGGTGGCGGAGGGCGGGTAAGCGCGCGGCACGCTCCAGATGCGCCACGGCCCGCCCGGTCGCTCCCGACCTGCGAACGCCACCTCGCGGCCGTCCTCCGAGACGGCGGGGTCGGCGACGTCGTGGAGCCGGCCCGGCGGCAGCAGTCCTCGAACGCGCCCGTCCGGCGCGCGCTCCATCAATCGCCCGCCGCTCCCGGCGAACGTGCCGTGCGGTCCGAGCCCCGGCACCTGCCCGGCCTCCACGCCCTCGGGCGGGAGCCGGGACACGAAGACGATCGCCGGCAGCGCAGGCGCGCGCGCCGTCGCGGTCGCTCGAACTCGCGGCGCGCCCGCGACCCCCAGGGCCGCGAGGACCACGAGCGCCAGCGCCACGCGCGGCGCGCCGCGCACGCCGGATGCATGCATGCGCGCGATGGTACACTCGCCCGCCGCCGCGAGCCGTGGTCCCACCCGCCCCGCGCCCGCACCTCGCACCGCGCCGCGCTGGAGCCCTCATGACCGATGCCCTCATCGTCTTCACCGCGTTCGCGAACGAATCCGACGCCGCGCGCGTGGCGCGCGTGCTGGTCGAGGAGCGGCTCGTGGCCTGCGCCAACCTGCTTCCGGGCGCGCGCTCGATCTACCGCTGGAAGGACGGCATCGAGGACGCGCCCGAGGTGCTGGTGCTCATGAAGACGCGCAAGCAGGACTGGACCGCGCTCCTCTCGCGCCTGCACGAGCTCCACCCGTACGAGACGCCGGAGTGCGTGGCGGTCCGCATGGCCGCCGGCGCGCCGAAGTACATGGCGTGGCTGGACGAGGCGCTCGCGCCGGAGGCTCCGTGAGCGAGTCGGGGACGCACCCGGCGAAGCCCGGTCCGGGCGGCGCCGGCGCGCTCGTCCTCGGCATCGAGACCTCGTGCGACGACACGTCGGTCGCGGTGCTGGAGGGCGGCACGGATCTCCGCTCCCACCTGATCGCGGCCCAGGACGTGCACCGGCTCTACGGCGGCGTCGTGCCCGAGCTGGCCTCGCGCGCCCACCTCGAGCTGCTGCCGCGGCTCGTCGGCCGCGCCCTGGAAGAGGCGGGGGTCCAGCCCGGGGAGCTCACGGGCGTGGCCGTCACGCACGCCCCCGGCCTCGTGGGCTCGCTCGTCGTGGGCGTGGCGTTCGCCAAGGCCTGGGCGCACGCGCTCGAGCTGCCGCTCGTGGGGGTGAACCACATCGAGGCGCATCTCCACTCGACCTCGCTCGAGCACGGCGAGAGCCCGTGGCCCGCGGTGGCGCTCGTGGTCTCGGGCGGGCATACGGAGTTGGTCGAGGTGCGCGGCGTCGGCGACCATCGCTGGCTCGGCGCCACGCTCGACGATGCGGCGGGTGAGGCCTACGACAAGGTCGCCAAGCGGCTGGGCCTCGGCTTCCCCGGAGGACCCATCCTCGACCGGCTGGCGGCGGAGGGCCGCGCGGACGCCTTCGACCTGCCGCGGCCCATGCTCGACAAGCCGGGGCTCGACTTCTCGTTCTCGGGCCTCAAGACGGCCGTGAACGTGCTGCTCGAGCCGCACGGCCCGCCGCCCTACCCGGACTCGCTCGTCCGCGACATGGCGGCCTCGTTCCAGGCGGCGGTGGTCGAGGTGCTGGTGGGGAAGTGCCGGCGGGCGCTGCAGCAGACGCGGGCGCGGGCCCTGAACCTGGGCGGCGGCGTGGCCTGCAACCGGGCGCTCCGGGCGGCGCTGGCCACGCTGTGCGAGGAGCGCTCGGTGGCGCTCCGCATCCCGTCGCCGCGGCTGTGCGCCGACAATGCCGCCATGATCGCGTGGCTCGGCGCACGGCGGCTCGAGCGTGGCGAGCGCGCGGGGCCGGAGCTGGACGCGGCGGCCTCGCTCGAGGGCTCCGGCCTCCGGCTCGGCTGACGCCCGTCCCCCGGGGGTGCCGCCCCCCCCGCCGCCCTCGGCATCGCGGCGGGAGGAGTCGCAAGTGTCTGCCGCTGCTTCGGCATCGGGCTTCCGCACCCGGCGCAACCGGACGTCGACCCGGCTCCGGCGGCGCCGGGCCGGCTCGCCGGAATCCCCGCAAGTCGCAGCGGGGCAATGCCGATAACGCCCGCGTGTGCAGCCGCCCACCGGCCTTCGCATGAGCGCCGGTGCCGGCGCGCCACCCTCGCGGGATCGCTCGTCACCCGAACCCCGGAGCTCGCATTGGCGCTGCACCGCATCCTGATCGCGGACGACGAGAAGGACATCCGCTCGCTGCTGCGGACCCGCCTGGAGTTCGAGGGCTACTCCGTGATCGAGGCGGTGGACGGCCTCGAGGCCGTGCGCCTCGCCCAGGAAGAGAGCCCGGACCTCATCGTCCTCGACGTCATGATGCCCCAGCTCGACGGGGTCGAGGTGTGCAACCGCCTGCGCGCCTCGTTCACGACCCGCCACATCCCGGTCATCATGGTCACGGCCAAGGCCGGCAAGGACGACAAACTCAAGGGCCTCGGTCGCGGCGCGAACGACTACGTCACCAAGCCGTTCGAGCTGGGCGAGCTCATGCAGCGCGTGCGCAACACGCTGGAGTGGAGCCACCAGCAGCGCTCGGCGAGCCCGCTCACCGGGCTGCCCGGGAACCACTCGATCAACACCGAGATCCGCCGCCGGCTGGGTGAGGGTCAGCCGTTCTCGCTCCTCCAGGTGGACGTGGACCACTTCAAGGCGTTCAACGACTACTACGGCTACGGCCGCGGCGACGAGGCCATCCAGCTCCTGGCGCGCATCCTCTCGGAGTCCGTCTACCGGAGCGGGGACCCGGAGGGATTCGTGGGCCACATCGGCGGTGACGACTTCGTCGTGCTGAGCTCGTGCGACGCGGCCGAGTCGCTGGGCGAGACCATCCTCGAGTGGTTCAACGCCGCCGCGCTCGATCTCTACGACGAGGAGGACCGCGCGCGCGGCCAGGTCGAGGTCCTGAACCGCCGGCACGAGGTGGAGCGCTTCCCGCTCATGAGCCTCACCATCGCACTCGTGAACACGGACCGGGTGCCGGTCACGCACCTGGCGCAGCTCATCGACATCGCGCAGGAGCTCAAAGCCCACGGCAAGGGCATCCCCGGCAGCGTCATGGTGGGCGAGCGCCGCCGCAGCCAGCCGCCCGAGGCGGAGCGGCGGGTCGCATGAGCGCGCCGCTCGAGCCCGCCGGCGGCGCGCGCCCCGGGATCCCGCGCGAGATGGTGACGCTGCTCGCCGAGGCGGTGCTCGCGTTGCGCGCGACGAGCGAGCTGGCGGTGTCGTGGGACCTGGCGCGCGAGCACCTGCGCGAGGCGCTCGGGGCGGTGGACGCCCGGCTCCTGCGCGTGGACCGCCGCAGCGGGGCGCTCTACGTGGTCGAGGATTCGGGCGTCGAGACGCCCTACCTGGCCGAGCACGGCGGCCCGGTGGAGTGGGTCATGCGCAACGACCGCGCACGCTACGACGAGACGCTGGCCGAGGACCTCCTGCGCGAGACGCTGCTCTGGCACGAGCCGCCCGTGGCACTGGCCACCCTGCCCCTGGCGGCGGGCAGCACGGCGTTCGGGTTCCTGCTCGTGGGCTTCGCGGGACCGCACGAGTTCGGCGCGCCGGAACGGCTCCTGCTCCAGACCATGGCCGACGCGCTCGCCCTGTCGCTCGAGCGCGCCCACCTGCGTCTCACGCTCGACGACGAGCGCTCGCAGTCGGCGCGGCTCGAGCGGCGGCTCACCTCGGCCCGCGAGTCCTCGGCCGGGCTCCTGAACCTGGTCGCGGGCGAGCTGCGGAGCCCGGTCGCGTCCGTCCTCGCCTATTGCGAGTCCCTGGAGCGGACCGCGCCCCAGGCGCGCGCCGAGCGGTCCCGGCTCATGTCGGTGATCCGCGAGGAGTGCGGCCGCATGGCCTCGCTGCTCCACGACGTCGCGGATCTCTCGCGGATCGACGGCGGCGGCTGCACGCTCCGGCTCGGGACACTGTCGCTGCGCGAGCTGGGCCGCGCCGTCGTGGACCGGCTCGGCGATCGGGCGCGCGAGCGCGAGGTGACGCTCGAGCTCGAAACGGACGACGCGCGCATCGAGGTGGACCACGAGCTGCTGCGGCGCGCCGTCGAGAACCTGGTCCTCAACGCGATCGAGTTCTCGCCGCGGGGCGGCACGGTGGACGTGACCCTGACGGGCGGCGAGCAGGAGTGGACGTGCGTGGTCGAGGACGAGGGCCCGCCGCTCCCGGACGAGTACCGGGCCGCGGCGTTCGACCACGTCCACCGCCTCCGGCGCGAGGCGCCCCCGGGCTCCGCGGCGGCGGCGCACGGGCCGGACGCGTCGCGCCTGGGGCTCGCGATCGCGCGTGGCATCGTCGAGCTGCACGGCGGGCGGCTGTGGGTCGAGCAGCCGGAGGCCGTGGTCGGGCTCGAGGTGCCCGGCCCGCGCTTCTGCCTGAGCGCCCCGGTGCGCCAGACCGCCTCGCCGCGCGCGCGCCGCGTGGCCCGCCAGGCGCTCGGACGCCCCGACCTCCAGCCGCTCTTCGACGCCATCGTCGAGATGATCGCGGCCACGCTCGAGAGCTCGCTCGTCTCGCTCGTCGTGGTGGACCCGGACCGCGGCGACCTGTTCGTGGCCGCGAGCACCGGCCACGAGGGCGCGGTGCGGGGGCGGCGCACCACGCTCCGGAGCGGCGTGGCCGGCGCGGTCGCCGCGTGGGGCTACCCGCTGCTCGTGGACGACATCGAGACCGACCGGCGCTTCCGCCGGCTCAACCACCCGCAGTACAGCACCAAGTCGCTGCTGTCCGTGCCGCTGCGCGTGGAGGGCGAGGTGATCGGCGTCGTGAACGCCGCCAACAAGCACAGCGGCGAGTCGTTCGACGAGGACGACCTCGGGCTCGTCGTCATGCTGACCGAGCGCGTCGGGAGCGCGATCGAGCGCGCGTGCGCCTACCCCGACAGCGAACGCGTGGTGGAGGACGCGCTCGCCGCGGTGCGGGCGATGACGCGGCTCAAGCGCGAGTTCGCCCTCGGCGGCCGGCGATCGGTCAAGCGCGCGCGCGCGCTGGCCCGCCGGCTCGGGCTCGCCCCGGCCGAGGTGGACCTCATCGGGTACGTGGCGAGCATCCACGACCTGGGGATGGTGCGACTGGGGCCCGAGACACGGCATCCCGACCAGCTCGACGACCAGCAGCGGCTGCTCGTGCGCAGCCACCCGGAGGCGAGCGTCGAGATCCTGCGCCCGCTCGAGTACCTGGGCCAGGTGCGCGAGCTGGTGCTCGCGCACCACGAGCGCTGGGACGGGAGCGGCTACCCGCGCGGGCTCGCCGGGAACGGGATCCCGATCGGGGCCCGCATCCTCGCCGTGGTGGACGCCTGGGAGAGCGTGACGAGCCCGCGGCCGTGGCGGATCGCCACGCCGCGCGAGGGGGCGGCGGCCGAGCTGCGCCGCGAGGCGGGCCGCCAGTTCGACCCCGAGGTGGTCGAGGCGTTCCTGGCGCTGCTGGACGAGGAGGCGGAGGCGCCGCGGGCCGCCGCCTGACCCCGGTTTCCGGCGCGGGCGGCGCCCGGCCCCGGGCCGGGGGCCCCGGTACGCGCCGTCACGAATCGCTCAAGGCGCCGGTCCGGGGCGCCGATACACGGGAGCAACAGGGAGGCGCCGCCCGGACGCGGCGCGCGAGACGGGTGTCGCAGGGAGGAGAGGGTCATGGCGAAGGGCAGGATCCTGGTGGTGGACGACGAGATCTACATCGTCCACATCCTGGACTTCAGCCTCGGCATGGAGGGCTACGAGGTGCTGACCGCGCTCGACGGCGAGCAGGCCCTCGAGAAGGCCAGCGCCGAGAAGCCGGACCTCATCGTGCTCGACATCATGATGCCGAAGCTCGACGGCTACGAGACGTGCAAGCGGCTCAAGGCCGATGCGGAGACCAAGGACATCCCCGTCATCCTCCTCTCGGCCAAGGGCCGGAACGTGGACCAGAAGATCGGCTTCGAGGTCGGCGCCGACGACTACATCACCAAGCCCTTCAGCCCCCGCAAGCTGGTCGAGCGCATCAACGCCATCCTCGGGCACGGCACCTCGCGGCAGAGGATGCAGGCCTAGCCTGGACTATTCATGAGCCCGTGGCCTGCAAGTGTCCGCCCCGCGCCATCCGCGGCGTCTCCAGCCCGGGCTCTGCCTCGACGTGTTCTCAACACGACTGCGGCAAAGCCCGGGCTGGCTCCTTGCGGCTGGCACGGTTCGGCCACTTTCGGCTCACGGTTCATGAATAGTCCACGCTAGCCAGACCGCCAGGGCCAGTTCGGACCCATACCCGTCTTCGACGGGTGCCCGGGGCCCGCGCCGCAAGGCGCGGGCCCGCTGCGTTCCCGGCGTCCGGCTTGCGCGCCGCCCCCGCGCGCCGCACTGTTCCCGCTCCGGCGTGACCCGCGCGCCGGCTCCCTCGCCCCCGCCGACTCATGCACTTCGCGCTCGTCGCCCTGCCGGTGCCGGTCCGGCAGCTCTTCACCTATCGCGTCCCCACGGAGCTCGAGCGCGGCCTCGTGCCCGGCGCGCCGGTCGAGGTCCCGTTCCGCGGCCGCGCGGCGCGCGGCGTGGTGATGGAGCTGGCCGGCGAGACCGCGCTCGACCGGGTGCGTGACGTCGCCCGCGTGCTGGGCGAGCCGGTGCTCTCGCCCCACCTGCTCGCGCTCGCGCGCTGGGTCGCCGACTACTACCTGGCGCCCCCCGGCGAGGTCGTGGCGGCCGCGCTGCCGGGCGGAAACGAGGGATTCGCGCGCTCGCTCGCGCGCCGGCACGCCGCCGAGGACCGCGCGCTCCGGATTGCGTTCCCCGACCGCGTCACGCTCACGGGAGCGCAGCGCGAGGCGGTGGCCGCGGTCGAAGCGGCGGCCGCGGCGGGCGGCTTCGAGCGCTTCCTCCTGCACGGCGTGACGGCGAGCGGCAAGACCGAGGTCTACCTGCGCGGCGCGCGCGCCGCCCGCGAGTCCGGCGGGCAGACGCTGGTGCTCGTGCCGGAGATCGCGCTGGCGGCGCAGGTGGTGGCGCAGTTCCGGCGGCGCTTCGGCGAGCGCGTGGCCACGCTCCACAGCTACCTGCCGGTGGGCGCGCGCCGGCGCCACTGGGAGCTGGCGCGGCGCGGTGCGGTGGACGTGGTGGTCGGCGCCCGCTCGGCGGTGTTCGCGCCGCTGCCCGACCTCAAGCTGATCGTCGTGGACGAGGAGCACGAGCCGGCCTACAAGCAGAGCGAGCAGCTCCGTTACCACGGCCGCGACGTGGCGGTGCGCCGCGCGCAGATGCTGGGCGTGCCGGTGGTGCTGGGCTCGGCCACGCCGAGCCTCGAGACGCTCGCGAACGCCGCGCGCGGGCGCTACCGCCGGCTGCTGCTGCCGGAGCGCGTGGACCGCCGCGCGCTGCCGGTGGTGCGCGTGGTGGACCTGCGCCGTGAGGGGAGCGGCCCGGGCGTGCTCTCGGCGCCGCTCCGCGCGGCGGTGGCGGAGCGGCTGGCACGGAAGGAGCAGGTGCTCCTGTGGCTCAACCGGCGCGGGCACTCGCACCATGTCCAGTGCCGCGGCTGCGGCCACACGCCCGAGTGCCCGCGCTGCGACATCTCGCTCACGCTGCACCTCTCGCCGCGCGGGCTCCTCTGCCACTACTGCGACCACCGCGAGCCGGCGCCGGAGGCCTGCCCGAGCTGCGGCCGGCCGCTGCTCCGCTACGGCGGCCCCGGCACCCAGCGCGCCGAGCGCGAGCTCGCGACCGCGTTCCCGGGCGCGCGTGTGCTGCGCCTGGACCTGGACGTGGCGCGCCAGCGCGAGGGGCCGGGCGGGACGCTCGAGCGCTTCGCGCGCGGCGACGCGGACATCCTGCTCGGCACCCAGATGATCGCCAAGGGCCTCGACTTCCCGCGCGTGACGCTGGTGGGCGTGCTGGATGCCGACGTGGCGCTCCACCTGCCGGACTTCCGCGCGGCGGAGCGCACGTTCCAGCTCCTGGTGCAGGTGGCGGGCCGCGCGGGGCGCGGGCGCATGCCGGGCGAGGTGATCGTGCAGACGTGCACGCCCGAGCATCCCGCGATCGCGGCCGTGGCGGCGGCCCGCCAGGCTGAAGGCGAGCGCGACTTTCGCCGCCGCGAGCTGGCCGAGCGGCGCGAGGCGGGCTACCCGCCCTACACGCGCCTGGTCACGCTGCTCGTGGACGGCCCCGACGCGGGCCACGTGGAGGCGGCCGCGACACGGCTCGCCGGCCACATGCGCGAGAGCGCGGGCGAGGGCGACGTCACGGTGCTCGGCCCGGCGCCGCAGCCGCTCGCGCGCCTGCGCGGGCGCCACCGCTGGCACGTGCTCCTCAAGGGCGCGGACGGCCGGCTCCTGCGCGCGCTCGCCGCCTCCGCGCTGGCCCTCGCCGAAGCGCCGGGCGGGCGCTCCGTCCGGGTCATCGCCGACGTGGACCCCATCGAGGTGCTGTAGCGCGGCGGCGCCGCGCGGCGGTCCCGTCGCGCGACGCACCGGAACGGGTGTCGCGACAGCACTTCGGGGCGTGCGAGCGCGCGTCAGGACGACGCCCCGCGAGCGTTCGTCAGGGCCATGCAAGCAAGCCCGCTCATGCTTGACGCTGTTGGAGTTGCGCGCCTAGTGTCGGTCCGCGATCCCGCGCCGCGCCCGCCCGGCCGCGCGTGGCATCCTTCCCGCATGGGGGATCCCCAGAGATGAACCGTTCCCCGCTCCGCCACGCCGCGGAGGCCCCCGCCGTCGGGGCTCCGAGCCCCGTCACGTTCGACTTCGTCCGCGAGCACCCGCGGGTGAGGCTCTACGTGCGCATGGCCGACGCCGCGCTCGAGTCCATCGGCTACACGGAGCACGGCGAGCGCCACGTCGGCCTCGTGTCCCGCATCGGATTCAACGTGCTCAAGCGCCTCGGCCGGCCCGAGCGCCAGTGCGAGCTGGCCGCCATCGCCGGCTACCTGCACGACATCGGCAACGCCGTGAACCGCGACCACCACGCCCAGACCGGCGCCGTCATGGCCATGCAGCTCCTCACCGACTTCGGCATGCCCGAGGACGAGATCCTTCCCGTCCTCGCCGCCATCGGCAACCACCACGAGAACGACGGCGATCCGGTCAACGACATCGCCGCCGCGCTCATCCTGGCCGACAAGAGCGACGTGCACCGCACCCGGGTGCGCAACCCGGACATGATCAAGTTCGACATCCACGACCGCGTGAACTACGCGGTGCAGAAGAGCTTCCTCAACGTGGACGCGGAGCACCGGCACATCACGCTCGAGCTGACGCTCGATTCCGACATCTCGCACATGATGGAGTACTTCGAGATCTTCATGACGCGGATGCTCGCGTCCCGCAAGGCGGCGAAGCACCTGGGCGCCACGTTCGGGCTGCAGGTGAACGGCAACCGCCTCGTCTAAGGAGGAGTGCCTTGAGCAAGCGTGCGATCGTGGGTGCGGCCTCGGCGGCGGTGCTGCTCGCCGCGGGCGTGGCGTCCGCGCGCAATCCCCACTGCGCCGGCGGGATCCAGTACGTCGTGCAGGCCCTGAAGGACAAGGAGCGCGGCAACACCGAGGACTACGTGCGCGAGATCAACAAGGCCGTGCAGCAGCTCACGATGTGCGCCGAGCAGGACCCCGCCGACCTCGAGGCGCTCGGCTACCTGGGCTGGGCCTACGCCGAGGTGGACAGCGCCGGCCCGGCGGGGACCGCGTTCCAGAGGTCCATCGACGGGCTCGCCGCCAAGGGCGACAAGAAGAAGCTCGACATGGTGTCGAACAACCGCGAGTCGTACTGGGCGCGAGCCTACAACGAGGGCATCAAGCGCATCGGCGACGCGCAGAACGCCTACCCGGACTACACGAAGGCCCCGAGCGAGGACGAGAAACCGCTCAAGGAGGAGGCCGGCCGGCAGTTCGAGGCCGCCCTCGTGAGCCTGACGCGCGCCAAGCTCCTGAAGCCCACGAACGCGGTCACCATCCGCAACCTGGCCACGGCCTACGCGCTCATGGGGCGCTTCGACGAGGCCGAGATCGTGCTCAGGAACGGCCTCACCGAGGCCGCGCAGGACACCGCGGTCCGCGGCGTGCGCGAGGCGCTGCGCACCGTGCGCGCGAACAAGGCCGGCGCGCTGCTCGACGCGAAGAAGTTCGACGAGGCCATCGCCTACTACCAGGAGCTGGCGAAGGCCGAGCCCGACAACAGCGATCACGTCATGGGCCTCGGGAGCGCGCTGTTCAACCGCGCCCAGGGCAAGCAGGACGCGGCCCGGCGCGCGGACTTCAAGCTGGCCGGCGAGGCCTACGCCAGGGCGTTCGCCTTGAAGCCCGCGAACAGCGACCTGGGCTTCAACGCCGCGCTCGCCTTCCAGTCCGCGGGCGAGCTGGCGCTGGCCGAGGGCCAGTGGCGCGCGGTGCTCAAGCAGGCTCCGGACGACGCCGACGCGCTCTCGAGCCTCGGCTCGACGCTCGCCGACATGCAGAAGTTCGACGAGGCGATCCAGGTCCTGCACCGGGCCGTGAGCCTCAAGCCCGACAACAAGGTCTACTTCCGCCAGCTCGGCGCGGTCTACAGCAAGGCCGGAAACAATCCCAAATCCACCGAGATGCTCATGGTGTTCATGGCGATGAACGTCGGCAAGGACAGCCCCGACGCCGCGACGGTGGCCAGGGGCGCGAAGGCCGGCTCGGCCGCGGCCAACACGCTCGCCGCCATGGGCGCGCCGGAAAAGCTCTGGGACTGGGAGTCGGACGGCCGGAAGCTCCAGACCTGGATCTACACCGCCAAGAAGCAGGGCTTCACGTTCGACGCGGCCGCGGGCATGACACTGGTGCAGAAGTCCGACTGGTCGAGCGCGGCCACGAGCCCGAAGAAGCCGAGCGTCGCGAGCGGCGGCGAGAAGAAGTGACCGTGCGGGCGCGGGGCGCGGCCGGTCCGTGAGGGCGGCCCGCGCCGCGCCCACGCGCCCGCGAGCGCCCCAGGGATGAGCCCGCCCCGCGCCCCGTCCCCGCTCGGCCGTGTCGTCGTGCTGGGCTACGGCAACCAGGGCGAGGCGCACGCGCGCAACCTGCGCGATTCCGGCGAGTCCGTGCGCGTCGCGGCACGGCCCGGCCGCGGCGGCGAGGCGCGCGCCCGCGGGCACGGTTTCGAGGTCGCGCCCCCCGAACGCTCGCTGCGCGAGGCGGACACGCTCGCCGTGCTCCTGCCCGACGAGGTCGTGCCGGAGGCTTGGCCCGAACTCTCGCGCGCGGCCGGCGCGGTGCGCACGTTCGTCTTCGCGCACGGTTTCAACCTGCTCTACGGCGGGCTCGCGTTCCCGCCCGGGGCGGCCGTCCTGCTCGTCTCGCCCACCGGCCCCGGGCGCGTGATCCGCGAGCTCCACGAGCGCGGCGAGGGCGTACCGGCCTACCTCGCCGTGCACCAGGAAGGCGGGGCCGACGCGTGGGCGACCGCCGCGCACTACGCCACCGCGCTCGGCTGCGCGCGCGCCGGGCTCCTGCGCACCACGGTCCGCGAGGAGACCGAGGTGGACCTCTTCGGCGAGCAGGCCGTCCTGTGCGGCGGCATGAACGCGCTCGTCTCGGCCGCCTACGGCACGCTGGTGCGGGCGGGCTACTCGCCCGAGATGGCCTATCTGGAGGTCGTGCACCAGCTTCGCTACCTGGCCGAGCTGCTGCACGCGCGCGGCGTGTCGGGGCTCAGGCGCGGCATCTCGGGGACCGCGCTTTTTGGTGACCTGACGCGCGGGCCACGGGTGATCGGCGAGCCCAGCCGGGCGGCGATGCGCGAGCTGCTCGAGGAGATCCGCTCCGGGGCGTTCGCGCGCGAGTGGCTCGCCGAGGTGGCGGCGGGGAGGCCGCTGCTCTCCCGGCTCCTCGCCGCCGCGGAGGCCGATCCGATCGAGGACGGCCGGCGCCGGGCGCTCGGCCGCGCCGGTGCCGGGCCAGGCGAATCGAAGTAACCCCTTGTCCACTAGGCGATTGACAGCGTATCGGTGCGCGGGTACGGTTCCGCGCGTCCAGTCCTCCGGGGCGCCGGTCGGCGAGCGAGGGCGGGATGAGTCCAGGAGGGAGTGATGACCAAGGCCGATATCGTGGACCAGATCTCCGAGCGCACCGGCCTCACCAAGAAGGACGTCGCCGAGACGGTCGACTGCTTCCTGAACGCGGTGGCCAAGGCACTTGCGGACGGGCACCACATCGAGATCCGCGGCTTCGGCACGTTCCGGGTGAAGGACCGCAAGTCGCGCATCGCGCGCAATCCGCGCACCGGCGAGGCCGTGCCGGTGCCGCCGCGCCGGGTCCCCGTGTTCAAGGTCTCGAAGGAACTCAAGGACATGGTGGCGCAGCAGTAACGCCCGCGCGCCCGGGCTTCCCAGACTTTCCGGCACGGCCGGGCTCCCGGTGAGCCCGGCCGTGCCGCGTTCCGCTCCCGGGGCGCCTCGGCGAGCCCCGCGACCCGATCCGCGACCGGCGCTCGACCGGGCCGGCGCCCCGTTCCCGGTGCTGCACGCGGACCCGCGCCGGGAGCGGTCGCCGCAACCGTCCGTCGCCGAGGAGGGTCCGTGACGCGAACCCCGAGTGCACGGCCGGCGGCACTGCTCGCAGCGCTGCTCCTGGCCACGTTCGCGTCGCGACTGGCCGCGGGTCTCGCGCCCGGTGGATTCGCGTGGGGACTCGACTTCGCGCGCTGGGTCCCGCCGCCGGTCGCGTGGGCGCTGTTCGCGCTGTGGGCCGGAGCGCTCGGATTGGCGCTCGTGGAACGCGGGCCGCGCCCGGCCGAAGCGATGGATGCGCCCCGGCCCCCGGGCGCCGCGGCGGGCGCGGCGGGGAACCTTTCGCGTGCCTGGCCCTGGCTCCTCGGCGGCGCGCTGCTCGCGCTCCTCGCGCTCCTGCCGGACCGGGTGCGCTTCGTCGGCGACTTCGTGCTCCGGCTTGGGGTGCTCGACGAGGGCTGGTTCCGGCGGCTCTTCCCGCAGGCGCTGCCGCTCGACGTGTGGTTGAACCACGCGCTCCCCGGCCGGGTCGCGACGCTCCTTTCCACCGAGCCGCTCGCGGTGATGCGCGCCCTGGGCCTCCTCGAAGCAGCGCTGCTCGTGACGCTCGCCGTGCGCTTCTCGCGCGTCGTGGCCGCGGGCCCCGCGGCCGCGGCGGCGGTCGCCGCCGTTCTCGCCTTCGGCGGCTACGCCACGCTGCTGACCGGCTACGGCAAACCCACGCCGCAGCTCGCGCTCTGCACGCTCGCCGCGGGCACGCTCGGCGTCGAGCTCGTGCGGAACGCCCGCGCGGCGATCCCGTTCGCGGCCGCCGTCTCGCTGGGCCTGGCGCTCCACCGGGGCGCGCTCCCGCTGCTGCTCGTGTGGGCGGCCGCGGCCGCGCTCGCGTGGCGACGGCCCGGCGCCGGGCGGGCCCGCCTGTGGCCGCTCCTGGCACCCGCGCTCGTGTTCGCATGGGAAGCGCCGCGGCTCCTGCACGTGATCCGGAGCTTCGACGTGGGCGTCAACTTCCTGCCCCCGGAGGTGCGCCAGCAGGGCGGCGCCCTCGCCGCGGCGTTCGCGCCGCTCCGGCTCATGGACGCGGCGAACGCGGTGCTCCTGCACGCGCCGCTCGCCCCGCTCGCCCTGCTCGCGCCGCTCCGCGCGCGCCGCTCGCCCGAGGCGCTCTTCCTCTGCGCGCTGCTCGTGGCGTTCGTCCCGGTGCTGCTGTTCGTCTACCTGCCGCTCGGGCCCTACCGCGACTACGACTCGCTCGGGCCGGCGGGCGCCGCGTTCGCGGTGGCCTCCGCGTGGGCGCTGGCGCGCGCACTCGCCGGCGCGCGGCGCGCGCGCGGCCTCGCGCTCGCCGCGGCGGTGAGCGTCGTGGTGCCGTTCCTGCTGCTGCTCGTCTCGCTCACCGACCTGGAGCGCGGCTTCGCGCGCGCGGAGGCGCTGCTCGAGGGCCCGCCGCGGCGGCACGCCACGCACCGGGCGAGCGTGCTCGACTGGATGGGGCTCCGCGCGCTCAACGAGGAGCGCTACGACCTCGCACGCGCGAGCTACCGGCGACTGAGCGAGGAGACCCCGCTGCCGCGCGCGTTCAAGCTGTGGGGCGCGGCGGCGCTCATCGCGGACGCCCCGCGCGAGGCGGGCGTGGCGTTCGAGCGGCTGCTCGAGCGCGTCCCCGGCGACGCGGTGGGCTGGTACGGGCTGTGGCTCGCCGCGGCCGCGGCTGGGGACTCGGCCACCGCCGCGCGCGCCTCGGCGCACGCGCTCCGCTGGGGGAGCGGGAGCCGCGAGATGCGCGACGTGGTCGAGTTCTTCGAGCACTACCCGCGGCTCTACGGCGTGCTGCGCGGCGTGCTCGAGAGCGGGACGGCGCCGGGGCCCTGAACCGGCGCCGGAGCGGCCTGCGGCATCCACCGCCCGCGGCGCTCCGCGACGACGAACGAGGGTTCAGCGCGCGAGCCCGAGCCACTCACGGGCGCGCGGCAGCGCCGGATTCCCGGGCTCGAGCGACTCGAGCCGCTCCACCGCCTCGCGCACGCCCGCCGCGTCGCTCAGCGTGATGCCCACTTCGGCCACGCCCTGCCAGGCCGAGGCGAGGTCGGGGCGGATCGCGAGAGCCCGCCGGTAGTAGCCCATGGCCTCCGCCGGCTCCCCGGCGAGCCCGGCGAGGATGCCCCACTGGACCAGCATGCGCGGGTGCGGCGAGATCGCGAGCGAGCGCTCGAAGTGGCCGCGTGCCTCCGCGTGCTCGCCGCGCGCGTAGCGCATGAGGCCGAGCGTCGCGAAGCCCTGCGCGCGCTCCTCGCGCTCGAGGAACGGCGCGCGGCCGAGGATGTCCGCGGTGCGCGCCCAGGCGCGCTCCGCGTCGGACTGGAGCCACGCCCACTGGAGCGCCGGGAGTGCCGCGGCGAGCAGCACGGCACCCGCGACCGCGCGGGTGCGTGGCTCGGCGGCGAACAGCGTGCCGAGCCGCCACGCGAGCACCGCGGCCAGCGCCGAGCCGGCGAAGGCGAACACGTCCCAGTCGCGGAGCAGGCCCTGGCGAGGTGGCACGAGCACGAGGAGCGAGAGCGGCGGCAGCACGAGCGTGGCGGCGAGCACGAGCGCGCGGCGCGCCGGGCGCGGGCGGAGCGCCACGAGGAGCGGCGCGAGCGGGAGGAGCGGGACGAGGAGCGCGAGCACGTTCGCGGCCTCGGCGAGCCGCTCCGGGGCGAAGCGGGCGAGCAGCGCTCCGGCGCCGGCGGGCAGGTGCCGGGCGCGGTCGTAGCCCGCGATCGCGCGGACCAGCTCCGGCCCGGCGGCGGCGAGCGCGGCCACGGGCGCGAGCGCGCCCACGAGCGTGCCGCGCGTGGCGTGCGGCCCGAGGAAGCGCCCGGCGCGCGCGGCCACCACGACGCCCGCGAGCCAGACCGGCACGAGCGCCAGCGCCGAGCGATGCAGGAGGAGAGCGAGCGCCAGCGCCACGCCCACGCTGCCGAGCCCGCGCCCGTCGGCGGCGAGCCGCACCACGCCGACCGCGAGCAGCGTGGTGAGCGCGCACACCTCGACCGTGGCCTTGGCGTAGCCGTTTTGGAGCGCGAGCGCGCCGGTGCACGCGGCCGCCGCGAGGACCGCGAGCCCGGGCAGTCCGCTCGCGCCGGCCGCCACCGCGAGCCGCCAGCCGGCGAGCGCGGTGAGCCCCGCCAGGACCGCGCCCTGGGCGCGCCCGACGTCGTCGGGGCTCCAGCGCGTGCGAGCCGCCACGACGCGCGGCAGCGCGTGGTGGAGCAGCAGGTCGCCGCGCGCCGCCTGGGGCGCCAGCGTCTCGGGCCGCTCGAGCCGCGCGAACTCGCCGTGGCGGAGACTCGCATCGCCCGTGAAGCGGGCGCGGTCGGGATGCGCGAGCACGAATGCCGCCAGCGCGCCCGCCGAGGCGAGCGTGAGCGCGGCGAGCGGGCCCCGGGACTCCGGCACGAGCCGCGCGAGCCGGCGGCCCACCGCCGGCACGCAGGCCGCGATCGTGGCCGCGAGCGCGAGCGCCGCCTGCCCCGCCGGCAGGTCGCGCGCGAGGTCGAGCCCCCACAGCGCGCGCCCCGGCAGGAGCGCCGCGGCGAGTCGCAGCGCGAGCAGCGCCGCCACGCCGGCGACGAGCGCGCGAGCCGCGGCGGGCATCGGCCCCGCCGCGGCTCG
>Ga0187893_10003752_pt1 | contig 30061 bp, 17 predicted proteins | sample MA1701074metaG_FD_139574 | JGI IMG/M metagenome (GOLD analysis project Ga0187893, IMG submission 139574) | White microbial mat communities from a basaltic lava cave in the Kipuka Kanohina Cave System on the Island of Hawaii, USA - MA170107-4 metaG ...
CATTATGAGAGACTTGTATTCATTTTTTCAAATGCTTCTGGTATTAGCCCAGAATGTTAGTGTGTGTCGTAATACTCCTTTGTGATATAGTTGTAGATAAGCCAATTATTGGCGTCTTTTTTAGCAATAAGCTGCATATGATCGTCATCAAGTGTTTTGATTAGCATTTTTGCATTCCAGTTAGCAACCTGCCCCCCTTGTGCTTTGTCATGCAAAACCTGGGCACCAATAGTTTGCAACTCTTTTGTAGCTGAGAACAACATAAATTTCCCTGTTCCCGACAAGTCAGGAAACATTTTATTATCGGAGGAAAAATTTGCATCACCAATCAAATCAAAAGTCATAGTACCATAATTGCCAGCCGAAACTCCAGCCCAACCTATATCTTTAAAGTTAGGGGACCATTCCCAGCCTGTACCACCAAAGTAAAATGGAGAAGTGAAAAATTTGCTTACACCGGCAGCATCCAAATCAAGTACCCATGTTTTCGAGTTCCCTAATCCACCAGTCAGTTTCACCCACATAGGATCGCTTACTGTCTTCTCATCAATCGAATTGATCGTTACTGTTACCGGGTCGGCATATACCAGGCCGCCACGGCTTTGAACAGCATATTGAATGGTATAAGTACCCGGGAAAGGAATGTTTACAGTATCCGCTAACCTAATCGAACTACCTGATGGCGATACCCAATAAGGCGTAGCATTTGGGGTAAGGCTTTTAAGAACGATGTCGTTGGGGTTATTAGCGCTTGGAGCAACGGTAAATTTCAATGCAGTTTTTTCTAACGCGGAGCCAAGCTCTATCTTTTCGGGCCTGCAACCTGAAACCAGGGTGATTAACCCGCAAACTACTATTATGGAATGAATTAACTTTTTCATTTGTATATTTTTTATTGCTTTTTGGCCAAATGGAATTCGCCATAAAAATTTTCATCGCGGTTTGCATGAATTTGCTCGAAAATTTTTATGGCTCATTTCATGTTTAAATTTTTTAATTAATTAAAACAATTACCATCCTGCATTTTGTTTTAATACGCCGTTAGACAAAGTGATTTGCGAATAAGGTATTTGAGACAACCCTTTTGTTTCAGTGATCTTTGATGCTGAAATAGTCTTTACCGTACTCACGCCACCATTTTCAAGCGTAACAGATTCAGCAATAGCTGATGCAGCTACACTTATACCCTGGCGAAGCAGATCCCAGTAACGAATTCCTTCGCCTGCAAACTCCAATCTTCTTTCATCCATAATATTTGCCTGGTTTACCGGGGTTTGAACGAAGTTGGTTCCGAAAGCTCTCTTGCGTACATCGTCAAAATATTGCTGAGCATTTGATGAACCTAATTCAGCGGCCATCAATAACACATCTGCATAGCGAATGGAAACATAATCCTGGAACTGGCTGATCATAAAGCTGACGCCGCCCATTTTCTCAGCAAGACTTACACCTGCCGCATCGGCCATTGGCGTGTACTTCTTTGTGTAATATCCTGTGTACTCTCTTTGATTCTTTTTGTTTTTGAAATCGAGACTTTCGCCCTCAATTGAAATAATAGAAGCATTCCGCCTTGTGTCATTTGCACTGTATGCATTCCAAAGTTTTGGATTCACAGTAGCGCCTCCCCAACCAAGACCGTAAGGATAAATGGCCTGAACACGGATGCCCATCATCACCATCCAGTGGTTGCCATCAACATTGCCATTCCAATCACTGGTATAGGTGTACCGGATACTAAAGACAGTTTCCTTGTTATTCTCGCCAACGTAATTATTAAGCGATGCTGCAGGCCAAAGCTTGGCGAAATCGTCAACCAGGCCAAAACCTCCATTGCTGATTACATCTTCGAGAGCGGCCAAGGCTTCTGCTTTGGAAACGACACCGACTAAATCAGGTTTACCATAATAACCGGTATAATATAGAAATACACGGCCTATCAATGCTTCGGCTGCCCATTTGGTAACTCTTCCAAAAGTAGCAGGAGCCTGAGCACCATAACCAGTTGCGGGAAGATTGGCAGCGGCAAATTTCAAATCTTCAGCAATTAGCTTATACACGTCATCCGGATTTGCCTGCGGTACATTTTCAGTTGTTGGCTCGGTTATCAATGGAATATTGCCCCAAACTCTTACCATATCAAAATACAGGTAGGCACGTATAAACCTTGCTTCAGATTCATATACCTTACGCAGATCATCGTTGCCTTTCCAATTCACCTGGTCAAGATTTTTCAGCAGCATATTAGCACGATAAATGGCCTTGTAATAAACATTCCAGTTGTCAGCGAACATATCCTGGTCGGAAGGTGAACGAAGCTTATCAAACTCGTCGATCATCTGAAAACCAAATCCGTCTGCATTCCCGGTAGCACCAAATGCATTATCTGACATAACCTCGGTTGCAACAACAGCCAATCCGAAGCCGGATGAACCGGCACGTTGCAATCCATCATACACACCCACCAATGCTTTGAATGCATCCGATTGTGTTTTATAAAAATTCTGCTCTGTAGCATTTGTTACATCTTCTGTATCCAGAAAACTTTTTTTGCAAGCCACCAGCGATAACAGAGCGATGACGGGTATATATAATTTTAGTTTTTTCATCTGACTATTTTTTATTTTCTGTTTGCCAGATGGAACTCCGCATGCTAAAATTTTCATTGCCCTTTGGTTTTTAATAATGAAAATTTTATCATGCTCCGTTTCATCTTCATTTAATTTTTTGATTAAAAGCGAATGTTTGCACCTACCAGCATTGTTATTGGTCTTGGATAATAACCAACATCTACTCCTGTAGAGAAACCCTCATTGTGCCCGATTTCAGGATCCATTCCGCTGTACTTAGTGAATGTGAAAGCATTTAATACAGAAGCGTATAACCTTACTTTACTCAGGTAATTTTTCTTTACAATCCGGGCAAAATCGTAACCCAACGTGATTGTATTGATGCGAAGGAAACTGCCATCGTAAATGTATAGGTCAGAAAACTGTGCCCAGTTAGTTCCTTCTTCTGTCACTCTTGGAATTTTGTTGGATGTTCCGGGGCCGATCCAGCGATCTAAAATTTCAGCCGTGTAATTGCCACGACCACCCGGACCTCTCCATGATTTCACCAATTCATTTCCTGCTACGCCTGATGCCTGCAACATGAAATCGAAACCTTTATAATCAAGTGATACATTAAAGCCAAAAATGAAATCCGGATTGGGGTCACCGATCATTGTTCTGTCATTGTTGTCAATTACCCCATCGCCATTCAAATCAACATAACGCAGATCACCCGGTTTTGCTTCAGGTTGAATAAGGCTGCCGGTTTTGCTTATGTAAGAGCTAACTTCTTCTTCGGTTTGGAAAATGCCGGCTGTTTTCAATCCCCAGAAATAACCAACCGGGCGACCGTTTTCTGCTCGGTAAAATTCAAGCGAGTTTGCATACAGCACATTGGTATTGCCATGTATAATGTGATCATTGGTTGGAATGTTACCGATTTTGTTTTTATTATACGAACCATTAACACCAACTGAATAATTCAGATCCTTGCCGATTGTATTGCGATAATTAAGAGCCAGTTCAACACCTGTATTTTGTACGTCGCCGCCATTGATCAATGGAGCATCGGCTCCTGCAGTGGCAAGAATTGGCGCAGTGATCAGCCAGTTTTTTGTTTCTTTAATGTAGAAGTCGAACGCAACGTTCAATCTCTTTATCAGCGTAGCGTCAAATCCAATATTTGTTTGCTCTGATGTCTCCCATTGTACTTTGGGATTGGCTAAACGATTGGGATAAGCACCTGGTGTACTGGTACCTTCGGTATTTCCGAAAACATACCCTGCCTGGTTAAAGCTGATAGGCGCCAGGAACTGATAAGCAGGAACACTTTGATTACCTACACGGCCCCAGCTTGCACGAAGCTTAAGGAAATTTAACCATGCTGTGTTCTGCATAAAGCTTTCTCTTGAAGCGATCCATCCTGCAGAAACGGAAGGGAAATAGCCCCAGCGGTGATCCGATGCAAACTTGGAAGAACCATCGGCACGGAAGGTAGCATTGAACAAATATTTTTCCTGGAAGTTATATTGCAGCCTTCCAAAATAAGAAAGCAATGCATCTTCAAAAGGTCCGCCGCTTGCAGAAAGATGATCAGATCCGGCAGCCCTGTTTTGGGCAACATCAAGATAAGCATGTTCCAAATCCGCAACACGTAAATCCCAATTGGTACCATAAAGGCTGGAACCCTTTGTATTGATGGCGGTAGTACCACCCATCACACTGAAGCTGTGATCCTTTGCTACTCTGAAATCATAGCTTAATGTATTATCAAACTGAACAGTTCTGCCGGTACCCATTGACTGGTACACGGTAGATGTATCATTCATATCAAAAATGGAAAGATGATATACCGGTCTGAAACCACGGCTTTGATTACTCCAGTAGTTAAGCCCAATACTTGTGCGAAGTCTCAGCCCCTTAATGGGTTCAATCTGTAAATATGCATCGCCAAAAAGATTCTGGCTATTGTTCCTGCTATTGGAATTGTAATACATCGAGGCATACGGATTGGATACGCCATTGTCCCATTGGGGATCTCCTACCTGCCCGGGATTCCATGGAAGACTATCAGATCTGAAAAAGTCGCCGGATGGATCATACATTGGCAAAAATGGCGACGTTGAAAAAGCCGAACGCAACGTGTTATTATATTGCCCGCCGGTTTGAATGCCATGACTGTTTACATTGTTTATCGTAAGATGCTGACCCAGCCTGACAATATCCTGATACAATTTATGCTCCGAGTTTATCTTAAAAGTATAGCGTTCGTAATCAGAAATATCAGAACCACCGACAATGCCGCCCTGGCCGGTGTAGCCCAGTGATATGGAATACACAGAACCAGCGTTGCCACCATTCACACTCAATACATAGTTTTGAGTGGGTACATTCTTCGCAAACATCTGATCGAGCCAATCAGTGCTCACCTGCAGGCTGTCAATTTCATTATTGGTGAAATAGGGTGCTTTACCTGAATTGATAGCCTGTTCATTCATGATAATGGCGTACTCTTTCGCATTTAATAACCTGGCTTTTTTAGGAGAATTTTGAATACCATAAAATGCATCAAGGCTTACCTGTGCTTTTTGATTATGTCTCCCTGTTCTTGTTGTAACGAGGATTACGCCATTAGCGGCTTGAGAACCATAGATGGCAGCAGAAGCTGCATCTTTTAAAACATCAATGGATTCAATGTCGGCAGGGTTGATAGAATTGATATTAACTCCCTGAACTCCGTCAACTACAACCAATGGCCCAAAATTGCCAATGGTACCTTTTCCCCGAATAATGATATTGAATCCCGAACCCGGCTGTCCCGAAGAGGATGTGATCTGCACACCTGGCGCCTGGCCCTGCAAGGCATGCAAAGCTGTGGTAGTGTTTTGCTTTTGAAGGTCCTCACCTTTTACCTGCAAATTAGCGCCGGTTACTAATTTTTTCTTTTGAACGCCGTAACCAATTACCACTACATTTTCCATGGTATTGTCGGCTTCCTGCAACTGAACCCTTATCTCGCCGGAACCAACTTTTACTTCCTGCGGAGTAAATCCAACAGATGTGATGACGAGTGTCTCGCCGGTTGAGGCTTCAATTGTAAATTTTCCTACTCCGTCTGAACTGGCAGAACGACTGGTGTTTTTTACAGTAACCGTTGCCCCGGGAACAGGAGCAGAGTTTTGATTGATGACCGTACCACTGACTTTTGCTGTTTGTGCAAAAGCATTTGTGCTTACAAGGGATACAGAAAAAATTCCCCATAGCAGCAGTAACCTTAAGCGAATCGTTTTGGTAGATTTCATATTTGTGTTGTTTAACGTGACTAAAACTTGATCGCTAACTTCTTTCCTTCATAGGATATTTCTTTGTCGCAGCTTGCAGCAAAATCCAAACTCTTTGTCTTAACGGGTGTGATGATGTTGATACGAAAAATCCTTTTCTGCAACATGCCATTGAACAATCCTTTGCGGTTATCAATGGTTAATGTTTTTGCTGATTCATTATATTTTATCGGAATGATGGAGAAAACGCCTTTCTCATAATTGTAGTTCGTTCCTTCATCCTCATACAAGTTGAAAGAAGCATCGGCGCCGGTGTAAATGTTGAGTGTAATTGTATCAGCCGGTTTTTCGGAAGTGTATTGTAACTCTGGACCGAAAGGAATGATTGAACCGGCTTTTACAAATACAGGTAGTCTTTCATAGGGAGCATCAGCTATAATCTTTTGTCCGCCTGCAAGCCATTTACCGGAATACAGATCATACCATCCTGCAGACTTTGGCAGATACACTTCACGGCTTGTTTGTTTGTATTCGCAGACAGGATTGATAAGCAAAGAAGAGCCGAACATGTATTGATCAGCTATGTTCAATACTGCTGTATCTTTTGCAAAATCCATTGCCAATCCACGCATGATTGTGTAGTCATCATGATAAGCTGCACCGGCCAATGAATAGATATAAGGAAGTAAGCGATAACGCAGTTTATTGTAATAAAGAAAACTCTGGTATGCTTGATGGTCATCAGGAGCAATGTTGAATATTTCCCGATATGGAAACTGCCCATGCGAACGGAATAACGGAACAAACGTTCCAAACTGGTACCAGCGGGCATTTAATGCTCTCCATTCTTCCAAACTTTCGGCAGTTGGGTTTTCAAATTTTTCAGGAACAACAAAGCCTCCAATATCCATTGTCCAATAAGGAAGACCTGACATGGAGAAGTTTACTCCAGCAGAAATTTGATTCTTCATGTCTTGCCAGGTAGAACCAATATCGCCACTCCAGATGGCAGCAGCATACCGTTGTGAACCGGCAAACCCGGAACGTGTTAAAAGAAACACTCTTTTATCAGGATCAGTTGAACGCTGCCCTTCATAAATTCCTTTGGCATTTTGTAAGGGATATGCGTTTAAATATTCTGCAGCACTGCCCAATGCAGTGGGTGACATTTGCAGCTTTCTTTTTTCAGGGTCAACATTGGAAAGAATATCGGGTTCACTTGCATCCATCCACCATGCATCAATTCCTTTGCTGTAAATTTTTTTATTGATCAGATCCCAAAATCCTTTTCTCGCATTTTCGTTGAAGGCATCGTAAAAAGTGGAGACATAACCTTTGGCAATCCAGTCTCTCTGGCGGTCTGCAATATTCTTTTTATAGAGCCACCCCTTTTTATCAAACTCATTGTAGGTTGAAATGCCTTCATAAAATTTTGGCCATACAGAAATCATGATTTGTGTGTTGTATTTTTTGTGCAACACATCAATCATACTGTCCGGCGAAGGGAAACGTGTTTCATCGAAATCCTGGCTGCCCCACTCTGCTTGTCTCCAATAGCTCCAGTCTAAAACAATATTGTCAATGGGAATTTTTCGTTTGCGGAATTCATCAACAGTAGAAAGAATTTCGTCTTGTGTTTTATACCTTTCCCTGCTTTGCCAAAAACCTAAAGCCCATTTGGGAACGATTGGTGCTTTACCAGTAAGCTCTCTGTAGCCACCAATCACTTCATCCATGTTATTACCATAGATAAAATAATAATCAACCTGCCGGCCGGCTTCTGATGAAAAACTAAAGCTGTTCATTTCTTCATCACTCAATCGTTCCTGCCATTTCAAAGAAATATAGGATTCGCCACCTTCAGGTGTCCATTCAATTTTGATCGTTGTTTTTTCTCCCCTTTTCAAATGGAAAGGGATCAATGCAGGCGCAGGGTTCCATGCTTTTCGCCAGTGATCCAATACCAATTTTCCATCCAGCCAAACCTTCAGCGATCCGCCAAATACGAACCGCAACTGATGATGCCCGGAAAGATGGCTGCCAAGACTGCCTTCCCACGTTACCATTCCGTTTTCCGGTGTAAACTCTTTGGGCAGTTTAATTTTTGATTCACCCAGGAACTCCATATCAATGCCTGTTTCCGCTCTTTCAGTAATGATGTCCCGGGGTTTTTCTTTGTCGTTGGCGTAAGAAGCCGTAAGCCAGCCGGCTTCGCCATTTTTTGAAAAAAGCTGAAGTGAAGAAAGTGAATGAAGTGGCCTTACATCACCCACTTTTGTAAGAGAATAATTATCCCAAAGGATGCCATAATTTTTACTTGAGACAAGAAAAGGAATGGCCACTTCTGTGTTGTTCTGGAAGAATGTAACTTGTTGGCCGCGATAATTCAAAACCCCATCCTGGTGCTGGCCGAGCCCATACCAGGCATCATCGGGAGTGGATTGAAAGGTTTGCGTAAGATTGTAATAACGCTTACCATCAAATACCGCGGACTGAAAACTGCGTCCTCCAGTTGGTTTTTCATATATTATTTTTTTGCCCTTTGCATCCAAAAATGAAACCGCCCCCGTTTTGAGATGAACAGTAGCAGTAAGGGCACTTGTTTTTAAATTGAGTTTATCGCCTGACGAAGAAATTTTCCAGGCCATATCTGTTCTTTTAGTATAAATCGTCACCAGGCTCTGGACAGGCAACAGTTCTTTACCCGGCACCGCAATTACCCTGATAATATTCTCTGACACTACTTCGAGCTTAACAGCTTGAGAAGTACCCGTAAAAGCCGGATCAGTAAAAACAATAACGCCGTCCCTGGTTTGAATATAAGGCGGTCCTTCTGCCAATAAGACATTAAAAGCCGGGGAAAACAGGATGCTAAACAGCAGCAGTCGTAGTTTCATAGACAGCAATCTTCTTTTGATTCAATGCTGTAAAGCTATTTCCGCACAGGCTGAATGAGGGGAGTCAAATGGGTATGATTAGGGTATGGTTAGGGTATGAAATGCCCGGTGGGATAGATGCTTACGAAGTCATATCAAAACAATACCTCTTTGTTAACATTTAGACCCCCTGCCCCTTGGTTAGAACAGTGTTTTATTAGTTTTCTGGAGAAGTTCTTTAGATTGTTGAATGCGTTTTATATGCAATTTTGGCAATACTCATCCTGCTTTCATTAAAGAACAAAGCAGCTTTTAAAAGGAACCGGGTAAGAAGGTCATATAACTTATTCCCTGATGTACGAACTCGCTCCTTTCTTGATTATAAATATCAATAACACTTCAGCCGCAGCATTTGAATTTAAGTTTTCCAACCGTGTATGCAATATGTTTTTTGTTTCATGAAACATCTGCCCTGCCATATAGGTTTTCGCCCCTTCTCCCTCTAATGCAACCACTATTTTACCTTTTATAACATAGCCAAACAAATCAGCATCATGCCGGTGGGCTACTGAGTCAACAAAACCTGCCGGAACGGTCATCAGCATGCTTTGCATGGAATAATCTTTAAGAATATCATCACTTAATTGAGCGTCCAATACAGCTTTAAAAGTTAATTCTTTTACTTTATTTTTTGGTGAAACTGAATCGTGTTCTGTATGTTGAGCGTAGATATTTCCAACGTACATGCAGAAAACGAGGCCTATGAAAATTTTGGTCATTTTTTTTGATTGAAAATTATTGCATTTGATGTGTGACAGCCAGTTAATAAAATCCATTTCGTGAACAAGGTCACGAGAAAAGACAAATCAATTTGTAATCACATCCATTTCAGCATATCCAATTTCATTACTACCATCACTATTGCGCAAAGCACGGAGTTTGATATACCGGGCTTTTAGTGTTGCAAATTTTTTTGTTTGCCACAACGGATTGTTTTTTATGTTCGCAAATTCACCCTCATCTATCAGCTTCCATTCTTTATTGTCATTTGAAACATAAAATTGGTAATGGGTAATAATGCCCGGCCCCCATGGGGTCTGGTCCGGAAAGTATCTGAAACCGGTAAGACTTTCTTCTTTACCCAGATCTAGTACCAAGTCTGCCGGCAATTTTGTTTCTTTTGGCTGATGCCATGCTGAATGCGGGTCGCCATCAAGAACTGCATAAACTTTTTCATCTTCTATTCCGATAATTTTCCAATCCTTTCTTGAGATACCAAATTTTTCATGAGCCGCGGGACTGATTTTGTTTGATGCAGGATCAACAGCAATTGCTCGCACTTCTAATTTTCCTTCCGTTTGAAATGGCTTTGTATATTTTTTTGATTTTGCAGTAGGTGTGCAGCCATCCAATGTATAGTAAATAACGGATTCTTCATCAACCGGAATTATTTTTATTTCACCGGTTTGGTTTCTGATTATGGAAGGAGATGCTAAAAGTTGCGGTGCATTATAAATTCCAATGTTGGATATCAGAGGACAAGCTTTTGAATCGGTAATAGTAAAACGCACCTGTGTTGCTTTTACAGTTGGAAAACGAAGAATGCGCTTATAACCGATGGTGGTTCCTTTGGTGATCTCTTTCCATTTTCCGTCAATAAGCGCTTCCACAGTAAAGCCTTTCACTCTTTGTCCCAAACGAATATATTCTTGTGCCAGGAAACGGTTGAACCGGGTGGGCTTACCAAAATCAATTGTTAATGACGCGTTGGCTACACCATCATCTGTTGCCCAATAAGTTTCTTTATTGTTGTCTATTGCATTAGCAGCATCAAACTGTTTTGATTTGCCACGAACATTCGAAGTTGTTGCTTTTGATTTCGCAACAAGATTTACAGCAAATGCTTCTTTCACTGCTTTTGCTAATCCAAGCGCTGCTTTTTCATCGTTGGGATGGATCAAGCCATTGGGCATGATGGGAAAGTTGAGTAGCAATGTGCCGTTTCGTCCAATGGAATTGTAGTAGGTATCCATTAATTGAGGCACTGTTTTTACCTTAGTATCTTCACCCGGATGATAAAACCATTCCGGTCTTATCGAGGTGTTTACTTCAGCGGGCACCCATGAATCTCCGTTCTCTACGCCATGATGCAACATCTCAAAAGGCACTTCGCCAGTGGCGTTCAGCAAACTCCAATTTGTTTCACCAACCCATCCTCCTTCTGTTCCTACCCAACGGAGGTCAGCCCTGTCGCCACCATCGTTCCATATCACAATGTTGGGTTGCAGTTTGCGAATCATCTTATATGTATTACTCCAATCATAATAAGTAGTACGATCAATCTTACGGTTTTCATTGGCGCCGCCATAATATCCCGTGCCGCCATTGGCGCCATCAAACCAAACCTCGAAAATGGGTCCGTAGTTAGTGAGCAGTTCGGTAAGTTGATTTCTGAAGTAAGTAATGTATTCCGGTTTGCCATAGTCAAGATGGTTTCTATCCCATGGTGATAAATAGATACCGAGCTTCAAACCGTATTCTTTACAGGCATCTGCCATTTCATGCACCACATCGCCTTTGCCATTTTTCCAGGGAGCATTTTTAACGGAGTACTCTGTATATTTTGAAGGCCACAGGCAAAAGCCACTGTGATGTTTTGCAGTTATGATGATGCCTTTCATTCCTGCTTGCTTACAAATTCGTGCCCACTGACGGCAATCCAGTTTTTGGGGATTAAACAGTTTGATGTCTTCGTTGCCGTAACCCCATGATTGATCGGTATAAGTATTTAACGAAAAATGAACAAACGCATAATACTCCATCTCCTGCCAACGCATTTGATTAGCAGTTGGAACTGGGCCATAAGGCGCCGGCGCATTGATTTGCGCATAGCTGCTGCCAATTGTGCAGATTGAAAAAAAGATCCCACACAAAAAAAGTTTTATCATACTGTTCATGTTTTTATTTTTTCCCGTAATAATTTTTCATAATGTACCATGATTTCTTTTTATCTCCTTTTTCGGACAACAGTCCTTTCCTGTTGTATCCTTTTTGATAAAGAGGATGCATTCTTCCCGGTGAGCGGTAGTCGAATAACAACCATGGACATACCCCGGACAAGTTAGGAATGGTATTGAACATTTCTACCTGGTCGTTATAAATTTTTTCCTGGTACTCTTCCGTCCAATAAGCGGCTTCATCAGGTGGCCCATAATTGCTGCCATATAAGGCTTCGCCTCCAAACTCAGAAATAAATACCGGTTTATCCGGATAAGCTAAGTTCCATTTCGTATCCGATGGCTTTCCCTGCCAGGGAATATACCATCCCAGGTATTCATTGATCGCAACCAGGTCGGAATACTTGTAAAGTGTATCTCGCATTTCAAAAGTATTGTTTGCATATCTCTGCGAGTTGGTGACATGAACAATCAACCGTGATGAATCCAGAACCCTGCATTTTTTTGTTAGTTGAACAAGAGCTTTATCCCGGTTAGCTGTTGAAGGATATGTTTCATTGGAAAGGCTCCAGATAATTATCCCGCAACGGTTCTTATCTCTTCGCATCATTTCTTTCAACATCAGTTCCATCTTAAATGGCAAACTACTGTCGGCAAATTCTATATGTTGATACACCGGAAGTTCGCTCCATACCATCAATCCCATTTTTTCGGCTTCTTTAACCATTTTTTCGTTATGCGGATAATGAGCCAACCGCACAAGGTTACATCCTAACTCTTTTGCTGCATTCAGTAATAGTATAGCATCATCTTTTGAATACGCCCTTGCCGCTTTGTACGGATTTTCTTCGTGAATATTTACAGCTTTGAGAAAAATTGGTTTTCTGTTCAGCAAAACTTTGTTTCCCTGCACTTCAATACTTCTGAATCCGATATCATCTACAACAGAATCGGTTTCGCTTTTGATAATTACCTTATAGAGTTTGGGAGTTTCGGGCGACCAGAGTTTAAAGGGGGATGAGAATTCAATCTTCGCTACACCTTTTTCATCCGTTCTTGTTTTATATAATAAATTGAGTTCCGGAATTTTTATTTCTATGTTTTGCTCTGGTTCGTTTTCATTTAATTGCACGTAACCAAGAATAGTATTTAGACTACCTTTTTTAAACTGAATAGTATAATCCTCGATATAAGTTTCAGCCGTTTCGATTAGCGCAACATCACGTGTGATACCGCCGTAATTAAACCAATCATACCCATAGCCCGGCAAACCATTTCCCTGGCGTATGTTGTTTACTTTAACAATTACTGCATTAACTCCATCCTTAACCTTGCCCGAAATTTCAAGCTGAAAAGGAGTAAACCCTCCCTCATGACTTCCGATTTTTTCCCCATTTAAAAACACATCAGCTGTATAATTAACAGCTCCGAAATAAAGAAAGAGCCTTTTCTCTTTTTTAGGAGAATAATTAAATTGTTTCCTGTACCAAACGGTTCCTTCATAGTATGTCAGTTCACGGACCTGGGAATTAAAATCCCCTGGCACTTTTAATACAGGTCCTCCTTCAAATGAATATTCGAAAAAATCTGTTTTCTTTTGCGGCTTTTTTTCCAACCAAACCTGCCGCCATTCACCAATACCTGTGGGATCAATTATAACATTCCACTCACCATTTAAGCTTGTTAAATGCCTTGACGGGATGTTAACCATCGCAGTCTGGGCACTTAGGCAATTCACAGAAAAAGTAAAGATTAAAAAGGCGAACATCCGCACCTTGCTAACTGCTATTAAGCTTATGTTACCTATCCGCCTATGTGGTTCCATAATTTTGAAATGTACACCGAACATGAATTTGTGACTGACGTTTTTATTTTTGAGTAATCCCTCTCCATTCATCCGTTCTGAATGGACGAAGATTGAAATGCCTAAAGTATTTTTTCTATTGTCTTTACACGTTTACCTGTGATTTACCTTTCAATCGTGAACCTCTTTGTCAAACTACAACTGCTATTATCTGTAGACAATATATAATAGCCCAGGGACAGACAATTTTAAAAAACATTAGCCATTTTATAGCTTGATCAAATTCAAAAAGAAAACATCGTTCTCCCGAATGTCCAGTTCTTTTGAAAAAGGCATACCATCTTTCACTGAAAGAATCTCTTTTAAAACCGGAGAGCCATCATTTTGTTTTTTGATTTGCTCTACCTGTTGCTTTGTAAGTTGCTGTGGCTTTCCCAAATCGAGAAAAGTAGTGTAAGCATCATTACTGCGATAACCCACCCGATATTCTTCCAATGCATAATTGCCAGCAGGAACATTTGCAACGTTGATCTTCAATTTTCCTTTTGACTTTGATGGCAGGTCGCGGATAAAATATTGTTGATTGTTGGTGGAATCGGGAAGAGTGTAACTATAATCCCAAACCAAAACCTGGATATTTCCTGCTGAATCTTTACAAATCCACGAAGCAGCATCTTTGTTTGCGAGTTCAATATTTCCTAAACGATTTAAAAACTGATAAGAATAAAAAACCGGTTTGTTAATGCCTTGCGTGTTCAACATTCCAAAGCCTCCGTGAAAGGGTTCAAAGCGGGGGCCAGGTTCTTCAAATATGTCGGTGAACACCCAATACGACATCGAGTTGGCCGCACTGCCCACCTGTTTCATTTTTTGTAAAACATAGGCTGCTTCATGGTAACTATCGTGAACCGGGTCTGCAGGTGTGTAGGATGCACTCCATTCTGTGTAATGCAATTCTAAATTGGGTATAGGCGAAGCTGCAATTTCCTTTCTTGATTGAAGCACATCGCCGCTTACTGCAAATTCTTCTTTGGCAAGCACGGTGCCGGAGTTTCCATATTCATCCAAAAAGCCCTGATTCACTCCGTAAGCGTGAGTGCTTACAAAATCAATGGGCACATTGTTTTTGTAACAAAAATCAATCGTCTCGCTTTCCCACGCCGCCCCTGCAGTTCCCGGCCCGCCCACACGATAATTTTTGTTTACACTTTTTACAGCTTGTGCTGCATATTTATACAATTTAAAATATTCTTCCTGTGTTCCTGTCCAAAAACCGGGTGAGAGGTTCGGTTCATTCCACACTTCGAAATACCAGGTCTTTACTTCCTCGGCGCCATAACGTTCTGTAAAATGCTCGGTAAGATTTTTTATTAAAGCTGCCCATTTTTCATAATCTTTTGGCGGCGTTACATTGCCTCTCCACCAGAAAATTGTTCGGGAACCGCTTGCAAGAGCATTTGGCATAAAGCCCAATTCAACAAACGGTTTCATCCCGATGCTTTGTAAAAAGTCAATGAGTGCATCAACATACATATAATTGTACACAGGATTTCCCTTGCTGTCCTCTTTATAAACAGCCATGTCATCGGTTAATAAACCATGCATGCGGATGTATTTGAAGCCGCATTCTTTTTTTACATAAGCCAGTTGGTGTTGCCAGTCGGCTCTTAAGCCTTCATTAGCTCTTCCAGCACCCACACATTCTTTGAAAAAAGTATTTAATCGGCCTTTTTGCCGGGTAAAATCAACATTGATCACTCTTTCAGATAATGCTGCTTTGTTATTGGCTTTAGTTTGTGAAAAAGCAAAACCTGAAACAAGGCAAGCCAGCATTAACAGAATAGGATTATGTAAGAAGAAGGTCTGCTGGTACAGCGGGAGGAATTGAGTGGTACGGAAAGAAAACAATTTCATTTTCATATTTATAGCAAGCCTTAGTGAATCAATGCTGTAAAACTATTCCTGGGCGTAAGAAAAAGGGGTATCAATTGGGTAAAATAGGGTATGCAAATGTCTATGGGCTTTGTAATCAAGCCATAAACGAACTGCTTACCTAAGATTATTGATTTTTTAAACTAATCCCGTTATAAGAACTCAATGCTCTTTACTTTTCAACTTGAGGCAATCTAAAATGGTTTTTCTTACTTGATAAACTTTAGTTTTTACCTCCCCGTTTGTCTTATTCTGTAACGGCTAATCCAAAATTCAATTCTCTTATCCCAGAATTCTAACTGCGTTTGCATAAGCCATTTCACCTGGTTTGTTTTCAGGCAACGAAACTATTAATCCATCTTCGGTTCTTTCAAAAGATAACGATTGCTGATTGGGCACCCATTCTACTTTTTGAATCTCTTTCGGATAGTACTTGCTGTTCTTTGAAAGGCTTTTAATAACAAGTTTTCCATCCTGCGGCCATCCCATTGCTGTTGCATACAACACATCGCCTTTCACATTAAAGCGAATATCTTCATGCGTAAATGGCTTTCCTTTTCCTTCATTGAAACCTTGATTACTAAGTTGCGCTGCTGCCTCTTGTGCAGGTCCTTCACCAAATATTTTCCATGGCCTTGTGCCATAAATGCTTTCGCTGTTTACTTTCATCCAGGCGCCAATTTCTTCTACTATCTTTCTTTCTTTTTCATCAATGGTTCCGTTGCCACGCACTGGTATGTTCAGCATTAAATTGCCATTTTTGCTTACAATATCAACTAAAGTTTGAATAACCGTCTTTGCTGTTTTGTAACTGTTGCTTTCATAGATTCCCCGGGCATAATGCCAACCACCAATGCAGGTATCCGTTTGCCAGGGCAATGGTTGAATATCGTTGGCCTGCCCTCTTTCAATGTCCCATACCATAGCTTTATGTTGGTTCTCATCTAACATTTTTCCATTGAGCACTGCCCGAAGCTCTCCATACTGTTTAATGCTTTTATTGTAAAGATGAGCAGCAATGCGTAAGCCTGCATCGCTAACGGGCCAGAACGGTAATTTGTCATCGTCGAAATAAACTACGTCGGGAATGTATTTGTTGATAAGGTCTATAGTGCGGTTATAAAACTTTTCGATATAAGCTTTGCTGGGTGGATATGTACCTTTCCCCCAATCCCATTGCTCGGTGAAATTACCCTTTAACTGGCCGGGGCTCAATGGATGATTTTGCGCATATAATTCTTGCAGATCCAATCCTTCCCACCATTTTCCTTTGCCATCTGCTTTTGTAAGTTTGCCATCATAAGGGATGCCTGCATACTGACCGGTTTTATCTGCATCTTGCGCCAGCTCATACCAGATCCATGCATGTGATGCGTGAATACTCACGCCAAATGGAAGTCCATTGTTTTTTGCTGCTTTTGCCCAACCTCCAATCAAATCTTTTTCAGGGCCAATCTTAGTAGCATTCCAATGCTTTTGATACTTACTGTCATACAAATCAAAATTGTCGTGATGATTGGCCATTGCCATGAAATACTGTGCACCCGCATTTTTATACAAACTCACCAATTCTTCAGGATTCCAATTCTGCGCTTTCCATTCGTTGATCACATCTTTAAATCCAAACTTTGATGGATGCCCATATTTTTCAAGATGGATTTTATATTGCTCTGATCCTTCCTGGTACATGTTTCTTGCATACCAATCGCCTGCTTCAGGCTGGCATTGCGGTCCCCAGTGAGCCCACATGCCAAACTTGGCATCACGAAACCATGTTGGCGTTTTATAGTTCTGCAACGATTCCCATGTTGGTTTGAATGGACCTTTTGCGAGGGGTTCAGTTAAATATTGCTCTTCAAAAAAATCATTACCCAATGCACCGGATAACCATAATGAAGGCACTGTTGCTGCCATTCCTTTTATCAATGTTCTTCTTTTCATATTTGCAAGTTGTGAGTTTATAGTTTCAGCGATGTAATTACAATTGAAAAATCTTATCCATCAATATCCACTTCTCTCCATTTTTTGCCCAGGGCATCGGCTGTTGAAACTTCCACATCAATTGTTCCCACTCCTTCACTTTTGGATTAGCATTATCCATTGCAGCCTTGTGGTCAAAGCTGAATGAATCATCTGTCTCCATGATCATGAACAACCGGTTTCCTGTTCGATATATTTTCATATCTGTGATACCAGAATCTGTGATACTTTTCGTGATCTCTGGCCAGCCATTTTCTTTCTTGTGCCAATTTTCGTATTCAGCAATTAATGCCGGATCATCAACCAGATCAAGCGCCAAACAATAGTGTTTCATCATCAATCTATATTTACCTTGTTAATACATTTTTTCATTGTTGTCCGACTAACTTATTTAACTATTTCCGTTTCAAGACCTCACCCCCAACCCCCTCTCCAAAGGAGAGGGGGCTTGAAACCCTTAACCAACATTTTTTGTTTACACCAACCAGGAAATAAAATCTACTTCAATTAATTTTTTGTTCTTTAATTCCTCCCAAAATTGCATTGGAATATTTGCATCAATCATTTGCAGGTTCGATTGAACACGATCTGCATGAGTGGTGTTTAATGCTATGCTTGTTACCCCGGGAACGTTCAATGCAAATTGCACACTGGCTTCTGCAGGTTTTACATTAAACGCATTGCACGTTTCAAAAAATTCGTCTCTCCATTTAAATAACGTATCATTTTGCGAAGCACCTCTTTCAACCAGGCTATAGTCAAAATAATCACTACCTACAAGAAAGCCTGAATGGAAGACGGCAGAATTAATTATATACACACCTTTTTTCTCCATTTCAACAATAAAATCCAGTAGTTCTTGCGGATGACTTTTTATAGTCATGCTGTTGGCAATCATTATCCAATCTAATTCTACATCTTTTGCTATGCGTTTTATGATTTTCCAGTTCTTTGCACCAACCCCAATAAACTGCACTTTTCCATATTTCTTCAAATCGTACAAAGCTTCGTAGGCATCGAGAATGTCTGCGTACAATTTTTCTGAATGCGGATAGTTTTCTGCCGCAGCCATGTATTCATCAGGGTCGTGAATACAAACCATTTGAGGAATATATCCATTGAGTAATTCATTACCTTGTTCAAAACATTCCATGATGCCGTCATAACTTATTTTTTGAACAGCATCATGTTTTAAATTTTTCCAAACACCGGGTTCGAAAATTGGTTCTTTTGTCGTTAGCCTGGTACGAATCCAACCTAACTTATTGCAGATAACAACGTTTTCCGGTTGAACATTTAATTGTTCAAGACATTTTCCAAGTGTTTCCAGTGCAAGACCGGCGCCATACTTTCCTGCGGAATCAAACACAACTTTTCCTTTTGACAAACGGACACATTCACTCACTATATTTAGCTTCTCTTCTTCTTCAAGAGAAACAAATAAGTTTCCCAAACCGCTGGTTCCAAAAATAACAGGCGGAAGATGTAAAGGCATTTTATCAAACTCTTTTCCTTCCTGTTTTTGAGATGTATTCATTTATTCTTTTTCATTTAATTAGGATATCACAACATTGCAGATCTTACTGGTGAATTATGTAACCGGAGTTTTTAGAAAGTGATGTATTCATATTGCAATCGATAAAGGAGTTGAATCGCTTATAACAAATTTATTCTTCAACCTTACATTTATTATTGTATTAAAAAGACTTTGTTTTATACAAATCCGACTTTCCAGAAAAAATTATAACAAGCTTTTACTTTCTCTTTCCATTCAATACTCCTGACAATAATTTTATTGAGCAACGAACGTATATGTTCTGCCAGCCTGCGTAGCTAAATCGTAAACTACAGTTTCCTTCAATTCAGGCGGTGCAGTATTTGCTTTATACGAAATAATCGGCGCCGGTGTTTCTTCTACGTAAAAAAATGGATTCGTATTCTTGCCTGTTGCCTTCTTTAATCCACCACCGGTACTTAGTTTCATTGCATTGGGCGTACGCAAACGAAGATTGCCACCTAATGTTGATTTGATCACTGCTTTTGCTACTTTCCCATCTTTCCATTCCATGCTTACAATTTGAAAACCTCCTATGGCACGCAGTCCGGCAATGCCGCCATGTTGCCAAACATCAGGAAGCGCAGGAAGCAGATGAAGTTCTCCGTTTGAACTTTGCATCAGCATTTCAGTGATACCAGAAGTGCAACCAAAATTGCCATCTATCTGGAATGGAGGATGCGCATCAAACAAATTATTGTAAGTACCTCCGCCACCTTCATATCTCGTACCAACCGTACTTACCGGAGCAAGCTGATTTTGTATAAGCTTGTATGCATGATTACCGTCGAGCATTCTTGCCCACCAGTTTACTTTCCATCCCATACTCCACCCTGTTGATATATCGCCACGATGAGTAAGCGTAGTTTTAGCTGCGCTGTATAATTGCGGGGTACGGTATGGCGATATTTGATTGGCAGGATATAAACCATAGAGATGAGAAATATGGCGGTGATTATCTATTGGATCATCAATATCATCCAGCCATTCCTGCAACTGGCCATGCTGGCCGATCTGCATCGGGGGAAGACGTTTACGCATTTGCTTTAAGGTATCAATAAATGCAGCATCTTTTTTCAGCATCTCTGCAGCCTTTATAGTAGAGCTGAATAATTCAAAAATGATCTGGTTGGTCATAGTTGTTCCGGCATCCAAAGAAGATCCCTGGTGTGCCGCCGGCGCATTTTCAGGCGACATATCCGGATTAATGACCAGCCACTTTTTTGCTGGATGTTCTATAAGGAAATCAACATAGAATGTTGCGGCTCCTTTTAAAACCGGGTACACTGAAGCAAGAAAATTTTTATCGCCGCTATAGAGATAGTGCTCCCAAAGATGCTGGCTCATCCATCCACCTGCTGCACTCCATACACCCCAGGTAGCTCCATCAACAGCACCCGTAGCACGCCAGATATCCGTATTATGATGAGCCGCCCACCCTCTTGCGCCATACATATCTCTTGCAGTTTGCTGACCGGTAACAGAAAGATCTTTCGTCATTTGAATAAATGGTTCGTGTAATTCTGCAAGATTTGTTTTTTCTGCAGGCCAGTAATTCATTTCAGCATTGATGTTTATGGTGTATTTGCTATCCCACGGCGGATTAATCCCGTCATTCCATATTCCCTGCAGGTTGGCTGCCTGGCCGCCGGGTTGTGAAGATGAAATCAGCAGATATCGGCCGTATTGATAGTACAGCGTTACAAAATGAGGATCAGTTGTTGAATTAAAATTTTTCAAACGCTCATCGGTGGGAAGCAAAGCTGCATTGGTAGTACCCAGATCAAGCTTTACCCGGTTAAAATATTTTTGATAGGCAGCAACATGAGCGGGTAAGATAGTAGCAAATGATTTTGGATAAGCTTTGTTCAGATAGTCAGCAGCTCTTTTATTTTCATCGCCGCTGATGTCATTATAATTATTAAAGTTGGTGGCAATAGAAATATAAATGGTTACAGCATTGGCATCTTTTATCATAAGAGCGGTATCATTTGCATTTAAACTTCCGCCTTCTAATTTCATGCGTACAATACCTTTATAATTCACAATGCCTTTAACAGTTTCATGGTCAGAAGTAGTTCCAAAAATGGTTAACTCTTTCGCAGGTGTCGTTTTTATAGTTGCTCTTTTTTGAGGCGTCGTAAAAAAAGCATTGAAGGAAATACTTCCCGGTTTGCTAGCGGTTAATCGCATTACTACCACACGATCGGGAAAGGAAGCCAGTGCTTCACGTGTATAGGTTACACCATTAACCGTATAAGAAGTTTTAGTAACGGCTCTTTCGATATCTAACTCTCTGTAGTAATTCGAAAAGTTTTCATGACGGCTAAATGCAAGTTGCAAACTACCTACCGGTTCAAATTTTTGACCATGAGATTTTTTGCTGATGATAACCCTGTTTGCAATTCTTTCCGCATCTTTTTGTTTGCCTTCAAAAATCAGTTGCCTGATGAAAGCAAGTGAATCCAATGCCAAAGGATTGTCATTACGATTGGGGCTGCCACTCCATACTGTATGTTCATTTAACTGGATAGTTTCCTTTTCGACATTTCCGTAAATCATAGCTCCCAGCCTGCCGTTACCAATAGGCAATGCATTTTCCCAGGTGGCACCTGATGGTTTGTTGTACCAAAGTTTCAACCCGGTTTTCGTTTGTGAAAAACTGCTTGCTGTTATAAACAACAACGAGATAAAAAATAGTTTTTTCATTGCTTAAATATTATTCCTAAAGTGAACCCAATTTAACTATATACTTCGTTACAAAATCTCTATTGTGTTTTGCCAGGTCAAAAACAATAAAGAAGTCACTAAAATAAATTCGAATACTGTCTTAGAAACTTTGGCAATTGCTATGTTTCCAGGAAGCGATGTATTCATATTGCGATCATCATAAATGAGTTGAACCTCTTATAACAAATTTATTCTCCAGCAATTGAATCTGAGTTGCTTTATGCGACATTGTAAAAATTTTTACGCAATAACCGAATACCACAAAACTCCAGGAGCAACTTGATTAAATAAAAAGCCGTTGTAAAAACAACAGGCCCGATCTGTTAACTGAGACTTTTTTATTTACTGCCTGCAATAAGAGTATCAATTGTATCGCATCTCTATGTGAAAATTTATAAGAATCTAATTTTGAAGTTTCGAGTTATAGTTCTTTTATTTACCACCTTCTATTAGCGCATCAATTGTGCGTTGATCTTTAACAGTATCGTTTCGCCTGTCCAAAGCACCGCCTGTATCCCACCAGAAAGGTTTTATTCCACGGGCTAATGCTTCCTTAGTTACAAAGGTTGTCCAATAGTCCACTGAAGCCTCGTGTGTGGGCAGAGCTTTGGGAACATGAGTGGAGCCATTACGCCTGTAAGCGCCATACTCGCCCATCAAAACAGGGATGCCTTTATCAACAAATGATGTTTTTAGTTTGTCGAAATATTTTAGGTGCTCATTTTCTTCTCCAAACGTTGCATTTCGCTCAGGCTCTATAGTTGAATGATGACCGGCGCCCCAGTAATAAATCATTTTGCCCCATGACTGGTCTTCAGAGAAAAAGCAAAACAACGAAGGTGTGTAGTTGTGCTCTTCAAACATCAATCGGTTAGGCGTCGGATCTTTCGGGAAATCACTGGCGCTAATCCACTCGCTTGATCCCTGTAGAATAAGGCATCTGTAAGCATTTTTACCTCCGGTAGAGCGAACAGCATCTACAAAAGTCTTGTGATACGAGAGCAACACATTTGTCTGTTCAGCATTAGTGGTGTATGGCTCATTAGCGCTGGCAAACATCAAGTGCTCATCAAAATCACGCATAGCTGTAGCTATTTGTTCCCAAAGAGCTTTTTGTTTGGCATTGACAGAATCTTTTTTCAGCGCTGTAAAATTTTGCTCCAGCCATCCGCCGTCCCAATGAATATTAAGCATTACATACATGCCGTTATTAACACAATAGCCAACCACCTCTTTTACTCTGTTGAGCCAGTTTTGATCTATGTGTTCAGTAGATTTATTATCAACGTGAGTATCCCAGGCACATGGCAGACGAACAGATGTAAAACCCAACTGCTTTAGAAATTTTACGTAAGACTCGGTAATCTGAGGATTTCCCCAGGCTGTTTCGCCACCAATCGCTTCCAGCGTATTACCAATGTTCCATCCCAATTTGAATTTAGCAGCCAATTGCACAGCGGTACTACCCATACCCGTTGCATCAGGCGCTTTGGGCGATGTGTTGTAAGATGGATAAATCGTAGCCGGTTGCGTAACCTTCACTCTTCTTGCCTGTCCGTTTGAGGAGTTTACTGACAAAAATATAGAACGGGTAGCCCCGGTTTCATTTGACGCTGACGTTAACTGGATGGTATTGCTACCGCTATTGCCTGATGTTTTGCTTAGTTGCAGCCACGAAGCAGCGTTACTGATCGTCCATTGTGCATTACCGCTAATGGCTACATCGGCCGCTCCACCTTCTGATGGAAGAGTAATTTGAGATGGTGCAACAGTAAGCTCAGGTGTAACTGAATCCTTTTTTTTACAGCCTGTAAATAACATCACTGCCGCCAAAAATCCAATCAATGTATATCGCTTTGTTATTTTCATATTTTTTGTATCAATTATAGGGTAGGAATTTTTCCCGGATAAATATCCTGCGGATAGTGCAATTTTCATTGCACCATCCGCAGGTTTTGTTTGCTTATGAAGAATATTTGTTTCAGGTACTAATCTTAGAACTTGTTTCATTTTAGTACCCCGCTCCACTGCGTAATGAATCTAACTGCTGTTTATTTTCTATTGCTTCGGCTTGCCTGTTAATTACTCCGGCCCACAAAAACGTCGAGAGTCCATTGGCACGGGCAGATCTTACCATATGCCCAAAGAAATGTGCGGTTGACGTTAAAGACAATATTGAATCTGCAGGTTGCCCTAAAAGTTGAGGATGAAAAACACCATTATCATTATAAGGGACAGCATGGTTTTCTGCACCATACTCGCCAATTAATACCGGAATGTTTTTATCTACAAAGTTCTTCCTGGCCCATTGCATGTTGCGTTCCATAAAGGCTTCTTCATAGTCTGGATCTGAGTTATGTTCGGGGTCGGTAGTTGATTTTAAGTTCGCACCCCAATAACGCCACTGTTTTCCCCAGCTTACATCACTACGTAATAGACAAAAATTAGGTGGAGAGTACCAGTGAAATTCAAGCATCAATTTGTCAGGCACCTTATCCACGGGCATACCGGGTAATCCGCCCGGAAAAAAATAATTCATCAAATCAAGTGATGTGTTTGGCGCTTGCAGCACCAATGTACGATACGCATTTTTACCACCAGTAGAGCGTACGGCATCTATAAATATTTGGTGATAATCATGTAAAACAGTGGCTGCCGGCAAAGTCAAAGTAGGTGCACCCGGTTCGTTTAAACTAGCAAACATTACATGCTCATCAAAATCACGCAGTGTGGTAGCTACCTGCTCCCATACAGCTTTATGGATAGCTTTTGCAGAATCTAAATTTCTACCGGTTAACGTACAATCCCCACCATCGTGGTGGCGATTTATCAACACATACATATCATCATTCACACAATATTGAACCACTTCTTTAATCCTGTTTAGCCATGCATCATCAATTTTACCTGTTGTTTTGTTCATATGTCCCTGGTTCCAATAACCACAAGGAAGCCTTATAGCATTAAAGCCGGCTTTTTTAAGCGTATCAATCAGCGATTGCGTAATTACAGGATTGCCCCATCCGGTCTCTCCGCCCGGAGCTTCCATGGTGTTCCAGATGTTCATCCCCATTTTAATGTTTGCATTTATTTGCATCGCAGTACTGCCCATCCCGGTTGCATCGGGTGCTATGGGAGAAGTATTATACGAAGGAAAGATTAACGGCGCCTGAAGTACAGTAATTCGCCTGTCCTGACCATTTGCAGAACTAACTTTTAGAATCACTGTACGGCTAATGCCGGTGGTATTAGCCGGTGCTGTTAAAGTAATGCTTGCATCGCCGCTGCTGCCAGCTATGGGGCTGATATTTACCCAGCCAAAACCAGTTGTATCAATACTCCATTGACCATTACAGGTAAATGACAGGGTTTTTGATCCTCCGCTTTCAGGTATGGTGTCTGTAATATTTGAAAGCGTTAGTATAGGATCATTTTTAGTTTTTCTGCAGGAAAAGAAAGCTAAAACTGTAACTAACGTACCTAACAGTAAAGAAAGATTTCTGATCTTTAAATAAATTGTTTTCATGTACATTTTTTTATTTTATCGCCAGGTATAAGTTTCTGAATTTTTGCGCTCAAAAATGACCCACAGGATATTCAATTGTACGAACTCCTGCGGGCCTTTTCGACTGCTATATGAGAGACTTATTTTTGGCCATGATTTTTATTTGATTTTTACTACTCTTAAATTATCAAATGCACCATAAAAGCCTGTTGCTGTTGATGACGAACTATAGTTATGAATATACACTGTGCACCCACTATTTCCGGATGCACCTAATAAATCAGCGAATTTTGTCAGTGAAGCTCCTTTGCCAGCACCAAGTGTTGCATCTGTATTACGGAACATACTAAAAGGAATGGTTATAGTTTGCCATCCTTTCGTTGTGTATGGCGCAGTGGTTGTAGCAGATGTTTGCCATGGTTCCCACCTGGCTATATACGTGGTGTTATCACTTTGAATATCTATTGAACCTCCATTCCATGGTTTCGGAATATTCACTTCAAACTTGAACGCCCAGTTGTCAATCGGATCATTTATATTGGCTGAAGGTACCCATTGTGCCCCGTTCATAAGTATGGCATAATTAGAATACGTGTTCCCTTCACCAGAAGACAGAACGCCATTTTTTAGTGACATATACATACTTGAATTACCCGGAAAATCGGGGTTATAAGGTGGCCATCCGGAGTTTGGATCTCCACTATTCAAGGTGGCACCACCCCACCACTTCCAATTAAAATTGCCGCTCCACTCCCAGTTGGATATTGACCCTATACCTGCTATATCATTCACCTTATACACCGTGGTTGCTGTACCGAATGGAGTTGTAATAGATACAGGCCCGCTTGTTGAAATAGAAGGCATCTTAAACGCAACAGAACTACCGTCGGCTGATGATGTAAAGGAGGAAATAGTTGCTCCTGCAAAAGTGAATGACTGAATACTTTTCAGATACGTACCATAAACATATACCGAATCTCCCGCTGCGGCATTTTCGTTGGAAACGCCTGTAATAGTTGGCGTTGCTACGATTTTAAAAGCAACTGTACCGCTTTTGGTAGTTACTACTACATCACCGCTTGTTGGGGCCGGGTTTGGCATAACAAAGCGAAGGGAAGTTCCATAGTAATCTGAATTAAAGGAAGCAATATTAGTTCCTCCATAAGAAAAACTTTGAACCAAAACGAGGTTTGCTCCATAAATAAAAACAGAGTCGCCCGGGTTGGCAAATACATTGGAAATTGCTGTAATTGTTGGTACAGCCGGGGTTAATTTGAAAGAGAACGTTGTGGTACCTCCGGGTGTTGTGTACTCAATGGTATTGAGCTTACTCGTATCTATTGTTGAAAACACAATTGAAGGAATTTGCACAACAACATTATTCTGCGCAAATAATGCATTATTAAATGTAGCCGGTACACCATTAAAAGTTATTTGAAGTGCATTCCTTAAATTCTGACCGGTAATAGCTACCCATTGCCCATCGGGAACAAGGCCGGATAAAGTACTGTCGCCGGGAGATGCAACATATTGAACAACCCCGGTAATTACAGGAGGTGGTTGAGTTTCTTTTTTGCAGGCAGGTATTAACACCGTTAATGACATGACTACGCTGTAAAGAAGAAAACCGGCACTTATTTTATGTATTTGTTTCATGATCATTTATTTTATATCCTTATTTAATTAAGAACATTCATTAATAATATTTTACCGGTGCGTCTGCCAATTTTGGATTTGCAGTTAACTCTGTTGCAGGTATCTGCAATTGAAATGAACTGGCTGTTGCCGGAAGTACAGTTACAACAGGACTAGGATCTGGTGTTGCAACTCCTCCGGCATAACTGAAAAAAGCACGGTTTTGTCCGTTTATCATCGCCAACGCTTTAGCTGGTTGCCAATAGGAAAGCCTTACCAGCTCTGACCAATATTGTCCTTCAAATGCCAACTCAATTCTTCTTTCACTAAGAAGAGTATCAAGCGTTATGGTCGTGAGAGGGTCAACACCAGCTCTTGTACGCACTTTGTTGAAATACAATAAGGCTTCGGGATCTGAAGTACTGGTATTGCTTCCCATAATAGCTTCAGCATATATCAGGTACACATCGGCTAATCTTAGCACGGCATCATGCTCAGGCGAATCCCATAATGTCATTAGTGGTGAACTGTTGTCTATATCGTTACCAATAATGTGTTTTTTCATACTTACACCTGTGGCCGTGTAACCACCCTCCGCAGCGTTCAATTCCGGAAAGTGATCGCCGTTAAGCATAAAGGTGGCTTTTCGTCTCACCGTATCTTTAGATGAATACAATTGATACAAGTCGTAAGTAGGATGCATAGAAGACCATGCCCCTCCTTTTTTTGGCATAATAGTATTGCTTGGAGCATAGTTATTGAAAGTATTACCATTGCCATAACCTACACCCGCAGCCCATTGAAAAGCAAATAAGACTTCAGGAACATCGTTGTTTTGCACTTTAAACAGGTCATAATAACTTGGGAATAATGTCTTACCGCTGTTTTTGCACACATTGCCTGCGTATTTCCTGGCACTATCTAAGTAAGCCTGGTTGCGTGTACCATTACCACCTATGCTTGCCATGGTTAAATACACCTTGCTCAACATACCTTGTGCCGACCATGTAGTTGCTCTGCCTGCAACATCAGTAGCGGGAAGATTTTGTGCTGCATAAGCGAGGTCGTTTGTAACAAACTTATACACATCAGAAACAATGATGCGGTTAAGCAGGGGGTGTTCAATCAGCTTGCTGTTATCCTCCACAATAGGTACGGCACCCCAATGCAGGGCTAACATAAAATAAGCATATCCCCGTATGAACCTTGCTTCGGCTATTCCAGCATTTTTATCTGCAGGCGAAACAGCAGAAGGGGCATATTTTTGTATGCCGAGGATGGTATTGTTGCATTGACCGATAAGATTGTATAATCCTGTCCATGCACTTTGAACATAACCGTTAGAAGCCGAAAGGTTTACTGCAAAAAGCTCATTATTATCGGTGCCCTGGTATTGACCTGTAGTTCCATTTCCACTCATTACATCGCCAAATTGTAAAAGACCATTGCCATGCCATTGCCAAAAGCACCCGATGCACAAAGAGTACAGATTGATTTGGGCAAAAAATATGATATGTCAAGAGATACCGGTGGCTATTGGATTGTAACTACTGATTCTATAGGTGAAGGTTTTCATTATTATTCTTTGCTGATTGACGGCGTTGCTCTTGCTGATCCTGCAAGCGAAACTTTTTATGGCATGGGGCGAATGGCAAGCGGTATCGAAATACCATTTGCTGGTGGCGGCTATTATGCACTCAAAGATGTTCCTCACGGTGATGTAAGAATAAAAAGATATTATTCATCAGTCACCAATTCATGGCGCCGTTTTTATATCTATACGCCGCCGGGTTATGATATTAATACCAGAGAAAAATATCCTGTGCTGTATTTATTGCATGGTGGCGGCGAAGATGAAAGAGGCTGGGCTACACAAGGCAAAGCAGATTTGATTCTTGACAATCTAATTGCTGAAAAGAAAGCAAAACCGATGTTGGTTGTTATGATGGATGGAAACATGGGAACGGGAGGTATTGCTGGTTTTAATGAAAATGTATTGAGATCTTTTGAGAATGAATTGAAGCAAGCAGTGATACCATTTGTTGAAAAAAATTATCGTACAGAAACGGATGCAAAAAGCAGGGCACTCGCCGGGCTGTCAATGGGCGGCTTGCAAACATTGTATGCAGGGATAAAGAATACGAATATGTTTTCTTATCTCGGTGTATTTAGCTCGGGATGGTTTGCCAACCGGCCTGAACTTTCCAATCCGCAATATGAATTTATGAAAGCCAATGCACCAATGATCAGCAGCAACCTGAAATCTCTCTGGGTTGCTATGGGCGGCAAAGAAGATATTGCTTACAACAATTGCAAAACCATGCTTGCAAAATTTGATGAATTGGGAATAAAATATACTTATAGCGAGTATGCTGGTGGTCATACCTGGCCGGTATGGCGAAACAATTTGTACAATTTTGCCAATTTGATTTTTAAAGACTAAAAAAAATTAGCATGAAAAAAATGTTACAATTAATTGCATTCCTGTTTTCCATGGGTACAACTTGTCTTGCCCAAACTCCTGACACAGCCGGAACAATACGTCCATTCTCCAACACACCGGGCTTTGATTTTCCCAGGATTGATCAAGAGAACAGGGCAATCTTTTTTATAAAAGCGCCTAATGCTCAAAAGATGCAGGTTGACCTTGGCAAACGGTACGACATGACCAAATTAAATGACAGTATGTGGACGATGACCACCGACCCGCTGATTCCCGGCTTTCATTATTATTTCCTGTTTATTGATGGTGTACGTGTAGCTGATCCTGCAAGTGAATCTTATTTTGGAACAGGTAAATGGACCAGCGGTATTGAAGTGCCCACGCCAGAAGAAGATTTTTATATGCCTAAGCAGGTACCGCACGGCGAAGTGAGAGGAGTTTATTATTACTCCAATACAATGAAAGAAACACGTCGTTGTTTTGTTTATACACCACCCGGTTATAATACTGATACAAAAAAAAGATACCCGGTGCTTTATTTACAACATGGCATGGCTGAAGATGAAACAGGATGGTCAAACCAGGGACACATGAATTATATTCTTGACAACCTGATCGCCGAAGGAAAAGCAAAACCAATGATTGTGGTAATGGAAAGCGGGAACATTGAAGTGGCATTCAGGCCAAAGCCCGGTGAAGATGTGGCAAAGGCCCGAAGCGAATATGGCTCTTCATTCACACCAATGTTATTAAATGATGTCATCCTGATGATTGATTCAAAATTCCGCACTTTAACCAATCGTGAAGGCAGGGC
>Ga0187893_10003753_pt1 | contig 30058 bp, 21 predicted proteins | sample MA1701074metaG_FD_139574 | JGI IMG/M metagenome (GOLD analysis project Ga0187893, IMG submission 139574) | White microbial mat communities from a basaltic lava cave in the Kipuka Kanohina Cave System on the Island of Hawaii, USA - MA170107-4 metaG ...
AAAGCCAGGGCAACGCTGGAAGAAATCCTGCCAAAGTACATTCGGTCACGCCGCTGGTATGGTGGAAAGGCCCGCCACATCAGTTCGGCAGAGATCCTCGTGAAGGTCCCGTTCCCGTACGATTCCTCGACCGCCTATCTGACGTCGATTCAGATTCGGTATACGGAAGGAGATCCTCAAACCTATCTGATTCCCCTGGCATTTGCATCCGGCACGGTGGCCAATCAGTTGAGGAAATCGTCTCCTCAGGTCGTCGTTGCCGGCCTCGCAGACAAAACCAAGAAACCTATTGGAGTCCTCTACGAGGCTTTGATCGACAAGGCCTTTACCGCGGCACTACTCGAATCCATTTCCAAGCGTCGCCGCCTCAAAGACACAAGCGGTGAGCTCGTGTTTGCTCCGACGAGGATTTTCCAGCAGCTTAGCCGTGGTTCGAAAAAGAAGCTGGATCCCGCGCCTGTTCGTGCCGAGCAAAGCAACACCTCGATTGTCTACGGAGATCGTCTCATCCTGAAACTGTTCAGGCGACAGGAGGAGGGCACCAATCCAGATCTCGAAATCGGCTTGTTCCTTACCGAGAAAGCTGGATTTCCTCACACTCCGCAGGTGGCTGGCACCATTGAGTATCACCGAAAAAAAGGCGACCCAGTCACAGTAGGTATTCTGCAAAACCTGGTGGCAAACCAGGGAGATGCGTGGGCCTATACGCTGGATATCCTGGGCCGCTACTTCGAACGTTGTGTAGCGAAACGCCGCGAAACGCCCACAGCCCCGCTGACTCAGAGTCATCCATTAGACCTTGCTGAGACGAAGATTCCGAATGCATTTCATGAGCTTCTGGGGAGCTACCCCGAGGCAGCGCGATTACTGGGGCGACGCACCGCAGAGCTTCATTTGGCGCTGGCCTCCGACCCGGATCACCCGGCATTCTTCCCCGAGCCTTTTACGTCTCTATACCAGCGCTCCATCTACCAATCGATGCGCAATCTCGCGGGTCAGATTTTTGAGCTCTTGCGCAAGAGTACCAAGAATCTTCCATCTGGGGTGCAGGAGGACGGAAAGAGAGTCTTTGACCTGAAAGCCAAACTGCTGGCCCACTACCAATCCATTCTCAGCCGAAAGATCACCGCCATGCGCACTCGCGTTCACGGCGACTACCATCTAGGACAGGTGCTTTACACTGGACGGGATTTTGTCATCATCGACTTTGAAGGGGAACCAGCACGCCCTCTCAGCGAGCGCCGGATCAAACGCTCCCCCCTGCGGGACGTGGCAGGAATGTTGCGCTCGTTCCACTACGCTGCCTATTCCTCTCTCTTTGACCAGGTGAGACGTGGCCTGATACGCGTTGATGACATGGAGAATTTCGAATCCTGGGCACGATTCTGGACACAGTGGACTTCTTCAGCTTTTTTGAAGTCCTATCTCGAAGTCGCCGGCCGGGGAAGCTTTCTTCCCTCAGCCCGCGAGGAACTGTTGGTTCTTCTGGATGCCTACCTCCTGGACAAAGCTGTGTATGAGTTGGGATATGAGTTGAATAATCGGCCGGATTGGGTCCAGGTGCCACTGAAGGGAATCCTGCAGTTGCTGGAGGCTAAATCCTGAACAGCGGCAACGACCCGTAGCCTGAGGTCGGTACCGAGTGGTTGCGGCCGCCATCGTGGTGAAGGCACTAAATTCAAATAGACTTTATGAGGAAGGCACACTCCATGCGCTATGACATCAATCTATTAACCAATGACGATCTCTTTCTTTTCAATGAAGGGAACCACTATCGACTGTACGAGAAACTTGGATCTCATCGTCTGACTACCGAAGACGGAACGCAGGGAACCTCGTTTGCCGTGTGGGCGCCAAACGCCGAGGGTGTCCACGTAATGGGCGACTTCAACGGCTGGAACAGAAACACGCATCCCCTAAGGCCCATTGGCGATTCCGGCATCTGGCAGGGGTTCGTTCCCAACATCGAAAAAGGATCCCACTACAAGTACTACATCGCGTCACGTTACCATGGATACCGCGTCGAAAAGGCCGACCCGTTTGCCTTTTATCACGAGATCCCTCCAAAGACTGCTTCCATTGTCTGGGACAAAGATTATACCTGGGGCGATCAGGCGTGGATGGCGCGCCGACACAGACACAACGGACTTGACAGTCCCATGGCCATCTATGAAGTTCACCTGGGGTCGTGGATGCGGGTACCCGAGGAAGGCAATCGCTCGTTATCGTACCGCGAAATCGCCTCCAAATTGGCGGAGCACGTTCAACGCACAGGTTTCACTCACGTGGAGTTGCTGCCGATTATGGAGCACCCTTTCTACGGGTCCTGGGGATATCAAACCACTGGCTATTTCGCGCCAACGAGCCGGTACGGCACGCCTCAGGATTTCCTCTACCTCATCGACTATCTGCACCAGCAAGGCATCGGCGTCATCCTGGATTGGGTGCCGTCCCACTTCCCCACCGACGAACACGGATTAGCATACTTCGACGGAACGCACCTTTTCGAACACGCAGATCCCCGCCAGGGATTTCACCCGGACTGGAAGAGTTACATCTTTAACTACGACCGCAACGAAGTGCGGAGCTTCTTGATGAGCAGCGCTTTGTTTTGGCTCGATATCTGCCACGCCGATGGTTTACGCGTGGACGCGGTAGCTTCAATGCTGTACCTCGATTACTCCCGTCAGGAAGGTGAATGGATTCCCAATCAGTACGGTGGGCGAGAAAACCTCGGCGCCATCAACTTTCTGCGCCGCTTCAATCAGGATGTCTTCCAGAATCACAGCGACATCCAGACAATTGCCGAAGAGTCCACCGCCTGGCCCATGGTGGCTCGTCCGACCTATGTGGGTGGCCTGGGGTTCGGGATGAAGTGGGATATGGGCTGGATGCACGACACCCTGAAGTACATGTCTCTCGATTCGATTCACAGAAAGTACCATCACAACAAACTGACATTTCGCATGCTCTACGCGTTCTCGGAGAATTTCGTGCTCCCCCTTTCGCATGACGAAGTCGTGCATGGCAAGGGGTCTCTAATCGGCAAAATGCCGGGTGACGAATGGCAGAGGTTTGCTAACTTGCGGGCCCTCTACGGATATATGTATGCCCAGGCTGGCAAGAAGTTGCTGTTCATGGGCGCAGAGTTTGGCCAGGTGGGAGAATGGGCGCATGATTCCAGCCTCGACTGGGATGTTCTCCAGTATGACTTCCATGCCGGAATGCAGCACTGGGTGAGCGATCTCAATCGCCTTTACCGCAGCGAACCCGCGCTGAGCGAACTGGATTTCGACCCGAAAGGCTTTCAGTGGGTCGACGCCAGTGATTCAGAACAAAGCGTGATCAGCCTGGTGCGTCGCGGAAAAACGGGCCCTGCAATGATTCTTATCATATGCAACTTCACTCCGGTCGTGCGCCACAATTACTGCGTGGGAGTGCCGGCTGGAGGGTTTTGGCGCGAAATCCTGAATAGCGACGCGAAAGAGTATGGGGGAAGTAGTCAGGGAAATCTCGGAGGTGTCGAGGCCGCTCCCATCGGTTTGCATGGCCAGCCGTTTTCCTTGACCCTCACCCTCCCGCCACTGGCGGCAGTGTTTCTCAAGAATGAGGGACAGAGGGCATGAAGGCGAATTTGGGAGCAACGTATCTGGGAAACGGACGCTGCCAGTTTGTGGTATGGGCACCTTCGGCCAATAGCGTTGAACTGCATCTTCCCGGCACTGACTCTCCGGATTCCTATCTGTCCATGGCGGCGCAGCCTCGAGGTTATTTTTCTCTGTCAACCGAAGGCGTGGAACCTGGGACGCTTTATCGGTATCGCATCGACGGAGAGCGCGAGCTACCCGACCCGGCTTCACGTTTCCAGCCGCAAGGAGTGCACGGACCTTCCCAAGTGGTCGATCCGCATTTTTCCTGGACCGACCAGGGATGGTTTGGACTTCCCCTCCAACAGTATGTCCTTTATGAGCTTCATATCGGCACCTTCACTGCCGAAGGCACCTTCGAAGCCGCCATTCGACATCTCGACCGACTAAAGGACCTCGGCATTACAGCCGTTGAACTGATGCCCGTGGCTCAGTTTCCCGGAAGCCGAAACTGGGGCTACGATGGCGTCTACCCGTTCGCTGTGCACGAATCCTATGGAGGTCCGCGGGAGCTCAAACGCCTGGTTGATGCGTGTCACCGTAAAGGCCTGGCCGCAGTTCTCGATGTCGTTTATAACCATCTGGGGCCCGAAGGTAATTACTTGTCGCATTTCGGGCCATACTTCACGAAACGCTATCGAACACCCTGGGGAGAGGCGGTCAACTTTGATGGCCCTTATAGCGATGAAGTGCGCCGGTTCTTCATCGAGAACGCACTTTACTGGATCGGAGAGTTTCACTTTGACGCTCTTCGCCTCGACGCCGTTCACGCCATTGTCGACCATACGGCCTATCCTTTCTTGCACGAACTTTCAGACGCCGCTCACAAGCTGGCTTATCAGCTCAACCGACAGATCTTCATGATTCCAGAGAGTTCTCTGAACGACGTTCGTTTGGTTCAGCCGAAGGAGCTGGGCGGCTTTGGCATGGACGGCCAGTGGAACGACGATTTTCACCATTCGCTGCACACACTACTCACCGGCGAAAAGTCCGGTTACTATGTCGATTTCGGAAGAGTCGATGATCTGGCCAAATGCCTGGCTCAGGGTTATGTTTACACAGGACAGTACTCAGAATTTCGCAGACATCGACACGGTAACGATTCACGGCAAGTGCCGGCGCATAAGTTTGTGATTTGCGCCCAGAACCACGACCAGATCGGCAACCGCAGGCTGGGCGAACGTTTGAGCCAGCTGGTTTCGTTTGAAGCGCAAAAGCTGGCGGCCGCTTGTGTCCTCCTGTCGCCCTGTATCCCTATGCTGTTCATGGGCGAAGAGTATGGCGAGACGGCACCGTTTCTGTACTTCATCAGCCATTCAGATCCTCAGTTAATTGAAGCGGTACGTCGAGGGCGACGTGACGAATTCGGCTCCTTCGGTTGGAAAGGTGAATTGCCCGATCCGCAGGCGGAGGAAACCTTCCACCGCTCCAAGCTGAGAACTGAGCTTTGCGAGCAGCAACAGCACCGGACCCTCTTCGAACTTCACCGGGAGCTGATCCACCTTCGAAAGACCCATCCAGCACTGGCACACTTGAGCAAAGAGGATCTAGAGGTGACCGTATTTGAGAAGCTGAAGCTCCTTTGCGTTCGGCGCTGGAACGACGTTAGCGAAGCGTTCGCTGTATTCCATTTCGGCGACGCTCAGGCATCATTTGCAGTAGCCCTGCCGGCAGGGCACTGGCAGACGTTGCTGGACTCCAGCGATCACCGCTGGCTAGGCGCGGGAACTTCTATCCCAGTGGCGTTGACCTCGGCGGGCGAAGTGTCTTTGATCCTGCAACCTCATTCGTTCGTCGTATTCAGTCATCATCTTGAGAGTAGAGGAGCCTGACAACCCAGTTGCGCTTGGTTACAAACAACCCTGATTTTCCATTTCAATCCCGAAAGAAAGAGCAGAGGCAGTTCGTTTGTGCCTGCCTGCAGCACGGCGCCCGCGATCTCTGCGTCAAGCCGATCCGCGTGGCCATGCTGCGGCATTTTTTTTGATTGCCAATTTCCAAATGAGCGGCCTATTTTCAGGGCGTAGTATGGCGGCTGTGACGCCAAGATTAGATTGGAGACCGATTTGTCAATGAAAGTCCGTCCAGGCAGTCCCTATCCTTTGGGTGCAACGTGGGACGGGGCGGGAGTCAATTTCGCAATTTTTTCCGAGCACGCCACCAAGGTTGATCTGTGTCTTTTCGATTCGGCTTCTTCCAGGAAAGAATCACAGCGAATACCGCTGAAGGAGCAGACCGATCAGGTTTGGCATGGGTACATCACCGGTATTCTTCCAGATCAACTTTACGGGTATCGTGTTCACGGCCCCTATGAGCCGGAGTCCGGCCATCGCTTTAATCCGAACAAAGTAGTTCTCGATCCTTATGCCAAAGCCATAGGCCGCATGATTCATTGGTGCGATGAAATGTACGGCTACCGAATCGGCGACGGCGACCTGTCCATGGACCACCGCGACAACGCGGCCTACGCTCCTCTGGCTGCCGTAGTCGATCAAGCGTTTACGTGGGGAGATGACCGACCTCCTCGCACTCCTTGGCACAAGACGATCATCTACGAAGTTCATGTGAAGGGTTTTACCCAGCTGCATCCCGACGTTCCCGAGAACATGCGAGGGACCTTTGCCGGCTTCGCTTCCGAAGCGCCTCTGGCTTATCTGAGGAATCTCGGGGTCACAGCCATAGAACTGATGCCGGTTCACCATCATGCTTACGACCGGCATCTGGTGGATCGGAAACTGAGCAACTACTGGGGATACAATACCCTCGGGTTCTTTTCTCCCAACGCCCGCTATCCAGTAGCCCAGACACCCAGTGGCACAGTGCGGGAATTCAAGACCATGGTCCGCAACCTGCATTCGGCCGGATTCGAGGTGATTCTTGATGTGGTCTACAACCACACTGCCGAGGGCAATCATCTCGGACCAACCCTGTCATTGCGCGGAATCGACAACGCCTCCTACTACCGCCTCGTTAAGGAGGACCCCCGGTACTACGTGGACTACACCGGGTGCGGCAACACCCTGAACATGGTTCACCCTCGTGTTCTTCAATTGATCATGGACAGCCTCCGTTATTGGGTGCTTGAGATGCACATCGACGGATTTCGTTTTGATCTGGCCAGTGCTCTGGCGCGCGAACTCCACGAGGTGGATAAGTTAGGTGCCTTTTTCGATATCATTCACCAGGACCCTGTGATTTCTCAGGTCAAGCTCATCGCAGAGCCTTGGGACTTGGGCGAGGGCGGTTACCAGGTGGGAAACTTTCCCGTTGGCTGGACCGAATGGAACGGGAAGTACCGTGACACCATGCGCCGCTTCTGGAAGGGCGATGGTGGCGTTGTTTCCGAAATGGCGACCCGACTTGCAGGGAGCAGTGACCTGTATGGGAGCAGCGGACGACGGCCCCATGCCAGCGTCAATTTTATCACTTGCCACGATGGCTTCACCTTGCACGACCTGGTCAGCTACAACTTCAAACACAACGAGGCCAACGGAGAACACAATGCGGATGGCGAAAACCACAACCTCAGTTGGAATTGCGGAGTCGAGGGCCCTACCAAAGATACCCTGATCAAGAACCGGCGGGAAAAGCAAAAGCGCAATTTCATCGCGACACTCCTGCTCTCACAGGGAGTTCCAATGATCTGTGGAGGCGACGAAATAGGCCGCACACAAAGAGGCAACAACAACGCTTATTGCCAGGATAACGAGCTCAGCTGGTTTCATTGGGATCTCACACCGGAGCAGAAGAACCTCTTGGAATTCACGCGATATCTGACGCGTTTTCTGTTAAGCCAGCCAGTCCTCACACGAAGGAAATTCTTCCTGGGAAGGAGCATTCGAGGCGAAGAGGTCAAAGATATTTCCTGGTTCGGGCCCGACGGGAAAGAAATGAGCGACCGCACCTGGAAAGATCCTTTTGTGCGCTACCTGGGCGTTCGCCTCAGCGGCACAGAGATCGAAGAAGTGGATGAGTACGGAACTCCGATGGTAGGAGACACCCTCTTCCTGATGTTTAACGCGCATCACGAGTCCGTTTCTTTTGTCTTGCCGAAGCATCATGCCAAGGAACGATGGGAGAGAGTTCTGGATACCGCTGAGATAAAGTGGGGCCGGCTGGTGCCGGTGCGGGACCATACTTACAAGCTGCGTTCCCGCTCCCTGGCAGTGTTTCGCTTGAGGCATCGAAACTCCAAGAACTCCCGGCCCCGGTGGTAGGAGGGCTTCCAGCGTCACGTATCTGCCCGTCTTTGTCTCCTGATCACCCAACTTCGAATTTGCATTCTGAGGAACAACCGTTGAAAGACACCGAGACCGATGGCACAACCGACCTCAAGACTCTGATCACCAAAGTCTGTTCCCAACACAGAATTCCGACGGCAACGTATCGGCTTCAATTCAACCGAAAGTTTACGTTCCGCCAGGCCGAAGCCATCGTTGGTTTTCTGGCTGATCTCGGAATCAGTGACTGCTATGCGTCACCGATCTTCAAGGCACGCCAGGGAAGCATGCACGGCTATGACATTTGCGACCATAGCCAACTCAACCCGGAGCTCGGAAGCCGGAATGATTTCCTGGCCTTTTGTTCAACTTTAAAGTCGCGGGCCATCGGTTTAGTGCTCGATGTGGTTCCCAACCACATGGGAATCGCCGATACCTCCAACCTCTGGTGGTCTGATGTTCTCGAGATCGGTCCCAGTTCCCCGTATGCCTCGTATTTCGATATCGATTGGCATCCGACCAAACCAGACCTTGACAACAAAGTCCTGCTGCCAGTGCTTGAAGATCAGTACGGCAAGGTTCTTGAGAGCCAGAAGCTTCGCTTGGCTTACGAGGAAGGAGCTTTCTTTCTCTACTACTATGAAACCAAGCTGCCAATCGCTCCTCGCACTTACAGCCGGATTCTTGGGCACTCGATCGACCAATTGACCGAACAGCTTGGCCCGAGCAACGAGCATCTGCAGGAGCTGCAGAGCATCATGACAGCCCTCAGCTACCTTCCGCCACGAACGGCGCAATCTCCTGAAAAGATCGCCGAACGCATTCGCGAAAAGGAAATCATCAAGCGCCGCATTTCCGTCCTATGCAGCGGCTGCGCGGAAGTGCAGTCAGCTGTCGCGAGTGCGATAGAAGCCTTTAACGGGAAGGCCGACGACCCTCGCAGTTTCGATATGCTGGACGATTTAGTCGAAGCTCAGCCCTACCGCCCGGCTTTCTGGCGGGTCGCCGGGGAAGAAATCAATTATCGCCGTTTCTTTGATGTGAACGAACTGGCGGCTATTCGAGTGGAGTTGCCTGAAGTTTTTCACGCCACCCACGACTTGTTGTTTCAGCTGTTAACTGAAGGTAGGATTTCCGGGCTGCGAATCGACCATCCCGATGGCTTGTGGGATCCACCCACCTATTTCCGCCAACTCCAAGAGAACTTCCTGGTTCGTAAACTCCGCAGCGAGTTGGAACTCACTCAAAAACACGAACCCAAGAGCGCCGCAACCTTGAGGAAGAAGATTCGTTCGGCGGTCTCCTCCTGGACTGCAGCGGAGTCCGCCCTCCTACCTTCGCAGCGTCGCTGGCCCCTGTATGTCGTGGCAGAAAAAATCCTGTCGCCAGGAGAGTCTTTGCCTGCGAACTGGGCGGTTCATGGAACGACCGGTTACGACTTCCTGGCCCAGGTCAATGGGCTTTTTCTGGACAATGGAAACCAAAAAGCTTTCCAAAAAATCTACCACCAGTTTGCCGGCGATCATTTGAACTTCGATAGCCTAGTGAATTCCACCAAGAAGATGATCATGCTGGTTTCCATGGCTAGTGAAATTAATGCCCTCGCTCACCAAATTGATCGCATCTCTGAAAAAAATCGATGGTACCGTGACTTTACCCTCAACAGCCTGACCTTCACGATTCGCGAAGTCATCGCCTGTTTGCAGGTCTACCGCACCTATCTCAATGGCAAAGACCAACCTTCGAAACGCGACCAGGACTATATCGAGGCGGCGGTCGCAGAGGCAATGAGGCGCAATCCGAGAACTGCGAGGGCGCTGTTTGAGTTCATTCGAGACACGCTGCTGTTGCGGAACCTTGAGGATTTTCGACAGGAGGATCACTCCAGGCTTTCCGACTTCGCCATGAAGTTCCAGCAGATCACAGGTCCCGTCATGGCCAAGGGGGTAGAAGACACTGCTTTCTACATCTACAACCGGCTGGTGTCGCTCAACGAAGTTGGCGGCCACCCGCAAGAGTTTGGCATCTCGGTTGAAGCGTTTCATCAGAAGGCGGCCGCTCGCCATCAGCAATGGCCTCAGTCGTTGCTCACAACCTCCACTCATGACACCAAGAGAAGCGAAGATGTTCGTGCCCGGATCAACGTGCTTTCAGAAATTCCATTGGAATGGAAGCAGGCTCTGACTCGCTGGAGCCGCCTCAATGCCTACCATAAGTCCAGAATCGACGGAAAATCGGCACCCGACCGGAATGAAGAGTACTTGTTCTATCAAAGCGTGCTGGGTGTCTGGCCGGACGGTCCAACCACCTCCGAGCAGCATGAATCTCTTTGCTCACGGCTAGCCGCCTATATGCTCAAAGCCACTCGCGAAGCAAAGGTGCATACGAGCTGGGTGAACCCCAACGAGGCTTATGAAGCTGCTGTTCAAGCGTTTGTCACGGCCTCTCTGGAAAACGTGCCGAAAAATCTCTTCCTGAAGGATCTTCCAGAACTCCAGCAACGGGTTTCCTTTTACGGTCGACTCAATGCCTTGGCCCAGTTGCTGCTGAAGATGACGTCACCTGGAGTTCCGGATTTCTACCAAGGAACCGAACTCTGGAATTACAGTCTGGTGGACCCGGACAACCGACAACCCGTCGATTACGAACGGCGCCAAGCAGCACTCTCGGATTTAAAGACCCAATTGGAGCAGGCAGGGAAGGACCTTACCACCGTGGTTAAGGACCTTATGGAATCCGCTGAGGATGGACGCGTCAAGCTGTTCTTGATCTACAGAACCCTGAACTTCAGACGGCAGCATTCAGACCTGTTTTCAAAAGGAGACTACGTGCCGCTGGAGGTTGTCGGCGAGCAACAGAGGCACGTCTGTGCCTTCTTACGCTCTTTCGGGAATGATCAGCTGGTGGTGGCTGTTCCGCGCCTGGTGGTCGGCCTGACTGGGGGAGTCGAGCAGGTGCCGCTGGGAGAATCCGCCTGGCTCAACACACGCATCCTTTTACCAACGCAGTACCCCAAGACTGATTTCCGCAACGTGTTAACGGGAGAAACACTTTCGGGCGAGGAGCGAAGCGGACGAATCAGCCTGTCGGCGGCAGAATCGTTCCGTTCGTTTCCATTCGCTTTGCTGTCTGGCTCTTCTTTGCAGCCGTACACCACGCCCCTAGCCATCATGACGGGTCCCTGACCGGAGAACGCCGGGGGCCGTGGCTCCGGCGACTCGCTTGAAAGTCATTCAGGATTCTTTCGTTACGCTCTGCCGCTGCCGCTCACCTTTGCTCCTCGTCTGGATGCGGTTTTCCAGCGCGCTCTTACCCCACATGGTTCAGGCGTTTTGGCGATGGCCCCGACCAGTCAGGCCGGGAAAACCAGGCAGTATGGACGGCACTTCTGTTTCTGTTAGAGCGAAGGCCTCAGAACGTGCCGTGCTAAATTAGAGAGAGGGAGGTTGAAGGTCGACCGAGCATTTGAGGGCAAATTGTGATGTTCCGTTTAGAACTTTCGCAGATACCAAAGACCCTCCGTGTCGTCATCGGAGTGATTGTCTCGTATCTTGCTTTATTGGATTCCGGATTTGGGTCCATGCCAACCTTCGACCGTCCGCCCAATTTCGTCGTCATTGTCGCAGATGACCTTGGGTACGGAGATTTGAGTGTTTATGGTCATCCGGTCATCCGAACCCCGAATTTGGACCGGATGGCATCGGAGGGTGTAAGGCTGACGCACTTCTACGCGGCAGCCTCAACCTGCACACCCTCACGGGTGGCCCTGATGACGGGGCGCTACCCGATTCGTTCAGGGTTGACCCGTGTTCTACACCCCCGCGAAAAGTTTGGCATCCCCGACCACGAGATCACATTGGCCGAAGCATTGAAGGAACGAGGCTATAGCACAGCTTGCATCGGCAAGTGGCACCTGGGCGATCTTTCGATTTACTCCCCGAACAGGCATGGATTCGATCTGTTTTTCGGGCTGCTTTATAGCAACGACATGACGATTATGCCGCCCAACTTCAGCAGGCTGCGCCTCTACCGCAATCAGACCCCCATTGAATCTCCGGTTGTTCAACGAACATTGACCCAGCGCTACACTGCCGAGTCAATCCGGTTTATTGAGGGAAACAAAGATCGGCCTTTCTTCCTGTACCTGCCTCATACCATGCCGCACACTCCGCTGAGTGCCTCCAGGGAGTTCCGTGGTAAGTCGCGGGCAGGGCTTTATGGCGACGCTGTGGAGGAGATCGACTGGAGTACGGGACAGATCTTGAACCGTCTGCGAGAGCTTGGACTGGACGAACAAACACTTGTCATCTTCACAAGCGATAACGGTCCAGCCCAGTCTCTTGGCCCCCGATTTTCTCAAGGAGGAAGCCCAGGTCGATTGCGCGGCGGCAAACATACCGTCTGGGAGGGGGGTCTACGGGTTCCTTGCATTATGCGGTGGCCGGGGCATCTTCCTGCCGGAATCGTTGAAGAAGGCATCGCTACAGTCATGGACTTTTTTCCGAGCTTGATTGAAACCGCAGGCGGGACTGTTCAATCCGACCGGCCACTCGACGGCTATAACATTCTGCCCATGCTAAAAGGTCAGCAGGCATCCCCGTACGCAGCGTTCTATTACTTTAAGGGCGCCACGCTCTTTGCCGTGCGATCGGGCCCCTGGAAGCTCCACCTGACTCAACGGAATTCGGAGGCCAGGCAGGTCAGCCGGCCGGGAACAAAATCTTCAGCCAGGCTCTACAATCTCGAGCAGGACCCATCTGAGCGAAATGATGTTGCCGGAAATCATCCGGACATCGTCGCACGGCTCACGACCCAAGCAGCTGCGTTCAGATCAACAGTTCGGCCGGGCAGGCTCATACCTCCCTGGAACTGGCTCACGTCCGCATTCGACTTCAAAACGCACATCGCCCCCAGTAGCGACGCCAATAAACCATGAATAGAGGAATCACCATTTTCTTCGGCGCCGTCGTTCTTTTCGCCGTGATCGTTTTCGCTGAAGGTCCGCCCAGGCCGCCCTCCACAAACATTCTCTTGATTACGATCGACACGCTGCGGGCCGACCATCTATCGAGTTATGGTTATCATTTGCAGACCAGTCCGATGATTGACAAACTGGCGTCGGAAGGAGTTCGTTTCGAACGCGCCTATTCGGTCATTCCATTGACCGGCCCCTCTCATTTCTCACTCTTTACGAGCCGGTATCCCCAGGAGCACGGCGCACGGATCAACGGCGTTGCGGTCCCCACGGAGACCAGGTGGCTGTTTCTCCCGCAGATTCTTCAAAAATTGGGCTATACCAACCTGGCCTACGTCAGCGCCTGGCCTTTGACCTCCCGCCTGACTCATCTCGATCGCTGGTTCGACCTGTACGATGAAGAACTCACTCGAAAGTACCAGGTCTTCAACTCAAGCCGCTACGCTGAAGACGTCACACCCCGTGCGGTTTCGTGGCTGGACCAACAAAGTGCGAAGCAACCCTTCTTCATGTGGGTTCACTATTTCGACCCGCATTCCCCGTACGTTTGGAGGGAAGCGTACGGCTCTCCTAAGCCCAACGGGGACAAGCAAGCACCTTTGACATGGCGAAAGTCTTCCGTCCGGGAACGAATCAAGAACTATGATTCCGAAATTGGTTACACCGACCATCACGTTGGACGATTGCTGAAGGCCATCGATCGAAATGGTCTTAGGGAATCGACGCTGGTTGTCCTTACATCCGACCACGGCGAAGCTCTTGGTGAGAAGGGGTACGTCGGCCACGGGCGGCGTTTGTATGAAAACATCCTCAGAGTTCCCCTGATCATGCGGTTGCCTCAGCGCATTCCACAGGGGAAGGTGATATTGGAGAACGTGTCCTTGCTCGATGTGACACCAACTGTTCTAGGATTGGTGACTGGGAATCCGTCGGAGACGGGGAAGACCTTCGCCGGGCTGAATCTCCTGCCAGCCATTGAACGCAATGAACCCATGCCCAGAAGACCCATGCGTTGCGTCACGTTCGCCGGGAAAAAGGGATGGGCGCCAGGATGGCTCTCCTGGCTCTGGATCAGTCGCGACCGGATGCCTCTTCGGCTGGCGAAGATCGAGGGCCACACAAAGTGGGTGTGGTCGCCCCGTGAAAATCTGCTGTCCCAGGTCGATACAAAGGGAGACCCGTTCGACTTGGCACCCCGAGATCTTCGAAGCGGTAGTGGACAATACGAGGAAATAACGTCGGAGTTCAAGGATTGGTTCCTCACGACGGATTTGGCTGAGACCGAGACGATCAAGTCACAAACCGACGAGGAAATCCTCAGAAGCCTGGGTTACACACAATAAACAGGAATTGCCCTGCAGGCACAGTGGAATGTCAGATTGACTCCGGAGCGGTCAGGAAGCGAAGGTTTACTTTCTCCAGAATGCGGGAGTCAAGATGACCAAAATCGTGTAAAACTCCAGGCGTCCTGCCAGCATACATCCGCTGAGCACCCACTTCGTGAAAGCCGGCAAATGCCCGTAATGCTCGGCCGGGCCAACGGTCCCCAGACTCGGTCCAACATTGAACATGGTTGAGGCTACCGCGGTAATTGACGTGAGCACGTCCACTCCATCAGCTGCAAGCAAAAGACAAGCCAGGAAATTCACCAGAAGCGCCAGGTACACCAGGTTCAGGAGACTCTGGATGGTGTTTTCTGGAATAACTTGATTCCCGAGCCGGATTGCAAAAACACCCCGGCGCTCCACCATTCTCTTGAACTCCCGATTGACGACACGCGAGAGCAGCATAATGCGGGCAGACTTCAGGCCTCCTGAAGTCGAGCCGGTGCATCCTCCAAAAAACATCAGCGCTAGAATGATCAACTGGGGCAAAGGCAGCCATCTTTCAAAGTCATCAGTGACGAATCCTGTCGTTGTCATGATGGAGACAACCTGGAAAATGCTGGTTCGAAGGGCCGCAATAGACGGCAGCTGGTTCTGAGAATTCAGGCTGAGAAAGGTAATCAGGCTGGCCCCGGCCGCGACCAGAAGATACAGCCGCAATTCCAGATCGCTGAAGACGACGCGCGGGCGCCGTTCGACCCAGAGGCGGTAATGCTGGGTGAAGCTAATGCCCGACAGCAGCATAAAGACAATAACGATGATCTCGATTGTGGGACTGTTGAAAGCGGCAATACTGGCGGTTCGCGTTGAGAATCCGCCGGTTCCAAGGGTTGAGAATGTGTGGCACACCGCTTCGAAAGTATTCATTCCCGCAAGACGCAAAGCCACGAACTCAGCCAGGGTCAGAGCAAAATAGATCTTCCAGAGTGCGAACGCGGTTTCCGTGATTCTGGGTTTCAGCTTTTCAGATCGGGCTCCTGAGAATTCGGCTCTGTACAGGCGCATTCCCCCTGTGACCAGGAGGGGAAGGATGGCGATTCCCAGCAGGACAATACCCATGCCGCCCAGCCAGTGTGAGAAGCAGCGCCAGAACTGCAGATCGTGAGTCAAGACCTCGACTTGTGGCAAAACCGTGGCGCCGGTGGTCGTGAAGCCGGAGGCCGATTCGAAAAAGGCGTCGGTAAAGGAAGAGAAATGAACCGAGAAGTAAAAAGGAAGCGCACCAAAAGAGCTGACTGCGAGCCATACCAACACTACAAACAGCAGCCCCTCGCGCTGAGAAAGTTCACTGGTCGGACGAGAAGCGCTCATCATGCAAACCCCGCCAGCTGCCAGCGTGATGGCAGAGGAATAACCCAATGGTCGAAGGTCAGTTTGAAACCAGAGGGAGAAGGCAAGCGGGACCAGCATGCAGCCAGACAACACAATCAGAAACTGTCCCAGTATGTAGGCCAGTGAGGAAGCTCGGATCAACGACGATCCCTCCTCGATTCACGCAGGAAAGCAGATTCCAGGAGGGGAACAGTACTTTCAAGAGAAAATATCAGCACCCGGTCCCCTTCCTGAATGGTAGCTTCACCCCTGGGTACTAGAACTTCACCATTTGAGCGGGCAACTGCCCCCACGATCGCACCGCGAGGAAAACGAAGCTCTTTCAACCGTTTGCCAATGTACTTCGATCCAGGTGCCGCAATGAGTTCAATCGCTTCCGCTTCCTCTTCACGGAATGTAGTCACGGAAATCACACGGCCCTTGCGCACGAATTGCAGAATCCGATCCACTGCAGCGAGCCGCGGGCTCACCGTGGTGTTGATTCCGAGCCGCTGCGCCATGGGCACGTAGCTGAGGCGATTGATCAGCGCAATGACCTTCTTCGCACCCAAACGGCGAGCCAATAGCGATGCAATGATGTTGTCTTCGTCGTGCCCAGTCAGTGCCAAAAATGCTCCTACCCCGTCAATGTTCTCTTCCACCAGCACATCTTCGTCCGTGCCGTCGGCATGAATCACCACGGTTCGCTTCAGGATTTGTGAAATCTTCTCGCATCGTTCGTGATCCCGTTCGAAGAGTTTGACATGCACGCCCAGAGGTTCCAATTCCTCTGCAACCCGAATACCCACCTGCTTTCCGCCAAGAATGAACGCCCGATCGAGCGACTTCTGACTTTGAAGTCCCATGAAACGAAAATTGGCTTCCAGATTTTCTGCGGTGGTCACAATGTACACGTGATCGTCCGGCAAAAGCACCTCTGCTCCATGAGGAATGATGACCTGCTGCCCCCGAAAGATCATGGCGATGAGCGAATTCGGCGGCGGTCCCGCACGGTCTAAATCCTCCACGGTCCTGCCTGCCATGGCGTTGTCGCGGTCAATGTTCATGCCGAACAGCTTCACTTTGCCCTCGGCAAAATCGAGGATGTCTGTAACACCTGGCACTCGAACGACCCGCAAGATACGCTCTGCGATGTCGGTCTCGGGGTGAATAATCAAGTCGATCTTCAGGCCCGCTTCATGGCAGATCCGTCGCCAGTGCTCAACCTCGTGGGTTCGCAGGCGCGCCACCTTAACGCGCACCTGCGATTCAACGTGGGCGATGAGGCATACCAGAATGTTGATCTGGTCGACGCTGGTAAGCGCAATCAACATCTCTGCATCCCGGATCCCAGCTTCCCGCTGGACGCTGACGCTGGCCGCATTGCCACGGACAATCTTGGCATCCAGCATTTCCTCCAGCTCCAGACAGCGTTCCGGGTTCTCTTCAATAATCACCAGCTGATTGCCTTCGCGGATCAGCCGGGCCGCGACCAGAGCTGCGGACTGTCCCCCTCCTGCAATTAGAATTCGCATCAGTCAATCACCCTAGACGTCCCATTCGTCCCACGCTGGCCGTTCAGCCAGAAAATTCGCCAGCATCGACACCGACGCATGGAGTGCATGATCAATTGTAGGACTCGCGAAGTCAGACGAGGTGCATTCACGACTCAGTCACACTGGGAACGAACTTAGACGGCCGTGACATACAAATCCTTTCTAAGCGTGTCAACCAGCCGGAGGGCGTCAGCCTCATTGTACTGATAGCGGATCAACGCCTGCCGGACCATCTCGACGCCCCCTTCAAACTCGGGCTGCACGACCGCATCGACTCCCAGCTTATGCAACTCCGAAACATGATGCTCTCGAACCGCCCGCGCAATCACGAACACCGCAGGATTCAGCCTTCGAGCCCGCTCGATGCTCAAATGCACAATGTACTGATCCGGCACCGCGACCACCAATATCCTAGCGTTCTCAAGTCCGGCTGCACGAAGAATCTCTTCTCGAGTGACGTCCCCCCACACGGCGGGCACTTTCTGTGTCGTCAAATCCGTCAGCAAAGAGTGATTCAACTCGATGACCACGAGAGGGATCTGGCTGGCTCGGAGAACCTGGGCAACGGCGCGGCCCGTGCGTCCAAAGCCGGCTACCACAACGTGATCGCGCACCGTGCTTTTCGGCAGCCCAAAAGCCCTCAGCGCTGGCGCTGGCTTGCGCCAGTTGCGCCAGGCACGTCCGAGGGGCAGCGCGGCGCTCGACACCAACGGTGCGAGTGCCATCGAGAGGGTGGTACAGCTCAGCAGAAGATCGTAGCTGCCCTTCGAGATGAAACCCCCGGTCAATCCGCTGCGTGCCAGCACGAAGCTGAACTCACCGATTTGCGAGAGGCCAAGCCCGATGATCCAGGGAGCCATGTTGACGTAACCAAAGGCCCTTGCCAACCCGCCAAGGATAAGTGCTTTGGCAAGAAAGATCAGCAGAACTACCAGGGCAACCAGGCCCAGGTTAGCTAAAACAAAACGCGGATCGAATAACATTCCAACTGTTACAAAGAACAACAATCCAAAAATGTCGCGAAGGGGAACCACATCGCTTAGCGCCTGATGGCTGAGTTCGGATTCGCTGAGCACGAGGCCGGCGACGAACGCCCCCAGCGCGAATGAGAGGCCGACACTGTGGGTTGCATATCCAACACCGATCCCCGCAGCTACTATGGACACCAGGAACAACTCTCGCGAACCCCATGTCAATATCCACTTGAGCATCCTGGGCATCAGCCACCGACCCGCAACCACGATCCCCAGAAGAAAAATCGCCGCCGTAGCGACGGCTCGCGTAAGGTTCGGCAACGCATTGTTCAAATCGCTCAACTGGGGCAAAATAATCAGCAGTGGGATGACTGCCAGGTCCTGAACCAGAAGAAGACCAATCATCGCTCGACTTGCCAGAGTAGAGGTGACACCTTCCGCTGACATCGTTTTGAAGACAATTGTGGTACTCGAAAGAGAGATCATCGCGCCCAGCCAAATCGATTCCGTAGCACTAATCCCCAGGATTCGCCAGCCTGCCAAAGCGCCAATCGCAGAGGTGAGAACAATCTGGATTGGGCCACCCAGCAACGCGATGTGTCTGACCGGCTGCAGATCTCGGAACGAGATTTCTAATCCCAGCGCGAACAACAACAGGGCAACCCCGATCTCGGCCAGCAACTCCACGTCCCGGATCTGGTGCACCGTAGGTCCAGCCGTGTGAGGACCCACAAAGACTCCAGCAGCCACGTAGCCCACGAGAAGCGGCAGCCGAAGAAGACGTGCGACCAGGCCTCCGCACAAACCTGCAATGATGATTAGAACGAAATCAGACGCAATGCCCAGGGAACACCTCCTTGATCGATGATGTTGCCCGAAGGCTATCCGAATTGGGCGTTCAATGTCGATGCCTCAGCCTCCGTCGGCTTTAGATGGCGACCGGCTTCGCCTCTGATCACTCTGCCGTATGCGAATAGCATTTAACGCTGGGTGTAATCGCCACCTGGCAAATGGGTCGGCCTCGAGTCCGAGGAGTCGACATCTCGAGTGCCCCGGGAACAGACTCCTCGCGCCGAAAGGCCTCAACCCGAGCGGGAGTTGACAAAACCTGGCTCATCCGACCATTCTCCAACGACTGGTTTCCATTCGATGTTGGATGGCCTTATAATCAGCGACCCTAGTCTCTGGGTGACAGCACTATGAGTTACGATGAAAAACTGGCCGAGCGAGTTCGCACCACCCTCGCTGAAACGAGCGGCATAGCCGAAAAGAAGATGTTTGGCGGCATCGCGTTCATGCTTCACGACCGCATGTTCTGCGGCATTATCAAAGAAGACCTCGTGGTTCGCGTAGGACCTCAACAGTATGAGGCGGCCCTGAGGCAGCCGCATGTGCGCCCAATGGATTTCACGGGACGACCTATGAGCGGCTATGTATACGTCGAGGCATCCGGGTGTCGGGGCAAGTCCGCTCTAAAGAAATGGATTCAGTGGGGTACGGCCTTCGTGTCCACAATGCCCGCAAAGAAACCTCGCAAGGCGCAGACGAAGCGGCAGACTTGACACGGCTTGAGCGCATTTACTTGGACTGAACCTTTCAGGTGAGTGGGGCTGAAAAAGTTTCTTTCGATACTATCATCTTGGAGGAGACAACCTGGCTGCAGCTGCGAACAGGCAGCAGCCAAGGTAACGCATCTATTTCGCTGAAAAAGCTATAGAATCGCTTCCACTAGAGTGGACCACTCGGGAAGACTTGGAATAAGCTTTCAACTTGATGGCATTCACGAGCAAGAACGGAGATAATACCGAGAAGGTGTTTCCCGAGTGATGGACTCCTTCAGGCCCTTGCGATGATCTTATGAACTTTGCCTCCATACCCGAAGCAATCAGTGACATTCGTCTTGGGCGAATGATCATTGTCGTCGATGATCCCGGCCGGGAAAACGAAGGAGACCTGGTATGCGCGGCCTCCAAAGCGACCCCGGAGGTTATTAACTTCATGGCCAAATACGGTCGTGGGCTAATTTGCCTGCCGACCACCGGCGAGCGACTGGACGAGTTGAGGATCACTCGCATGGTCGAGGACAATCAGGAGCTCAGAGACACCGCTTTCACCGTTTCTGTCGATGCCAGAGATAACGTCACCACTGGCATTTCCGCGGCTGACCGTGCGCAGACCATACGGACGATTCTCAACCCGCAGGCGGTTGCGCAAGATTTGACGCGTCCGGGACATGTTTTTCCTCTGCGCTACCGGGAAGGAGGGGTCCTCGTCAGAGCCGGCCATACCGAGGCCGCAGTGGATCTGGCGAAGCTGGCCGGCCTTTATCCCGCGGGTGTCATTTGTGAAATCATGAATGATGACGGGAGCATGGCTCGGATGCCAGAACTCCATCGCTTTGCGTCTCAGCACAAGCTCAAAGTCGTTACGATTGCTGATCTCATCGAATACCGCCGCCAGACGGAGCGGCTGGTGCAGCGGGTTGCAACGAGCCAGTTGCCCACTCGATATGGGCCTTTCACGCTTCATCTCTATACCGATAACCTCCACCACGAGCGTCATCTCGCCATTGTCCGGGGCAACGTGGCCGCGAAAAAGGAAGTTTTGGTGCGAGTCCATTCGTCATGCTTCACCGGAGACGTTTTGGGATCTCTGCGCTGCGACTGCGGAGAACAACTGCAGCAGGCCCTTCAACGAATCGCCCAGGAAAAACAAGGGGTCGTGTTGTATATGCACCAGGAGGGCCGGGGAATCGGTCTGGAAAACAAGTTGCGAGCCTACGCGCTGCAGGACCGGGGAATGGATACGGTGGAAGCCAACGAAGCACTCGGATTCCGGCCCGATCTTCGCCATTACGGCATCGGAGCTCAAATCCTGGTGGACCTTGGCCTTTCCAGCATTCGGCTGATGACCAACAATCCCCGGAAGATCGTCGGTATCGAGGGATACGGTCTCAAGGTGACCGAGCGCGTTCCTCTGGAAGTACCTGCGTCAGCCGTGAACCGACGATACTTGCGAACCAAGAAGGCCCGGCTCGGACATTTATTGGAGCAGTTCGCCGAACTGGAACTCGAAGGACCCCGCCCTCCTGCCACTAAATAGGACTATCGGCCCACGCTTCGCGTACTATATCCCTGCCACCTGCCCGCTCATGTCATCGACGCAGATCCTCGCTTCATCTCAAGGCCATGTAAAGGTCGTTGGTACTGAAAGTACGGAAGCAACAGGGCGCTTGGCCGATTCCCCAGTCCCAGTACCCACAAGAGAGCCCTTCACGCTTCCACGAAGGGAAACTTGAAGAGGCGCGCGAGAAGGCCAATTGAAAATAGGACTCCCGAGAGGCAGCGGTATCTTTTGTGAGACGAGGAGCGATGCCCTTTCCCGGGAGAGCGAGGCGCAGCCCGTTCATTGCATAGAGCCAGGCCGCCCCCAACACCCGACAGCGCAGCAGTGGTCCAGACCTTGCCGTCTGAGTTGGTTTCCTCGCCCCAACGCGGGTAACGGGTACACGCTGCTAGTGGCTATGGCTGTATCAGACCCGCTCGTAGAAGTGCCCCTATGATTTGGAATCCTCAGCTGAAAGAGCCTTGGATGGATCGGCGCGCTCGCCTCTTTCACGGAGTTTCCCCGGCACGTTGCAAACACCGACTAATGTTTCTCGCGCATCTTTTGCAGTTTCTGGACTGCCCGCAGGACCTCAGCCACGCTCCAGGCTTGTGCTCCGCACCCTTTGGGGGCATACGGCTGTTCCGCATCGAAGATCTCCGAGATCGATCCCAACATGGCTTGGGACATGTGTTGCCGGAATCCGTCGAAAAGCGACTCCAAATAACCGCAAGTCTCCTCTGACTCACCGAACACATTCAGATAGGCATCCACAAACGGTCCAATCAACCATGCCCAGACGGTTCCCTGATGATAGGCACTGTCACGCTCGTAAGGGTTCCCAGTATAATTCTTTCTGTATTCCAGGTCTTCAGGCGCCAGGCTTCGCAGCCCATAAGGCGTCAGCAGCTTTTCCTCCACCGTTAGCACGACCGCTTTCGCCTTCTCGCGAGGCAGGAGTGCGAATGGCAGGCTCACAGCAAAGATCTGGTTGGGACGAATCTTCTTGTCGGAAACACCGTCTTGAATGCAGTCATGGAGAACATCCTGCCTCGGCATTCCAGAAGGTGCGGTTGAAGCTCTCCTGGATGACGCCTCCCAACTGACGATAGATCTTCGCCCTCTCATCCTTTTCCAGTTGTGCGCTGAGGCTTTCCATCACGCGCACGGCGTTGTACCAGAGCGCATTGATCTCCACGGCTTTGCCTTGACGAGGAGTCACCACCCAGTCACCAATCTTCGCGTCATCCACGTGAGCTGAATTCCAGGAACGCCTGCCAATAGGAGACCGTCCGTTGCATCCATGCGAATGCCGTACCGGGTGCCCTTCATATGCCAGTCCATCACGTCTTCCATTTTGGTAAACGCCTCTTCGCGGATGAATGCAAGGTCATCCGTGGCCTTGAAATACTCGTGGACGGCGTGGAACAGCCACAACGTGGCGTCCACCGTGTTGAACTCCGGGGCACCGTCCTGGTCCGGAAAGCGATTGGGAAGCATGCCCTGGTCGCAGTACTTCAGGAAAGAGGACAGGATGCTTCTGGCCAATTCGAAGCGACCTGTTGTGAGCGTCAATCCCGGCAAAGAAATCATCGTGTCGCGTCCCCAATCGGTAAACCAGTGATAACCGGCAATCACGGACGAAGCCCCGTCGGCGCGGGTGATCTCGAACGAGTCGGCGGCCAGCGCGAGCTGCTCGACCAACGGGTCGAGTGAGGAAAGGTTCGATTTAATCTGCTGGCGGCGATCCCTTTCGCGACCTTCCATCGCCTCAACTCCAGCGAGCGTTACCCGCTCCATTTCGTTGAGGGTCGCCACGATAAACGCATCGGGCGTTTTGGCACTCAACTCAAAGCTGAAGTATCCGTGAACAAAGAGGTCCTCACGGAACTCCAGCCCGCGGTCCAACTCCTCCAGGTACTCAAACTGGCGATACCAATTCGGTTCAACGGTAAACGCTACCCCGTTGTGGCGGAGCTTTAACGCCGGCAGTCCCTCGTAGGGATGCAATTGAACCAGGCCAGGTTCGTCCCTTTCAGGCCGCTGCTGGATGCTGCCGTTTTCAGCAGTTAGGGAATGGTAGTCCCGAAACGCCACGAAGGGGCGCACCTCCAGAACCGCAAAGCTGTCTCCCGGGTTCAGAATACGGTAGCGAATCACTGTGGTGTTCTCTCGATGCACCATGAACACGGACTTTTCCAGCAGCAAGCCGTTGAGATTGTAGGTCCAACGTGGAAAGGGGCTCAGGGAGAAGTTGCGAACAAGCAAGTATCCTTTCGGACTGACAGTAAATGGAAACTGGTTCGTGCCCAACTCAAGACGCTCTTCACCCTTCACGAAAGTCTCTTCGAGCTTCGAAAGCGTAACGAAGCGATCAACCGGCGGCCGCAGAGATGCAACCAGCAAACCATGATACCGACGGGTATTCGCTCCGCTTACGGTGCCGGAGGCAAAACTTCCGAGACCGTTGGTCTCCAGCCACTCCAAGTGGCTGGACTTGGCATAGTCCTGGCACGTCATGTCGTCAATGATAATACTGTGCTGTTCGAGCACGGATTGTGCGGCTACGAATGTCATGGTATCTCCTCCGAAAATCCCCTCCATCGGAGGGGTGGCTGCCAAGCGACGGTGGTCGCGAAGCAGCCGGGGTGGGTCTTCCCTATGAACGCATAGCCCACCCCAGCGCCGTCGGCGGTACGCGACCGCCGTCGCTTGCCCCCTCCCAGAAGGAGAATATTTTCATCGCGCGTGGTGCCGCGAGACGGCATAAAAAACTCCTTTGATTCACTTTCAGATCCTTGCCCGGCAGCATCCAGGCTCGCGTTGATCACCGTGCTTCCTATGTGCTCACGATTGACTTCCGAGGGAAGGACGACATGCCAATCTGCTGCACCTTGCTCCCGGTCGCTGGGCCCTTGCGCGGCGAAGCGGCCTCGCTTCGCTACGGAGCATTCCCCAAGGCGTGGGTCATTCAAGGCAACTACGATGAGTGTTAGTTAGCTTCCACATCATTGATCCTCATTACCGGACCTGGCTCAAAAGCAGGACAGCCGGGCTGTGTTCGAGCCTCTGCCCTCTTCGAATGCTGCCGGCCAGAAAGGGTGGATGCTTTGAGGTGTGCTGGCCGCCATTGTTGGACTCGCTTTCAGGCTGAGATCCTTGGCAGACAACGAGCCCGATGCCGGAACCTCACCGCTTACGAGGAGCTCGGCACCCGGGCCGGTCCACTTTGCTCGCAGTGAAAAGCTAACTTGGAGGACACTAAGCCCTGCAAGAATTGTGATTAGCAAGACAGGCGCCACGCGGTGTCCCACGAAACCCGCCAGCAGAACCAGTGCTGCGAGGCACACATGAGCCAATGACTGGACGTTGAGGTTCGTGGAACGCTGGGCCGTTTCTGAGGTCGTACCGATGACAGTTATCGAAGCCATCGTCAGTGCCACCGACGCGCAGAGAATCCAGGCCTCCATTGGATGCAGGTGGGCGCCAGATGCCAGGGACACCACGTGCTTTACGCCAACGCCTGCGAAGGCAATTCCAATGCAAAGGGGTAAGTGAGCATAGTTCCAGATGTGAAAAAGCATGGTCTGTCTGCGGTTGTGAATGGGCCGTTCAGCCGCACCGGCAGCGCCGTCGAAGTACCACCACCAGAAGCAAAAAGCGATGCCCATGCCCTGAAACGCGGAAAGCGCCGCCGAGATGCTCCAAGACTCTTGGCTTTCCATTCCATGCATCACGGCGACGATGGACTCACCCAACAGAATAATAGTGAACAAGCCAAAGCGTTCCGGCAGGTGCGCCGCGTCGGGAGGGATCTTTTCAGCGTGATGAATGGCCAGGAACGGTGTTCCCAGGTCAATTACCAGCGCCACGGTCCACAGAAAGTAACGTGCAGGAGGCTCAACGAGAGCAGAAACAATCCAGAAGACGGCTGCCACGCCAAACCCGATGGCATAGTGCGTCGCCAACTGCCTGCACTTAGGCAGTTGGCTGGCTCGCAGATACTGAAATACCAGGATCAGCCTCATCGCAGCGTAGGCACCTGCGAATCCTGCCGAGTATCGGCTGTCGAAGGCGTCTTTGGCATTGGCAGCCATAGCCGCCACCGCGAACATCTGAATCAGGGTTAACAGCCGCTGGACGAGATCGTCGGTGTCAAAGCGTGTGGAATACAGCGTGTGGCCAACCCAGGCCCACCAGATCAACACAAAGAACGCCAGAAATCGTAACGCTCCGGCCAGTGAATAATTCGCGCCGAGGGGAGTATCCACCTGCGCAACCGCGGCCACAAAGATCAGGTCGAAGAAGAGCTCTAACCATGTCACCCTCCGCGAACTGGAGGACTCAGATGGCCAAAGACGGGGTGGCTGTATCAAGTGACGCAGTAACATAACGACCTGTGATGACAGGCGGTAGCAGCTTGTTCCCGCTTGTCTGGCGGCCACGGTCAACTTAGCCTCTGAGCTGAACCAGCAACCCTGAAGCCGTCGTAAATCATGGCTGTCGGCGTAGTCCCCGCACCAACTACCTCTGTCTATTTCTTCGTCATCATCGGAACTGGCGCACCGGGAACGTTCAGCCGCATCCGATACAAACCACTGCGGGCCGTCAAATAGAGGGATTTCCCGTCGTCGTCGCCCCAGGCCATGTTATGTGGATGCATGGGAGCAAAAACCGTTCCCAAGTGCTTTCCTTCGGGCGACAGAATCCAGAGGCCACCTGGACCTGAAACATAGAGGTTGCCTTTCTGGTCCACTTTGATTCCGTCAAGCGCATCCTCGCCCGTAGCACTCGTCATATCGAAGAAGACACTGCCATTCGACAGACTCCCGTCCATGCCGACGTCGTAACGCATTACGACTTTTCTCTGTTCGTCCCAGTTTCCGAGATATAGGATACTTTCGTCCGGCGAGAACGCAATGCCATTAGGTCCCTTCAAGTCCGTACTCACCAGTTTGAGTTTGCCTGCATGCAGGCAAAACACGCCGCTGTAAGCCAGTTCCTTGCGCGGGTCGTCGTAGAACTTGGGGAGGCCGAAGGGGGGATCGGTGAAGAACAGTGTTCCGTCCGAGCGGTAAACCAGATCGTTTGGACTGTTGAGGCGCTTGCCTTCGTAGCGATCAGCCAGCACGGTCATATCGCCGTTTTGTTCCAACCGCACTACGCGGCGATGCCCATGTTGATTGATCGTGAGCCGGCCTTGCCCATCGATCGCCAGTCCGTTGGATCCAGGCTGGCCATAATCAGCAATGTCAGGACCCTCGTAGCCGCTCTTCTCGCGAAACACAGTAAGTTGGCCGTCGGGTTTGTACTTATAGATCGTATTGCTGTTGGGATCGCTAAAGAGCAGGTAACCGCCGTCGCGTACCCAGACTGGACCTTCGGTGAACTTGAAGCCTTCGGCGAGCTTATGAATCTTTGGATTCCTCGGAACAATCTCGTCGATCGCCGGATCCAGTCGGACCACCTCGACATTGACCTCGCGCGGCATGCCCGTGAGCGGCACAACGCTGCCCTTGTAGAAGTCGAGCTTTGCGAAGCGCATCCAGATATAGTTCGTGGGTGGATTCGAGAGCGGACCGTTCATGCCGAAGACCGCGAGTTGGATCTTCTGGCCGGGTTTCACGTCGCGCCCGATAACGAGACGATTGGGGGCGTTCCAGCCGCTGACCACGGAGGCGCCGCTTTGACCCAGGCCGCGGGTCAGTTCGCCATCCACCCAGATTTCTGCATAATCGTCCAGCGAGGTTTCGAACACGACTGTCGCACCCGTGGGATCAAACCCACCGGCCCGCTCGGGAATCGTGAGCCGAATGCGATACCAGTTGAAGCAAAGCCTGCCCGTGGATCGCCGCTTATCCAGGGTCTTTGGGTCCAGGACCTCCCAGCGTGAATCGTCGAAATCCGCTCCGCCAGCATGAGGCGTGTAGTCGTAGGTCTTGATGGGCTCGGACGTCGGCTGACCATCAACGCCAGGTGCTTTGAAGTCCACCTCGATGATCTTCGTATCGCTGTAGCGCCACTGTCCCTGGACCATGCTGGTCCCTTCGTTGGTAGCCAAATTCACAGTCGCGTCTGGCGGACCGTTAGGCACCTCCCAGCTGTTACCATGCAACAGCGTTGGATATTGGAGAACCGTTAGCAGCGCAGTCAGGAAGTTCAACAGCGAGTTTCTGAAGGTCATTGGACACCTCCATGAATCAAGCTGAGTTTTGCTAAGGCCGCCGCCCCCACTTTGGCAATGTCTTCATCTTCCTGCGGCGTGTTACCGCTGACGCCAATGGCTCCGAGGACTCTACCGTCCACGATAATGGGGATTCCGCCTTGCAGCGGCGTGGCACCGGGCAAAGCGAGTGCCGCCACCCGGCCGTTGCGGACCTGGTCCTCAAACTCCTTGCTGGGGCGGCGGAAGATGGCAGCGGTCCGTGCCTTGCCTATGCCAACCTCCACACTGGCGACCTGGGTGTTGTCCAGACGCTCAAGCAACAGCACGTGTCCGCCGTCGTCCACGACTACGATCACCACAGTGGCGCCAAGTCTGTAGGCTTCCGCCTCGGCAGCCGCAGCAACCTGCTTGGCTGCTTCAAGCGTCAGGATCTTCTTGGTCGGCAGCTCGGCCGCCGGAAGGTCGCCGGCGAAGGCACAGAACAAGGAGAGCAGCAGAGAAGTCTTGATCCGTTTCATGACATTGTCTCCGTTGAAGAATACCCAGGTTATCCTGGAACGTGCTCCCGGCGCGCTTCGCGCCAATACAGCTCTACTCCTACCGGGCCTTGACTACATAGTAAGTCATGGGTTCTGGAACTTCCTTGAACCAGTGCGGGGTTCCGGCAGGGACGATAATCACATCTCCCTTGCTGATCTGCCGCGCTTCGCCGCCGTTGATCTGGGCACCGCGTATCTCGTCGGAGGCAACGTTCTTTGGGTCAACCACCGTTCCTCCTGTGACCAAGGTGGCAGCTCCCTCCTGTACATAGATGATGTCCGCATCCTTCAAGTGCACCTCCGCCACCCCCGATTTGTCGCGGCGGCTCGCGTGCACCATGTATTTGTCACTGGCATCAAACAGCACCGCACCTTTGGAGAAAGCATCTCTTACCTTGTTCTTTTCAAAAAAGGTAACGTTGCCTGCTTTGGAAAAGTCCCGTGTAACATTGGCACCCGCGATGGCCAGCTCCTCGTCCTGCTGGGCACTGGCAGCCCCGCTCACGCCCACGCCACCAATGACTTCGCCATCCAGCAGCACAGGCACTCCGCCTTGCAGCGGCGTGAAGTCGTTGACGGCTATCATCGGGGTCCGTCCATTCTTGATAATGTCTTCGAACACCTTGGTGGGCTTCTTGAAAATGACGGCCGTTCGCGCTTTGCCTATTGAGATGTTGGCGCCCGCCGCAAACGTCCCGTCGAGCCGCTCCAACGCCATCAGATTGCCACCTTCATCCACCACCGCAATCACACCGCCTGGCGCGTTGACCTTTTTTGCCTCAGTAATGGCGGCCGCAATGATCTTTCTGGCCCCGTCAAGCGTGAGGGATTTCTTAGACACGATCTGCGCCTGCCCGGCCGCCGTCATGACAGCGAACGCCAGGGTCAGCGTGATGCTTTGTGTGCAATTCATGATCTGCTCCTAATTAATGTGTATTGAATTTGGGGTGCCGGCTGGCCAGAGGTGTGCCCGGCCGGCCAGCGCCCGCGAGATGGCAGGGGTTACTTTACCGGGTCGGCAAACCTCGCCTCACCCAGGAGAGTCTCTGCAAAGGCGCACCAGATCTGCACCTTCGAGATGTCCTTCACAAACGCCGGAACCGTAATGACATTATTGAGCTTGTCGCCCTTGATCTTAAGACGGTTCAGAAGAAAGACATTGCCCTTGGAATCGACCACCTGCCAATGTGGAGCCGGGGTGTCTGGCACAATGAAATCGTCGGACAGCGTCAGGACGTTCATGTGACCCTGCTTGGAGTGGGTCACCGTTCCCATGTTCGCTTTTGGTCCTTCGAACTTGCCGCTGGTGTGCATGTGGTTAGCCAGGCTGGTAGTGCCGAGCGCGAGCACGGTGGCCAGCGCCAGGCAGGCCATTACCTGAGTCTTCGTAATACGCATAGAGTATCCTCCTGTAAGGTGGTTGTGATTTGCCATGCCTTTGCTTGGAATGGCGCCTGTTGCCAGGTTCTGCTGCTTGAATGACGCTCAATCCCTCCTTTATTCCAGGTCATTCAAAAAGGCGTGACATTCTGAAGCTACTGGACCCGCGCAGCATCCGGGCGATTCTCCTTTTCAATTCGGATGGCACTTCGCTCTCTGACACAGTCCACTGCAGCCGGTCTTTGATGTGTTCACGCACATCGAATTCCTTCCGGCATCCGGCGCATCTTGCCAAGTGCACGCTGATGTGTGCCGAGGTCTCCGCAACGAGTTCGTTGCTCAGATAAGAGTCCAGCAACGCCCGCGCCTTCTTGCAGTCGGCACTTCCGATGTCGACGGATCTCATGGTTCGACCTCGTTTCTTAAAACGCTAATCGAATTTCGCGCAACGATCGCGCGGGCATCCTTAAAAGTGTCAGCGCCTGGTCTTTATTCCTGCGACGCAACGTGTTGGGGAACGATCCAGGTAATTCGGTTTCCACCCACGCGGCCAACAGCCAAGTACTAGCCCGCCCCTCTCGCGGGAATCCGGATATTTACGGTGTGCGGTTCTCCCCACGACTGAGGGAGCGGAGTCTCTAAGGTCCGATCCTCAGGAGACTAGCGAGCGGAGCAGGCGGACTCTCTGTCACAGGAATATTCGGGCGGTGAGGGGGCATTTCCTGATCGGACATGCAAATGAAAGGATGGAAAGTGATGTGGAATTTGAATCGACCGTTCTCGTTAGGAATTCTAGGACT
>Ga0187893_10003754_pt1 | contig 30051 bp, 29 predicted proteins | sample MA1701074metaG_FD_139574 | JGI IMG/M metagenome (GOLD analysis project Ga0187893, IMG submission 139574) | White microbial mat communities from a basaltic lava cave in the Kipuka Kanohina Cave System on the Island of Hawaii, USA - MA170107-4 metaG ...
GCCACGAGCTCCATCTGGAAGACCCCCGTCCAGGGGCCGGTCCGCGCCCGCGGGGTCAATCTCGAAGGCGACGACCAGGCGGATCGGGAGGTCCACGGAGGCCCGGACAAAGCCGTTTACAGCTATGGCCTCGAGGACATCCGGTGGTGGGAGGCGGAGCTCGGCCGAAATCTGGAGCTCTCCGCGTTCGGGGAGAACCTGACGACCCGGGGGATCGAGGTCTCCCAGGCGATCATCGGCGAACGCTGGGAGATCGGCTCCGCTCTCTTCGAAGTCTCCGAGCCCCGAGCGCCCTGCTGGAAGCTCGGTGTGAAGATGGGTGACCCCGGGTTTCCCCGAAAGTTCACGAAAGCGCTGAGGCCCGGGGCCTATTTGCGCATCCTGCGCGAAGGTGTGCTCACGGCGGGTGAGCCCATTCGCGTGGTCGCGACTCCCGGTCACGGAGTGAGCGTCCAGGATGTCTTTCGCATCTACACCCGAGAGCGCACGAAGGTGGGGCTCCTTCTCGATGTCCCCGAGCTGTCCGAAAGCTGGAAGGAGTGGGCACGGCGCAGCTCGGGCTAGCGACTTTTACAACGGCTTAACGCGCACCTCGTCCGACTGCGTCTATCATGTAGCCATGGCTCAGACCCAGGAACGAGCTCTTCTGGACCCCGCCGTCGAGGAGCCGGCGCCTCCTTCGACATCGCCTCGCCCGGCCCGCCGGGCCGAGCGACAACGGAGAGGTCCCGCTCTCTTCGCCGTCCTCGCCCTCGCCGGCCTGGCTGCGGCGGCGTATGCGTACTGGCGCGGGCGCGGGGCGGACAGCGCACCCAAATATCGATTCGCCGCGATCGAGCGGGGCGGCGTCGAGTACCTGGTCTCGGCCACCGGGAAGCTCGAGCCGGTGACGAAGGTGGCCGTCGGAACGCAGGTGTCGGGCATCATCTCGGAGATCCTGGCCGACTACAACGACGAGGTCCAGAAGGGCCAGATCGTAGCCCGCATCGACCCCAACCTTCTCGAGAGCGCCGTGCGCGACGCGCAGGCGAATCTCGCCCGGAACCTGGCCCAGCTCCAGCAGCTCGAGAACGAGTACGGCCGCGCCGATAGACTCTTCGGACAGGGACTGGTCTCGCAGACGGAGTATGACACCGCGCAGTATTCCCTCGCCGTCGGCCGCGAGACCGTGAGCTCCTCGGAGATCGCCCTCACGCGCGCGAAACAGAATCTGTCGTACGCCACCATCTACGCTCCGATCTCGGGAACGGTCATCGAGAGGAACGTCGACGTGGGGCAGACGGTTGCTGCGAGCTTCTCCGCCCCCCAGCTCTTTCTCATCGCCGCCGATCTGAGGCGCATGCAGATCCTCGCGACCGTCGACGAGAGCGACATCGGCCGCATCCAGGAGGGACAGAGCGTGCGCTTCACGGTCTCCGCCCATCCCGACCGGAAGTTCGATGGCCGCGTGCGCCAGGTGCGCCTCCAGTCGACGCTCGTCGAGAACGTCGTGAACTACACCGTCGTCATCGACGTCGAGAACGACGACCGGCTGCTCCTTCCCGGCATGACGGCGACCGTCGACTTCTACGTGGAGACGGCGAAGGACGTCCTCAAGATTCAGAACTCCGCTCTGCGCTTTCGTCCCACACCAGAGATGCTTGCCTCGCTTCGGGAGGGCGGGCGAAGACCGGGAGCTCCCAAGCCGGAGCAGGCGGAGAGGGGAGGGCAGGGCGCGAGGCTCTGGGTCCTGAGTGCGGACGGGAAGTTGAAGGTGTTCCCGGTTCAGACCGGGCTCACCGACGGACAGTGGACGGAGATTTCAGGAGAGGGGATCGAAGAGGGAATGGAGGCGATCGCCGGAGTCGTGACGGACGCCGCCCCCGCGACCTCGAACCCCTTCGCGGGACCGCAGCCCTCGGGACCGCAGCGATTCGGCCCGCCCCGCACGTTCTGAACGGCTCGGCAGTGAACGACCACTCCGTCATCCGGACCGAGAGAATCACCAAGGTCTACGGCTCCGGCGGAAACCAGGTGATGGCGCTCCGGGGAGTCGACCTCGAGGTGCGAAGGGGCGAGATGGTCGCCATCATGGGCGCCTCCGGCTCGGGAAAGTCGACGCTCATGAACATCCTCGGCTGTCTCGATCTCCCGACGAGCGGCACCTACGTCCTGGATGGAGAGCGAGTCGACGACCTCGGAAAGAACGATCTCGCGGACATTCGCAACCAGAAGATCGGGTTCGTGTTCCAGGGGTTCAACCTCCTGGGAAGGACGTCGGCCCTCGAGAACGTGGAGCTTCCCCTCCTCTACGACCGCACGGGGAGAAGGCTCGATACCCGCGCCCTCGCGATAGCGGCTCTCGAGCGGGTGGGCCTCGCCGATCGCATGGATCACGCGCCGAACGAGCTCTCGGGAGGACAGCAGCAGAGGGTCGCGATCGCCCGCGCTCTCGTGACCGAGCCCTCTCTCCTGCTCGCCGACGAGCCCACGGGAAACCTCGATACGCGAACCTCGACGGCCATCATGACGCTTCTCCAGCGCCTCAACGCCGAGGGCATGACTGTCCTTCTCGTGACCCACGAGCCCGACATCGCCCGCTACGCCGAGCGCGTCGTCGAGCTTCGCGACGGGCGCATCCTGAGAGACCAGCGCGTGACTACCCGAGTCAGTCGTGCCCTCGAACCGGTGAGCTGACATGAAAGCGCGCGTTCTCACCAAGGTGGCGGCCCAGAGCATCCTCAAGAACAAGATGAGGACTCTCCTCACCATGCTCGGAGTCATCATCGGGGTGGGAGCGGTCATCGTGATGGTCGCCATCGGCGAGGGCGCGAAACGAAGGATCGCCGAGCAGGTCGCGAGTCTCGGCACCAACATGATCGTGGTGACGCCGAGCGCGATGAGGTTCTCGGGGGTGAGCCAGGGAAGCGGAACTTCGAACGCCCTCACTCTCGAGGACGCAGCCATCCTGGAGCGCGAATCGGCTCTCCTCTCCGCCGTCTCGCCGGTGGTCATGACCCGGAGTCAGGTGATCGGAGGCCAGGGAAACTGGCGCACTTCCATCCAGGGGGTGGCGACGAGCTACCTCACCATTCGCAACTGGCCTCTGGAATCCGGTGTTTTCTTCAACGCCGCCGACGTGCGCACCATGCGGAAGTCAGCAATCATCGGAAAGACCGTCGCCGACAGCCTTTTCCCCGGCGAGGATCCCTTGGGCCAGCAGGTCCGGATCCGGAGCATTCCGTTTCAGATCGTGGGCGTCCTCGGCCGGAAGGGACAAACGCCGGAGGGCATCGATCAGGACGATGTGATTCTGGCACCCTACACCACCGTCCAGACCCGGCTCTCGGGCCGTTCCTGGATTCCGCAGATCCTGGTGAGCACCTACTCGTCCCAGGACGTTCCTGAAGCCCAGGAGGAAATCCGTGTTCTCCTCCGCGAAGCGCACGAGCTTCCCCCCTCTGCCGACGACGACTTCACCATCCGCAATCAGGGGGATATCGCGCAGGCGGCGGCGAGCACCACCGAGGTCATGACACTTCTCCTCTCCTCGATCGCGAGCATCTCGCTCCTCGTGGGCGGAATCGGCATCATGAACATCATGCTGGTATCGGTGACGGAGAGGACGCGGGAGATCGGACTCCGCATGGCGATTGGCGCCCGCGGCTCGGACGTGCTGAAGCAGTTTCTCGTCGAAAGCGTCGTCTTGAGCACTCTCGGGGGTCTCCTCGGCGTCGCGCTCGGATACGGGTGCGCGCTCCTCGTCGGAAGGCTCGCCGGCTGGGCGATTGCCGTCTCGCCGTCGACGACCTTTCTCGCGCTTGGCTTCGCCGCCGCTGTTGGGATCTTCTTCGGCCTCTACCCTGCCCGTCAGGCGGCCTCTCTCAATCCCATCGAGGCTCTCCGGTACGAGTGAGCTCCTTTCTCGCGACGCCCCGCATCCCGTTCAGGGCCGTTCTGGCAGCCGTCGTACTCAGTGCTCCTTCCGTACCCACGGGCTGGTACCTGGATGACCTGATCCACCGCGCGCAGTTCCTGGAAGTCGGTCCTCGCGGGAGAGAGCGGAATCGGGATCGCGCCGTACCTCCTCGGCTACGCTCTCTTCCTCGAGTACCTCGACGCCGGCGTTCCCGTGGGAGCCCACCTGGCCGATCAGATTCTTCTTCCGATGGCTCTCGCCGGAGGGGGCGCGTACCGAACCCTGGCCCTCACTCTCCACACGCGAACCCTGGCAGAGATCATCCACACCTTCCTCGGATGCGAGACCCGCATGAAAGAAGAGGGCGGGAACAGATGGCTCATCGAGATCGCTGCGAGGAAGACGGCGCCATGAGCTCCAACTCGTCCCACGGTACCGGTGCTCCATGGATGGGTGCGATCGTTGCGACGTCGAGGCCGAGCCGCTCGACGATGTTCCGGAGGCTCCGGCTCGCATCCGTCTCGACCCACGGACGCGGGAGGTGCGTATCGAGGAGATCGGCCTCGATCAGAATTCTCTCTCGAGGAAGGTACGCCATCAGCATCCCCTCCACGTGCTCCAGAGGATGAACGTAGAAGATCCGGAGAATTCTCTCGCCGTCCGTCACGACGTAGTTCTCCCGCACCGTGTCGAGGTTGTACCCCTCGGTGAGCTCGGTGGGAGGCCAGAGCGAGACCATGTCGGGCGCTACCGTCCGGGGGGTGTAGTTGAGGACGTCGCGGTTGTAGAAGTCGTAGTTCTTCCAATGGGTGACGACCGTGGCCCCGATGTGGAGATACGTGCGGAGTCCTCCGATGTGATCGAAGTGCTGGTGAGTGTTCACGAGGTAGCGGATCGGCTTTCCCGGCGCGAGTCCCACCACCTTTTCGATCACCGCGAGGCTCCTGCTCTCGTCAAGGGGCGCTTCGACGACGGCGACGAAATCGTCGAACTCGATGGCGACGCTGTTGTGGGTCGCGCCGCCCAGGAGATGGACACCATCAGCGAGCGTTAAAGACTCCACGAGGGCGGGAGGAATCGCCACCCGGGCCGAGTCAGGCACGTTCATGTCGTCCGCGCAGACGTTTGCCTGGACGTCCGCGAACGTCCCCCCGAACGCGTTGTGTCCCGCGCTCACCGTCTGGGTGTTGTAGTTGTCGTCCCAGCCCTCGTGGTGGTGCCAGACGGTCGGAAACCTCACCCCCCCTCCGAGGTCGACGTAGCTCTCGTTCGGGAACTCGTGCTCGTAATTCAAGTCCCCGAGGACCGAGTCGGCAACCCAGGTGTGGATCCTCTGGAGGAGGTTCTCCTTATTAATGGTCGCGTCCACCCGGTACTTCCCCAGAACCTGGATCGACACCACCGTCACTCTCTCGGGAATCGTCGTCGGCCCATCGCGGCCCATCTCGCCCAGCTCCCACCGCCAGACCGCGACCGGATTCGCCCCGGGCATCCGCGCGGCCTTGAGAAAACCGTGCGGGTTCAGCCAGAGCTCGAGCTGCCAGAGCTCCGCGACCGCTGAGCGCGCGGCGACGGGCGCGCTTTCGGCGCCATCGCGGTGCCAGGCGTACGTTCCGTTGACGAGGAAGACTTGATGGGAGCTCTGCGGCAGCGGTGTCCCTCCGAGCCAGCCGAGGCCCCATTTCCAGGAGGCGGGATTCCGGCCAGGCGCACGCTCGATCTCCTCCTTCATCGCCCGGAGCTCCCAGTTCATGACCCGCCGGTACCGGGCGAGAGGTTCGCGCGGCCAGTCGACGTTCTTCTCCGCGAGGCGCTGCTGCCCGACGATGCCCGCGTATCCCGATCCGGAGATCGTGACGCATCGCAGCTTCTCAGCGCCGATGGCCTTCTCCGCCGCCTCCAGAACCGGTTTCGGGTCGACATAGCCCGGAGGAAGCGTCTGGGCCGCGGCAAGAAATAGGATCGCGAATGGGGATGGCATCGTGCTCTCCGACGGGCTCTATAATAAGCTCCTCGCGAGGAGGACCATGGTGCGACTCGTGCCTCTATTCTTGCTCCTTGGGCTGCGCGTCCAGGCCGAACCGGCGCCCGTTGCGGCCGAAAGCGAGCTCCGCGATCTGGTGGAGCTCTTCGCCACCGATCGCGAAGCGCTTTCCCGGCGCTATCCCGTCGAATCGTCTCCCGAGCGCTTCGCGCGGCTCGCACGCTTCTACGACGAGTGGTCGGCCCGGGTCGAGGCCGCCGATTTCCAGCCCCTCGGGGTCGAAGGACGGATCGACCACGTCCTCCTGCGCGCCAAGATCGGCTACGAGAAGAGAATCCTCGCCCGCGAGAAGGGGTGGGACGCGGAGACATCTGCGCTTCTTCCATTCGCCGAGGATCTTCTCGCTCTGAACGACTCACGGCTTTCGATGGCGACCATGGATGCCGCGAAGGCAGGGGCGGCGCTCGACGCACTCGCTGGACGAGTGGACGCCGCTCGGAAGCAGATCGAATCGAAGCCCGACTCCGTCTCCCGGCTCACCGTGTTCCGGTCCCAGGAGCGGCTCGCAGCCCTCGGTGAGGCGCTTCGCTCCTGGTACGAGTTCTACTCGGGCTACGACCCTCTCTTCACGTGGTGGTGCCAGGAGCCCTACAAGAAAGTGACTCGCGCCCTCGAGGAGTACCGGAAATTCCTCCGCGACAAGGTGCTGGGCATCGAGGCGGGTGAGGACGAGCCGATCGTCGGCACTCCAATCGGACGCGACGCTCTCGTCGCCGATCTCACCTCTGAGCTCGTCCCCTATACTCCTGAGGAGCTCCTGGTCTTGGCGGAGCGAGAGTTCCAGTGGTGCGAGAACGAGCTCCGGAAGGCAGCCCGGGAGATGGGCCTCGGCGAGGACACGATGGCCGCCATCGAGAAGGTGAAGAACCTCTACGTTCCGCCCGGAGAGCAGCCGAACCTGATTCGGGATCTCGCGCGCGAGGCCGAGGCGTACCTTGAAGAGCACGGCCTCGTGACCGTACCCCCGCTCGCCAAGGAAGTCTGGCGCATGCGGATGATGACCCCCGAGCGCCAGAAGGTAAACCCGTTCTTCACAGGGGGTGAGGTCATCAGCGTGTCGTACCCGACGGACACCATGGATCATGCCGACAAGCTCATGAGCCTCCGCGGAAACAACATCCACTTCGCGCGCGCGACGGTATTCCACGAGCTCATTCCCGGCCACCACCTCCAGGCGTTCATGAACCAGCGCCACAACGCCCACCGCCGGGCGTTCCGGACCCCGTTCTGGGGCGAGGGCTGGGCACTCTACTGGGAGATGCTCCTCTGGGATCGCGGGTTCCAGCGAAGCCCCGAGGACAAAGTGGGGATGCTCTTTTGGAGGATGCACCGGGCGGCGCGCATCGTGTTCTCCCTGGGGTTTCACCTCGGGAAGATGACCCCCGAGGAGTGCATCGAGCTTCTCGTAGAGCGCGGGGGCCACGAGCTCGCGAACGCGGCCGCCGAAGTGCGGCGATCGTTCAACGGCTCTTACCCGCCCCTCTACCAGCTCGCGTACATGATGGGCGGGATCCAGTTCCGCTCTCTCCACGAGGAGATGGTGGGCTCGGGAAAGATGACCGACCGCGCCTTTCACGACGCCGTTCTCGAGGGCGGGTCGATGCCCGTCGAGATGGTGCGGGTGCGGGTCTGGAAAGAGGCGATCGAAAGGGACTACTCTACCCGATGGAAATTCCTGGGCGAGGAGGTAAGACCATGATTTCCGCTCTCATCGCGACACTCCTTTTCGCGGGCCAGCACCAGCACATGCCGGGACATTCGTTCGAAGACATCGATCGCTGGGTCGCGGAGTTCGAGAGTCCCGAGCGGGACCAGCAGCAGAAACCGGACGAGGTCGTCGCCGCGCTGAAGCTCCGTACGACGGACCGCATCGCCGACATCGGTGCGGGAACCGGCTACTTCACCCGGCGGTTCGCCCGGGCCGCCTCCTCCGGCACGGTCTTCGCGATCGATCTCGAGCCGAACATGCTGCGCTACATCGCGAAGCGCGCCCGCACCGAGGGACAGAAGAACGTCGTTTCCGTGCTCGCCCTTCCCGACAGCCCCATGCTCCCGCCCGCGTCCGTCGACGTGATCTTCATCTGCAACACCGTTCACCACATCGAGAACCGCGGCGCTTATTACGCTCTATTGCGAGAGAGCCTCGCGCCCGGAGGCCGGCTGGTCATCGTCGATTTCAAGAAGGACGCCGCCCTCGCCGCGGGTCCTCCGGTGGAAATGCGCCTCGATCGCAAGGAGCTGGAGCGCGAGTTGAAGGATGCCGGATTCCGGCTCTCGGAAGAGCACGACTTTCTCCCCGATCAGTACTTCGTCGTTTTCAGTCCCTAGCTCCCGGTGAACCGAGCGCGAAACCGTCACTCCTCTCGAGGAGGAACGATGACGCCGTTCACAGGAGCAATCCGACGCCAACCCCCACTGCGAAGCTCACGACGGCGACTGCGATGGTGCGAGACTTCCCGTCGTCGATGCGAATTCCAGGGTCGACGAGCTCCTCCCCCACGTAGAGGCCGAAGGTTAGCTCCCAGCCCCAGAACGTGCCCTTGGTTTCGCCTTTTACCGTCGCCGAATTGGCACGACGCACCGATTGGCTAATGGTCATCATGCCACCTTCCGGGAGGGCGACAGGATCCGTGGACTTGAACGCTGGCGTGAAAAGCGCGGGGTCGAACTTCATCTTGACGGTCACGTCGGTGTTGGTCTGGTTATGGAAGACCCAGTAAACGTCGCGGTTGGGTCCGTGGGCGTGAGCCATGTCGACGCCCGGGACGTTTCCGGGCGCATGCACCTTGTATTTCTTGGCGTTGTCGTCATACGTGATGAAGACAGACGACGTCCTCGTCATGCGGTTTCGGTCCGTGCTCGGCATCGCTTCCTCCTTTGATCTGAGCGCACCTGTTTCTTTCAGCGGGCAAGTATCCTGTGGAACTCGGGGAGACCCCGAAGGGACTCCCAGTCCGGGTCGGCAGCCACGAGGGTCGTCGGATAGCCCGCCTCGATCGCCTTTTCCAGGAGCCGCAGCGCCTCGTCGTCCTCGCCCGCGAGGGCGTGCACGGCGGCGCGGTGATACCCGACCTCGTAGCTCCCGGGGTCGAGCTCGGCCGCCCGTTCCACCTTCGCGAGAGCGTCGCCCGTCCGCCCCAGCTTGGCTTCCGCGAGCGCCTGGAGTGACAGCATGGAGGCGTACCGCGGGTTGACGCGGAGCTCGTTCTCGGTCAGCTCGACGACTTTCTCGTACGCGCTCCGGCTCCGTTCGTACTCGCCCATCGCGTGGTAGGCCTCGCCGAGATTCCGCATCGTGTCGGGCGATTTCGCATCCAGCTCGAGCGAAGCGAGGTAGGCATCGACCGCATCCCGATACCGCCTCTGGGCGAAGTGGATCGCCCCGAGGTTCGAGTAGGCCGAGGCGCTCGGCGCTCGCGCCAGCACTTGCTCGTAGCTCTTCCGGGCGCGGTCGAGATCGCCGAGGGCGTGGTACGCCGCTCCCAGGCGCTGGTGCGCGGAGGGGTTCCCGGGATCCAGCCGAACGAGAGTTTCGAAGGCCCCCGCCGCTTCCCGATAGTTCCCGAGGCGAAAGAGTGCGAGGCCCAACTCGGTGAAGTTCGCGGGATCCGCCGGCCTGAGCGCGATGGCGCGGTCGAAGTAATCGCGAGAACGCTCCGGCGCGCCGAGCCGAGCGTGGATGCGGCCGAGCAGACGGAGCGCCTGGACGCTCGCGGGCTGCAGGGTCAAGACCCGCTCGAGCTCCTCGATCGCCTGCTCGCGCCGGCCGGTGAACTCGTAGATGACGGCGAGCGTGAAACGCACGCTCGGCTCCTCCGGGTCCAGCCGGAGCGCTTCCAAGGTCGCGTCCCGGGCGCGATCGATCCAGGACTCCTCGCGCGTCGTGTCGAACTTCCTCCAGCACGCCTCCCCGAGGCCTGCATGGGCGAGAGCGAATCCCGGGTCGCGGGCGATCGCGTCCTCGAATCCCTCGACCGCGCGATCGAGACGCCCCGGCAGATCGTACCGCTCGAGATCGAGCTTGGCCTGGGAGTACGCCGCGAAGGCCTCCATGTCGAGCGTGGGCGGCTCGCCGAGGCGGACGCGGAGGACTTCGAGCTCCTCGCTCTCGAGGCGCATCTCCCCGAGCTCGCGGACGAGGCCCTCGACGGCTTGCTGCTGTAGCAGAAAGAAGCGGTCGACGGTCCCGTCGAAAACTGCGCTCCAGAAGACGGCGGCCTCTTTCGAGGAGGTCAGCCGCACCGAGAACCGGAGCGCGTCGTTCGACCGTTGAAGCGACCCTTCGACGAAGTGAGAGACCTCGGGGCGGGCGGAGCCTGAGAAGCCCGCGCTTGCGCGCTCGACCACCGACCGCGGCACCACCAGAAGTCCGGGGATGCTCGCGAGACGCGACGTCAGGACATCGGTGATTCCAGCAGCGAGGAAGGCGTTCGCCTCGTCGCCCGTGAGGTTCTCGATCGGCAGCACCGCCAGAGTGGGCTGCTCCATCGAGGCGAGCGGCTCGGAAGCGCGGTCGAGAACGAGCGCGAGGCCGACCGCGAGAGCTCCAGCAGCGAGAGCCGCCCCGAGCGCGAGGCGGCCGGCCCTGGGCCGAAGCCGGAGAAGCGCCGGGTGGCGCCAGGGGAAGGCCCGGGTAGGCGCGGCGTCATCGCGATCACCCGCGGCGCTCGGCCCTCCGAGCTCTCTCAGGCCCGTGGCCTCGGCGAGGGTCATCTCCATTTCGCCGGCGCTGGCGAAGCGATCCTTGGGGTCCGGCGACAGACATTTCTCGATCGCACGGACGAACGGGTCCGGCGAATCGGGGCGGAGGTCGCGCAGAAAGACGCGCCTTCCGCGTCGATGAGCCTCCGCGAGCTCCTCCGCCTCCCTTCCTCGGACCGGGAAGTCTCCGGTGACGAGGTGGAAGAGGAGCACCCCGAGCCCGTAGAGGTCGGACTGGACGGAAGGCGGCTCTCCTTCGAAGACCTCCGGGGCGAGATAGTTGGGTGTCCCGATGAGGCCCGGCGCCTCCTCGGACGAGAGGGCGCCGATGCCGAAATCCATCAGCACGATGCGGCCGCCGCTCTCTCTCATGACGTTCTGCGCTTTGATATCGCGATGGATCATGTGGGAATGCACCGCGGCGAGGGCACGGCACAGGTCGACGCCGATGAGCGCTGCCACCGAGGGGGAGAAAGGGCCCTGCTCGCTCACGAGCTGCGAGAGAGTCTTCCCCCGAATGAGCTCCATCCAGATGCCGGCGCGGCCCTCACGCCGGTCGGCGCCGTGAACCGTAATGACGTTCGGGTGCTTGATCCGCGCGAGGAGACGCCCCTCGTGAATCAACGAGCGGACATCGCCTTCCGCCGGCTCGTCGCCGTGATAGAGCTTCAGGGCAACGTGCCGGTCGAGCTTGGGATCGTGCGCGAGAAAGACCTCGCCGTAACCGCCCTCGCCGAGCCGCTTCAGAATGACGAGGTCGCCCCAGCGCGCGATCTCGGGGGGCAGGCGGCCTCTGCCGGGCGGAGTCGGCGAGGTGATCGATTCGGACGGATCGTGAGCGCCCCGATGGGCTTTCACGATCTCCGTGAGTCCTCGGAGCCCCCTCAGGACCTTTCGTTCGTCAGGGCTCTCGGTCTCCACCTCGACATCGTTCCAGTCGACGGCCTCCGCCTCGGCGACTCGATGGGCTAGCTCCCGGAGTCTTTCGTCCAACCCCATCCCCTCATGATGCGGAGCCGTGGCAAAGGGCCTTTCGCGCGAAGAGCCCGCTCGGCCGGCCACAAAGAACGGGCCCTTCATATCCTCGAGAGACCCGCGTTTTCAACCGAAGAGCGCAGCCGAACCCACTCGTCCGCTCACGCCGCGTCGTCGCCGAGGCGCCGTGCCAGATCCACCAGGGCCGCGCTGGTGGCCGCGTCGATCTCGTCCTTGTCAGGTACGCCGAGGAGCTCGGCCATCTGCTCTCGAGAGAATCCAAGCTCGATGCGAGTGACGACCATCTCCCGGTCGGCCTCGCTCATTTGACGGAGAGCGTCGTCGTAGCGAGCGAGCGCCGACTCGCTGATCGAAGCGGCGAGCGCGGAGGGCGTCGCGCCGCGAGGCGTCGCCCTCCTCACGCGTTCCTGTACCGCTTCGCGCAGCCTCCAGTGAAAAGCGCTTCTCTCCGATGGCGAAAGCGAGAGCTCGTCGATGGTCTGGTGAAGGCCCTGGCGGACGCACCTTTCGATGAGCTCGGGTGCGCAGTCGGTCGAGGAGCGCAGCCGCGCCCACCGGCACAATGGCTCGAAGTAACGCGCGACGAGGACGCTCCGCGCGGCGTCGCTCCCCAGCCGATCGAGCAGCGATCGAGTCGGGGATTCGCCGCCACGCTCCTTGCTACCCACGACTCCTCGAACGAAGGCCGGTTCTCGGACGAGAAAAGCTGGCCGTAATCGTAACCCATTTGACGGCACCGCGGTTCCCGCGGATGAGTGGCTCCGATCACCAATAGCGCTTCACCCCCGCCTGCTCGAACAGCTCCTCGTTGCTCGCGAGCCACATGTCCTCGGCCAGCGCCTGCACGATGAGCATTCGATCGAAGGGGTCGCGATGCGAGGTCCGGAGCGCGCCCGCGCGCTCCGCGTGCTCGAGCGAGATGGGGAGGGCGCGAAACCCCTGGTCGAGCGCGTAGGCGTTCACCGTCCCGGCCGTGGCCGGCCACTCGAGCTTCCCGAGGCGGACCTTCGTCGCGATCTCCCACGCCGATGCCGCACTCACGTAGATCTCGTTGTCCTCGCTGGCGATCGCTCTTTTGGCCTTCGACGACAGGCCCGCACCGGAGATCGACCACCAGAGAAGCGCGTGCGTGTCCAGCAGCAGCTTCACGAGGTCTTGCCCTCCCACCAGTCGAGCTCCTCCGCAGGCAGAAGCTTGAAAAACGCGTCCGGGACCTTCACGATTCCACGCAAGGTCCCGGGTTTTCGCCGGGGGACTCGTCCCGCGACCGGCACGAGCCGCGCCACGGGAACGTCGCCCCGGGAGATGACGATTTCCTCGCCGGCGTGCGCTCGCTCGATGAGCTTGGAGAGCGTGGTCTTGGCCTTGTGTATCGTCACCTTCATGGTGACTCGATGTTAGCTAATATTCTTAGCTAATTGAAGCGCTGGACGGCTCGGTAGGCGACCGCTCCCAGAAGGACCACGGCGACCCCGGACAGGGCGGGCACCGGCCGGCCCAGCAGGAGCACGGCGAGAAGCACTCCTGCGAGAAGGACGAAGATCGCACCGCCCAGCCGGGAGTAGGGCACGCGCTGGCTTTCTTTGGGTAGCACCCAGAGAGCGGTGACGCTCAGGACGATGAACAGGACCGTCGCGAAGATGAAGTACGCGACGATCTCTCCGAACGTCCCCACGGTGACCAGGAGACTCGCGAGGCCGGCTTGAAGGGCGATGGCGCGCGCTGGAGTTTGGAGCCGCGGTTGGAGGTGGGCGAGCCATCGCGGAAAGAGTCCGTCTTCCGCGAGGGCCAGATAGAGGCGGGGCGCCGCGAGCATGAAGGCGGCGAGAGTTCCGAATCCCGACACGAGGACGATTCCGGTCAGGATCGTTCCGCCCGCGGGACCGAAGAGCTGCTCGCCGAGGATGGAAGCGAACGCGGACGCGGAGGCGGCGTCTTCGAAGGGCACGCGGAGAAGGAACACCAGCGAGACCACGAGGTAGAGGCCCGTCACGAGAGCCGTCCCCGCGGCGAACGCAAGGGGCAGGTTGCGGGAGGGGTTGTTGACCTCGCCCGCGATCTTGGAGGCCTCCCACCAGCCTCCGAAGGAGAAAAACGCCGAGACGAATCCCGCGGCAAGCGCTCCCAGGAGAGGCTCGGAGCCGGGAGCTCGCTCGAAGAAGGGAAAAAGAGACTGCGGCTCGCCCTTGTCCGCGACGAGCCCCCACGACGCGAGCGCGAGGAGTGCTCCGATCTTGAGCGCGGTCAAGCCCACGAGAGTTCCCGCGGCGAGCCTCGTTCCGAGAGCGGTGAGTCCCGCGAGCATCAGGATTGAGACGACGGCGACGACTTTCTGGCCAGCGAGTGACAGGGGAACGAGATAGGAGACGTACGAGGCGAGTCCCGTCGCGATCGCGGCGGTCAGGCCCGGGTCCATCACCAGAAGGCATTTCCAGCCGTACAGGAACGCGACTCTCCGGCCGTAGGCCTCGCGGAGGTAGATGTACGTCCCTCCCGTCGCTGGAAAGCGGGACGCGAGCTCGCCGTACGCGAGGGCTCCCGCGAACGCCATCAGTCCGGCCACGAGCCACATGACGAAGACGAGCCCGGGAGAGCCGAGCGCCCTGACGAGCTCAGCGGGCGTAAGAAAGATCCCGATGCCGACGACGATCCCGACGACGACGGACGTCGCCGAGGCGAGCCCCAGAGGACGCGTTTCAGGGCTCATCCGCTCAGGAGGTGAAAGGAGCGAACGCCTTCTCGCTCGGTTTCGTCGTCACCAGGCTCACGGCGACGAAAAGAAGGAAGGAGACGACGAGGCCGGGAAGAACCGGGTCGACCTCTGCCCGCCCGAAGAGCTTCCAGGCAAAGCAGGTGACGACCCCACCCGCCATCGATGCAAGCGCCCCCGCCTTCGTCGCCCTCGACCAGTAGACGCCGAAGACGACGGGCACGAAGAAGCTCGAGGCCATGATCGCTGTGTAGAGAAGCACGATGAACTGGACGAGCTCTCCTCTCCCGACGCCGCTCAGGATCAGGACCAGGGGTGCCGTCCCCACGATGACGATCCCGACACGGCCGACGAGAATGCGCTCGCGATCGGTGGAGGCGGGCCGGAACGTTCCGTAGAGATCGCGCGCGAGCGCCGAGCCCGCGACCAGCATGAGGGCGCTCACCGTGGACATGATGGCGGACGCGATGGCGGCGAGAAGAAGGGCGCCGAGCAGGGGTGGGAGAACGGCCCGGGCCACGAGGGGCATCGCCAGATCCCCGGTGGGGAGTCCCGGGAAGAGCACGATCGCGGCGAGAGCGATCACGAAGATCACGAGGTTCAAGCCGGTCGCCGCTACGAACGCGAGGAGCACGCCGCGGCGGAGGTGGCGCATGTCCTTCATCGAGTAGAGGCGCACGAGCTTCTCCGGGGTCGCGACCGTCCCGAGCGTGAAGGCGATTCCCATGGTGAAGAGATGGATGGGTGGAAAGCTTCCCCAGGTGAAGGTCTCGGGCTTGACCGCCCGCACGTAGGTGAAGAGCGCCTCGAAGCCACCGAGCTGGTGGACGGCGAGGGGAAGCGCGAGAGCGACTCCCGCCACCATGAGGATCAACTGAAAGAGATCCGTGTAGACCACGGCGAAGAGCCCGCCCATGGCGGTATAGGCGAGGAGCACCACGGTGAAGGCCACCATCGCCCACTCGCGGGAGATTCCGAAGACGATGTTCCCGACGAGGCCGGAGGCCACGATCTGTGCCTGCACGAAGACCACGATCGCGACGAGGATGACGACCGCGGAGAGCCGGCGGAGGGCGAGGCTCTCATAGCGGGACTCGAGAAACGCGCTGACGGTGAGCTCCCGGGTCCGCGTGAACCGCGGGGCCAGAACCGCCGCGGTGAACCAGTACGCGAGAGGGATGGAGAGCACGATCCAGGCAAAGGACCATCCCGCGGTGTAGATGACGCCGATGGTGCCGATGAAGGAGCCCGCGCTCACGTGGGTCGCGGCGATGGTGGCTCCGCCGAGGGCCCAGCCGAGCTTTCCTCCGGCGATCCAGTAATCGGACTCGTCGCGCGTGAGCCTCATCGACCACACGCCGATGGCGAAGACGGCCGCGAAGTAGAGGAGGAAGAAAGCGACCGTCATTCCCCCTCTCCCCTCTCGACCCACCACATCCAGAAGATGTAAAGGACGGAGATGGCGGCGAAGCCCACGAACGGGCCCCAGAAGACGAACGCTTCCGTCATGCGCTCATGGCCCGCGCGCGGCGAACGCCCATGAAGCCGACGGCCAGAAGGAGCGCGACCACCGCTGCCGTCGCCACCCGGGGCGGAGTGAGAAGCGCCGCTTCCGGAGAAGCCCGAAAGGCGACGAATGTGGGAACGAGAGGAAGCTCCCAGTGGGTAGCTCCGTCGGGGCCTGCGACGGGATGAGAGGGAAAGCCGTCCACTACGGAATAGCCGTCCGGGAGAGCGACCGCGGAGGAGAAGAGCCCGGTCCTCGTTTCCACGATCCTCAAATCGAGGATCGCGAGCGGAAGTCGAACGCGGAGCCCGTTCCCCGCCCGCGTAGCACCTCCCTTCACTACGTAGCGAAGCTCGAAAACGCTCGCACCGTTGAGAACGATGGATCCGATCCTCTGCGGCCCCGAGCGCGGCGCGAGCTCCACGAAAAGCGGTGCGTCGCCGGTCGCCGCGGAGAGACCTTCGATTGCGACGCCGTCGAGCTCGAGAAAGGAGAGGCCCACGCGCTCGGCGGCTCCCCTCTCGACGCGGTAGGAGAGACGAACAGGGACGTCTCGTCCCTCACCCAACTCCGCCTCGAGACGCACCTCCAGGATCTGGCCGCCGGACGCGGCCAGGAGGAGAAGGAGCGGCAGCACCGGCTACGCCCAGACTTCCTTCAGGAGCCGGAGCGAGTTTCCGCCGACGACTTTCGCGATTTGTTCGTCGGCGTATTCGTGGGAGACGAGCCAGCGGACGATGTTATAGGAGGCCTCCGTCGGGTTCTCGACACCCTCGACGTACTCGACTTCGTCATAGGGAGGCGGACCGCCTTCGGCCGTCTTTCGCGACTCCTGGATCGACAGGCTCACCTTGTACACGTGGTGCAGCCCCACGTGGTCTCCATAGAGCGTGTCGGGGCCGAAGGAGACGTGGTCGAGGCCCACGAGCTCCTTCACGTACTCGAAGTGCTCCATGTAGGACTCGAGGTTGTGGCGCGGGTGCGCGGCCGTGAGCGTCGTGTGGGGGGCGGCCTCGATCCCGATGATGCCCCCCTTGTCGGCGCAGGCTTTGAGGACGTCGTCGGGAGCCATGCGGTTCGTGTTCCAGAGGGCGCGCGCTCCGATGTGGCTGAGAACGATCGGCTTCTTGCTCGCTTCGATGACGTCGAGAGTCGTCTGGTCGCCGCAGTGCGAGCAGTCGACGAGCATCCCCACCTGGTTCATGCGCTCGACGGCTCTCCTTCCGAACGCGGTGAGACCGGAGTCCCGTGATTCCTTGAGGCCCGAGCCGAGCGCGTTCGACTCGCTGTACGTCACGCCGAGGAGGCGCACGCCGAAGCCATAGAGAATCTCGATGCGGTCGAGCTCGTTCTCGATGGGGGCCGCCCCCTCGATCGAGGCGACCCAGGCGATGCGGCCCTCGCGATGCGCCCGGAGGATGTCGTCGACCGTCGTCGCGTGGAAGACCGCGTCCTGGTGCCCGATGTCGCAGAGCCGCATCCCGAGATCGTGGAGCACCTCCGTCCACTTCCAACCGCGCTTCGATTCGATCTGGCAAATCCCGTCCATCATGTTGTCGAAGACACAGTCCCAGTGCGACTGCGCGAGTCCTTCGAACGCCGTCGCCATGCGGCCCTCGCGGACGTAGGCGGGGGTGTCGGTGACGGGGTCGGGGAACGTCCCCAGGTGGTCGTGGAGCGAGATCATGACGCACTCGCGCGCGAGCCTCTCCGCCCGCTTCTCCTGGTCCGGCGAAAGCTTCACGACGAACGGCGGAACGCGATCGGCCTCGGGAGCCATCGGGAACGCCCGATAGTCGATTCCGGCGCGAAGATACTGAAAGGAGCGGTAACCCGAGTGCTGTTTTGGAGTGCCCATGGATCACTTCCCGTGAATGGTGGTCTGCGCCATCTCCTCGAGGAATCGGGCGATGGCCGAGTGGTCGAGATCGCCTTTCCCGTTCGCGACGAGGGCGGTCACGATCTGCTGGAGGAGCGCCGTAACCGGAAGCGGGACCGCCGCCTCTTTCGCCGTCGCGAGAGCGTTCGCGAGGTCCTTCTGGTGGAGGCGAAGCCGGAAGCCGGGCTTGAAGTTGCCCTCGATCATCATGGGGGCCTTGGCCTCGAGCACCTTGCTTCCGGCGAGCCCGCCGCGGATGGCTTCGAAAGCGATCTTGGCATCGACTCCCGCTTTCCGCGCGAACACGAGGGCCTCGGAGACGGCCTCGATGTTCGCCGCGACCACCATCTGGTTCGCGAGCTTGACGGTGTTGCCCGCTCCGTGGCCGCCGCAGAGGACGTAGCCCTTCCCCAGCGCCTGGAACAAAGGCTCCGCACGGGCGAACGCGTCCCGGGATCCACCCACCATGATCGCGAGCTGGCCCGAAATCGCCCCGGCCTCGCCGCCGCTGACGGGGGCGTCGAGAAAATCGACCCCCTTCGCCTCACAGGCCGCGCCGATCTTCCGCGAGACGGAGGGAGCGATAGAGCTCATGTCGATGACGAGAGCTCCGCGGGAGGCGCCTTCGAGAACGCCGTTCTCCCCGAGGATGACCGACTCGGAGTCGGGAGAGTCCGGAAGCATGGTCACGACGACGTCGCGCCCTTCGGCGCATGCCCGTGCTGAGTCTTTGGGCTCCGCGCCTTCCGAGGCGAGCTCGTCCACGGGACCGCGCGAGCGGCTCGCGACCGCGACAGAAAACCCGGCCTTGAGGAGGTTCCGCGCCATGGGCTTTCCCATGATCCCCAGGCCAACGAAACCCACGCTCCGGATCGACGTCACTCGAGCCTCCTCCGCGAGAGGCGATTATATGGACGCGCGCTGACCAGGGGAAGTTAAGTCTTCAGAGTGGAGATGAGGCCCGCGAGAAAGCCGACGATTCCGGCATTCACGACGAGAACCGGGACGGCGCCCGGGATGGCGAGACCGCCTCCGCCGTCCAGGTAGCAGATGAGTGCAGTCACCCCGGCGGTGAGGATGCCGACGATGGCCGCGAAGACCATGGAACACCTCGCTTGGTTCCGAATTGGCGCGCCCGGTAGGGCTCGAACCTACGGCCTACAGATTCGAAGTCTGCCGCTCTATCCAACTGAGCTACGGGCGCGCACTCTTCGGAGCTCGACGAACACGAAGACGCGACAACGACGTGAACGGCGGCGAAATGGGGTGGGTGATGGGGCTCGAACCCACAACACCTGGAGCCACAGTCCAGTGCTCTACCATTGAGCTACACCCACCATGATCAGTGCTCGCTCGCCTCTTCGGCTCGCTCGCTCCCCCCTCGCTCCTCGCTCGGGGGAGGATGGGGCCCTCCGGGCCCCGCTGCCATTCCTACCTAATCTAACCGGCTACACGCCTTGCGTTCTTCCTGGCACGCCAGGAGGGATTCGAACCCCCGACATCCGGCTTAGAAGGCCGGCGCTCTATCCATCTGAGCTACTGGCGCAAAACCGCCGTGTCAATCTGGTCGGGGCGAGAGGATTCGAACCTCCGACTTCCTGCTCCCAAAGCAGGCGCGCTACCAAACTGCGCCACGCCCCGCGAAACCAGCAATTATAGGGCCGTTTCCCGGGCCGGTCAACGCGGCCGCTCAGCGAGATGCCTTCGAAGCGCCGCCATCGCCTTGCCCCGGTGGCTCACCTGGCTCTTCTCCTCCGGCGAGAGCTCGGCCATGGTCCTCAAGAGCTGCGTTACGTAGAAAACGGGGTCGTAGCCAAAACCGCCCGCCCCTCGAGCCGCGATTGCGATTCGCCCCTCGCACGTCGCCTCGTGCTCGAAGACGACCCGTCCCCTCTCGGCTAGCGCCACGGCGCTCACGTAGCGCGCCGCCCGATCTGCTTCCGCAATCCCTTCTAGAAGCTCGAGAAGCCGCGCGTTCTTCACCTCGTAGGGCGTCTTTTCCCCGAGCCAGCGCGCCGATTCGACCCCGGGAGCTCCCTTCAGGAAATCGACCTCGAGCCCCGCGTCCTCCGCGATCGCGGGCAAGCCGGTCGCGCGGTGGTAGTAGAGCGCCTTCAGCCGGGCGTTCTCGCGAAAGGTGGCGCCGGTTTCGTTCGGGGCGGCGACTTCGGGGAACTCCTCGAGCGAGACGACCTCGAGCTCCAGGCCGGCGAGAGCCTCTCTCTGTTCGCGGAGCTTTCCCCGGCTCGTGGTGGCGAGGAGGAGCTTCACGGATCCCGCCTCAGGAGCGCGCGAGCACCTCTCGCTGGGCGGCGATGAGCTTCTGGATGCCGCTTCCCGCGAGCTCGAGCATCTCGAGAAGCGTCTTCTGCGGGAAGGGCCTCGTCTCCGCCGTGCCCTGCACTTCCACGAGGTCGCCCGCACCCGTCATGACCACGTTCATATCGACTTCCGCTTTCGAGTCTTCGGCATAGTTCAGATCGAGAAGCGTCGCCTCGTTCACGATGCCGACGCTCGTCGCCGCCACGTGGTCCCGGATCAGGGTGGATGCGAGCGCGCTCAGCTTCTTCTCCGCCCGCAGTGCGAGGGCGAGGGCGACGAAGGCCCCCGAGATGGAGGCGGTCCTCGTGCCACCGTCCGCCTGCAGGACGTCGCAGTCGATCCAGAGGGTGCGCTCGCCGAGCTTCTTGAGATCGACCACCGCCCGCAGCGAGCGGCCGATGAGCCGCTGGATCTCCTGCGTGCGGCCCGACACCTTCCCTTTCACCGACTCCCTCGGAATCCGCTCCTGCGACGAGCGGGGCAGCATCCCGTACTCCGCGGTGACCCAGCCCGTGCCCGTTCCTTTCAGGAAGGGCGGAACCTTGTCCTCGACGGTGGCGGCGCAGATCACCTTGGTGTCGCCGACCTCGATGAGCACGGACCCCTCCGCGTGCTTCAAGAACCGGGGGGTGATCACGACCGCCCGGGGCTCGTCCACGGCGCGCCCGTCAGCTCGCTTCATTCCGGACCTCGTTGCGCTCCGATGGAGGCTGCAGGTACAAGGGCGCGCGCCCGTAGGGAATCGTGAGATCGAGGTGGCCGGCGAGCGTCTGCACCTCGCGCCCTTCGACGAGGATCTTCACCGTTTTGATCGCGGGGAAGTTGGCGATGAGCGTCTGGCTGAAGCTGAAGACGGTGAGCTCCTCCGCGGAGGAGCCGCCGGGATGGTTCGACACCACCTCCTGGGAAAGGTCGAGGTAAGCCACTCCTTGCGAGGTGACGAAGAGCTCCCGGAGAATCACGCCGCGCGGGATGGCCCCGGACCGGCGCAAGAGGAGCTGCACGACCTCTTTCGCCTGCTGCTGCAGCGAGGACGAGTAGAGGATCTCCTCCGTCTCGGTCGCGAGCTCCCTCCCAGAGCTTCCAAGAACGTAGAGCTTGACTTGAATCCGGCCCGCGGGGGTGGACTCTTCTTCCGCGGGCGCCGGAGGAGCGGTGGTGGTAGCGCCGTCCGCGATTTCCGGCGGGACCGGCGCCTCGGCGTCGGCAGTCTCGGGAAGCGGCTGCCTCAGGATCCACATCGTGCCCCAGACGGCGATGCCGATGAGCACGACGGCGACTCCGGCCGCGAGCAGGATGTTCCGGGTTTTCACTTCGGTCCGTGCCGCCCCTCGCGGCCGCTTTCCGCCCGGGGCTGAACCTCGTAGATGTCCTTGAACCGCGCGACGCCCCGGAAGAGGGCTTCGGCGATGCGCTCCTGGTAATCGCGGGACTTGAGAAGCTCCTCCTCCCGAGGGTTGGAGATGAAGCCGACTTCCACGAGCACCGCGGGCATGGTCGCGCCTTTGAGGACGCGGAAGGTGTTCTGCTTGATGCCGCGGTTTCCTTTTTCCGCGCCCGTGGCCGAGAGGAGCTCTTCCTGCAGGATCTCCGCGAGCCGCGACGACTGGCTCAGGTGGGAGGCTTGCGCCATGTCCCAGAGAATGAAGTCGAGGTTTCCCCCGTTCGCCGCCGGACGCCCGCGAGCGCTCTCGACCGTGCCCTCGGCGCCGGACGACGAATAGGAGAGGAAGTAAACGGAGGAGCCGGCCGCATCCCGGCTCGGGGAGGCGTCGGCGTGGATGCTGAGGAAGAGGTCGGCTTTATTTTTGTTGGCGAGCGCGGTCCGCTCGTCGAGGTCGAGCTCGCCGTCGCCATCCCGGGTGAGGATGACCTGAATGCCGAGCCGCTCCTGCAGGAGCTCGCGCAGCTCCCGCGCGATCGAAAGCGCCAGATCCTTTTCGATGAGGCCGCCCTTGCCCTCGGCGCCTGCCTCCGTTCCTCCGTGGCCCGGATCGAGGGCGACGATGCGGAGACGGGTCGGTCCCGTGTTCCGCGAGAGGATGTCTTCGGCGCTCGGAGCGCCGGGATCGGGCCCGAGGACGATCTCGTCGACGGCCACGGGATCGCCCGCTTCTTCCGGCTCGGTCCCGACCGTCTCCGCACTCGCGCGCTCCTCGACGGACCGAAGGTCCTCGCGAATCGTTTCCACCTGGCCGGGAGGGCTCTCGCTCCCGGCACGCACCGGGAGGCGACTTCTCAGGAGATTGAGCACGACGGCATGGTCGGGAGCTTCGCGGGTGGTGGCCTGGAGAGTCCAGAATTGCTTTCCCAGCGTCACGACGAGCTCGTAGCCCCTCTCCTTGCGGCGGAGGGAGATTCGCTCCACGACTTCGTCGAGGATCTCCTCGCTCTGGAATCCCGTTTTCAAATACGGCGTCCGGATCTGGAGCCGGATCTCCTTTTCCGTCTGCGCCACCTCGATCGGGACCGCCCGGTTCGTCGAAACTTCGACGCGCGTGTAGGCGGGATCGCGGGTGGAGCGGACCTCAAGCGTGGGAAAGCTCTCTCCCACCAGCAGCATCCTTTCGGAGTCTCGATAGGTCAGGGTGTCCCGGGAGAACGCGGGGAGCACTTTGGGGATGAAGTCCAGGGGGACGAACCACTGTCCTGTCACCTGTCGCGGGGGGGACTGCAGGAGGACGGGCTGTTTTCCGACGGTGACGAAGTTCCGGCCGTCACCGATGCGGGCCAGGGTTCCATTCGCCGAGAAGAGCGTTCCTCGCTCCGACGCAGGCCGCAGCTCGGCACCCACGAGCTTCGCGAGCGCTTCGAGCGGAACCATGGGAACGCCCCCGAACTCGCTCACCGGAATGGTGTCGATCTGGTCTTCGGAGACGACGGTAATCTGAGGCGGAGCCTGCGCCGTCGCCCCGGCGGAGACCGCCGCGAGCCCGAGAGCGAAAGCCCAAGTCCTCGTTTGAGTGCGCTTCGCCGCCATGAAGGTTGAAGTACTTCTGCTCAAAAGCTTAGCACAACAACTGGCGGCGCTTCACTCGGATACGAGCTCGGGCCTCCGTGTGGGATCGTGCTCGAGGACGTACTCCCCGAGGTGGGTGATCTGCTCTTCGCCCATGAGGTAGCGGAGCGTGTTCTTGAGCTTCGTGAGCTGGATGAACACGTCGTGCTCGGGGTACAAGCCTTCCGGCGTCATCGGGCTCTTGAAGTAGAAGGACAGCCACTCCTGGATGCCCTTGAGGCCGGCCCTCTGGGCGAGGTCGAAGAACAGGGCGAGGTCGAGCACCAGGGGAGCCGCCAGAATCGAGTCCCGGCACAGGAAGTCGACCTTGATCTGCATCGGGTAGCCGAGCCAGCCGAAGATGTCGATGTTGTCCCAGCCCTCTTTGTTGTCGCCGCGCGGGGGGTAATAGTGGATGCGGACCTTGTGGTAGAAGCTCCCGTAGAGGTCCGGATAGAGCTCGGGCTGGAGGATGTACTCCAGGACGGAGAGCTTCGACTCCTCCTTCGTCTTGAACGACCCCGGATCATCGAGGACCTCGCCGTCGCGGTTTCCGAGGATGTTCGAGGAGAACCAGCCGGAGAGCCCGAGCATGCGGGCCTTGAGACCCGGAGCGAGAATGGTCTTCACCAGGGTCTGTCCCGTCTTGAAGTCCTTGCCTCCGATCGGGACCCCCCGCTCGTAGGCGAGGTGGGTGAGTGCGGGGACGTCGACGGTCAGGTTGGGGGCGCCGTTCGCGTAGGGGACGCCGGACTGGATGGCAGCGTAGGCGTAGATCATGCTGGGGGCGATGTCCGGCGCGTTCTCTTTCAAGCCCTTCTCGAAGCTCTCGATATCCTGGTGCACGCGGCTCTTCTCGAGGAAAGTCTCCGTCGAGCCGCACCACACCATGACCGCGCGCGAGGCGCCGGTCGACTTCTTCACCTGACGGATGTCCTCCATCAGCTGCTCCGCGAGGTCCATCTTGGACTTGCCGGTCTTCACGTACGTCCCGTTGAGCCTCTTGACGTAGTTCCGGTCGAAGACGGCCTTCATGGGACGGACCGCCTCGAGGTCCGGACGAAGCTCGTCCAGTAGCGCCGCCTCGAGCACTCCCGCTTTGCGCGCGGACTGGTATGCGTTGTCCTCGAAGATGTCCCAGCCCGCGAAGGAGAGGTCGGCGAGCTCCGCCAGGGGGACGAAGTCCTTGATCATCGGCGAGCGCTTCTCCGTGCGCTTTCCGAGGCGGATGGTCCCCATCTGGGTCAGCGAGCCGATGGGCTTCGCGAGACCCGTGCGGATCGCCTGAACCCCCGCGATGAATGTGGTGCTGACGGCGCCGAGCCCGGGAAGGAGGATGGCGAGACCGCCATCGGGCGGCCGTACTTCGTATTTCTTTTCGGTAGGCATGGACACTCCTGGAGATAGGAAAGAACGCAGATTTTGACGCAGCGGCCGCACGGGCGCAACTGCCCGCCTTCGCCCATCCGCCTCCGTCCTTCCGCCTCCGCCCTTCGGGCTACGGCGAGGCAAGCCCCCTCGCTGGTATACTGCGACCCGTGAGGATTTCGACGGAACGCTGTGTTGCCTGCGGCAACTGCGTTCCGGTGTGCCCCGTCGGGGCGATCGACATCGATCCGGCGATTTCTCGAGCGGTCGTCGACCAGGACCGCTGCGTCGAGTGCTTCACCTGCTACCGCGGGCTCTCGACGGAGCACCTGAACCCGACCGTGGTCCGGACCATCCGTAAGGTCTTCGGTTTCTTCCGGATGCGGTTCGACCCTGAGCCCGACGTCTGCCCAACGGCGGCCATCGAGCCCCAGGAGCTTTCCTGGCCGCGCATCGTGAGGAGGGCGTTCAGCGATCCCCTCGTACCCCACGAGAGCACGGGGATCCACGGCCGGGGCACGGAAGAGGTCAAGACGAACGACGTCACCTTCCGGGTGGGGGAGGGAGAAGCGGGATTCACCATCGAGTTCGGCCGTCCCACGGTTTCCACGCGCTTCTCCGACATCGCGCGCATGACGGAAGCGCTCGCGCGGATCGGGGTGGAGTTCGAGAAGAAGAACCCCGTCACGCACCTCATGTCCGACCCCGCGACGGGGAAGATCCGGGAAGATATCCTCCACGAGAGGGTGCTTTCGGCGATCGTCGAGATCAAGACGCGCATGGAGCGCGTGCCCGAGATCCTCCGCACGGTGACCGAGGTCGCCCGCGGTCTCGACACCATCGTCGCGATCGGAGTCTCGACGCGGTGCAGCGCCGAAGGCGGGAGCGCCCTCGAGGAGGTGCTCCGGAGCGAGGGCTATCCCTTCTGGCGCGGGAAGACGAACCTCGGCCTCGGCCGAAGGGAGGCGGTCCCTGCGTCATGACCAATACGCTTCACCGGTATGGCACGCCCCAGACTCTCGAGAACGACTTCATCGTGTTCGCGATGTCGGCCCGAGGGATCAACGACACGGGCTCGGTCGCGAAGTTCCAGAGGTTTCTCGAGATCGCGAGAAAGCACAACCCCATCAATCTCGGCGATGCCACCAAGGGGAGCGTCTTCCGGCCCTCGAAGAGCTTGAACCCCCTCGCCCACTGGTTCCGCAAAGATGAGCGGGACCCGGGGGCTCTGGTCGCCCACGTGGACCAGCCGACGGTGGTGTCCGCCGTCTTCGACAACCGCGACTCTCTCACCTCTTTCCTCAGGGATATCCGCGATGCCGACCTGGGGCTCTCGATCAACATCAGCGCCCTCACCGATCGGGCGGACGAGCTCGCGCGGGAAGCGGGAATCACTCGCCACAGCGTCGAGTACTCTCTCGGCTTTTTCGGCGCTCTCGACAAGCTTCCGGATCGGGCGACACTTTCTCTCGCCACCATGTGCGGACACGGAATGATCTCGTTCCACTTCGCGAAAAAGATGATCGACTGGGTCAAGGAGGGACGCCGCACGCCCGAGGAAGCGTCGACGTACATGGCCCGCTTCTGCACCTGCGGCATCTTCAATACCACCCGCTCCTGCGCGATCCTGAACGAATGCGGGAACCGCAATCGCGGTTAGGCGCATGGGGATCGACTGGGTTCGGCTCGCGCCCGAGCCGTCCCCACCCGGCGTTTCGATAGGAGAGATCGTTCGTGCTCCAAAGGCGCCGAGCGAGAGGCCATGGCTGCTGTTCGTCGGCGAGAACGGTGCAGCCTTGGAGCACGCCGCGCGGAGCTTCTTTCCGCGAGGCCTCCCGATCCTCTCGCCTCCGGAATCGCCGCCTCTTTGGCTCGCGGTTGAAGAGCTTCCGCCGCCTGCCATCGAAGGCGCGCGCACTCTCTACGTCCCTCGGATCGAGCGAGGATTTCAAGATGGACCGCTCTCCGCGACGTCCCCCCTGTACCTCCTCCCGAGGCTCACGCACCTCGCTTCCGAGGGAGCGCCGCTTACCTTCATCGCGACGGCGATCGAGTCTGAGCTCGAGCGAAGGGCGAGAAACGTCCTCGCCCAGCGCGGGCTCGCGAGTCGCTTGGAGATTCGCCGCATCCCCGGGGAAGCGTGCGATGCCGTCGAGCCGCGTCCGTCCCTCGAGCCGCCGGAGGAGGCGGCTCTAGCTTTCGTCTTTCGTGCGGGCGGGCTCCGCGGGACGGACGCAATCTCCGCGCTGAAGCGCGCGATCGAGCTCGACCCCGAGCTCCCCTGCGCTCACTACGAGCTCGGAAAGGCGCTCATCCAGGAGGATGATCTCGAGGGCGCGGTCGCGGAATTCCGGAAAACGGTGGCGCTCTTGCCCGAGTACGCCTCGGCCTGGGGGAACCTGGGAGCCGCGCTCGGCGAGCTCAGAGACTTCGCGGGGGCGACTTCCGCCCTCGAGCGCGCGGTCGCGCTCGATCCCGAGAACGCGCCCCTCGTCTCCAATCTGGGAGTGGCGTTCCGCGATCAGGGACATTTTTCGGAAGCGGAGGCGCTCTTCCGCCGCGCTCTCGAGATCCATCCGAGTTTCGTCTTTGGACACTACAATCTCGCGCACACCTTGTTCCTCGCCGGACGCTACTCCGAGGCGATCAAGACCTTCGAAAAGGCCCAATCCATGGACGGCACGCGCTCGACGCGTCAGGCGCTCCTCCTTGCCTGCGCCCGGCTCGCCTCCGGTGACAGGGAGGGCGCTCACCGCGACTATCGCGAGGTGTTCGCGCGTCTTCCGGAACCCTCGCGAGAGGACCACCGGGCGGTCGCCGAGTGGGACCTGAAAGAGCTCGGAAAGAGAGCGGGCGTCACCCCCGAGCTCCGGGAGACGGAGGGACTCCTGCGGTCGCTCGCTTGACTCGCCCCGTGGTAGACTGGGGCGCACGATTTCGCACAGGAGACCGCACGATCATGAAGGACGATTTGACTCGAAGGAGCTTTTTAAAGGCCGCGGGGCTCGCGGTCGCTGGCATCACCGGCGCTTCCGTCCTTTCGCGCTCCGGCTGGGCGCAGGAACAGGAAGAGAAGAAGAAGCCCGAAGAGGACAAGGCCGAACAGCCTGAGCAGCCTGAACAACCGGAGCAGCCCGAGCAGCCCGAACAGCCCGAACAACCCGAACAGGAAGAGCCGAACTACGACGAACTCTTCGACGAAAAGGAATCCGAGGAGCCTGCCGAGCCTACAGAGCCTACAGAGGAAGAGACGCGCGCCTGCCCGCAGTGCGGCGCCCTCATGTACCGGCAGGGGCGAACCTGGACCTGCGAGAACTGCGGCTATAGCTACGTCGAATAGCCGAAGGCCGCGTCAGCGCGCCTCCGTCCTCGCGACGACTCTCGAACCCGGCTGAATCTCGTCATTTCCGCGGCGAATGACCGTCTCGCCTTCGTGCAGGTCGCCGAAAACCTCCAGTAGATCGCCCTCCGCCTCTCCCCGGCGGACGTCGACCCACTCGGCGACCCCGCCCTCGACCCGCACCACGAACTGGCGCTCGCTCGTTCGAACCACGGCCGTCGCGGGAACGAACACGCTCGCTCCCGCGCGCGACACCGGCCATTGAACGTTGGCAAACATTCCGGGGGCGAGAAGACGGTCGGGGTTCGGAACGTCGAGCTCCACCATCATGCTGCGGGTCTTGACGTCGAGCGAGTGCGCGGAGCGCGCAACGACACCCTCGAAGCTGCGATCGGGGAACGCGGCCACCTGGAAAGCGACCCGCGCTCCGGGGGAGATCGCCCCGACGTAGATCTCGGGGACCGGCACGACCAGCCGCAACTTCGACACCTGTTCGAGCTTCAAGACTGCGGGACCGGAGGGCCCCAGAAGGCTCCCGCGATGCGCGTTGCGCTCGGTCACGATGCCGCCGAAGGGCGCTCTCAGCTCCAGGTAGGACTCCATGTCCTTGACGGCGTCGAGCGCCGCATGTGCCGCCTTCACTCCGCTCGCGGCAGCCTCGGCGCTCGCGCCCGCGGCCTCGAAGCTCTTCTCCGCAATCTCGAGATCGTTTCCAGCGACGACCCCGGGAGTCGCCGCCGCGGCCTTCAAGCGCTCGTACGTGCCCCGTGCCGTAACCCTCTTCGCTTCCACCTCCGCCGCCTGTGAGACTGCGGCCTCGAGCCGCGCCTCTGCCTCCGCCGTCCGAGCTCTGAGCTCCGGGGCGACGAGAACTGCCAGCACCTGATCCCTTCGCACCCACGAGCCTCGGTCGACCTCGATGGACTCGACGAACCCGGAGACCTTGGCGAAGAGCGCCACCGACTGGAACGCCACCAGATCGCTCGGGATGGCAACCGTCTTGTCGAGTTTTCGAGAAACGACGGTGGCGAGATCCGTCGTCACGGTCGGAGGAGTAACGGGCTGCGCGGCAAGCGCGCTCGCGAAGGTCAGAACGAATCGTCTCATTGCGCTCCTCCGATCTGCGGGCGGAAGGGGTCGTCCGGATCGAGCGACGGCGACTTCGTGCTTGCTCCGCCCGAGGTTGCCGCGAAGATCGCAGGCAGCACGAAGAGCGTCGTGACGGTGGCCGCGGCGAGGCCGCCGATGACGGCCCGTCCGAGCGGAGCGAGCTGCTCGGCGCCGAAGGCCACGGGAAGCATTCCGGCAATCATGGCGAAGGTGGTCATGAGAATGGGCCGGATCCTGCTTTCCGCGGCTTCGACGGCGGCCTCTCCCGCCGGTTTTCCGCCGAGCCGGTACCTCTCCGCGAAATCGACGAGGAGGATTGCGTTCGCTACCGCGATCCCGATGGCCATGATCGCGCCCATGAAGGATTGCACGTTGAGGGTGCTTCCCGTCAGAAGCAGACCGAGCCCGACCCCCGCGAGCACGGCGGGGATGGTGGCCATGATGGTGATCGAGACGCGGAGCGATTGGAAGTACGCCGCGAGCAGGAGAAAAATGGCGACGATCGCGAGAGCGAGGCCAAACCGGAGACCGTCGAGAGTCTGCCGCATCGGCGCGAGCTGGCCGCGCACGCTCACCGTGATTCCGGCCGGTGGATCCCCTGCGCGCTCGAGCGCCGCCGCCACCTCCCGGGAGGCGGAGCCCAGGTCGGCTCCGGAGACGTTCGCGGTGATGGTGACCATTCTCTGCTGGTTGTAGCGGTGAAACTCACCGACCGCCGTCCCCTCCGTCACCTGGGCCACGTCTCGAACGAGAGGGCGGGGAGCGCCATTCTGCATGACAGGAAGGTTCAGGACGTCCTCGGCCGAGTCCATCGCATGCTGCGGGATCTCGACCTGCACCTGGTATGCGATGCCGCTCCGGGGATCCGCCCAGTAGTTCGGCTGGACGAAACGGCTCGAGGAGGTCGCGGCGACAATCGATCGCCCGACGTCGTCGACGGTCACCCCGAGCTGTCCCGCCCGCTCCCGATCGACCTCGACCTGGAGCACGGGGTAGTCGAGCGCCTGTCCGAGCTCCACGTCGCGGAGGGCCGGAATTCTCCGCATTTCCGACAGAATCCTCTCCGCGTGCCCACGGCTCGCCGTCAGGTTCGCGCCCGTCACCGCGACCTCGATCGGCGTCGGTGAGCCGAAGCTCATCACCTGATTCACGAGATCCGCCGCCTCGAAGGAGACGAC
>Ga0187893_10003755_pt1 | contig 30040 bp, 24 predicted proteins | sample MA1701074metaG_FD_139574 | JGI IMG/M metagenome (GOLD analysis project Ga0187893, IMG submission 139574) | White microbial mat communities from a basaltic lava cave in the Kipuka Kanohina Cave System on the Island of Hawaii, USA - MA170107-4 metaG ...
CTGACCGCGGCCGGCGAGTTCTTCGGCACGCCCTCCTACATGTCCCCGGAGCAGGCGGGATCGGGCGCCCTGGACGGGCGCAGCGACCTGTTCTCGCTGGGAGCCGTGTTGTACCAGAAGTTGACCGGCCGGCGCGCCTTCGACGCGCCGAACGTGACGGCGATCCTGACCAAACTCGCGGCGGAGCATCCTGCGCCGCCCACCCGCCTGGTGGAGGGACTGCCGGCCGACGTGGACTACCTGGTGGGGCGGGCCCTCGCCAAGGATCCGGCGGCCCGCCACCCCGACGGGCGGGCCTTCGCCGAGGACGTGATGGACGTGTTGCAGGCGCGACCGCCGCGCCACCGCAGCGGCTGGAAGCCGGCCCAGCGACCGGAGGGCACGCTGGTCGCCGGCCTCATCCCCGTCGAGCCTGGCACGCAGGACCTGCACACGCCCGCCGCCTCGAAGCTCGAAGGCCCAGCGCCCACACCGCGCCGGGGCCACGACGCCCGCCGCCTCGCGGTGGGCGTCCTGGCGGCGGCCCTGCTCGCGGGCGTCCTGCTTTACGCGCGCCGAGGCAGCGACTCCGCAGGGTCCCCACGCGCCGGCCCGGAAGGGACGGCTTCGACCGACGCCGCCGTCAACCCCGGCGCGCGGCCGGGGTTCCTGCCGCGCCTGTTCGAGAAGCCGGCCCAGCTCGACCTGCGTTTCGAGCACTCCCTGAAGAGCGGCCGCCTGCGGGTGTTCGTGGACGACCAGCTCTCTCTCGAACGCGAGTTGTCCGCGCCGGTCACGAAAAAAATCGTGATCGTGAAAAAACGCAAGCAGGTCCTCCAGGAGAGCCTGGAGTTGACCCCCGGCGAGCGCAACATCCGCATCCAGGTGAACTCGGGAAACGACGTCTACGGGTCACGGATCAGGGGCCGCTTCGCGTCCGGAGAGGCGCGGCGCCTGGTGGCGAGCCTGGGTGGCCTGATCGGCAAGGACCTGCAGCTCGGCTGGGCCACGGGCCCGCCGACGGCGTCCGAGGATTAGCGGCGGGACGTGGTTGCGGCGGCGCTCACGAACGTCAGCAAGGCCTGGCCCGACGGCCGTCTGGCCCTCGACGGGCTGAGCCTGGAGGCGCCCGAAGGCCGGATCCTCGTGTTGCTCGGCCGCAGCGGCGCCGGCAAGACGACCGCCCTCAAGACCCTGAACCGGCTGGTGACCCCCGATGCCGGGAGCGCGTTCGTGCTGGGCCGCGAAGCGGCCGACTGGGACCCCGTGGCGCTGCGCAGGCGCATCGGGTACGTGGTCCAGGAGGGTGCGTTGCTGCCGCATTTGAGCGTCCTCGACAACGTGGCCATCGTCCCGCGCCTGCTCGGCTGGACCCCCGAGCGACGCCATTCCCGCGCCCGCGAGATGTTGTCGCTGGTGGGGCTGACGCCCGAACGTTTCGCGGAGCGTGCGCCGCGCGAGTTGTCGGGCGGAGAACGCCAACGGGTGGGGGTCGCCCGGGCCCTGGCCGTCGAACCCGCGCTGCTCCTGATGGACGAGCCCTTCGGGGCCCTCGACCCCATCACACGCCTCGGCTTGCAACGCGAGTTCCTGGCCTGGCAGCGCCGGCTGGGGACCAGCGTGGTTCTCGTGACCCACGACGTGGCCGAGGCGCTGCGCCTGGCCGACATGGTGGCGGTCCTGGAGCAGGGACGTTTGGTGCAGGCGGGCAGCCCGCAGCAGGTTCGGAGTGACCCCGAGCCCTCCCTGGTGCGACCGCTTTTCGAGGGCGCGGGGCTTTTGTGAGTTTCCTCGCGTTTCTCGGCGAGCGGCGCGCCGAGCTGCTGGCGCTCAGCGCCCAGCACGTGGAGCTGGTGCTGGCCTCGACGCTCCTGGCCGTGGGGTTGGGCGTGCCGGCGGGGGTGCTGCTGGCGCGCTCGGAGCGCGCCGCCCGCCTGGTGCTCGGCGCCACGGGCGTGGCGCAGACGATCCCGAGCCTGGCGCTGTTCGGGTTCCTGATCCCGCTCCCCGTCGTGGGCGGTATCGGCCCACGCACGGCGATCCTGGCCCTCGTGATCTACGCGCTGCTCCCGATCCTGCGCAACACCGTGACCGGGCTGCGCGGGGTGGACCCCGCCTTGCGCGAGGCCGCCACCGGCCTCGGCATGACGGAGGCGCAGCGCCTGCGTTTCGTCGAGTTGCCGTTGGCGCTGCCCGTGATCCTGGCGGGGGTGCGCATCGCGACGGTGATCACGGTGGGCACCGCGACCATCGCGGCCGCCATCGGCGCCGGGGGCCTGGGAACCTACGTGTTCCGCGGCATCGCCACCGTGGACTCGCGACTCGTGCTTGCCGGGGCAGTGCCCGCGGCCGCGCTGGCCCTCGCGTGCGACGCACTCCTGGCCCGGGTCGAGCACAACACGCGGCCGGCTCGCGCCGCCTTGCTCCTGGCCGGCGGCAGCCTGGCGCTGCTGGGCTTCGCCTGGCTCCAGGGCAGCCGGCCCGGGGCGGCGCCGATCGTGGTCGGCTCGAAGAACTTCACCGAGCAGGTCGTCCTCGGGGAGCTGCTCGCGGCGCACCTCGAGGCGGCCGGGTTCCCGGTTGAGCGTCGCCTCAACCTGGGGGGCACGGCGCTTTGCCACGAGGCCGTGCGGTCGGGCTCGATCGACGTCTACATCGAGTACACGGGGACCGCCCTGGTCGACATCCTGCGCCGCCCCGCCTCCCACGACCGCCGGGCCGTGCTCGAGGAGGTGCGGCGAGGTTATGCCCCCCTCGGCCTGCGCGTGGGCGACCCGCTCGGCTTCGACAACACCTTCGCCCTGGTGGTGCGCTCCGCAGATGCGGCGGCCGGCCTGCGCCGGATCTCGGACCTGTCGACCCGCGCCGGCCGGCTCAGGCTCGGTTGTTTCGGGGAGTTCCTGGAGCGCGAGGACGGCCTGCGCGGACTGGAGCACGCCTACGGCTTCAGGTTGCGCCAGCCGCCCGTGGAGATGGACCTGGGCCTGCTCTACCCCGCGCTCGTCCAGGGCCAGGTCGACGTCGTGGTCGGAAGCGCGACCGACGGTCGCATCGCCGCCGACGGCCTGGTCGTGCTCGAGGACGACCGCGCCTACTTCCCGCCCTACGAGGCGGTGCCGATCCTCAACACCCGGCGCGCGGCCGAAGAGCCACGGCTGCTCGCGGCGCTCGGCGCGCTGGCGGGACGTATCGACGCCGCCCTCATGCGCCGCCTCAACCACGCGGTGGACGGCGAGCACCGCGCTCCCGCCGAGGTGGCCCGGGAATGGTTGCGGGGCGCCGCGCCCTAGGCCGCGTCCCCGTCCCCGGGAGCGCGCACGCCGTCAGCGCGGGACGAGGGCGATGATGCGCAGCGGGCCGCCCGAGCCGCCCCGGATCTTCATGGGCAGCGCCACCACCCAGGCACCGCGCTCGGGGAGCGCCTCGAGGTTCGCGACGTTCTCGAAGGCCGGCAGGTTCGAGCCATTCACCAGTTGATGGACCGCGAAGTCCTGGGACGGGCCGTAGTCGATGCTCGCGGTGTCGATGCCCAGCGCCGCCACCTGCCGCTCGGCGACCAGGAGCCGCGCCGCCTCCACGCCGTAGCCCGGAAAACGCAGCTTCGACGCCTCACCCGGCGTGTCGTCTCCGAGATAGGCCTGGCGGTCGGCAAAGCGGCGGCTCCAGCCCGTACGCAGCAACACGATCGTCCCCGACCCGATGCGCCCGTGGGTTTTTTCCCACTCGAGCACGTCCTCCGCCGTCAGGCGATACAGCGCGTCAGCGGCGGCTTTGACGGACACGTCGAGCACCAGGGCCGGGCCCACGAGTTGCTCCAGGGGCACCTCGTCGGCGGCGCGCCGTCCCTCCGCGAAATGGACGGGCGCGTCGAGGTGCGTGCCCCCGTGTTCGGGGGCACAGAAGCTGTAGGCCGAGTAGAAATAACCGTCGGAGACCCTGCCGCGGTGGAGAGTCTCGAGGCGGAAGCCGGAGGGCGCCGTGGGCCAGTACAGGGTCTGCTCCCCGAAGGCGTGGGTCAGGTCCACCAGACGCAGCCGGTCGAGATCGAGTGCGGGCGGATGGGAGGCCGCCACCACGAGCGAGAGCAAGAACGTCATGGGTTTGCCTCCAGCGAGCCGCTATGATGCCACGCCATGCCCTCCGCGCCGCTCCTCGAACGCCTGGGTCTGCGCTCCCGGGAGTTGCGCGCCTGGGCCCTCTACGATTGGGCCAACTCGGTCTTCATGACGACCGTGCTCCAGGTGTTCCCGATCTACTTCCGCACCGTCGCCGCCGGCGAGCTGGCCCCGTCCCTCGCCAGCGAGCGCTTCGCGATCGCCACCAGCCTTTCGATCGGCGTCGCGGGTCTCGCCTCGCCCCTGCTGGGCGCCCTGGCGGACATCGCCGCCCGCAAGAAGGCGTTCCTGGCCGGCTTCGCGTTCCTGGGCGCGGCGGCCACCGGCGCGATGTTCCTGGTCGAACGCGGGGACTGGCTTTTGGGCGCGGTCCTGTTCGGCCTGGGCAACATCGGCGCGGTGGCGAGCATCGTCTTCTACAACGCCCTGCTCCCCCACATCGCCCGGCCCGAGGAGGTGGACCGGGTGTCCAGCGCCGGCTTCGCCCTTGGCTACATCAGCGGCGGCCTGGTGCTGGCCCTGAACCTGCTCTTCATCCAGCGCCCGGAGCTTTTCGGCCTGGCCAACCGCGAGGCCGGTTTCCGGCTCTCGTTCCTTTGCGCCGCAGCCTGGTGGGCGGTGTTCACGCTTCCGGTGCTGCGGCGGGTCCCGGAGCCGGTGATCCGGGCGCTTCCGGGGGAGGATCCGGCGGCGGGCTCCCTGCCCCGGGCCTTGGCGCGCGTCCGGAAAACCCTCGCCACGGCCCGCCAGCACCCGGACGCGGCGCTGTTGCTTCTGGCATTCCTGATCTACAACGACGGAATCAACACCATCATCCGCATGGCGACGATCTACGGCTCCGAGATCGGCATCCCGGCGGCCAGCCTGATCCTCGCGGTGCTGATGGTGCAGTTCCTGGGAGTGCCCTTCGCATTCCTGTTCGGGCAACTCGCCGGGCGTATCGGCGCCAAACGGTCGATCGTGCTCGCGCTCGGCGTCTACGTCGGCATCTCGCTGCTGGGCTGGCGGATGGCGAACGCGCGTGACTTCTTCGCGCTGGCCTTCCTGGTGGGCACGGTGATGGGCGGCGCCCAGGCCCTGACCCGTTCGCTGTTCGCCTCGATGCTGCCCAAGTCGAAGTCGGCAGAGCTGTTCGGCTTCTACGGCGTCTTCGACAAGTTCGGGGGCGTGATCGGGGCGGCGCTTTTCGCGCTGACGCTGCGCCTCACGGGCTCCAGCCGACCGGCGATCCTCGCGATCGCGGCCTCCTTCGTGATCGGGATCCTGATCCTGTCGAGGGTCGACGTCGAGCGCGGACGCCGCATGGCCGCCGAAGGGTAAGATCGGGGAGCCCGACCGGCGCGATGACGCTCCTGCGAAGACTGCTGCCCCTCACCGTCCTGGCCATGGCCCTTCCCGGCTGCTCGGTCCGGAAGCTGGCCGTGAACTCCCTGGGCAACGCCCTGGCCCAGGGCGGTTCGAGTTACGCCTCCGACGACGACCCGGAGCTGATCGCGGAGGCGACGCCCTTCGCCCTGAAGACGATGGAGGCGTTGCTCGACGAGGCCCCGCGTCACAGGCGCCTGCTCTACGCCACCGCCTCCGGCTTCACGAAGTACGGCTACGCCTTCGTCCAGCAGGAGGCGGACTTCGTCGAGGAGGAAGACCTGTCCCGGGCCACGCACCTGCGCAACCGCGCGCGGGCTCTGTATCGGCGCGCCCTGGACTACGGCCTGCGTGGGCTCGAGGTCGACTTCCGGGGTCTGCGTGAACGCCTGCGCGAGGATCCCCAGGCGGCCCTGGCGCGTACGGAAAGGAAACACGTGCCCCTGCTGTTCTGGACCGCGAACGCCTGGGGTGCTGCGATCGCCCTGTCCAAGGACGACGCGGAGCTGACCGCAGACCAGGCGGCCGCCGAGGCGTTGATGCGCCGGGCCCTGCTCCTCGACGAGGCTTACGAGCACGGCTCGGGCCACGATTTCTTCATCGCCTACGAGGGCGGCCGCGCCTCGGTCGGCGGCTCGCTCGACAAGGCGCGCGCCCATCTGGAGCGGTCTCTGGAGCTCTCGGGAGGCCGCCGCGCGGCGCCATGGGTGGCGTTCGCCGAGGCCGTCTCGGTCGCGAAGCAGGATCGCCGCGAGTTCGAGGCCATGCTGGAGAAGGCCCTGGCGGTGGATCCCGACGGGGTCAAGGACCTGCGCCTCAGCAATCGGATCTACCAGAAACGCGCGCGCTGGCTGCAGGGGCGCGCCGACGCCCTGTTCGTGGAATGAGAGGCCCGATGCGACAGCTGCGGTTGCTCAGCGTGTCCCTGCTCCTGCTCGCGGCGCCCGCCGGGGCCCAGCAGGTGCTGGTCAAGATGGCGACCCTCGTCCCCGACGGGTCCTCGTGGCACCTGATCCTGAAGCAGACGGCGGACCAATGGAACAAGAGCTCGGGCGGGCGCGTCACGGTGCGTCTCTTCGCGGGCGGCGTGGCGGGGGACGATCCCGACGTCGTGCGCAAGATGCGCCTCGGCACGCTCCAGGCCGGCGTCCTCACCTCGGTGGGCGTCGCCCAGATCGACAAGTCGGTCTACGCCCTGGGCGTGCCGCTGATGTACCGCGACTACGACGAGGTCTACCACGTCCTCGAGAGGATGCGGCCGCGGCTGGAGGCCTCCCTGGAGGCCAAGGGCTTCGTGGTGCTGAACTGGGTCGACGGCGGCTGGGTGCACTTCTTCGCCCAGAAGCCGGTCGCGACGCCCGACGACCTGCGCGCCCTCAAGCTCTTCACCTGGGCCGGCGACCCGAAGTCCGTCGAGGTCTGGCGCGGCGCCGGTTTCAATCCGGTGCCGCTCCCCGCCACCGAGATCTCGACCGCGCTCCAGACCGGACTCGTGAACGCCCTGGGCTGCCCGCCACAGGTGGCGGTGATTTCGCAGTATTACAACCACGCGAAGAACATGACCGCGTTGCCCTGGCAGCTGCTGCTGGGGGCCACCCTCATCAACAAGTCCACCTGGGAGCGGATCCCGGCCGACCTGCGCCCCGGGTTGGCCGAGGCCGCGCGCACGGCGGGCGAGCGGCTGCAGGCGGAGATCCGCAGGAGCGGCGAGCGGGACGTGGAGGCGATGAAGAAGCGAGGCCTCAACGTGGTCGTCCTCGATGAGCGGACGCGAGAGTTGTGGCAGCAAACGGCCGAGGGCCTCTACCCCCAGGTACGGGGAGGAATCGTGCCCGCCGAAGCCTTCGACGAGGCGCTGCGCCTGCGCGACGAGTACCGCAAGGGCGGGCGTTGAGTTATCCCGCGGCGCTGCGCCGCGTCGAGAACGGGCTCCTGGTGGCGGCGCTCCTGGCCCTGGCGGTCCTGCCGCTGATCGACGCCGTGGGCCGTCCGCTCACCGGGCTCTACGTTCCCGGCGGCGCGGCCTGGGTGCGGCAGCTGACGCTCTGGCTCGCCTTCGTCGGAGGCCTGGCCGCGGCCGGCCATGGCCAGCACCTCACGCTCTCCACCGCCGAGTTGTTCGGCGAACGGGTGCGGCGATCGGGCCGCGTGTTGGCGGCCACGGTTGCGGCCGCGACCTTGGCCGTGTTGACCTACGCGAGCGTCAGGCTGCTGGCGGTGAACCGGCAGGAGGGCAAGCTGCTGCCGGGCGGCGTTCCGGAATGGGTCAGCGAGCTGGTGATGCCCGTCGCCCTGGGCCTGATGGCGCTGCGTTTCGCCTGGGGCGACGCCGGCTCGGGGAGGGCGCGGCTGCTGGCCTTGGTGGCGATCCCGGCCGTGTTCGCCCTGGGTGGCCTCGCCGCTCCCGTCCTCGCCAGCTGGAGCGGTGTTGTGGTGCTGCTGATCCTGGCCGCGTTGCTCCTGGGCACGCCGGTGTTCGTGGCGATGGCGGCGCTCGCCCTGCTGCTCTTCCTGAAGGACGCGGTGGCGACGGGGAACGACCCGGGCACGGCGGTGAGCGCCGTGGTCGCCGAGGTCTACCGGCTGATCTCGTCGCCGACCCTGCCCGCGATCCCCTTGCTCACCGGCTGCGGCTACGTGCTGGCCGAAAGTGGCGCCAGCACGCGGCTGCTGGGCTTCTTCCGTGCCCTGCTCGGCTTCCTGCCGGGCGGACTGGCCCTGATCGTGATCGCGGTCTGCGCGCTGTTCACCACCTTCACCGGCGGCTCGGGCGTGACCATCATCGCCCTGGGCGGGCTCGTCTACCCGATGTTGCGCGAGGACGGCTATCCCGAGGGGTTCTCGCTCGGCCTGGTGACCGCGGCGGGCAGCCTGGGCCTGCTCTTCCCGCCCAGCCTGCCGGTGATCCTGTACAGCGTCGTGGCGGGCACCCGCGAGCAGAACGTCCCGGCCGACGGGCTGTACCTGGCGGGGCTGCTGCCGGGCCTGCTGATGATCGCCATGGTGGCGGCCTACGCGGTGCGCGTGGGGGCTCGCGTGCAGACCCGGCGCCAGGCCTTCTCGGGCGGGGCGCTGCTCGCCGCCCTGTGGTCCGCCAAATGGGAGCTCAGCCTGCCGCCCATCGTCGTCGGGCTGTTCGCCAGCGGCAAGCTCTCCCTGCTCGAGACCGCAGCGGCGGCACTCGTGTACGCGATCGTGGTGGAGTGTCTCCTGACCCGCGACCTGCATCCCGTGCGCACGTTGCCCGCGGCGCTGGTCAAGTCGAGCGTGCTGACGGGCGCGGTGCTGATCCTGCTCAGCGCCGCGATGGGGATCACCAGCTACATCGTCGACGCGCAGATACCCGAGCGCCTGGTGAGCGCCGTCCGCAGCTACATCGAATCCCCCCTGGTTTTCCTGCTCGCGCTCAACCTGCTGCTGGTGGTGGTGGGCTGCCTGGTGGACATCTTCTCGGCGGTCGTGGTGCTGGCGCCGCTCATCGCGCCCCTGGGCGCCGCTTTCGGCGTGGACCCCGTCCACCAGGGCGTGATCTTCCTGGCGAACCTGGAGCTGGGCTTCCTCACGCCGCCGGTGGGGCTCAACCTGTACCTGGCTTCCTCACGCTTCGGAAAGCCCCTCACCCAGATCACGCGGTACAGCTTCCCCTTCCTTTTGATCATGGCCGCCGCGGTGCTGATCATCACCTATGTCCCGGCGCTGTCCGTTGGTCTCCTGCGCGCCCTCGGGCGTTAACTCGTTAACCAAGGAGGAAACGATGAAGCGATCCTTGCTGCTGCTCGGCGGCCTCGCGCTGGTCGCGGCGGTCGCCCAGGCCGTGCCGCCGCGCTGGGCGCCCGACGAGAAGGGCGGTGCCCGGCAGCGGGTCAACCTGTACCGTGTCGCGCCCGGCAAACACCTCGAGTTCCTGCGTTGGCAGGCGCTGCAGGACGAGGTCGCCAAGGAGGCTGGCGTGCCCGTGCCGCAGATCTACACTCACCTGGACGGCGACGCCTGGGACTTCCTTTTCCTGGCACCCGTCACCACCGCCGAGCAAGACCAGAAGCTCGACGCGATCGCCACCCGGCGCGGCCTCAAGACCGGTTTCGCCGCCGGGATCGAGTTCCGACAGTTCCTCACCTGGCACACCGACACGCTGGCCGCCGGCCCCACGAGCGCGGCGGACCTGGTCGCGGCCGCCTCGAGGTGAGTGGCCACGGAGCGCCGTGTGAGGCGCTGCTCTGGGTCTTCCGCTCTGGGCACGGGGCCGAGCCGTCGGTTTTTGCCGGACCTAGACCTGGCTGTGACCGGCTCGTGACACACGCGAGCCGGGGTTTTCCTAGATTCCGGAGCGGAGGAAGGGGTCCCATGAGAATGCAAGGGTTCTACCGCAGCGTCGGGCCGCGACTGGCGGTGTTGTGGCTCGCGAGTGCAGCGGCCATGGCGTGTCGGGGTGATTCGAATGCCGGACCATCGGGAGACGCGAGCGCGACGTCGGGGCAGGCGGCCCTGGCTCCAGCGCCGGCCGGCCAGGTCCCCGAGCGGCAACACGAGGACTTCGACCCCAAGCAGTTCAGCCACCCCACGGCCATCAGCAACCCCTACAGCCCGATGAAGCCGGGCACCCGCTACACCTTCGAGGGGACCACGATCGAAGACGACGGAACGGCCGTTCCGCATCGCGTCGTCATCAACGTCACCGACCTGACCAAGGTCATCGGTGGCGTCCGCTCGGTCGTTTCCTGGGACCTCGATTACAGCGACAACCAGCTCGTGGAGGCGGAGCTCGCCTTCTTCGCCCAGGACGATCACGGCAACGTCTGGCGCATGGGCGAGTATCCCGAGGAGTACGAGGACGGCAAGCTCCTGGCGGCTCCCACCTGGATCCATGGCATCGAGGAAGCGGTCGCCGGGATCGAGATGAGGGCGAACCCGGAGCCGGGCTCGCCCAGCTACTCCCAGGGCTGGGGCCCCGGGGTCAAGTTCACCGACCGCGGGCAGGTGGACCAGGCGGGCCAGAAGACCTGCGTGCCCGTGAAGTGTTACGAGGACGTGGTCGTGATCGCCGAGGTCAGCGGGGCCGAGAAGGACGCGCAGCAGCTCAAGTATTTCGCCCGCGATGTCGGCAACATCCGCGTCGGCTGGAGGGGCAAGGGCGAGAAGACGAAGGAGACACTCGAGCTCGTCACGGTGGAACAGCTCAGCGCTGCGGCCCTGGCGGAGGTCCGTGCGGCGGCGCTCAAGCTCGAGCAGAGCGCCTACGCGACGAGCAAGAACGTGTACGCGAAGACGCCGCCCCTGGAGCCGGCGACGAGCGCGCAGGGCACGGGCAGCTGAGTTCGTCTCGGCGCAACGGCTCCAGGCGGGTGAGCGCCAGGCGGCTCAAAAGCGGGAGGCGGTCAGGGTGACGTCGGCGTTGGCCCAGGCCTTCTGGAACCGCGCCTCGACCGGGGCGGCGTCCTTGCCCTGGGCGCGGAGCGCCTGGGCCAGGCCGAACAGCGACCAACCGTTGTCCGGGTTCCGCCGTAGCTCCTCCCAGTACACGGTCTCCGCCTCACGGGCCTGGCCAGCCTCCAGCAACACGGCACCCAGGAGCTGCCGCGGCGGATAGTGGTACTCGGTCGGCTCCGTGTAGGACAAGCCGTCCCCCAAGCGGACGGCCCGCGAGGCGTGGGAGATGGCGGCGTCGAAGTCCTTGCGCTTGGCGGCCAGCTCCGCGGCCAGCATCTCGGGCGCCAGAGCCAGGATCGCGTCGCCGGTGTTGATCGAGAACAGGTTGAACTTGAGCGCCGGGTCCTCGGCGACCTTCTTGAGCGTGGCCAGCTCGATGTCGGCGTCGGCGAGCTGGCCCTTGGCGGTGAAGGCCAGGCCCCGGGCGTAGTGCCAGCTTCCCTTCAGGAACAGGTTGTCGGCCGGCGGCGCCGGCAACGCCAGCACCTCGTCCCACTTTCCGAAGCGGGCGAGGGCGTAGTAGGGCACCACCCGGAACCCGGCCAGGAGCGGTAACTCCTTGAGCGCCCCGTCGCTGACCCCCTGCGCCACCTTCTCCGCGGCGGCGATCGCGTCCCTCGACCGGCCCTCCATCGTGGCGGCGAACCAGATGAAGTGCACGTTGTGGGGGTAGTAGGCCATCGGGTAGAGGCCCTGGGCCCGGCACTGGGCGATGTACTCCTCGTCGGCCTGCGCGGCCTTCTCGTTGGCCGTGCGGGCGTCGGTGTAGCGGCCCACGCGCTGGTAGATGTGGGACGGCATGTGGACCAGGTGGCCGGCCCCGGGCACGAGGGGCAGCAGCCGGTCGGCGGCCTCGACGGCCCGCTCCGGGTAATACGCCTCCATCAGGTGGATCCAATAGTGGAGCGCCCCGGGGTGGTCGCGGTTGGCTGCGAGCACGCGCTGGATCTGGGCGCTGGCCTCGGTGGTCTCGGGGTAGGGCCTGCCGTCCCCGGTCCAGTAGTTCCACGGCCGCAGGTCCATCAGCGCCTCGGCGAGCAGGGCGGCCGCGTCGAGGTCGTTCGGGAACCGCTTCACGACGTCGCGCATGGCATCGGCGTAGGCCTTGTCCAGGGCGGCGCGGTCCTCGGCCTTGCCCGAGTAACGTTTCGCGACCGCCTCGATGTAGGCCCGCTCGCGGGCCGACGCCTTGCTCTTCAGCGCCAGGGCCTTCTGGGCCGCCTCGTAGGCCTTCGGCTCGTCCTCGGGCGCCATCGCCGCATTGATGTTGGGGCCCAGGGCCAGGGCCTGGCCCCAAAACGCCATGGCGCAGTTCGGATCGAGGCGAGCGGCCTCGCGGAAGGCGCGGCCGGCCTCCGCGTGGTTGAAGCCGTAGCTGAGGTTCAGCCCCTGGTTGACGAACGCCTGGGCTTTGGCCGATTTCGTGCTGACCGGGAAGACGTGTTTGCCGAGATTCTGCAGCCGCGGCGCCAGCTCCCCGGCCGGCCCGGGCTGGTCGGCCTCGGGCGAGGACTCGTAGTGCTTGTGGGTCGCGGTGGCGTCCTGCGCCAGGGCGCGCGCGACAACGCCACACGCCGACAAGAGCGCCATGGAGAGAAACACGTCTCGATTCATACTGCGTCCTCCTCCCTTCGACACTAACGCCGCTTCGTCCGGGTCGGCACCCGGCTCAACTCCTCGTACAGGTGGATGGCCGACTTCATGCACTTCATCCAGTCCCCCAGGTGCAGGCTCTCGTTTTCGGAGTGGGCGTTGCACTTCGGGTCCTCGACGCCCATCAGCAGGCAGGGCGCCCCGCCGAGCAGGGTCGCGAAGGGTCCGACGAAGCCGATGGACCCGCCCGCACCGATCATCGCCGTCTCCTTGCCGAAGCCGGCCTTGAGCGCGCGCCGCGCGGCTTCGAAGGCCGGCCCCTCGGGGTCGGTGGTCCACCAGGGCGTCACCGCCTTGCGGCTGGTCTTGACGGACACCTTGACGGCGTAGGGCGGGTTCTTCGTCAGCCGTTTCTTCAGCAGAGCCGCGGCCCGGTTGCCGTCGATATTCGGAACCGTCCGCAGCGAGAGCCGGGCCCGGGCCGCGTCGATGATCTGGTTCGACGACCCCTGGAACTGCCGCGCCTCGAAGGCGATCACCGTCAGCGAGGGCCGCGTCCACAACTTCTCGTAGACCGAATACCCCTTCTCCCCCGCCAGCTTCATGCCCGGCAGCATCGAGGCTTCCCTCTTGAACTTCGCCTCGTTGAAAGGCAAGGCCCGGATCCGGGCCAGCTGTTTCTTCGAGGGCTTCGCGACCATCTTGTACAGGCCCGGCACGTCCAGGGAGCCGTCGTCCCTGGTGAGGCCGGCGATCAGCCGGCACAGGACCTGGACCGGGTCGGGCACCGGCCCGCCCCACATGCCGCTGTGGATCGGATGGTCCAGGCTCTGCACCTCCACGTCCACCTGACAGATGCCGCGCAGCTGGTAGGTCAGCGCCGGGATCCCGGTGTCGAAGTTGGCGGTGTCGGAGAGCACGATGAAATCGGCCGCCATCATGCCTTTGTATCTCTCGAGGAAGGCGCCCAGGTTGCCCGAGCCGATCTCCTCCTCACCCTCGATGATGAACTTCACGTTGCAGGGCAACACGCCGTTCGACTTGAGGAAGGACGCCACCGCCGCCACGTGCGCCATCACGCCCGCTTTGTCGTCGGCGGTGCCGCGGCCGTAGAGACGGCCGCCGCGTTTGGTGGGCTCGAAGGGCGGCGAGAGCCACTTCTCGTGGCGTCCCTCCGGCTGCACGTCGTGGTGGCCGTAGAGCAGGAGCGTCGGGGCGCCCGGGGCGTGGAGCCAGTCTCCGTAGACGTAGGGGTGGACCCCCGGCAGCTCCAGGATCTGCACGTTCTCGACGCCGGCCTGGCGTAACACGTGGGCGACGGCCGCGGCCGACCGCTTCAGCTCCGCGGGCGGATAACCCTCCGCCGAGACGCCCGGGATCTTCGACAGCTCCACGAGCTGGGCCTCGAAGTCCTCGTAGTGGCCGCCGAGGTAGTCGAGGGCGGACTTCACGCTCCCGTTCGCCTGGGTCATGTCTCCTCCTGCCGCCGACGCGGCCCAAACCCCGAAGTCTAGAACAAGAGGCGCCGGGATACACCCGCAAGCCCGGAGCCGGAGCCGCCGGTCGCCGGGAACGGCCTCACTGCACGTAGCCGAGGCTACGCAGGCGCTCCAGCTCCTCGCCGGAGACCGCGTGAGTGGCGTCGGGCTTCAGCCGCGCGGCCTCGGCCGCTTGTCTCCAGGCCGCGAGTTGTACTTTCAGCCGCGCCACGACGTGGCTCTTCACGGGCGCTTTCGCGGGCGCCTCGGCGTCGAAGCGCCACTCGGTTCGCGGTGGCGGCGACGGCAAGCTGGCGCGGTTCGCCACCAGCTCCGGCTTGTAGACGTCGGCCAGGCGCTGGCTGACGGGAAGCGCGGCGCGGCGATCGCAGCCGAAGGCGGCGAACCCGACCAGGCTGGCAACGACCGCGGATGGCAACCTGGGCTGCGGGCGCATCGATCACCTCCAGCGAGCGGGTTTGCGCAGACGCTAACCCTTGGCGGCACCGCGATCAACTGCCGGCGCTCCGGCCTCGACTTCCGCTGATATATTGGGCGCCTGGGAGGCCGCATGGCAGTCGCGCACGGAATGCTGATCGACGGTGTCTGGAGCGGGGCCGGCGAGGGCATCGACGTCATCGACAAGTACACCGACGAGGTGATCGGCACCGTGCCCGTGGCCAGCACGGACGACGTGGCGCGTGCCACCCGGGCCGCCAAGACGGCCTTCGCGACCTGGGGCACGACGCCGGCCTGGAAACGCTCCAGGATCCTGCTCGCGACCGCCGAGGGCATCGCGGCCCGGCAGGACGAGATCGCCACGACCATCGCCCGGGAGGCGGGCAAGGCCTGGAAATACGCGGTCGCCGAGGTGCAGCGCTCCGTCGAGACCTTCACCTTCGCGGCCGAAGAGGCGAAACGCATCCACGGCGAGACCGTCCCGATGGACGCGTCCGTGTTCGGCGAGAACCGGGTCGGCTACTACGTGCGCACGCCGATGGGCGTCGTGGCCGCCATCACGCCCTTCAACTTCCCCCTGAACCTGGTGGCCCACAAGGTGGCCCCGGCGCTGGCCGCCGGCAACACCATGGTGCTGAAGCCCGCCCACGAGACCTCCCTGACCGCCGTGAAGCTGGGGGAGGTGCTGGAGGCTGCGGGCCTGCCGAAGGGCGTCTTCAACATCGTGCACGGCGAGGGGCGAGTCGTGGGCGAAGCCCTGGTGCGGGACCCGATCCCGGCCAAGATCACCTTTACCGGCAGCCCGCCGGTGGGCCAGCACATCATGGCCGTGGCGGGCCTGAAGCGGGTCACGCTGGAGCTCGGCAACAACTCGGGGACCATCATCGAGCCCGACGCCGACCTCGCCAGGGCCGTGCCGCGTTGTGTGGTGTCTGCCTTCGCGAACTCGGGGCAGATCTGCATCAGCCTGCAGCGGATCTACGTCCACGAACGGGTGGCGCAGGAGTTCATCGAGCGCTTCGTGAAGGCGACCGCGGCGCTCAAGATCGGCAACCCGGTGGACAAGGATTGCGACGTCGGCCCGCTGATCTCGACCCCCGCCGCCGAGAAGGCCGAGAGCTGGATTCGCGACGCGGTGGCCGAGGGCGCGCGTTGCCTGATCGGCGGCAAACGCGAGGGGCGTGTGCTCTGGCCCACGGTGCTGGTCGACACGCGGCCGGACATGAAGGTGATGTGCGAGGAGGCCTTCGCGCCCCTGGTCTCGATCGTGACCTACCAGGATTTCGACGAGGCCCTGCGCCTGCTCAACGACTCGCCCTTCGGCCTGCAGGCGGGCCTCTACACCCAGGACCTGCGCAAGGCCTTCGAGGCCGCCCGCAGCATCGACGTGGGCGGCATGATGATCAACGACACCTCGATCTTCCGGGTGGACCACATGCCCTACGGTGGCAACAAGCTCTCGGGCATCGGCCGCGAGGGCGTCCGCTTCGCGATCGAGGAGATGACGAACCTGCGAATGGTCTGCTTCAACCTCGCATGACGACGAGGCTTCCCGCCCTGGCGAAGCCCCTGGCCGCTCGATAGGCGTGGGGCCCGTGGACCCGGAAGACCATCCGACCCGTAGCCGAACCGGCGACACCCCCGGAGGCCGGCCCAACCCTGACCCGGCCACGCGGCAGATCGGGCCCTACCGGCTGCTTCAGCAGATCGGAGAGGGCGGCATGGGCGAGGTGTACGAGGCCGAACAGGCGACACCCGTCGAACGCCGGGTGGCCCTCAAGATCATCAAGCTGGGGATGGAGACCAAGGAGGTGGTCGCGCGTTTCGAGGCGGAGCGCCAGGCCCTCGCCATGATGGACCATCCGAGCATCGCCCGAGTCTACGACGCCGGGGCCACCGAGAGCGGCCGTCCCTACTTCGTCATGGAGCTGGTCCGGGGCATCCCCCTCACCGACTACTGCGACCAGTCGCGGCTCACCACCGTCGAGCGACTGCAGCTCTTCATCGAGACCTGCGAGGCCGTGCAACACGCGCACCAGAAAGGCGTGATCCACCGCGACCTCAAGCCCTCGAACATCTTGGTCAGCCTGCAGGACGGCAAGCCGGTCGTGAAGATCATCGACTTCGGCATCGCCAAGGCCATGCACCGGCGCCTCACCGACCAGACCCTGGTCACGCAGCTCGGCGACGTGATCGGCACGCCCGCATTCATGAGCCCCGAGCAGCTCGACGGCTCGTTGCTCGACGTGGACACCCGGACCGACATCTACAGCCTGGGTGTGACCCTCTACCTGCTCCTCACCGGCCAGCTGCCCTTCGACCCCGAGGAGGTGCGCAAGGCGGGGAGCACCCCCGCCGCCTACGTGCGGGAGCACGAGCCGCTGCGGCCCAGTGCGCGCGTGACCACGGCCAAGAGCCCCAAGGCCCTGGCCGACAGCCGCCAGACCGACGTGGCCCACCTGCATCGCGCGCTTCGGGGCGACCTCGACTGGATCGTGCTGAAGGCCATGGCCCGGGACCGGAGGTTGCGTTACGAAACCGCGAACGGGCTCGCCCGCGACCTCGAGCGCCACATGCGCGACGAACCCGTGACGGCGCGGCCGCCGAGCGCCGGCTACCGCGCGCGCAAGTTCGTGAGGCGGCACCGCGCCGGGGTGGCGTTCGTGGTCGCGTTGGGCCTGACCCTGATCGGCTTCAGCGTTTCGACGGCGCTGCAGGCGCGCCGCATCGCCCGGGAGCGCGACCGGGCCGAAGCCGAGGCCAGGAAGGCCGCGGCGGTGTCGCAGTTCCTGCAGGAGACCCTCGCCGCCGCCGATCCCTGGGCCAGCGGCCGGGACACCAGCGTGCGGGAGGCCTTGCAGGCCGCGGCGGACAAGGTCCAGGCCTCCTTCGAGGGACAACCCCTCGTGGGCGCGGCCGTCCGTCGCACCCTGGGCCAAACCTACAGCGGCCTCGGCCGCTTCGCCGATGCCGAGCCTCTGCTGCGCTCGGCCCTCGCGGTCAGGAGCGCCGAGCTCGGCCCCGAGCATCCCGAGGTGGCGGAGAGCCTGGGAGACCTGAGCGCGCTTCAGGAGCGCCTCTCGCGTTACGACGAGTCGGTGGAGCTGGCCCGCCAGATGCTCCGCATTCGGCGGCAGGCCCGAGACCAAGGCGCGCCCACGGTTCAGGCCCTGCGTCGGCTCGGCGTGGCGCTCTTCTTCAGGGGGGAGTACGCGGAGTCCGAGCGGCTGCTGCGCGAGGCCCTGGAGATCCAGAGGCGGGCGCCGCCGGGGGGCGAGCTCGAGCGGGCCAACGTCCTGAACGACCTGGCGCAGACCGTAGGCACGGGCATGGAGGACGCGGCGGCGGCCGAGAAGCTCAATCGCGAGGCGCTCGAGATTCGCCGCGCGAAGCAGGGCCCCCGGCATCCGGAGACCGCCCAGGTGCTCAACAACCTCGCGGTGACACGACTGCAGCAGCAGGACTACCAGGAGGCCGAGAGCCTCTACCGCGACGCGCTCGCGGCCGAAGAGGAGTCCCTGGGCAGGGATCATCCGGAGACCGTGAGCACCCTCGAGAACCTGGGCGGCGTCCTCTTCAAGACCGAGCGATACGACGAAGCCCTGGCCCTGCTGGACCGCGTGCTCGCCGCGCGCAAGAACGGCCTGGGCGAAAACAGCCTGCAGGTCGCCCGTACGCTGCACAACGTCGCGGTGGTGCAGACGAGCGCCGGCCGCTTCAAGGAGGCCGAGGCGACCTTCAAGGCGGTGATTCCGCGCATGCGGGCGGTGCAGGGTTCCGACCATCCCGAGGTGGCGCAGGCGATCGCGAGCTGGGCCAAGCTCAAGAAGGAGGTGAAGGACTACGGAGCGGCGGAACGCCTCTTCCGCGAGTCCCTCGACCTGCGCCTCGCCAAGTTGGGCGAGGATCACCTGACGGTGGCCACCGGCCGCCTGAAGCTCGCCGAGGTGCTCGTGCTCCAGGGGCGGTTTGCGGAAGCCGAGCCGCTGCTCTTGAAGGCGCACGCGGGCCGGGAGGGTGCGCTCGGAAAGGACGCGGCACCGACGCGCGAGGTGGCTTCGGAGCTGGCGAAACTCTACAGCGCCTGGGGCCGGCCGGAGCAGGCCCGGGACCTGCCGCCCCTCGGCACACCGGGTGCCGAGCCCGGCCCGCCCTGACGCCTCAGTCTTTCACGTCGGCCAGCAGGCCCCTCAGCTCCTTGACGTCGCGGTCGTCGGGGCCGACCTCGCCGAGATCCTGGGACAGCCGCAGCGCATCCAGGGCGCACTCACGGTTGCCGAGCTTCGCGTGGGCTCGGGCGATCTGCAGGTACGGCAGGTAGTCGAGGAACCACATGCCGTAGAGCCGCGCCTTCCTCTGGGGCTCCGGCCGGCGATCCACGGAGTCGATCAGCGCATCCAGGGCGCGCTGAGAGTCGCCGTGCTCGGCCAGCGAAAGGCCCAGCTCGTAGTGGAAGTACCAGGGCGCGTCGGAGGGCTTGGCGTCCGCGGGCAGCCGGCAACGCGAGAGCACCTCGCGGCGGATCCGCGCCACCTCGGCCTCGGAGAGCCGGGGCACCTGTTTCTCGTAGTGGCGAAAACTGGGGCGCGTGGTCTTCCCGCCCACGAGCAAGCGAAAGGCCGCCAGCAGCTGACGGCCACTCTCGCTGCGCTCGGCCGCGCCCGACGACTCCGCCGCGGCCAGGTGGCGTTTCGCTGCCGCGGTGTCTCCGGTCATGTGGCTGGCGATGGCGAGGTAGACCTGTGGCAGGTAGTCCGGCGTCTCCTGCGGCGCCGCCGCCAGTGCCCTCTCGAGCTCCGCCCGGGCTTCCGCGGCTTTCCCGCTCTCGATCAGCGTCCGGCCCCTCTCGTAGGCAGCGCGGGCAGCCGCGTCCGGACCTGCGGACAGCAGGACGACCGCCATGGCGATTGCGATCATGTTCCGTCCTCCTCGCTACTGAACATATCCGAGCGCCTTCAGGTTCTCACGCTGCTCGGGCGTCAAGCTGCCCTCGCCGAGGGCCTCGCCCCGGACCCGCCGCAGGCCCACCAGCCAGGCCGCCAGCCGCTGGCGATAATAAGCGACCAGCGTGGGCCGCGCAGCGGCGAGGTCGCGGTCCTCCGCGGGGTCGGCCTCGAGGTCGAAGAGCTGCTCGCGGCCGAGGCGCGTGTCGCCGATGTATTTGTAGCGCTCGTCCCGCAGCATGTAGCGCGGCCGGTCGCCCAGGGTGCGCGACACCACCGCCGCCTTGCCGGGGGCGCCCGCGATGACCGGCAGCAGGCTGCGACCGTCAAACGCCCTGGTGGCCTCGGGCGGCAGGCCGAAGGCCTCGGCGATGGTCGGCGCCAGGTCGGTCGTGTCCACCAGACCGCCGACACGCACCCCGGTCGGGCCGCGGCCGGCCGGGAAACGGACGAGCAACGGGATGCGAACGCTGGGCTCGTAGAGCTGCTCGTTGTGGCCGACGAAGCGGCGTTCGTAGAGCTGCTCGCCGTGGTCGGCGGTCACGATCACGAGGGTCCGCCGCCAGGCGCCCAGCTCCTCCAGGCGCCGGCGCAGCGCCCCGATCTCCGCGTCGACGTACGCGAGGTTGGCATTGTAGAGGCGCACCAGGTGGGCCTGCTCGGCCGCGTTCAGCCCGCGCCCGTGCCAGTTGACGCTGGAGACGAAGCTCTCGTCGGTCTTCGCAGCCGCCGGCAGCGGGGCGTCGGGACCGAAGCGAGCGACGAAAGCCGGGGGCGCGTCGTAGGGAAAGTGGGGCTCGCGGTAGTGCGCGTAGGCGAAGAAACGCCGCGCGTGATTCTCCTCCAGCCACGGCCACAACTCGACGCGGAAGCTGTCGGCCGCGGAGCCGTGCCCTCGGAACACCTCGGTCGAGCGCGCAAAGCCTCGCCCCAGCCCGAAGACGGGGCCCGCGATCACGTTGGCCACGAAGGCGGCCGTGGAGACGCCGTGGGCCGAGAGCCCCTCCGCCAAGGTGGGCGGGCCCGCTCCCAGCTTGACCCCCTGCTCGATCCCGGCCCCGTGTTCGTCGGGATGCAGCGAGGTCCAGGCCGAGGCCATGGCCGCCAGGGTGTAGACGGCCGGCGTGTAGGCGCGCTCGAACACCACGCCCTCGCGGGCGATGCGATCGATCTCGGGTGTCGTGGGATGCGGGTAGCCGTAACACCCGAGCTGCTGCGCGCGCGCCGCATCGAGGACGATCAGCAACACGCTGGCGCCGCCGAGGTCGCGCCGCAGGGACTCGCCCGTCTTCGACTCGGCCGGCCCAAACGGCTGGCGCAGCGGCGGCTCGGGCGGCTGCCGGGAGACCACGCGCGGCGCCTCCCAGCGTCCCCAGGCTCCGGCGCCGCCCTCGAGTTCCAGGCTCAGCGTGACGGGAGATCCGACGCTCCCGGCGAGTGGCAGTCGCAGCTCCAGCGCGAGCTCCGGGGTCCACTCCCGAGCCCACAACTCGCGGCTCGCCCCCTCGCTCTCCAGGCCGACCCGGAAGCGGACCCGCGCGCGTCCGGCCTCCGGCAGCAGCCGCGGCGTGGTGCGCAGCTCCGCGGCCTGCGGGAGGCGGAAACTCCAGCGCACCTGGCCCGCGCCCGCCTGAACCAGGTCGCGGCGCCCGTTCGCGGAGACGACCCCGAAGGGCGGCGGCGCGCCGGGCGACACGAGGTCCTGGAGGCCCGCGTCGCCCTCGGGCCCGAGGGCGACCGCGTGCAGCGTGGCGGCGGCCCGCCCGATTCCGGGGAGCGCAGCGGCGGCCTCCCCGAAGACGAGGCCCAGGCGGTTCGCGCCGCTCCTCTGGGCGGCGGCAGGCAACACGAACAGGTAGCGCCGCCTGGCGGGCGCGAGGGGCTGGAACGCCAGCTCGGTGTCGTTGAGCCAGACCTTCAGGGTCTGCGCCACCAGGCCCGGCCTCGGCTCCAGGTCGAGGACGATCCCTCGAGGCGCGGGTTCGTCGAGGAACAGCGACACTTCGGACAGCCGCCTCGACGCGACACGAGGCAGGAGGCCGGCGGCCTCGCGCAGCAGCCCGGGGCCGCGCCAGGGCTCGCCCGCTGGCGGCCCAAGTGGAGCGAAGCGGTACGAACGCACGTGGTCCGCGGCCGCCGCGCGCTCCGCAAGATCGAGGTAGACGTTCTCGGACCGGCCGCAGGCCAGGAGGCCCATGCCGAGCAGGGCGACCCGAACGGCCCGGATCACGCCTCCCGGCCCGCCAGCAGGATCGTCATGTCGTCCCTCGGCTTCACGCCCGCCGCGTGTTCCAGCACCGACGCGATCAGCCCTTCGATCAGGGCGGCGTCGGTCGCGTCGTGGTGCGCCCCGAACAGCGTGCGCAGGCGGGCCTCCCCGTACTCCTCCTCCTTCGCGTTGTCGGCCTCGACGATCCCATCCGTGTACATGAGCAGCCGGTCGCCGGCGTCGAACGCCGTCTCGGCCATCTCGAAGGCCGCCTCCGGCATGATGCCGAGGGCCACGCCCGTGGAGCCGAGGCCAACCATGCTCCCGTCGCGACGCAGCAGGATCGGCGGGTTGTGGCCGGCGTTGACGTACTGGAGCGGCCCACCAGCGGCCGTGGTCTCGGCATAAAACAGCGTCACCAGGCGGTTGGCGGGGATACTCGCCGAGAGGTGCTGGTTCAGGCGCGTGACCAGGGCCGGCCCGCGCAGGCCCGCGGTGACCAGCGTCCGCAAGCTGCCCTGCAGCAGAGCCATCAGCAGCGCGGCCGGCATGCCCTTGCCGGCCACGTCGCCGATCACGAGGGCCACCCGCCCCTCGCCGAGATCCACGATGTCGAAGTAGTCTCCCCCCACGGTGTTGGCCGGCCGCATCGCGGCACGCAGTCGCAGCGTCCCGGCCGCGTAGGGCTCGAAGGGCAACAGGCCGAACTGGATCTGGCGCGCGATCTCGAGGTCCCCTTTGAGGGCGAGCTTGTCCCGCAGCTCCAGGGTCAGGACGATAAACAGCATGCTCGCCGCCACCAGCAGCAGCGACGGGGTTTCGAAGGCAGGGAAGGCCCTGCCGGCGCTGGAGCGCAGCAGGTCGAAGGCGTAGCGGAGCCAGCAGAACGCCAGCACCAGGGTCGCGCCGGCGAACAGGATGCGGCGCGCCGGCGACAGGCGCCAGGCGATCGCCTCGAAGACACGGAACACCGACGCCGGGATGCGCTGCCAGATCGACCTCGCCTGGAGGTCCTCGAAGTCCACCTCCCGCGAGAAAAACGCGACCGTGTCGCGGGCGTCGCTTTCGGCCAGCTCGCGCAGGGCCTTCAGCGTCACGTCCCGGGTGAAGAGATCCTGGACGCGTTGCCAGTAGTCCTCCTGGGCGCGTAGCGGGCGCTTGCCACGCTGCCTCGGGCTGAGCTTCTCCTCGATCCCGTCGAGGCGGCGCCCTGGTGCCACGTCCCTCCTCAGCGCACCCAGACCAGGTCGAAGCGCAACAGCTTCACGTCGGCGCGAGCCGGCACCAGGGGCCGCGCCTCGAAACGCGCCGGGTCCACGGCGCTGAGCTCCCGGTGTTCTTCCTCGAGGGCCGCGATCTCCTGCTCCAGGTTGGCGACCCGAGCCTCGGCGCTGTTCTCGAGACGATTCTTGGTCAACACGCTGGAGGCCCCCGAGACCGTCCGCTTGCGCCCGGTCAAAAGACCGATGTTCGACAGGATCGCCGAGCCCACGGCCAGCCACTTCTCCTTGCTGCGCGCCGAGACCTCCTGGCGCTGGGCCTCGAGATCACGTTGCTTCTTCTCGAGCTTCTCCTGCAGCTTCTGGGCGGGCGCGCCGCCACCCGCGGCGGCGAGGCGCGCCGCGAAGGCCTCCGCGGTTTCCCCGGGGGCCGAGCTGGTCTTCGTGACCGAATCGTAGTGCACGGCTGTCGCCAGCTTGTCGGGCAACCGCTCCCGCAGCGCCTTCTCCAGCGCCTTCGCGCCGTCGCGGGCCAGCCAGGCCGGCAACTCGCCGTACTGAACACCGGCGGGGGCCTCGGTCGTCAGGGCGGCCTCCTCGATCTCGATCGGCTCGGCCTCCAGGCAGTCGGCTGGCGTGGCGCCGCCCAGGGGCCAGGCCCGCGCGGCGATCAGCTCCTCGGCGCCCTTGTAACGCGCGGCGTACTTGACGAACACGTGGGCGTCGCACATCGCGGCGCCGTATTTCGAGTAGTAGTGGTGGCCGAGGGGCGCAGGCAACACGGGCGCCACGCTGCCGACGGCGGGCGCCGGCGCGCCCTCCGCTTCGCCCGAGCGGCCCTGCATCAGGCGGCCGATCTCGTCACGGGTGAGCGGTCCGCGCAGGTACGACATGGCCCAGCGCACCTGGAGCAGCGTCGGGCCGGGCCGGTGCACGTCGTGGAGCAGGAACACACGCTTCCGGGTGGCGTCCAGGAGCGTGTCGAGGGTCGCCTCGGCCATCCCGGTGCCGAGCAGTCCCTCGCGCAGGCGGGCGCGGTCCTGCTGGGTCTGGAGCGTGCCCACGAGCCAGGTGCCGGCGTTGGCGAGCCCCTTGTAGTCGAGATCCACGGGGTTCTGGGTCGAAAGCAGCACCCCGACACCCTGGGCACGCGCCTGCTTGAGCAGCGTCAGGAGCGGCCGCTTGGTGGGCGGGTTCTGGGGATGCGGCGGGAAGTAGCCGAAGATCTCGTCCATGTAGACGAGGGCGCGCAGCTCCGCGGTGCCCGGCTGCCGGCGCATCCACGTCTTCACCTTGTCGAGCAGCAGCGCCGTCACGAACAACCGCTCGGCGTCCTGCAGGTGGGCCGTGTACACGACCGACAGCTGCGGCCTGCCGTCCCTGCCGCGCAACATGGCCGCGACGTCGAGCGCCGCGCCCTTGCGCCAGGCCTCGAAGGAGGGCGACGCCAGCAGGTTGTTGAGGGCCAACATCAGCCCATGGCGGTCCTTCTGCGGATACACGCTCTCCAGGGGCAACGCGCCGAGTTTCTCGAATGGCGGATCCGCCACGCCCGTGATCAGCGCCTCGAGGCTGAGGCCACGGCCATCGCGCCAGGTGCTCTCGATCAGCGTGGAGAGCAGGATGAACTCGCGGGATTGCAGCGGGTCGGCCTGGATGCCGAGCAACCCGAGCAGGCCGGTGACGATCCCGGTGATCTCGTCGCGCAGGTCCTCGGACGCGGAGTCGAACGGCACCGCAGGCGCTTCCAGGGACTGCAGGACGTTGAGCGGCACGCCGGCCGTCGACCCGGGCGTGTAGATCGTGGCCTCGCGTGAGTGGCGCAGCGCCGCCACGTCGGCCGCGGACAGCCCCCAGTCGGCCAGTCCCTTCGACCAGGTGGCGGCGACGTCGGCCGCGGTCTTGCCCTCGCGTTTCGCGGCCTCCGGGTCGAGCCAGGGCTCGAAGGAGGCGGCGTCGAGCTGTTCGAAGGCGAGCAGCAGGTTGCCGAGGTCGCCTTTGGGGTCGATGGCGATGACGGGCACCCCCTGGCGGAGCAACTCCTCGATCATCACCACCGCCAGGCCCGTTTTTCCCGAGCCGGTCATGCCGACGATGAAGCCGTGGGTCAGGAGGTCGTTGGCGTCCAGGTCGACGCGCGCTCCGGCGGCCCCCGCCGGGTCGAAAGCCTTCCCCAGGTACAGGTTTTTCGGCATCGGCGGAGTATACGTCCGTCCCCTCCCGTGGACGGGGCGACGTGGACGCCACGCCACGGAAGGAACGGAGCGCGAACCACTTAGCCGCTCCTGGCCTCCCGGCACGTCCGTTGCACCACCCACGGCGTCTGGAGGTGACGATGACACGACGTGTCCTTGCCGCCGCTTGCGTCACGACGTTTCTCGCGTTCGGCGCCCCCGCGGGGGCCGAGTCGCGTTTCGGGCTTCAGATCGTGGTCGGCGGCGGGCACGGCCCCGACCATGGTTATGCGCGACCGCGTCACCACGACTACGGGGAGTACGCCTACCGGAGCGGTTACGGGCGCGGCTACCGGGAGGGCTTCGACCACGGCCGCGACGACGCCGAGGACCGGGACGGGTTCAATTTCTGGCACTCCAAGGACTATCGCAACGCCGACAAGGGCTACCGCGGCCAGCACGGCCCGAAGTGGGGCTACCAGCGTGGCTTCCGTTCCGGCTACGAGGACGGCTATCGGCGCGCCTACGCCCACTTCGAGCGGCGCCACGACCATGGCCGCTGCGACCGCGGCTACGACGGGCGCGAGTTTCCCCGCGACCGGTACGGGCGCTGACGTCCGGTCGGACCGCTCTGCGTCCGCGAGTCGGGGATCCGGTGCCGCCGGTCAGCCACCTGATCCTCCGCGTGCGACGTGTTGGCGCAGCGCGGTCATCAGCTCTCCCCACCAGAGTCCGAGCATACGCACGAACGCGGCCGTCTCCTGACCGTGGCGCGCGGGGTGGTCCTTCCGGATCTGGCTCCAGCCGCGGTGGGTCACGGTGACGAGGGTGCCGCCGGAGCTCGGCTCGAAGCGGACCTCGACCTCGGTCCTCTCGTCGGGAGCGAAGTTGACGGCCCGCCAGTCGAAGACGAGGCGGGCCGGCGGCTCCCAGGCGGTGACGCGGCCCGACTCCACGACGCGGGCGCCGGCGGCGGTCGCGTAGGACTCGAACAACCGGCCGCCGACGTGGGGCTCCAGGTGGAGGATGCCGTCCGTCCCCCGCGCCACGCGGTACTTGAGGCCGCGACGCCACCAGAGGTCGATCTCCTCGGTGAAGACGCGGAACGCCAGCGCGGGGGGGACCGCCACGGTGACCGAGACCCGGGCCTGGTCCCCCGCGGGCGTCCCCTGCCGCTCGCTCATCGGCGCCGCTTTGCCCGCGACTCGGCGTGGGACTTGAAGCCGGCCAGCTGCTGGCCCCAGAACGCCTCCAGCTCGTCGAGCCAGCCGCGCAGCTCGGCCAAACGCTGCGGACGGAGCCGGTACACACGCCCGCGGGCGTCCTGGTCGAGGGTCGATTCCTCGACCAGGCCGGCCCGACGCAACACGCGCAGGTGCCGGCTCATCGCCGGCCGCGACGCCTCCAGGGCGGACGCGATCTCGCCCGAACGCAGCGGGCGGCGGCCCAGCAGGCCTATGACGGCGCGTCGGGTCGGGTCGGCCAGCGCCCCCAGGACCGCGTCGATCTCAGCGCTCACTGGGCTTCGGATCCCGAACGCGTTGGATGAACCACCAGAAGTGTCCCTCGGGGTCCTGCGCCTCGTAGCTCTTGTCGGCCCAGTACTCCTCGCCGTAGTCCTGCGTGGCGGGCTCCTGCGCGATGCGGGCGCCGGCCGCGCGCGCCCGCTCGCAGTGCGCCTCCACGTCGTCGACGTGGATGCACAGCGACTGCGTGTTCGAGCCCCCCACGACCCGCGGCGAGACGAACATCCCGCGCTCGGGCCGCCCGGGCTTGCTGCCGCCGGAGCTCCCCACCATGATCAGCCCGTCGTCGCCGAAGTTGAGCTCCGAATGCTCGATGCGGCCGCCCTCTCCCTCCACCTTGAGACGCACTTCGAATCCGAACGCCCGGCACAACCAGTCGATGGCGGCGGCGGCGTCTTCGTAGAAAAGCGCGCTCGAGATCCTCGGCCAGCCCTCGGGTGGTTTTCTCATCGGAAGTTCCTCCCCAGTGAAATGATTAACCGTATATGAAATAATTAATCATATAGGTCAGCATTGTCAAGAGGCCCGGGTTGTCGACCTGGCCCGCCCGTCCGCCTGCGGGGAGCGTGTCTGGGGGGCTCCCCGGCGAGGTTAGCCGCGCGACTCGATGGGGACGTAGGGCCGCCGCTCGGCGCCGAGGTACACCTGGCGCGGCCGGGCGATCTTCTGCTCCTTGTCCTCGAGCATCTCCTCCCACTGGCTGAGCCAGCCGGAGACGCGGGGGATCGCGAACAACACCGGGAACATGTCCACCGGGAAGCCCATGGCCTGGTAGATGAGGCCGGAGTAGAAGTCCACGTTGGGGTAGAGCCTGCGCTTGATGAAGTACTCGTCCTCGAGGGCGATCCGCTCCAGCTCCAGGGCGATGTCGAGGAGCGGGTTCCGGCCCGTGACCTCGAACACCTGGTCAGCCATCCTCTTGATGATCTTGGCCCGCGGGTCGTAGTTCTTGTAGATCCGATGGCCGAATCCCATCAGCCGCACCTCCCCGCCGCTGGTCTTCACGTCCTCGATGAACTGCGGCACCTGGTCTTTAGAGCCGATCTCCCTCAACATGCGCAGGACCATCTCGTTGGCGCCGCCGTGGAGCGGGCCGTACAGGGCCGCCACGGCGGCGGCCGTGGCCGAGTAGGGGTCGACCTCCGCGGACCCCACGCCCCGCATCGCGGAGGTGGAGCAGTTCTGCTCGTGGTCGGCGTGGAGGATGAACAACACGTCGAGGGCCCGCTCCAGGATCGGATTGACCTTGTAGTTGCCGCCGACGCTGAACATCATCTGTAGGAAGTTGCCGCAGTAGCTGTAGTCGTTGTCGGGGTAGGCGTAGGGCATGCCGATCGAGTGACGGTAGGTGAAGGCCGCCAAGGTCGGCATCTTGGCGATCAGGCGCACCACCTGCTTCCGGCGCACCACCGGGTCCCGGATCCCCTTGGCCTCCGGGTAGAAGGTGGACATGGCCGCCACCGTCGCCATCAACATCCCCATGGGATGCGCGTCGTAGCGAAAGGCGGCCATCAGCTCCTTCAGGTTCTCGTGGACGATGGTGTGGTGGGTGACGTCAAAACTCCACGCCTCGTAACGAGCCCGCGTGGGCAGCTCCCCGTACAGGATCAGGTACGCGACCTCCAGGTAGTTGCCGCGTTCGGCCAGCTCCTCGATCGCGTAGCCCCGGTAGTTGAGGATACCCCTGTCGCCGTCGATGAAGGTGATGCGGCTCTTGCACGATGCGGTGTTGGTGAAGGCCGGGTCGTAGGTCATGAGCCCGAAGTCCTCTGCGTCGGCCTTGACCTGGCGCAGGTCGAGAGCGTTGATGGTCCCGTTCTCGATCGGCAGCTCGTAACTCTTGCCGGTCCGGTTGTCGGTGATGCTGAGGCTGTTCTTGCTCATCCCGGGCGGGCCTCCAGACGCGGTCGGAGGCTAGCACCCGGCCCGAAGAGAGGTCAAGGACGCGCCCCAGGCGGGCAAGGCGCGGCGCGCCGCGCGTAACGCGCGCGCCTCTTCGGGCCGGCCGGCAAGTCCAGAAACCAGCGCGTGCAGATCCAGGGCCAGGCGCTGGGTGAGAAGCGCCGCCCGGCCGCGAAGGCCTGGGACATGTTTGCGGATGAACACGTCGCGGCTCTGGTGGAATAGGCGCCAGAAGGCGGCGCGGTCCTGGAACGCGCTGGCGCCCAGGGCGTGCACCGCGGTCACCGACGGCACCAGCAGGCACAGGCGTCCCGCGCTGCGGGCGCGCAGGCACAGGTCCCAGTCCTCGTGATAGAGGAAAAACCGTTCGTCGAACCCCCCCACCGCTTGGAACAACTCACGCTCGACGAGCAGGCAGGCTCCGGAGAGGCACGGCACCACGACGGGCCCGCGCCCCGTCCCGGCGCCGCGCCCCAGCCCGCGGAGCGGCGCCAGCGGGCGCTGCAACAGCGCCTCGACGGCGAGCGCAAGCAGGCCGGGCTCGGGCCAGGCCGACAGCTGCGGCGAGCCGTCGGGAAACACGAGCCGCGGCGCGGCCAGCCCGGCCTGGGGCCGGGCCACGAGCGCCTGGAGCAACACCTCCAGGGCGCCAGCCGCAGGCCTCGCGTCGGGGTTGAGGAACAGCAGGAAGCGCCCCCCGGCCTCGCGGGCGCCCTGGTTCGCCGCCGCCGCGAAGCCGCGGTTCACGGGGTTTTCGACGAGACGCACCCGGGGCGCGATGCGCTTGACCAGCTCCGGAGCGCCGTCGGGCGAAGCGTTGTCCACCAGGATCGTCTCGAGGCTGCGGCCGGGTGCGGCCTCCCGAAGGCCCGCGAGGCACGCCGGCAGGAACGCCGCGCTCCGGTAGCTCACCACGACCGCAGAGACGTCCGTGCTCATCGCGATCGCAGACGGCGGTAGAGCTCGAACATCGCGGCTGGCGGCCCGTCCCCGGCGAGGCGCCCGTGGTCCAGCACGAGGAGCCGGTCGCATACGGCAGCCAGCAGGTCGTTTTCGTGGCTCACCAGCAACGCGGTGCAACCGCGGGCCTTCCTCTCCTGCAGGTCGGCCAGGCATCGCTCGCGGAAGGTCTCGTCGCCCACCGCCAGCGCCTCGTCGATCAGCAGGATGGGAGCGTCGGCGAGCAACGCCACCCGGAACGCGAGGCGCATCTTCATGCCGGTCGAGAGTCGCTCGAGGGGCGTGTCGGCCCAGCTCTGCAGGCCGGCGTCGTGGAGGATGCCGGGAAGCTCCGCCTCCAGGGTACGGCGCGACAGGCCCAGGAGCACGCCATAGAGCCGCGCGTTGTCTTCCACGGGCAACGCGCCGTGGAACCCCACGCCGAGGTCGAGGATCGGCGCCGTGGCGCCCGCCACCCGGAGCCGGCCCTGGCTGGGCGGGTAGATCCCCGCCAGCAGGCGCAGCAGAGTGGACTTGCCGGAGCCGTTGCGCCCCAACACGCCCACGAACTCTCCGGCCGCGATTCGGAAGCTGATCCCCTGGAGGGCCGGCATCGGCTCGAAGCCCCGCCCTCCCGAGAGCGCGCGCAGCGCCCGGCGCCCGTGGTGCGGCTGCCGGAACACCTTGCAGACACCCTCGGCCTCGATCACA
>Ga0187893_10003756_pt1 | contig 30036 bp, 37 predicted proteins | sample MA1701074metaG_FD_139574 | JGI IMG/M metagenome (GOLD analysis project Ga0187893, IMG submission 139574) | White microbial mat communities from a basaltic lava cave in the Kipuka Kanohina Cave System on the Island of Hawaii, USA - MA170107-4 metaG ...
ATCTACAACACGATCCGACCTCATCAAGCGCTCAGATATTTGACCCCCTTGCAATTCCTTAAACAACTGGGCATCATACCCAATAAAGACCCCTCTCCGTCTCATATGTACTGAACGAGTACAAGAACTCCTATTTTGCTACTTTTGCTGTCACAATGGTCGTTTGGCTGGTATAAAGGCCGAGGAGATTGAATATCTTCTGATCCGTTTTAACGTCATACACCTCTTTGACCTCAAAGCCAGCGTTCTGTTTGGCGTTCTGCAAGGCCGCTTCCAGCCCGGCGTCACCCCATGAGAACAGGCCCAACAGAAGCCAATGGGCAGTAGATTGGCCTGTGATCTCTTGTTCTTCCAATGCCAGATCCTGAACATCCAGTCGGGTATTGGAGACCCATGAGACTGGTAGTGTGGTATTTTTATAAATCCATCCGGTATAATTACATCCTGCCAAAATTCCTGCAATGATAAACCACGACGCAAGTATCCATACACGGACGATCCCTGTGACAGACATAGATATCCTCCTCTAGCTTATCGGTTCACTTGATGTGATCTCTTTGGAAAAGACAGGAAATGAATAAAGGTTATAAGTAATTTATTGGGATTCTAAATGGAAATGCTATCAAATGCAAGGATATATTGGATGCTACTTTGCTTTACGGATCACGAACAGATAGAGACTGTCTTCTTGTCTGGACTCCAAAAGGTCATGCCCCGTGCGTTTTGACCAGGCCTGGATATCTCGGGTCGATCCAGGATCGGTGGCCACCATCTTCAACACCTGTCCGATAGACATTTTGTCAATGGCCTGTTTCGTATTGATAACGGGGAGTGGGCAGGTCAGTCCTCTACAGTCCAGTTCCTGATCAATCTTGACGTTTTCCATATCAAACTCTCCTCATATAGATTACTTCAAATGCTATAGGAGCCCCCATGCAGTATGCCTGCACAGGGGCTCCTGGCTAAGGCAGTGCGAATATTAAACGTTAACCGTGACGGTTTTAATGGCGCCCTTCACTTTTGCCACCATTTCAGGGGGGACTGAGGACATCTTATGCATTGATTTTGCATGTTCACCCACCAACCGCATGATTTCCTCTTCTGTCTCGGCCCGTACCTTGAAGGCGCAAGCACCTCTAGGATCTACATCCAAACAGCCAAGTTCTTTGTACTGTTTTGTCGCCATGGTAGCCTCCTTTTTTAAGCAGGGCTCCTTTACAGGATACCCTGGTTATTATATATGCCAGTTAGTAGGATTGTAAAAATCCACAACTGGATTGTCAAGCTTATTGCGCCATGATACCACCGTCCACGGATAGGATCGCTCCGGTTGTCCATGCAGACTCATCCGAAGCAAAATAGATGGCTGCCTGGGCAACTTCTTCAGGTTTACCCATGCGGCCGATAGGGTGAATCGAGTCGAACCACTCCCGCGCTTTTGGATCACTTGTCATACCGGCGACTCCAGGGGTATCCACACCGGCTGGGCAGATGCAGTTGCATCTGATTTTGCCTTTGGCATACTGAATCGCCACCGTCTTGGTCAGCATCACAACACCTGCTTTGGCTGCGGCGTAGGCATGGGCGGGATACCCGGGCATGGCCTTGAGTCCAGCTATCGTGGAGATATTCAAAATTGATCCTCCCCCTTGTTTGAGCATCTGGGGAATGACAGCTCGTGTGAATCGGAATACACTCTTGAGGAAGAGATCCATGGTTTCATCCCAGACCTTGTCGGTTGTTTCATGCAGCGGTCCTGCATAAAACAGGTTTCCGGCATTATTGACCAGGATATCAACTCGTCCAAAAGTCCTGATTGTGGATGCGACGGCATTTTGGATATCTGACTCGACTGTCACGCTGCCTGGCAGGGCCAAAGCTTGACCACCAGTCTGTGAAATGGCTTTCACAACCTCTTCCAGTTTTTCTTTGCGCCTTCCTGTGATGGCGACCTTTGCTTCTTCCTTGGCAAAGAGTTTTGCGATCGCTTCACCAATTCCCGTCCCGCCACCGGTCACAATCGCAACCTTGTTTTTGAGTCTCATCTTTTACCTCCATTTAGATTGTTAAATCAGACAGCAGAAAACCGTATTATCTTTGTGGATGACCCTTTCCGTAGATCACTGCGATGATAAAGGTCACCATCACATATTCCATGACAGCAGAAGGAATTTTTTTGTATTCATCTATCTTCCTCCGATCTTTGTCAACTTAACGTGCACGAATGGATTTCCCATAATGTCTCCTCCTCTTTTTATTGTTTAATTCTTCTTTCTCTATTTAACGGCTATTTTTTGAATAGGGCTTTCAAATACTGTTTAAAATGCTGCAAGTTTTTCTCAATCATCTCCTTGTCCTGCTTGGCCTTGGCTAAGATGATGGATCCTTCCATAATTGCAATGAGGTATTCGGCTAAACCGTGAGTGTCGATTGCTGCCTTGGGACAATATCTGGCTTTTGCTTCATCAAGATCTTTTTTGAAGGCTTCGGTCCATTGGCCAAAATGTCGTTCGCACTGCGAACGGATTTCAGGGAGTGTGTCTGAAAGTTCCTGAGAGAAATTTCCTAGCAGGCAGCTATTAGGAATGTCTGGATTTTTAGATAGCGCAATTAGAAAATCCAGGTAACCATAGATCCGTTGCATCGGCTCTTTTCGCTCGTGAAAGGGGGCTTCTTGGACTGCCCGAAACATGAACGTGACAAAATGGTCCAGGACAGCTTTTCCCAGGTCTTCCTTGCTCTCGAAATAATGAAAGAAGCTACCCTTCGTGACACCGGCCCATTCACAGATCTCGTCTACTGTCGTCGCTCCATAGCCTTTTGCCAACATGAGCTTCTGGGCCGCTTCCAGTAATTTTTCTTTGGTGGGAGAGTACTCCTGTGCGGTTCTCATTCCTATACCTACCAGTTGGTATGATTATAGGGGACCAAGGACGCCGTGTCAAGTATTTTGGAGGAATAAAGCTTCTTCGCAGACTTATTTGGATATTTAGGGTTTTTTAAGGAATGGAACAGGGTTATGATTCAGACTTATTGTAAGGGAGGACTTTATTCTTTCCAGCCTTCTTGGCTTGATATAGAGCATGGTCTGCGGCTTGAATCAATTTTTCTGCCGAAGGACCATCTTCAGGGAAACAGGCGATTCCTCCACTAATCGTAATCTTACCTAAAGGCTGTTTTTCCCCATGTGTGAAAATGGATGTTTCAATCAGCCTCCTTATTTTTTCAGCATATACAATCCCAGAGGCTTTTTCAGCGTTAATGAGTAGGACAATAAATTCTTCTCCGCCATATCTTCCTAGAATGTCGCTCTTTCTCGTATTCTTTTCAACCAACTGGCTAAGCCCTTGAAGAAGTTGATCCCCTGCCGGATGCCCATTCGTGTCGTTGTAATGTTTAAAATCGTCCAGATCAAATAAGAAAATGGAGCAGGGGAATTGATAGTTTTGAGCTCTCTTGAGCTCATCTGGTAATCGATGGAAAAAATAGCGACGATTAAACAAACCGGTAAGCGGATCGGTGATTGCTTCTTTTTCAACGGATTGTCGCGCTATTGCGTTCTGTAGATCAATTGCTGCAATATCTACAATCATGGCTAGCAGCGTCTGCTCACGTCCGGTTTCTTCTTGAACTTGCCCGATACTCAAAACACCTATTAATTTTTCTTCATAAACGATTGGAGCGCACATATAGGAGTCCAGCCACAGATGGGATGACTCAGCAGGCAAAGATGCGTGCTCAAAGTCCTTTCTGGTCATAAACATCTTATGAGCCGCTGTTAAACCTATCGGTCCTTCTCCTAAAATTACCCCATAATCAGCCGGAGTCTGGAAGGGAAGGTTGTAACCTGCTTTGAGTTCCAACAAGTTGGTCTCCGGATTTTGTAAAAAGAATGCAATCTGATTAGGATTGAGGACATCTTTTGTCAATCGAACAATGGCTGCGATGGCCTCGGGGATGGTTTGATAAGCGTGCAACCGCTTGACCGCATCAGGCAGATTTACAAAAAGGTTCATATATTTCTTATTTTCTTCCCTGAGATGGTGCAGCTCCAGATTCAGGGCTCGCCGAAAGGCCCTTTCTTGCATGAAGCGTGCTTTATAGCTCTCATGATCTGCAGCATCTAGGATCTGCTGTCGTGTCGTTCCCCATTTCATGCCTATGAAGAATCCAACCAGGGCGAGACAAAGCCCACCGAGGAGAAAAAATAGAGTGATTAGATAAACAGACATCAACCTTGCTCCTGATTTTAAACATATCCTATAATCTGAGGTCTGTCAATTTTTTATACAGGTGGGGGATGGGGGGAGAACAAGAATATTCTATCCGCCGCTTAAAGCACAGATGATGTGGATTTCATCACCAGCCTGGACGGCTGCGGCCAGATCCGTTACCTGATCTTGATTGATGATGAACTACTTATATATCTCAGAGTTTACTTTTGCTTCGCTAGCAGGGTGTCGATCATCGTTTGCATCTTAGCCTTATCTTGAGCGGACATAGAGGCCAGTTTATCTCTGTGATCCTTCGCCGCATGTGCCCATAGTTTATTCTTAACCTCATCGGTCGTTTGGCCGGTTGCGGTAAAGTTGCAATCTGCTGCTCCCAAATCTTTACATGACAGCTGTATCATGGTTTTATCCCCCTTAAGTTAAAGTTAATATTGAAAAGCCCCCTTCATGGGTTAAACCAACGCGGGACCAAAGTCAAGAGAAAAAAGTCTGTTGTTGATAGATGAGCCTAGCATAGTATAATAGGGCATGCAACTTGGACATTTGGTTGAAGTAGTTGCCAAGATCAAGGCCACCCCGAAAAAGACAGAAAAGATTGATCTTCTTGCCCATTTTCTCCGACAGACCTATGGTAAAGAAACGGAGCTGGCCGCTCACTATCTCTCCGGTCATCTACCCCAGGGACGAATCGGTATCGGTTGGGCGATGATCAAGGTCGCGATGATCGATACCCCTCCATCAGGAATTCCTTTGAGCCTAGTGGATGTGGATCAGGTTTTAAGTAGAATTGCTTCTGATGAGGGATCTGGTTCATCCGAACGAAAAGTGAAGGCCCTTCGCCATTTGTTTGAACAGGCAACTATTAATGAACGACCGTTCCTTTCTCATCTTCTGATGGGGGAGCTTCGACAAGGAGCCCTTGAAGGGCTCTTGTTGGAAGCAATTGCGAAAGCCTCTGGTCTCCCGTCATCAGACATCCGAAACGCAATGATGTTTTCAGGCAATATTGGTGAGATTGCTCGAGTGGCTTTAGAAGAGGGCACTACTGGCCTTACACGATTTACGCTTAAACTTTTCTCACCCGTTGCTCCCATGCTGGCGAACAGTGCTGAAGATGTGGAGGAGGTGTTCGATCGGCTTGGGCAGGCTGCCTTTGAATACAAATTGGATGGGGCGCGGATTCAGGTTCATAAGGGAGGTGATGAGGTCAGGATTTTCACCCGGCAGCTTCAAGATGTTACGGAACGTCTTCCAGAGGTAATCGAGTGGACAAGAACTTTGCCTATTCGTGAAGTAGTTTTAGAAGGGGAGGCCATCGCGCTCCATCCCAATGGAAGGCCGCACCCGTTTCAGATCACGATGCGACGGTTTGGTCGGATCAAAGAAGTTGAGTCTATCCGCCAGGAAATTCCCCTCACCTCTTTTTTCTTTGATTGCCTTTTTCTTGAAGGAGAGGGCCCGCTTATTTCCCTTCCCTATGAAAAGCGCTTTGAGCGATTGTCCAGAACAATTTCCGCTCAGTCCATCATTCCAAGGATTGTAACAGCCCGCCCGGAAGAGGCGAAGCATTTCTTTCAGCGTGCCTTGGAGATTGGACATGAAGGCTTGATGGCTAAATCGCTCACAGCGCCCTATATTGCGGGGCAGCGGGGGTTTCATTGGCTCAAGCTCAAGGCTGCCAAAACTCTGGATTTGGTGATTCTTGCTGCCGAGTGGGGAAGCGGACGGCGGACGGGATGGCTTTCTAACCTTCATCTTGGGGCGCGAGATTCCCAAAGTGGGCAGTTTACCATGTTGGGGAAGACATTCAAGGGCCTCACAGACGAGATGCTCAAGTGGCAGACAGAAAAACTCTTATCGTTAGAGGTCAGCCGTGACCAGTGGACCGTCTATGTCCGGCCAGAATTGGTGGTGGAGATCGCATTTAGTGATGTCCAGGAATCTCCCCGCTATCCTGCGGGCCTGGCTCTTCGCTTTGCCAGGGTCAAGCGTTATCGCCCGGACAAATCGGCCAACGAGGCCGATACCATTCAGACCATTACCGAACTCTTCAAACAACAGAGAATTTAATACTAGCGAATGAGGTATTGTTGGATCAGGGCTGCAGCCTGGAGCCAGTTCGCTGGCACAGGCACGGCTGCGCTTACGGTGCTCGCCGACCTTCGGGTCTCGGCCGCCACAGCATCGAAGCCATGGATGTGGCGGCCTTCGACACGGCCGGCTCACCGCCCCCAGGCCGCAGCCTAATGGATACAATACTCTGTTTGTATTAGATGATCCGCCTGAACTTTGTTGCAACGACCTTACGCTGTTGATCGGTCTGATATCCAGCGCACATAAAGGGTGTCGTGTGTAAGAGAGCAAACTCGCCTTTTCTGTTGAGCACAATCGCGCCGGCCTCTCCATGAATGCGAATGAGCAGACGTTTTAAGGCCTTTTCTGTGGCTTTCTGTGGAGACATCTCACGCAGGAGATCACAGCAGATCTCCTTGGCTAATCCTGCCCTGATGATGCCTTCTCCCAAGCCCGTCATGGAGACTGCTCCGGATTCATTATCCGCATAAACCCCGGATCCTATCAGAGGGGTGTCTCCAATTCTTCCCGGTAGCATGGCTCCGGCCCCTCCCGTGGAGGCTCCAGCAGCCAGGGTGCCGGATTGGTCCATAACGACTGCACCCACCGTTTCATGGCCATAAATATTTTTATATAAATCAATAGCTTTAATTTTCTTCTTTAAAGTTTTGCTTAATATGTTTAAAGAGGTTTTAGAAGGTAAGGATTTCTTTTGGATTTTAAAAAACTGTGCTAATTGGCCAGCACCTTGTCCTGTTATGAGGACATGAGGAGTTTTTTCCATGACCAACCTGGCCAGTCGGATAGGATTCTTGACATCCTCAATCCCGGCCACGGCCCCTGCCTTTAAATCCTGACCTTCCATGATAGACGCATCCATCCGGCTTCGGCCATCTAACTGAAGCCTGGAACCTTGTCCTGCATTGAACTGCCCACTGTCTTCCAATATCCGAATCACAGTCTCGACGGTATCCAGGCTGCTTCCACCATTTTTCAGGATCGAAAACCCTATTTGAAGCGCAGCCTCCAAAATCTTAAGCTGTGTTTTGTTTGCAGGTCTCTCCCCCGCCCCCCCATGCACCAGAATGACGATCTTTTTTTGCTTCCTCATGGGGCTGCAATCTACAGGAATAGAGGAAATTTAGCAAGGAGTGGAAGGCTTGATTTATTTTTCTTTCTGCGCTGTCGGAAGTAGCGAGCGGATGCGAGCGTAGGGAGGGGGATGGTCGCTCCCCTAGAATCCACCGTCCCCAGCACCTCTCGCCAGTCGCGCTCAGAGGTAGGGCTCGCCCTTGCCATGTTATCTATGTTGGTTGAAACAAAATTTTTTTGTTGCAGGCTCCTACCGCAGCTTCTTTAAGATCTTTTCGCTGTCCTTTTTATTGGTGACAGCCAGGATCACTACTTCTTTGGAAAGAATTCGGTAGTAGGCTCTGAAGTCACCACTTCGCAGTCGATAGAGGGGCGGGGTATAACCGGTTAGCTTTTTAATCCTGGTTTTTCCGAAGGGCAGTGGAGAGGTCTCTAAATATGTTTTAATATCCTTAACAAGTTGTAAGGTTTTTCCACTTTCAAGTCTTTCGATCTCTCGCTGGGCAGAAGGACTGAAGATAACGTTAAACTTTTTTGGTTCCACGCCGCTTTTCCAGCTTTTTGATCAAAGCACCGACAGTAATTCCCCCCTTCACTTTATATTCGGCATACGCTTCTTCGATCCTGGTTTTGAAGACGGGGTCATTCTCAATCAGATAATCTGCCAGGTCATCCTCTGTAATATAGTGAAGGACAGCAGTAGGCTTACCATAAGCGGTGATGACAATATCATGCTTTTTAGACTCTTTCAAAATGTCCATTGTCTTCTGTTTGAGTTCTTTTACGCGCGCAAAACGCATGGCTTTCCTCCTCTTACGAGTTACACTATAGTGTAACTTTAAGACTAAGCTATGTCAAGCCAATTCACTTGAATGGTAATTTTCTGGGCTTACTCTACTCCTTCGCTGCTCCAAGGTTTAGTACCTCTCGCTAGTCGCGCTCAGAGGCAGGGTGAGCCCAAGACAACTTTATCCATATGGGTTGAGAATAGGATTTTTCTTGGGTTTAGGCTCATCCAGAATGACGTGACGTCGCGGTTCGGCGTGCGACGTTATCTGAAAAGGGTCTTGACAAGATATGTTACTGATGCATACTTATACATACAATAAAGGTAATATCATATGGACGACAAGGAGACTCAACAGCTTATACGGGTTCTTGAAGAGATTCGGGATAATCAGAAGTTACAACTCGAGCGACAGGCAGAGGCGCTGGCCCTACAACACGAGCAGTTTTCGTTAGTTCAAAAGCAGTACGACCGAGCAGAGCGTATTCAGGACCGCAGCGAACAAATTCAAGCCAAGAGCGCGCAAATCGTTGGCGCGGCTCGAAAGATTGTCTTTATTATCATTCCTATTGTAATCGCCCTGATCATCTACGTGTCGTGGTTCCTGTTTCGCTAAGTTGTGCCTTTCGTTAATCCTGGTGTCTGTTAGGCGCGAATCTTTTTAATCTCTGGCACTTCAACTATGCGTATGGTTCCCTGCGGCGGAGGATTTTTGGTTGCCCAGACGAGCGTGTTGACCATCTGTTGCAAGGTCACGAGGGCGAGCCGTCTAGCGCCTGCCCGTGTCTGTGGAAAGAGCTCGGCGAGTGCGTACATCGGAACCAGCACAAGCGGCCACCAATGACCAGGACCGAGCACATACCACGGGCGTAGTATAGTCGCGGTGAGTCCCGCCTCCAAGATTGCCTTTTCACCCTCAGCACGTGCCGCAATATACGCCTGCATCACCGGGGCCGGCTGTGCGACACTGACATAGACGAAGTGTGAAACCTGAGCCTGATGAGCTGCCGCCACAGCAGCGCGTATGGAAGTCAGGTCGACACGTATGAATTCCGCTGCTTTTGATGGATTGGGATGCGGTGTTCCGACCAAATGAATGACCGTGTCGCCCGTACGAAGTGTCGACCCGAACGAGTCTGCATCCAGTGCGTTTCCAATGATTGGTACCGCGCCAGCCGGTAAACGACCCACCGAGCCAGGCCTGGCAAGGGCACGGACTTGATGCCCGCGTGCAAGTAACAACGCGATTAAACGCCGGCCGATATAGCCTGTTCCGCCAGTGACGAAAATCTCGCGTGTAGACATCATATGGGCAATATTTGTAAGATGTTTTTGGTAACGCTCGAGCATATTAGACAGCTATAGTCTTCTTGTCAACACCTACTTGACTAACACTGCTTAAGATCGGTATCTTTTATCAACATGGATACAGATGCGATGAAACGAGATCTTATAAAGAGAATCCCAGTAGACCACCATCTGAGCCGACGAGAGATGCTCGGCCTCGTGGGGGCAACGGCAGCAACAGTGCTTGTGGGCTGTGACCGCGGGCAGCCCGGCTCGATATGGGGGAGCCTATGGTCTCGGAAACCGACTGTGACGGCGATGCCTCCCTGCATTGTAAGGCCGGAACAGACGGAAGGCCCCTATTTTGTGGACGATAGACTCAATCGCTCTGACATCCGATCGGATCCCTCAGACGGTTCGGTGAAAGAGGGTGTTCCACTTCAAGTAATGCTTCGTGTTCACCAAATCAACGGCAATGACTGCACGCCGCTTGCAGGCGCCATAGTGGATATTTGGCACTGCGACGCCCTCGGCGTCTATTCGGATGTTCGGGATCGATCATTTGACACACGAGGCAAGAAATTCTTGCGCGGCTATCAGGTTACGGATACCCATGGGACGGTCCAGTTCCTCACGATCTATCCCGGTTGGTATCCAGGCAGAGCCGTTCACATCCACTTCAAGATCCGTACGAATCCTGCATCCCGACGGGGGTATGAGTTTACGTCCCAGATATACTTCGACGAAGCCATCACGGATCAGATCCACACGCAGGCTCCGTACGCTTCCAAAGGGCAGCGTACGTTAAGGAATAAACGAGACGGTATTTTTCGAGACGGCGGTGAGCAACTGATGCTTCAGCTTACTCAGCAGGCACAAGGCTATGTGGGAACGTTCGATATTGGGCTTCAGATGACTTGAAATATCGCCTACACCTATTAGATTTGTTTAGTAGGCCTCAGACTGGGGCCGGTTCTCCGGCAAGGACACGCCTAAGCATGAATCAGAGAGAGCAGTTTTTGATCGCCCATATGTTTTTCTTAACGGCGCTGGTCTTTTTACTTTGTGCTGCGGTTGTTGTCCTGATACGCCAGCGAAAAGAAGGGAAGCCTATGGTGTTAGCTTTCCTGCCACTGGCCCTGATTTTCCTAACGGCCTACTTGGGTAAGCACTGGACATCTGCTCATCAGGTGGTCAACATTTTTTATGACGGCCTGCTGCTTTATAATACCTATTATTTTTGGAAAGCACAGCAGCGTTTAACCTTCTGGTTTTATATCCTTGCCGTTATTTCTACTGCCCTGGACTTTGCCATGCATTTTGTGATTTCAGGCCAGATAAAAAGTGAGTAGATCAAAAGGGACTGGGGAGGATCAAGTGTGAAGGCACTTGTTCTGGGAGCCACGGGCCTATTAGGGGCTAACCTGGTACGAGCCTTACTGAAGAAAGGCTATCAGGTCAAGGCATTTAAACGAAAAACAAGCAAGACCATTGGAATTGCTGGTCTTCCCATCGAGACGGCCGAAGGCGATGTGATGGACCGTGATTCTATTGTAAATACTCTTAAGGGATGCCAGGTTCTTTTTCATGCTGGGCCTTATTATCCTGCGTTGACGGTTCCTGTCCAGGAAGCCATAGGAAAAGGGCTGATGGACGTGCGCAATGTTATGGCATCGGCAAAGCAGGCCAGGCTGGAACGTGTGGTTTATACCAGTACCCTGACCACCATCGGCCTTTCACCCCGTCCAGGAATGCCAGCTAACGAGGCCTGTGTTTTCAAGACGCGTTATACAAATAATCCCTATCTCATGGCGAAAGCGGCCATGGAGGAAGAGGTTCGTCATTATGCGAAGGAAGGATTGCCGGTGGTGATTGTGAATCCCACTTCACTTCTGGGTCCTTACGATTCTCGTCCCAGCAGTGGAACACAGATCCTGATGATTGCCAACCACATGATGCCGGCTTATGTAGAAGGACTCACTAATGTGATTGATGTGCGGGATGTGGCCATGGGGATGGTCATGGCCCTGGAGCGGGGGCGGGTGGGAGAGCGATACATCCTGGGCCATCTCAATACTACCCAGTATGAACTTAACCAAATGATTGCCCGAGTGGTAGGTGTGTCTCCACCCCGTATCCCCGTACCATTTGAAATCGCTCGCTGGGGAAGTAAGCTGGGGGAATGGGCCTTCGTCCATATCCTTCGCAGATCGCCACCGATCCCAGCTTTTTTTGTAGAGGTGTTGGCTCATCTCCAGTATTATGACTGCTCCAAAGCGATACGGGAGTTGGGATTGCCCCAAAGCTCCGTGGAGAATGCTATCCGGGACGCTGTGAAGTGGTTTCGGGAAAATGCCTATCTCAAATAGACGGTATAGTATTTAGGATTCCATGCAGTCAGAAGTTCATCATTCAGGTATTTATCATCAGGGGATGATTTTTCTCCACCGGGGTGATTTTGAAGGTGCCCGGCGTTGTTTTGAACAGGACCTGTTAGAAGCGCGGCAGGCAGGGAATCCTCGGCGGACCATGGCCATTCTAGGAAATCTGGGCAATGTGTATGCGGTCTTGGGTGATAAAGAAAAAGCCCGGTCTTGTTATCAAGAGGTGTTGGCGCTTCAACGAAGTGAGCTTGATGATCAGGCAGTGGGTCAGACCCTAGTGAATTTGGGTAATCTGTGCCGGGAAGGGGAAGAGGTGGAGCGGGCGCGGGCTTACTATCTGGAGGCGACCGATTTTCTGGAAAAGGTGGGAGATGAACGCTCTCTGGGTATGCTCTATAGTAACTTTGGCCTGCTGGAGCAGGACATGGGTCGGTTGGAGGAGGCAATCACCTTTCTCAAGAAGGCGATTGATCTTCACAAGAAAACGGGCCATGAAGAAGGGCTGGCAGCGACGTGGGGTCAATTGGGTCGGGTATTTCAGAGGATAGGGAAGAATAAGAAGGCAGAGACGTGTTTTAACTTCTCCTACACCCACTATGGACAGTTAGGAAATCCCGCAGGAGAGGCCGAAGCCCTGCATTGTTTGGCCGATCTCTATGAGGGACGAAAAGATCTCGAGCTTGCCTTACGCTGTATGACTCGCATGCATGAGATCCACCAACGGTATGGACTGTCATGGCCGCCGGAAGCTCAGGAACGACTGGATCGGTTGCGGAAGATGACCAGGCCTATGAGCCATTAGTTCTGATTCCTATGAAACCCTGCTGCGTTGAATCGGCCAAACGTTATCTTAAGAAAAATCGTGACGCGGCGGTTTGTGATCACTGTGGTTTCCTTCTGATGGCATATGCCCAGCAGCTAGATTATGAGGAGGCCATCAAAAATCTTAAGGTCTGGGGAGGAGAATTCTCCACAACCCAATTGTCAAATTTACAGGTGGTGGCCAAGGCCCGGTCCTCCAGAAAATCGGTGTAAATCCCTTAGAAATAATGTAGAATACTTAATTATGTTAGAAGATGCCGTGAGGATTGTGGAAACCCTGCGTAAGGCCGGCTTTAAGGCCTATTTTGCGGGGGGGTGTGTGCGTGATCAGGTCATGGACCGTGAGCCTCAGGACTATGATATCGCCACAGATGCCCGACCGGAGGCCGTGATGCGTTTATTTCCAAAGACTATCCCCGTCGGAGTGAGTTTCGGAGTCGTGATTGTGCTGGAAGATCCATACCAATTTGAGGTGGCCACCTTTCGCTCTGATGGTCAGTACCTGGACGGCCGTCACCCGGTGGAAGTTCATTTTTCCAGTGAAGAGGAAGATGCCAGACGGCGGGATTTTACCATCAATGGCATGTTTTATGACCCCATTACCAGGAAGATTGTGGACTATGTGGGAGGTCAGACGGACATCAAGGCTGGGCTTATTCGATGTATTGGGAATCCCAGAGAGAGGTTTTCGGAGGATAAACTTCGGTTGATGCGGGCTGTCAGGTTTGCCGCGCAGTTTGACTACAAGATTGAGCCCAAGACCTACCAGGCTTTACTAGATCTGGCAGATCAAATCGCCATCGTCAGCGCTGAGCGGATCCGGGATGAGCTTTCCAAGATGCTAATCGGCCCGCGGCCGGCTCAGGGGCTGCGCATGCTTCACCAAACAGGGTTGTTAAAGGTCATCCTGCCAGAAGTGGCCGCTATGGAAGGGGTGCAGCAGCCTCCGGAGTTTCATCCGGAAGGAGATGTCTGGGTTCATACGCTCCTTATGTTGGAAAGGATGGCCCCGGCTTCTAGTTTTGATTTTGCCCTGAGCGTGCTCCTGCACGATGTGGGAAAACCACCCACCTTTTCCATTAAGGAGAGGATCCGTTTCGACAATCACTGTCAGGTGGGTGCCAAGATGTCTGAAGAAATCTGCACTCGACTGAAACTCTCCCGCAAACAGACAGAAAAGGTGGTAGAATTGGTCAGGGAGCACCTCCGGTTTAAGGATGTCCGCCTGATGCGGGAAAGCAAACTCAAGCGATTTTTGCGGGGTGAGTATTTTTCGAACCATCTGGAGCTTCACCGCTTGGACTGTCTGGCCAGTCATGGTGACCTTTCCAACTGGGAATTTTGTAAGCAAAAGCTGGAGGAAATTGGCCCGGAGGAGATGCGCCCGGAGAGATTGATTACGGGCCGTGACCTGATCCAGATGGGCTATGTCCCCGGACCCCTCTTTTCGGAGATCCTCACGACTGTGGAGGATGCTCAACTGGAGGGAAATGTCAAAGATCGTGAAGCAGCGCTTGAGCTGATCCGAAGACAGTTTCCATTGAGTAAAAACTAGTATTAAAGGCAGCCAGCAGGTTTTGCCTGAGGCTGCCGCGGTGCGTGGGGGCATCGGAGGGCGAATGGCGCGACGAAGAAGGAGCGCCACGCTATGAGCGCCGCCGTGATGGTGAGGCGGCCGGATTCCTTAGTGTAAAGCCGCACGGGCCCCCACATACAAACGGAGGGTAAGCGATGTCTGGTGAGTTGCCTACAGAGGGAATCGATCTTGTGAATCTGGTCACGGTATCGTCGGCTAATTGGGATGCCGTCGTGAAGACATCCGAGCTTCCGGTGGTGGTGAATTTCTGGGCACCATGGTGTCCTCACTCCGAGAAGCTGGCCGCGACCTTTCAGTCGTTATCTCATCGCTTTATTGGCCGGATGAAATTTGCGCGGGTCAATACGGATGAAAACAAGGATTTGGCAGCGCGGTGTGGGATCATGAGTGTCCCCGCTTTGCTGTATTTTTACCAGGGCAGACCTTATTTTCAAGTCATTGGAGATGCGCCTAAACACCAACTGGAGTCCGAGATGGATCACATCCTGGCTCAACACAAGCGGTGTCTGTCCCGCTCGTCCGAAAGGCCTGAGTAATGATGTGGATCAAGCCTTACCCAGCAAATCAATTTGTTGGGCCAAGGAAAAGTCTTTCTCGGTGATGCCGCTGGCCGAGTGGGTGGACAAGGCCATTGTTACGCGGGTATAATTAACTGTGATGTCTGGATGATGATCTGCTGCTTCTGCCGCGGCAGCAACACGATTGACAAAGGCTATCGCCGACATAAAGTCATTGAACTTAAACTGCTTCTTAATGGCATTGTCGGCCAGTTGCCATCCGGATATGCCTGCGAGCCGGTTTTTTATCTCTTCGGGGGGAAGCTTGGGCATGGGATTTCCTCCTAATTCGTTTTAATTTACCACGTTCCAGATTACACCGTCAATATTTAGAGAAACTCACGATCGGTTCTATACCGAAAGTAGATCAAGAGGGTTGAATTTGCTTGCTGTGAAACCGGTAGAAATCGCAAAGGAGGGAAACAAGACTATCCGTGTGACATGGGGGGACGGTCATGAAAGCGTTTATCCCAACACCTATTTGAGACTCAAATGCCGCTGTGCTAGTTGTGTGCAGGAGTGGACCGGTGAAGTGATGATCAAACCCGAAATGATTCCTTCGGATATTGTTTCCCTAAAGATCAGCCCGGTGGGGAACTATGCCATTCATATTCACTGGAGTGACGGGCATGAGACCGGTATTTATGCTTTTGGGATGCTCAGAGAGATCTGTCCTTGCGATAAATGTGTGGTGAAAAAAAAGGGCGCTTAGTGTCATGTCATTTGCCAAGATTGAGGAGTTTAAAAAGCTGTTGGAGATTGACTCCAGTGAGATTACCTTTTTTGGATTGGGTAAGGCCTATCTGGACGAAGGCAAATTAGAAGAGGCTGCAAAGGCCTTTCGCAAGGCTATTGAACTAAAACCGAACTACACGGCCGTTTACCTGCTTTTAGGAGAGGCTCTTCAAAACCTCAATCGTCTGGAGGAGGCCATCCAGGTATATGAACAGGGTCTTAAGGTAGCGGAGCAGACCCGGGATGCGATTCCCAAGCAAAAGATGGAAAAGCGTTTAAAACGACTGAAACGGGGTCAAACACCATTAACCGGACAAAAAGAGTGACAGAAACCTATTTTCACGCTATCGCGGTTCTTCGGGTCAGCGCTTGAATCCCTTAGCGAGGTGCGGAGGGTATCATGCAGGAGGTTTTACCCGGAATTTATTCATGGTCGTGGTTCTCCCAGGAAAAGGGATACAATTTCAATGGCCATGTGGTGGCTACGGGGACAGAATGGGTCATTATTGATCCACCTCCCATCACATCCGAGGAGCAGGAATGGCTTAGAAAACAGGGCACAATCACAGGCATTATTCTGACCAACCGGGATCATATCCGTGAGGCCCAAGCCTTTCGCACCCAGTTTTCTACCAAAGTTTTAATCCATGAGAAGGATGCTTCCTTGATTGAGATTCAAGCAGACAAGACCTATCGGGATGGAGAGCGGCTCCCTGGAGGTTTGGTGGCGGCTCATGTGCCGGATAGTAAATCTCCCGGTGAGACGGCACTGTTTCTTAGCCGGGTGAAGGGCGTCCTGTTCCTTGGAGATGCATTGATTGGGAAACCTCCCGGGCAGCTTAATCTCATGCAGGCGGATAAATATGCAGATGTGGCCAAGGCCAAGCAGGGTATTCGGGTTCTGCTAAAATATCTGTATGACTCTGTTCTGGTGGGAGATGGGACCTCTATTCTAACGGGAGGACGACAGGCTGTTCAGGACTTTCTGGAAAGAAAATGAGTTTTAATTCTAAAATCATGAGGGAAAATGGAGCCGGTATCTACACAACTCAACAAAGAAGGTGATGACTTTTTCAGCCGGGGTGAATACACAGAGGCCTTTGCCTGTTATCAGAAAGCTCTGGAGCTTGATCGAAAGACTGGCAATACTCATCATCTAGCGGTGACCCTGGGAAATTTGGGAAACATCTGTGCCAGTGTAGGTCAGCAGGATAAGGCTCTGGCCTATTACCGTGAGGTCATTGAGATTCAGAAGCAGATGGGGAACGATCGGGGTGTAGGAGTAACCCTAGTGAATATGGGAAATCTTCGGGCAGATGCAGGAGACTTTGACCTTGCAGAGGCTTATTACCTAGAGGCACTGGATATTCTGAAACCCTTAGATGAAGATGCTGCAGTCGCGGTGTTGTTCAGTAATCTGGGACTCATTTATCGGGGTCAGGGTAAATATGATCGAGCACTGTCTTTCTTTGATCAGGGATTGGCCCTGATGAAACGTGCACAGGATCAGACAGGTGTGGCAGGTATCTATAACAGTCTTGGGAAGACTTACCTCATCATGCGCCGATATGCAGATGCGCTGTCCTGCTGTCAGACCGCCCTGGCCATGTATGAAAGGCTGCGCGACGAACGGGGCATGGCTGCAGCATGGTACCATCTTGCATTTATCTATGAATCCCAGGGCGATCTTGATCGGGCCATGAAGACGATGGAAAAGGTGGTCTCTGTTGATGTAAAATATGGCCTTCCGAAGTTAAACGAGGACCGCCAATGTCTTGAGCAATGGAAGAAAAAGGTACAGGAAACGGGGGCATGATATTGCAGGAGGATTGGTTAAATCAGGTCAAGAGATTATTGGTCCAGAAGGGGATATCTTCACATCAAACTGCCACGGAAGATGGGGCGATTCACTTTGATTGGGAGGAAGGCCACGATTTGCACCTGGGAACTGACGGGATGCTCACTTGTTCCTTTAAGGTTGATCTGGAGGAACTCCGTACATTGATCTCAGGGGATACCACGGAAGATCTGTCGGAGGATGAACTGTGTCGCGTGGCACGTGAGGAGTTGCGGCCATGCTTAGACCGATACCGGTGGAAACTCAGACAGGCAGGATTTCAAGAAAGTGTCGAGTCCGATCGTGACCAGTATGCTATTGTCTTCACTAAGCCTCTTGCAGCCATCACGCCTCAGGAAGCCAGTGACGTCGTGACATGGTGTAGAGAAGTTTTGATAACTGCATAGAACGAACGATTTTAGCGAGGGTCTGACTTAGTCAGCCCGAGCGCGGGGTGTGGGGGCATCGGAGCGCCAAGATCAAAAGATATTCTCGCATAGCGCCCCTTCGGGGCATGCTCGACAGCGCTAGCGAGGTAGCACGGGTCCCCACATAATATAACAATGAGCGATATTTTATTTGCTACACCTGAAGGCACGGATCGATATCAAAAACGATTTACAAATAATGTTCACCCTACCCATTTTCGCCGCATGGGTGACCTTTATGTTTCCTCTGTAGGTCTGGGTACCTATTTGGGAAACTCTGATGCGGCTGCGGACAAAATGTACCTGCAAGCTGTTATACGAGCCATGGAACTGGGATGCAATGTCGTTGATACCGCCATCAATTACCGCTGCCAGCGTAGCGAAAGAGTCATTGGACAGGCTCTCTCGGAACTTGCCCGTCGGGGGAACATTCAGCGTAACGAGGTGGTGATTTCTACCAAGGGTGGTTTTTTGCCCTATGATGGAACCCCACCTTCAGACCCCTGGGCCTATGTCCAGGAAAATTTTATTGCTCCAGGCACCTTCACCCCTCAGGATCTGGTGGTCGGATGCCATTGTATGACTCCTCAGTATATTCAACAGCAATTGGATCAGAGCCTGAAAAATATGGGACTCCCCTGTATTGACATTTATTACCTCCACAATCCTGAAACACAACTGGAGCAAATTTCATGGGAGGATTTTAGTGGGCGTATCCGATTGGTCTTTGAGGTGCTGGAGGAAAGTGTCCGGTTGGGAAAGATCCAAATGTATGGAACTGCGACTTGGGAGGGATATCGTCGGGCCCCAAGCGTTCGGGGTTACCTGTCCCTTGAGAAAATGGTGAACCTGGCCCGAGAAGTGGGGGGAGAAGGTCACCATTTCAAGGTGATTCAGTTGCCCTATAATCTGGTTCTGCCAGAGGCCTTCTTGAGCAAGAACCAGCGGATCGGTGAACTGGAAATGAGTCTGCTGGAAGCGGCCAAGCATCTTGGGATTTATGTCATGGTCTCCGCTTCAGTCAATCAACGGCATCTGACCCGGGATCTTGCTCCTCAGGTGAGGGAGGTCTTTCATGATCTGGAAACGGATGCCCAACGGGCTATTCAGTTTGTCCGCTCTACACCGGGTGTGGGAACTGCCCTGGTGGGGATGAAGCAGATCATTCATGTGGAGGAGAATCTTAAGACTGCCCGGATTGCTCTTGCAACCCAAGAGCAGGTGCTGCGCCTGTTCAAGGGGAAGAGTTAAAATATATAAAATTAACGATTTATTTGTGTGCTGCTCTGTCCTGCAAGCAGCGCTTGAGTCGACTAGCTTGCTATGATTCCCACACTCATCTATTATAGGGGCTTGCGTCGCCCCCTCCACCGGCAGAGCCGGATGGAGCCTCCCCCTCTCGCTCGCTTCCGCTCGCTGAGTAAATCCCCACGGGTAATTCGAGCCAGGGGATCTTGCCTTCAGGCAGGGTGAATGATGTTTTTACGCACGAAGCCTATTGCAGTGAGTACCACGCGCTTACCCGTGGTTATTTATGATGCCAACTGCCATTTGTGTGAATCCACTAAAAATGTGGTAAGTCGCTGGGGAAAAAATCGCGAGATCCGATTCCTGCATTTTGAAGATCCCCAGGTCTGTGCCCTACAGCCTGATCTATACGGCCTCGAGTATTTGGATTCCATACGCTTTATTGACAGAGGAGGAAAATCCTGGAAAGGGGCGGATGCTGTACGCCATTTGTTGAAGATCCTGCCATTGGGTTGCCCCCTTGCCTGGATTCTTTCCCTACCTGGGATGTACTATCTTGCCGGGAAAGCTTATGTCTGGGTGGCCAGAAATCGTTACTGGCTTTTTGGGCGAACCGTTTAACATTTTATCAAAGCGGGGTGGATCATGCCAGAAACATTAGATCAATTTAAAAGAAAGTTTCCTCAAGTCTGGGCGGCTTATCAGGATCTCAAGGACATCTGTGATAAGCAGGGTCCTCTAGATAAGAAAACGATTGAACTCGTCAAGATTGGCATCTCTACCGCCCTGGGCCGGGAGGGAGGGCTGATTGCCCATATCTCCAAGGCAAAAAAAGCTGGAGCGCATGATAATGAGATCTATCATTCTATCCTGTTGGCTATGGCCCTGACCGGTTTCCCCGCTACCCTGGCTGCGTTAACAACAGCCAGGGAGTATCTGGAAAGCTGATGATCTTCCTGATGAGGTGTGGATGAGAAAATGGGTATGGGGCATTGTGGGTCTTCTCCTTTTCCTCCTCATTGCAATCTTACTTTTACCCCTACTGATTAATCTGGACTCCCAAAAAGATCGCATCCTTTCAATCATTGAGAAAAACCTTAACCGAAAAGTAGAGATCGGCCAGATCGGCTTGAGTCTGTGGCCAGGGATCGGAGTGAAGCTCAAACAGGTCCGAATCCAGGATGATCCTTCGTTCTCTCAAGGGTCATTTTTCTCCGCGGAGGACTTGACCATCCGTCTGCGTCTTCTTCCGCTTTTACGCCGACAGGTGGAGATGGTGTCCATGACTCTGAAGAAGCCGGAGGTGGTCCTGGTTGAAAATACGCAAGGTGTCCTGAATGCGACCACCATTGGCAGTTCAAACCCCTCATCTCCGTCACCCCCCACCTCCCCTGGTGCGTCATCCTCAGGTCCAGGTCAGCTCCTGGGTCTGTTGGGACTTGATCGCCTGGAGATCAAACGCGGCAAGGTGAGTTATTTCAAACACTCCAATCAGCCAGCAACATCTCCGCAATACGAGATGAGAGATTTAGACCTGGCCATCACTGGCCTCGGTCTAAATAAAACGGCTCGTGTGAAGGCTTCAATAGAAAAGTCTCCATCTGGGCGCGTGGAACTCACTGCGCAAGCTGGTCCACTCACCCCGGACCTACAACCCAAGAAAGTGAACCTTGAATTAAAGAACGGTAAAAGCGATCTTAAAATAGATGGAGGTGCGCAACATCAAAACTGGGTGTTTAATCTGTCTTCACACCATCTCTTTTCAGAGGACTTCACCGGCTTGGCACAAGGAAACTTGCCATCGGGTATTAACCTTTCGGAGCTTGCTGGAAAGATCGAGCTCAATAAGGATAAAGTAGTGGTTTCATCACTTGCGGCCAAGATTTTTGGTGGACGGGTGACTGCGTCGGGAATGTCAAGGTTCTCTCCCGATACCAGGCCGTTCCAGGGTCATCTGGAGATCAAAGACCTGCAAGTCGGACAAGCCCTGGATGCTTTGTCGTCCACAAAGGGTATACTCACAGGAATCGCGAGGATGGAATTTTCCCTTCAGGGGGCGGGAACCGATTGGGGTACTATTTCTCGGAACCTCCTGGGCCAGGGGACAGTAAAAATCGTAGACGGGCAGCTGCCTAAGAGCCGACTTCTGGAACAGGTGCTCACAGCTATTCAGATTTTTGGGCGGTCCTCTCCCCAGTCTTCCATATCAAAGGGAGACTCCGTGACGGCTTTTTCTGTTTTGGACGGTAAATTCAAAATCCAGCAGGGGAATATTCATTGGGACTCGCTAAACATGATTGCCAAGGAGTTTGACCTCAAGGCCCGTGGAACCGTAGGATTGGATCAGCGACTGGATCTTCAGGGAGAAATGATCCTTTCTGAAGACCTGAGTCGAATGGTCCACGAGGGAGGCTTGGCAGGTATGCTTTTTATTAAGGAAGGCCGATTGAATGTTCCGCTCCGTGTCAAGGGCATGTTGGATAAGCCCTCAGTAACTGTGGATGCTAAAACAATTGAGAAGGAGTCGGTCAAAAAACTTAAGAAAAAGCTCTTTGAACAGTTGATCAAGTAACATTAAACGGAATATTTTTTGTCCAGGGAATAGTAAGAGTCCAGATCAATCAAGTCATGGAAGTGATTAAAGGTGTGGAGCTGGGACAGGATGTCTTTGGTCGTTCCTGTTTTCATCAAGTGGGTCAGCACCTCGGTCATTGCCCGGGCGTTGGCATAGAGACCGGTGAGGGGATAGACCACCAAATGAAAGCCTAATCGCTTAAGTTCCTCCCTGGACTGTAGAGGGGTGACTCCTCCCTCCAGCATATTGGCTACGAGGGGGGGCTCCAGCTCTCGGGCGATCTGGGCAAGTTCTTTGGCGGACTGAGGGGCCTCAATGAACAGAGCATCAGCCCCAGCCTTCTTGTAGGCCTTGCACCGCCGTATGGCCTCTCTTAAGCCATGAACTTGGCGGGCATCGGTTCGCGCCACGATGAAAAAGTCCCTTCCGTCTCTAGCGTCCACGGCAGCCCGAATCTTCTGGACATGCTCTTCTAGAAGAATGATCTTCTTCCCGCGCATATGGCCGCACCGTTTAGGCCAGACCTGGTCTTCCAGAAACATCCCGGCAGCACCGGCATCGATCAATTCATTCACGGTCCGGATCACGTTCAGGGGATTTCCATAACCAGTATCTGCATCCACAATGATGGGCGGCTTTACTGATTTACACACACGCCGTGCCACGTGGATCATTTCGGTCTGGGTGAGATAACCAAAGTCCGGCATACCGAGCTGAGTGGCTGCCACGCTGTAGCCGGAAATGAACAGAAGTTCAAACCCCACCTGGGCCGCAATCTTGGCTCCCATGGCATCGTACACACCAGGAAAGATGATGACTTCCCCACTTTCAAGCAGCTTATGCACCCTAGTCTTTATTGGCTTCATTTTGCCGTCCTTTTTTATTCTAAGGTCTGTTCTATCTCTACATGAAGATCGATCTGCCTGAGGATTCCTGCCACTCTTTCGCAATCGGGCAGAGGACCGCTAAAACAGACAGCCCTTCCCATGGTGTGAGCTTCCAGGGTGATCTCGAAGGCGGTTTTGAGGCTGACCCCGGTGGCCTTCTGGACCTGTAGTATAACCTCATCAAAAGAGTGAACTTCATCATTGAACAGGATCACACACCAGGGAAATCCTTTAGCGGTTTTATCCTCTTCTTCGATTAAGTCTATAACACCGGTAGATTCTCTCTCTGACATGGGATTGGAAATCACCCCATTAATTGCTTAATCATCTCTTCCATGGTTGAGATCCATTGTTCCAGAGGAACATCAGAATCCACCACAATTTCGTACTTTCCATTGAGAAGAAGGTTCACACTTCCAGGATGGGTAGGGGAGAGGGGGATCTCGACAGCCTCACGGGAAATTCCAAGCCGATCAGTGACCTCGAAAACAGCATTGATTTCCTTCATGGTGATGACTTCTAGCTTCGCCATAGACCTCGCGTTTCTACTTTACCAGAAGCAGGTCTTTCAAAGCTCCCCAATCCGTCACTGGCAGAGAGCAGGTGAAGTTGTGACAAACGTAGACTGTGAGCTTGCCATTCTGTTGAGTCTTTCCCTTGACCAGTGAGGGAATTTTCCCGGTGCCGGGGTGGTCAGGGTCTGTAAAGAAGAGGACCTTGTTGGGCAGATAGAGGCTGTGAATCTTTTTGAGCAGGTCCTGGTTTTCCCGCGCATCCCGCCGACCCACCAAAACGATTTCCTTGGGTCTTTCCAGATTAAAATCCAGAGTGGCCAACATGCTGGCATAACCGAAGGGATTCTCCTGCAGGGACTGATAAAATAACCTCAGTACTTGTTCGGCTTTGGTGTGGTAGTCATTCTGATCCGTAAGATAATATAAACGAAGCAGGTCAATTGCTCCAACAGCATTCCCGGAAGGGATGGAGTGGTCATAACCAGACTTGGTCCGGGTAATCAAAGGCTCATGATCCTTTCCAGTAAAGTAAAATCCGCCAGGGGCGCTTTCATCCCAGAACTGTTCTACCATCGTTTGTGCGAACTGATTTGCCCATCCAAGATAGCTTTTCTCAAACGTTGCTTCATGTAAATCCAAAAGTGCCCCGATAAAAAACGCATAATCATCCAGATAACCATTCAGCTTAGCAATCCCATCTTTGTAAGTGCACAGCAGCCGGTCGTCTTTAACGAGACGATGTAGGATGAACTCGGTGCATTTTCTGGCCATTTCAAAATAAGCCGGATCTTCCAAAACTTTATAGGCCTCCGCTGCGGCCGAGATCATCAGGGCATTCCAACTGGTCAGGATCTTTTCATCCCGGAACGGCTTGACCCGTTTTTCACGGGCCAGAAACATCTTTTGACCGGCCTGCTCAAGAAGAGCGGATATCTCTTCGGGCGATTTGTGAAACTCTTGGGCGATTGCCTCCACAGGGAGGTCTGTGTGGAGAATGTTTTTCCCCTCGAAGTTTCCGTGGTGGGTGACATCATAATAACGGCAGAAAAGATGGCCGACTTCTTCTCCTAAAATCTGAATGACCTCGGCCGGGGTCCAGACGAAGAACTTTCCTTCCTCCCCCTCGCTGTCCGCATCTTGGGTGGAGTAGAAACCTCCTTCAGGCGACCACATCTCCCGTCTGACATAGGCCAAGGACTCCACCGCAATACGTTTAAAGAATTCATCGCCAGTAGCTTGATAAGCCTCCAGGTAAAGCTTGATGAGCTGGGAATTATCATAAAGCATCTTTTCAAAATGAGGAACCAGCCAGTGTTCATCTACCGAATATCTATGAAAACCACCCCCAAGGTGATCGTAGATTCCACCCTGAGCCATTTTTCGCAGGGTGTGCTTCACGCGGTCCAGGAAGGTCGTATCACCGGTGATCCGGTAATATCGCAGAAACAGGGATAGAGCCATTGTATTGGGAAACTTGGGAGCGCCCCCGAACCCGCCATCAACCGGCTCAAAAAAACCTCCTAGGGCGCGTGCAGCTTCCTTAATGACCTCAACAGACATCATATCTTGGGAAGGCGCGAGTACAGAGATACGGTCTAGTCCCTTGAGGATTTGCGAGGTGGTTTTTTCGACCTGTTCGGGTTTTTGTTTGTAGGCTTCTGATACAGCCAGTAGGACGCGGGAAAAGGCAGGGAGATTGTGACGGTCCACCGGGGGGAAGTAGGTTCCCCCATAGAAGGGCTTGCCGTCGGGAGTCAAGAACATGGTGAGGGGCCAGCCTCCGCCGCGTCCCAGAAACATTTGGACTGCGGTCTGATAGATCTGATCTAAATCCGGCCGTTCCTCTCGATCCACTTTAATGCTGATGAAGTGCTCATTCATGATGGCAGCAATCTCTTCGTTCTCGAAAGATTCCCGTTCCATGACATGGCACCAGTGGCAGGCCGAATATCCAATGGACAATAAAATAGGTTTCTGCTCAGTGTTGGCCCGTTCCAGTGCCTCCAGTCCCCACGAATACCAGTCCACCGGGTTGTGGGCATGCTGAAGGAGATAAGGGCTGGTTTCGTGGATGAGGTTATTGGTGTGCTTGTGCTGCCCTTGCGTCATTCAAACATACTAATATATTGCCTGGATCAATGCAACGGGAAAGTATACGCCTCAACTCTGCATTTCTGCCATCAGACGAGGATTTCTGCAAACGAGCTAAATTGTCTGGAGAAGGAAATGTTGCATTTATCGATGTTTAATAATATCTATGATTTTCGCGTAAAACTAATTTAAAATATAATTTTATGTTATATTCATAACATATTATAAAGGTTAAATATTTAAATAACCAGAGAGCAAGAAAAATCTATGGGAAAATCAACGCTTGAATATTGGATGTGTATTAGGTTCGGAGGGCTTGGGCGAAGTCTTCAATGAGTTCTTCGGTGGCCTCGATACCGAGGGAGACTCTGACCAGACTATCGGTGATGCCAAGCTTGTTTCGGTATTCAGGGGAAAGACCGGAATGAGAAGTGGTGACTGGCCGTGTAATCAATGTTTCGATGCCACCAAGGCTTGGGGCAGCGATGGGCAATGTGGTTCTGCGAATAAAACGCTCTGCTGCCTTGACGCCTCCTTTCATCTCAAAGCTCAACACACCCCCGAAGCCTTCAAATAATTCGCGGGCCCGCTTGTGCTGGGAATGACTTTTTAGTCCGGGATAGTTGACCTTTGCGATTGATGGCTGCTCCTCTAAGAATTGTGCAACTTTGAGTGCACTCTCGTTCTGGTATTTCACGCGCACCGCCAGTGTTTTCATTCCTCGCTGAAGAAGAAAGGCTGCATGGGGATCCAGTGATCCGCCCAGATGGTTGAGCTTGTGGGTGATCTTTTTGACCAGATCGGCCCGACCGATCACAGCCCCGGCCACGATATCCGAATGACCATTGAGGTATTTGGTGCAGCTATGCAGCGAAAGATCAAACCCCCATTCCGGCGGGCGAAAATTGACTGGGCTAGCAAAGGTATTATCAATCATCGAAATCAGATCATGGTTCTTGGCAAACTCCACCACAGCCTTCAGGTCAGCCACCTGAAGCAGGGGATTCGTCATGGTTTCAACATAAATAGCCTTGGTATGAGGTTTTAATTTCTTTTTCCAAGAGTCTGGGTCGTTGCCATTGATGAAACCAAAAGCCATCCCAAAGCTGTTAAAATCCTTCGTGATGAAATCATGAGTGCCGCCGTACAGACAGTCCTGGGCCAATAAGTGATCGCCTGATGATAGAACGGTCAAAAGTGCAGTGGAGATAGCCGCCATGCCGCTGGCGGTCACCAAAGCTGCCTCGGCATTTTCCAAAGCCGCCAGCTTTTGGTGCAGGGCAATGTGGTTAGGGGTGTTATTTAAGCGAATGTATTTTAGATCGTGATAATTGGTTTCACCCGCATATTCAAACATGGCAGACTGGAAAATCGGCATGATGACCGCGCCTTGAATTCGCGGCTCTGGCTCCCCCGCATGAATCAACTTTGTCTCCAGATGTTTAAAAACTTTTTTCATGAATACGATCTCCTTTTTATCTGGTGGTTCTCTTATCTATAATACCATTTTGGGGCTGAGTCAACTGACGCTGAGAGAAATTCTGAGGACTATTGGAGGCAGAGGTTAAGAAGTTTTTTCCATTGATGGTAGAGTTGATCGGCTTTCTGTTTAGAAATTTTGGGTCTGAATATTTTCCCCTTCTTAACCATTTCATGAATCTGCAAGGGATCGGACCATACGCCAGAGCCGAGACCGGCTAGGAATGCGGCTCCTAAGGCGGTAGCCTCCACGTTGAGGGGTCGTTTAATGGGTGACTGGAACAGGTCTGCTTGAAACTGGAGCAGAACGTCAAAATTAGCCAGGCCTCCTCCGGCTCTAAGACGTCCAAACTGGTTCAAATCTGATGTTTTCATAGCTTGTAAAATGTCCATCATCAAGAAGGCGATTCCATCCACCATGCCGCGAACCAGATCGGCACGCTGTGTCTCCCGATGGATATTGAAAAAGAGAGTCGGTACGTCTTCACGCCAATGAGGTGCTCCCAGGCCAGCCAGTGAGGGAATCACAAAAACCGGATGTTTTGATTGTTTATAGAGGCGAGGAATTTCGCCGACGCTTTTAAATATTCCCAAGCTTCCTCTGAGCCAGTCCAGTGCAGAACCCACGCTGTTGACGGTACCCTCCAGGAGATAGGAAACTTTTTTGGGAGAGGACCAGGCCATGCTGGTCAGCAGTCCAGGTTGGGATTGTGGCTGATTGCCTGTGTTGAGTAAGAGGAAACCTCCCGTCCCGTAATTGAGGGTTAGATCTCCCTTCTCAATGCATCCCAATCCAACACTGGCCGCTTGCTGATCGCCAATACTGCAAAAAATGGGGATTTGATGATTTCCAATTTTCGCATCGCCAAAGTATTCGCAAGTGGACGCAATGCGTGGAAGGATTTGCCCTGGAATTCCAAAGAGGGTTAGGAGTTCCTGATCCCAGTTCAATGTAGAGAGGTTCATGAGTAGCATGCGGGCAGCATTGGTGTGGTCCGTGACATGGATCTTGCCGTCTGTGAGGTGCCAGATCAGGTAAGTGTTTACCGTGCCGCACAGTAACTCCCCCCGTTCAGCCCGTTTTCTTGTTCCAGGGATATGTTCAAGAAGCCAGGCCAGTTTCGGAGCGGCGTAGTAGGGAGTCAGTCGAAGCCCTGTCTTCTGCCGAATCCGGTCGGCTGTCTCTGAACTTGAGGGATGGCTAAGCGATCTGCATAATTCTGAAGCCCTTCTGTCCTGCCAGCTGATGGCGGGTGTCAGGGTGCGACCGGTTGCCCGTTCCCAAAGCAGGATCGTGGATCGCTGGTTGGTAATTCCCAAGGCGATGGGCGCTCTGCTGTGGCGTCCCAACTGTGTTAAGACCTGTTTTACAGCGGATAATTGGCTTGAAAGAAGTTGTTTGGGATTGTGTTCCACCCAGCCTGGTTTGGGGAGCAGGGTGGAGAGTTTGACCTGGGAGTGGGCCTTGAGCCTTCCCTGATGATTGAAAATCATGGCACGGGAACTGGTGCTTCCCTGATCCAGGGCCAGAAGATCATCCTTCATTTTTTCTCCAGCTCTGGTTTTTCTTCAAACATCAAGTCTTGAGGGCTGGTCAGGACCAAATGAGGTTCTCCCCATTGATGAGGGCTGCTTAAATTCCATGTTTCATCCATCTCGACCGGTTTTAGCCGGATTCCATAATTGCCTCCATAGATAAGATAAGCCATCCCGATGCCTGAATCCTCAATAGGTCTGGCATAAGCAGGGCAAAGGGGGCCGCCTTCTTCGTTGGTCCATCCAGTGATCTGACACCATTCTCCTTGGTCTTTTCGGTCATAGAGACGGACCTGTTTGAGCCTTTTGGGAGGGCCCAGCTCCTTAAAGCGCATCATGTCCATCCCTTTGCAATTGGGGTTTTCTTCCACTTCCAGAAACATGGAATCACTGTATCATGCTGATGGGATAAGATCAATATTGCTAGGGCCTACTTGCAATTAAAACCTCAGATAGTTTACACTTTTATAATAACCTATTGTTCCTTTAACACGGGAGCCTAACATGGAAAAAAGCTTTGAAGACGTGGTGGATTTTCACAGACATTTGTGCCTGGACATTGCAATGGGCTACCGTATTGCCAAAACCGCGCTGCGAGAAATGGGCGCCGAGGCCAAAAACCTTAAAGATGTCGTAGCCATTGTTGAGAATGAAACCTGTGCCGTGGACGCTATTCAGGAGTTTACAGGATGTACCCTGGGCAAGCGGAACCTGATCATGGCGGGTACAGGTAAACCGGTTTATATTCTCCTCAACACCAAAACTGGCAATGCCGTACGAATTTATTGCAAATATTGGGAGACCTTTGACCAGGATGGGTCCTTTGGTAAACGGCGAAAGCAGGCCACCTCTCCCCAGGGTACCCCGGAGGAACAGCAAGCCTTTCAACGAGAGCTTAATTCCAAGATCAAGGAGATCCTTCGGGCGCCGGAGGAGACCATTTTCACCATCAAACGGGTCACCATGCCTGCTCCGCCCAAGGTGGGAAAATACAAGGCCGAACCTTGTGCCCGTTGTGGGGAACATACCCATATCGGGCGATTCGTGGAACAGGACGGGCAGAAAATCTGTAAACACTGCCACGAGGAGCTGACAACAAAAGCTTCTTAGGATGCTTCCAATGTAATGTGAGAAGTTTTGGGTGATGAAGCTAAATCGTTATAGCGTTCCAAGTCAGATCACTTCTTTCGCCATCTGTTTTGCTTGTTCACTTCTGATTTTCTCCTGTAGCAGTGGAGGGGGATCCCTTTCTTCAACGGGTTCAAATCCCTTGTCCCCAAGCTTCTCGGTAACGGCCATCGAGGCAGGAGGCAGCCACAGTCTTGCTTTAAAGAGCGATGGGAGTGTTGTGGCGTGGGGGGATAATGTTACTGGCCAGCTAGGGGATGGTACTAACACGGCCAGTAATACTCCAGTTCAGGTGAGTGGGCTAACGAATAATGTAATAGCCATTGTGGCAGGGAGCGATCACAGTCTTGCTTTAAAGAGTGATGGGAGTGTTGTGGCATGGGGGGATAATGCTACTGGCCAGCTAGGGAATGGTACTAACACGGCCAGTAATACTCCAGTTCAGGTGAGTGGGCTAACGAGTGGCGTAATAGCCATTGCGTCAGGGAGCGATCACAGTCTTGCTTTAAAGAGCGATGGGAGTGTTGTGGCGTGGGGGGATAATCTTTCAGGTCAGTTAGGGAATGGCAATAATAACAGTAGCAATAGTCCAGTAGCGGTCAGTGGGTTGACGAGTGGCGTAATCGCCATTGCGTCAGGGAGCGATCACAGTCTTGCTTTAAAGAGTGATGGGAGTGTTGTGACATGGGGGGATAATCTTTCAGGTCAGTTAGGGAATGGCAATAATAACAGTAGCAATAGTCCAG
>Ga0187893_10003758_pt1 | contig 30028 bp, 34 predicted proteins | sample MA1701074metaG_FD_139574 | JGI IMG/M metagenome (GOLD analysis project Ga0187893, IMG submission 139574) | White microbial mat communities from a basaltic lava cave in the Kipuka Kanohina Cave System on the Island of Hawaii, USA - MA170107-4 metaG ...
CAGCCGCCGCCGTATCAGCGGCCATCGGACAACTTCTTGACTCCTTTACGCCGCATGAATGCACAAACTACTTCAAAAATGCGGGATATGATCGAACTTAAAATCATAATGCTCTAAGGGAACTTTTAAGATCGGCGATCACCGATCCGTGACCGGATTTTTTCTTGTTCATGTCGCTTCCTTGATATGGCGGGCGACATCCTTGCCGATGATTTTCGCGAGTCGCACGGGAACGGCGTTGCCAATCTGGCGCATGCTTTCCGTCCATGAACCATGAAATATGTAGTTGTCCGGAAAGGTTTGCAGGCGCGCGCTTTCCCGCACAGTGAAATATCTTACCGTTCCATCGGGTCGGGCGAGCATGTTCTCGCCGCCGGGTACACCGTGGACTCCCGCCTTCAGGGTTTTCGCGGGCTCGTCGAGCGGACTGCCCGTGTGACCGGGATAGCAACGCGCTCCCGCCTGAAAACGATGATTATGGTGGGCCATCGAGGCATCCGGATTTTCCTCGGGATCCGGCAGATATTTGATCGCGTCACGGACAGTGTTCCACGCGAGGCTCCTTGGTTTTTCCTTGAGTGCGTTGGCTCGCTGCGATATCCGGTTCGACGGGCGCCTATTCTTGCGCGCCACTTGATGCGTTTCCCAGTATGCTTCGTCGCCGGCCTGGGACCACGCGAGGGCATCGAATGAATGTGTTTCGTCCGGAAAATTCCATTCCACGTTCATATCGTCACGGAAACCAACAAAGAAAACCCGTTCCCGCTTCTGCGGCACGCCATAGTTGGCGGCGTTCAAAACCCTGGCCACAACCCGATAATGAAGATCATCGCGAATTCTGCTTGTATGATGCCTTTCAAGACGCGCCAGATGATCGGTCCAGTCTTGCCCCGTCCTAGCCAGCAAGGCCGGATGCTCCATTTGCAGCCGGATATACTCGAAATAATTCCTGAAAGCCGCTCTGGTCAAACCCTTTACATTTTCAAATATGAAAGCCTTGGGGCGGACCTCCCGGACCGCGCGGATCGCCTGCGGAAACATGTCTCGGGCATCATCATGGGCGCCATGCTTGCCACCCAGCGAGAAAGGCTGACAGGGGGGGCCACCGGAAACAAGATCAATCTTGCCTTCATGGGCACCGAAATCAACGGTTCGGACATCGCCCTCGATCAACGGCCAATGACCAACTGTCGCAATGCGGCGTTTTTGATTTTCGCGGATTGTTTCGCAGCAGTCGTGATCCCATTCAACGACTTGCGAAGGGGAAAATCCAGCCTGATGCAGTCCTATCCCCAAACCACCCGCTCCAGAAAAAAGCTCAATTGATTTCATTGGTCCAGGAATTTCCTTACTTTGGTTTCCAAACGGTCGAGATTGTTTAACTCACATTCCCAAATCACCAAGATTCTCCACCCCAGTTTAAGCAACTCATTTTGCTTGGCAATGTCGCGTTTATAATTGCCCTCAAGCTTGTTGACCCAGAAATTCCGGCGTGATTTTGGCAAGCGGGCCAGTTTGCATTTCTTGTCCCTATGCCTGTGCCAAAAACAACCATGCACGAATATCGCGGTTTTGTGTCTCCGATTAACAATGTCCGGGTTTCCCGGAAGACCCTTGGCATGAAGACGGTAGCGATAACCGAGGCCATGCAAAAATCTCCTGAATTTCATCTCAGGTTTTGTGTTCTTCGAACGAACGCGGCTCATGCGCCCGGATCTTTGTTTAACGGTCAGGGTGTCCATGATGTTCTTATTTTGTTCTTTTTTCAATATAGGGGGAAAAGTGGGAAAAGAACAGAGAGAATTTAGATTATAGACGTAATAATTTTATTTCCCCACTTCCCTCAACACATTCACAAACTGCTCCGCCACGGCGGGCCAGGTGTAATGGCGTTCGACGTGGGCGCGTCTTTGTTCTTTTCCGTCGACAATGGCGAGCGCTTTTTGCGCGGCGGCGGCGAGGTCGGTTTCCTCGAGAACGCCGAGATGCGGTTCGGTGATGATGTCGCGCGGGCCGGTCACGTTGTAGGCGGCGACCGGAAGGCCGGAGGCGAGGGCCTCGACCAGCACCATGCCGAACGTGTCGGTGCGCGAGGGGAAAACGAACACATCGGCGGAGCGGTAATGCGCGCCCAGCCGCTCGCCTTCTTTCTGGCCGGTGAAAACGGCATGCGGGTATTTGCGTTTTAATTCCGGCATGTCGGGGCCGTCGCCGACGATCACCTTGCTGCCCTGCCATTCCATGTCCAGAAACGCTTCGAGATTTTTTTCGATGGCGACGCGGCCGACGAAGATGGCGACAGGGCGCGGCAGATCGTGGAACACTTCCGGCGGGCCGGGGCGGAAAATATCAAGGCGCGCGCCGCGGCTCAGGCGGTGCATCGGCGCGGTGAAGTTCCAGCTTTTGAGTTCGTCCTCAAGGCTCTGCGTTGCGATCAGGATCGCGGAGGCCTTGTCGTGAAAGTTCCTGAGGCTTTTGATCGCGGCTTTTTTGACCGGGCCGGCCAGAAAGGGGAGGAACTTGCCGATGCGCTTGGCGATATAATCGGGAAAATGGGTGTGATAGGAGGTGGTGAAGCGCAGGCCCTTTTTTATGCAATATCCGCGGGCCTCGATGCCGAGCGGGCCTTCGGTGGCGATATGGATGGCGTCGGGCGCGTAATCGTCGATCATCCGGGTCAGGCGGCGGGCGGGTTTTAATGCCAGCTCTATTTCCGGATAGCCGGGAAGCTTCATGCGGACGGGGAAGTCGGCGGGGCCGATCACATGGAAATCATGCCCCATGCGCTCAAGTTCCGCGCCGATATACTCATAGGTGCGGACGACGCCGTTGACCTGCGGTTTCCAAGCGTCGCTTATGATAAGGATCTTCATCGGGGCGGGATTTTGGTTACGAGTTCATTGAAAACGATTATACTATGGTTTTAGCGGTTTCTGGCAAGAGAACAACTTATCCGGCCCCCATGCGCAGGTTTTTTCAATTATGTATTGTGGCGATTTTTTTGTGTCCGGCGCTTGCGCAAGCGCAGTCTTGCGACACGCCGTTTGAAGTGATTACGACGCTGCGGCCCCTGACTTTCGGGTTTCCCACCGTGTGGGACGCGAAATACGGCGGCGAGGACAGCATGCTGCAACTGGGTTCGGGCATTCCGCAGGAAGGCGGCACGGTGCTGGCCATCGGGCGCAGCCTGTCGCTGAAGGATTTCCGGCCGCAGGATATCGTGCTGGTCGAGCTTAACCGGCGCGGCCGCGCGCTTAAAGAACAGCGCTATCCGGCGAAAGAAGCCGAAGAGCCGGTCAAGATGATAAGGGCCGGCAAGGAGTTCGTCGCGCTTTCCAACATGCGCGGCGGCAAGGGCAACGCGGAGAAATGGGCGCGGCTTAGCTGGTACGACGCGGACGGAAAATACAAGCGCGAGAAGATCGTCAAGGACGCGGTTTTCGATTTTGAAGGCAAGGGGCTGGTCGAGGCGGTGGATAAGGGCGGGTTCATCGCGGTGCTGCACGGCGTGAACCGGGGCGATCCTTCGGATGAAAACGGCGTATTGATGCGGTTTTATTCCTCGGGCGAACTCGTGTGGCGGCGCGCTTACCGGCCCGGCATTCCCAATATGCTGACCAGCCTTAATCCCGTCACCGAGAAAAATTACCTCGCGACGGGGCGCATACGGCTCGATGACGGGCGCATCGCGGGATGGGCGATGAAGCTCGGCTTTGACGGCGCGGTGCAGTGGCAGAGGACGTATCCGCGCGGGAGCGTCGCCGCGTTTGAGAGCGCCGCGCTGGTGCCCTCGCAGACGGCGGAGGGGAAGAATTTCATTCTGGCGGGCGAGGCCAAGCCCTATGACGGCGGGCCGGAGGCCGCGTGGATCATGGAGATCAGCGCGACGGGCGAGCCGATCTGGCAGCGTTATTACAGAAGGCCCGATGCCGAACTGCGCGGGGACTGGGTGCGCAGCGAGGAGGACGGGCGCATCGTGCTGATGATGAACGCAAAGCCCGTGGAGGGCAAAGGCGATCCCGCCCATGTGCGCATGCTCACGCTGTCGCCGCGCGGGGGGCTGATCGGGGATGAGGCTTATTACGAGGGGATGATGGCGCAGGCGACCGATTACGTGCCGGGCTGGAACAGCGAGCGGATCATGACCGCGGTGATCGAGGAAGACATGAACGCGGAGAAAAAAGAGGACGGTGAGGTTGTGGTGATCGGTCTTGCGGCGGATGAGAAGAAAGACGAAAAAGCGGAAGCGCCGCCGCCTGCGAAAGTGGTGCACCGGGGCTGGGTGTTCGTCGCCACGGCGCTCGATCCGTATGTCGATCCCTGCGCCGCGCAGCGGGGGCCTTGAGGAGTATAACCCCTCACCCACTCAGCTACGGCTTTTCCAAGGGGAAAAGCCAAGCTTCGTTGCCCTCTCCCATAGGGAGAGGGAATTCTACGGATGTATTTAAATGAGCGATTTAGAAAACGACGAAAATATTCTCACCTGCACCGCTCTCGCGGAAGACGGCGGGCAGCGGCTTGATAAAGTATTGGCGGTGCGGTTTCCGGATCTGTCGCGCTCGCGGCTCAAGGCGCTGATTTTAGAGGGCGAGGTCAGCGTTAATGATGAAACTTGCACCGATCCTTCCCGCAAGGTGAAAGAAGGCATGGCGCTTGCGCTCGCGGTGCCGCCGCCGCTCGACGCGACGCCGGAGCCGGAGGATATTCCGCTTAACATTATTTACGAAGACGAGGCGCTGCTGGTGATCGACAAGCAGGCGGGGCTTGTTGTGCATCCGGGGGCGGGGAACTGGAGCGGGACGCTGGTCAATGCGCTTTTGCATCATTGCGGGGATACGCTGTCGGGGATCGGCGGCGTGAGGCGTCCGGGCATCGTGCACCGGCTGGACAAGGACACGACGGGGCTGATGGTTGTCGCCAAATCGGACGAGGCGCACCAGGGGCTGTCGGCGCAGCTTGCGGACAGAACGCTGGGGCGGCATTACAAGGCGCTGGTCTGGGGCAGGTTGCAGACGGCCAAGGGCCATGTCGACCAGCCGATCGGGCGGCACCCCAATGCGCGACTCAAGATGACGGTGACGCGCCAGAATTCGCGTCCCGCTGTCACGCATTACGCGGTGGAGGAGCGGTACGGCGAGGCGGCAAGCCTGCTCGATTGCCAGCTTGAATCCGGGCGCACCCACCAGGTGCGGGTGCATATGGCGTATATCAAACATCCGCTGCTGGGCGACCCGCTGTATGGCTTGCAGGACAACGCGGCGGCGTCGTTTTTGCGCAAGGGCGGTTACGGGGATGAGGAAATGGCGGAAATCCTCGCGTTTCCGCGGCAGGCTTTGCATGCGTGGAAGATCCATTTCATCCACCCGCTGGAGGGGGAGGAAATGGAGTTCGAGGCGCAGGTTCCGGCGGATATGAGGAAGCTGATTAATATATTGGAATCATAGGGTTATAAAATAGATAGAAACTTGCTCAAATTTAGATAAAAGATGGCTTGAATTTACATAAAATGCAAGGTATCATTAAAGTATAAGGTGTGTTTGAGAGCAAGGTTGTGTGTGCTACGAGGATCCCCCTTCGGGGGTACGGCTAAGGAGGACAATTAGCTAGCCAAGCAAGTAAGAAGCAAGAATTAGAGTACAGATTTTTTTACCCCACTTTACCCTTTGACCGATCTGGTATCTGTTCCCTTCCAAACCGTTGACGCAAAGTCGACGGTTTCTTTTTTTGTGGCTGGATTTACGCGGAGTTCCGGAGGAGCGGAGTTTTTATTTTTCTCCGAAACTCCGGTTCTCCGCGTAAAATTCATCGCAATAAAAATAAAGAAAATACCTGTCCCATGAAAAAATATTACGTAAAAATCAGGCAGGCCGGAATAATGCATTAAATGCATGAAATTGCTGCGGCATGTCATGAATTTCCTGCGCCGGTTCGTTATAATGAACTATAGGGTAAGACTGAGAAATCGGGCGGTGCAGCATGCAATATACTGATCTGGACGCGGCAGTTCTGGATGATTTTGCCGATTACGACGCTCACTACAAGATACGGCAGTTCACGGACGAGGCGAGCGGGCTCAAGGCATGGATCGCCGTGCACAATGTCAATATCGGCCCCGCGCTCGGCGGCTGCCGGATGTTCGCTTACCAATCGGATAAAGACGCCATTCGCGACGTGCTGCGCCTCTCGCGCGGGATGACTTACAAGAACGCGCTCGCGGGCCTGCCGCTCGGCGGCGGCAAGGGCGTCATCATGGGCGATCCCGGCAAGAATAAAACCGACGCGCTGATCCGGGCGATGGGGCGAGGGGTGCATTCGCTGGAGGGCGATTATATTTCCGCCGAAGACAGTGGCACCAACGAGCACGACATGGCGGTGATGAAGCGCGAGACGCCGTGGGTGATGGGACAGAAGGGCGAGGAAGGGCAGCTCGGCGGCGATCCTTCGCCCGTGACGGCCTACGGCATTTTCTGCGGCATTCGCGCTGCGCTGCGCAGCAAATTCGGCAGCGATGATTTTGACGGGCTGACATTCGCCGTACAGGGGCTGGGCGCGGTCGGGTACGATCTTTGCCGTTACCTGCACAATGAAGGAGCGAAGCTGATCGTCACCGATGTGCGGCCCGCGATGATGGACAAGGCGAAAGCCGAATTTTCCGGCACGGTGGCGGTGGCGCCCGATGACATTTTCAGTGCCGATGCCGACGTGTTCGCGCTGTGCGCGCTCGGGGCGCAGCTTAATGGGAGAACCATTCCGCTGCTGAAGGCGAAAATCGTCGCCGGCGCCGCCAACAACCAGATGGAAACGGAAGCCGATCACGAGCGCCTCGCCGCGCGGGACATTCTTTACGCGCCCGATTACGCGCTCAATGCGGGTGGGGTTATCGCCGTCGGTTACGAATACATCGCGCAGACCGGCAAAAACCCGTTCAGCCATGCACTCACCCGCCCCAACATGATCGCGCATGTGGAGAGGATCGAGAAGACGCTCGACAAGATATTCAATATCGCGGAAGCGCGGGGGATCACGCCGGGACGCGCGGCGGATGAACTCGCGAAAGCGATTTTCATGGGGCAGGCGCGGGAGAAGTCTTTAGGGATTGCTTAATGCGGCGTAAGACCTGCTTGCGCCATCTGTCCTTCGTGCCGGAGATAATTGTTCATTCTGCTTAGATCAAAGCCGTCATAAGCTTCGCCAAGAAAACCGGTAATGTCGGCTTTCAGAAAATCAGCGCAGGTTTCCAGTTCCACGTCCCGATTTCCTTCAAGGCCGATGATTGCCGTGACAGGCATATCGGGCTGGACGGAGCCGTTGAACCGAAGAGTGATGTGTTTTGACGGCGCATCGGGGAAAACCGCGCGGGATGCCTGCATCAGCGGCAATACCGTCTCTGTTATAAACTCTACGTCTTCATGCATTCCCGGATTCCGCACATTTCCAGATTTGGCGCAGAATTAACGATACGGGTCTTTTGTTATTATGTCAATATTTTAATCGGTGATTCCCTGCCAGTTTCTCACGATATGGCGGTAGGACAGCGGTTCGCTTATCTCATAGAGTTTTACGGGCGGATCGAGCGCCTGCCCGGTGTCGCGGCCTAACGGGGCGGCGGTCAGGCGGATTTCGCTGCCTTCGGGGATGTGCTTTACGCTGCCGAGCGGCAGGCGGAATTTGAGGCCGCTGTATAGATGCGTCGCGCTGCCAAAGATGTCGAAGTCCGCCGCGCCGGTCGCGGTGATGAAGGCTTCGATTGCCGCGCCGTTGCGCAGGCGTTTTTGCAGCGAAAGAGTGCCGCCGAGGTCTTCGGCGAGATAGCGGCCAACGCGCGCCTGAAGGGTGAGATCGCTGTCCGGGAATTCGTACCATGCCTGTACATGTCCTGTCAGAAGATGGTCGCCGTTGAAACCTAGATTGAGGCTGGTGAAGGGATCGCGCTTGAAAACGAGCCAGCTTTCCGCGCCCACGGCGAAAGTCTTGCGGAACGGGCGGAAAAGAATTTCGCCGCCGAAGCCGCCGTACATTTCCTCCAGCATGCCGCCGGTCAGGCTGACATGCAGGTCGGGTTTTGGCGTTGTCATCCAGCTCAGGTAAGAGCGGTCGAGCGCGAGTGTGCGCGCCGCGAAATCGTCGATATTGCTGCGCACCGGAAGAATCGCGCGCGGGCGGTAGTCACGCAAATGAAACAGGTTATCCGCAGCATTTAAGCGCAAGGTTCCGCCCAGCCAGAAATGCTCCGAGAGCTTGCGCGTTTCTTCCAGCAGCAGCGCGGCGCGGTAGAGAAGGCCGCTATCCTCTTCCGAAAGACTGATCTGGTTGTCCATGATTAAACGCAATGTGTGGACGTCGAAGGCGTTGAAGCGGTCATGCAGCAGATTTTTGCCGTCGGGTTTGCCGCGGAAATTTATGTTGCGCCATATCTCCTGCGGGCTGCCCTGACGCCGCGCGATCGCCTGCTCCAGATCGCGGCGCTGGATGCCGATCTGCGGGCCTTCGAGACCGTAGGAGAGGGGTGTGATGCGCAGTTCCTCGACTATTTCGCCCGCGTGGTTGCTCATATGCCTTGCTGCGCGCCCTAATTGCAGCGGCAGCGGCCTGTTGGCATCCATCAACAGCAGCGAGGAGGCGCTGTAATCCCCGATGCGCGTTTCATAGAGATTGATGTTTTCGCGTTCCGCCGCGAGCGTCATTTCGGCGGGCAAGGCAAGGCCTGTGCGATAAGTGCGCATGTGATGCGGGCTTACATTTTTGTGCGCCCTTGCGGGCCAGTATTGCACGGGCGATTGCAGCGAAAGCCTGCCGAGCAGTTTTTCGCCGCCGACAAACGCCGCGCCGATGCTGATCCACGAATCGGGCGCGTAGGAAATTCCGATGGCCCACGGATCGGGGGCATCGAAACCGGCGATGGTTTTTTCGACGATGTAGCGGTCCGCGCCCCAGTCGGCCTTGAGCGAGAGGCCTTCGATATGCGGGCTGAAATATTCGATGCCGCCGAAAAATCCGACATCCTCGCCGGTGAACCAGTTTTCGGGGTGGTTGGGGTCTTCGCCATCCGGCAGGCGGCCCTTGCCGAAATGATCGAAAAGTTTGGCGAGCGGGTTTTCCATGTGCGCCGCGCTGCCCAGCCGTCCCCACGCCATGCCCGCCGTGAAATCGAAATCCTCGTGGCGTTTGGAGAGGGCAAGATATTCGCCCGCCATGCGCCTGTGTCCGATGGCGGATTGCAGGCCGAGGGTTATTTCGGGGCGGCGCGCGGTTTCTTTTGCAAGCCGCAGGCGCAAATCGATGCCGGGGAACAGGCGGTCGGCGGCGCCGTTGATATCGGAAATTTCCGCGCTCTGGCGGATGGCGATGTTCAGCGGCTCCGCGATCTGGATGGAGGCCGCCGCATGCAGATAAGGATCAAGAGTCGATATCGCAACCTTCGCTGTTCCGGCTTCTTCCATCCGCGCATTGGGCACGGTATTGAGGCCGAGCGCGCCCATCAGCGCAGGGCTTGCCCTGCCGTCCGCCGCAACGGGGCCCGGCCAGAGCGCGAGCAGAAGCGCGATCAGGGAATGAAAAGCAAGACGCATCAGGACAAGATGAAAACGTGTGCGGAGATAAAATTTTCAACCCTGAATATACGGCATCGCCGCAGCGGTTGCATTCGCAAACGGTTTTCTTTATATAGAAAAGCGCTGATAAAATTGAAAGACTGTTATGACAAAAGAAGATCTGCTCGAATTCAAAGGGGTCGTGACCGAGGTTCTGCCGAACGCGATGTTCCGCGTGAAGCTGGAGAACGAACACGAAATCCTCGCCCATACGGCAGGCAAGATGCGCAAGAATCGCATCCGCGTCCTGCAGGGCGACCAGGTCGTCGTCGAGATGACGCCTTACGACCTGACCAAGGGCCGCATTATTTTCCGTGAAAAGTAGCAAATCCCTGATACTGGCTTCGGCTTCGCTGCGGCGGCTTGATCTGCTGGCGCAGGTTGGAGTTGTTCCCAATCAGGTCATTCCCGCCGATATCGACGAGACGCCGGGGAAGGGCGAACTGCCGCGCGCGCTGGTGGAGCGGCTTTCGCGCGGGAAGGCGGGGGCGGTGCTTAACTCCCTCTCCCCTCGGGGAGAGGGTAGGGGTGAGGGGGATAAAAACGCTCATACCGACGTTATTTCCCCCTCACCCAAACCCTCTCCCCGGGGGGAGAGGGCTTTCATTCTTGCCGCCGATACGGTGGTCGCCTGCGGGCGGCGCATTCTGGGGAAGCCTGAGAACGAGGCGGAGGAACGGAAGTTTCTCGAACTTCTGTCCGGGCGCAGGCATCGGGTCATCGGCGGCATTGCGCTGGCGTGTCCTGACGGGCGGATGCTTTGCCGCACCGTGGAAACGACGGTGCAGTTCAAGAAGCTGACGGATGCGGAAATTGACGCCTACATCGCCTCCGGCGAGTGGCGGGGCAAGGCGGGCGGCTATGCCATTCAGGGGCGGGCGGAAGGGTTCGTCAAATTCATCCGGGGGGCATATTCTAACGTGGTAGGGCTTTCTCTTTATGATACAATCCAGATGCTTAAGGGGTCTGGGTATATTACCGGTTAACATTATGGACATTCTGATTGAAGAGCTGGACGGCGGGCTGTGGGTGGCCGCGCTGGAGAAGAAGAAGATTCAGGGGCTCGAATTCGATCCGCCGACCGAAGAAGTGCGCTGGGGTTCTATTTACTGGGCGCGGGTCGCGCGCATCGACAAGGCGCAGGACGCGGCGTTCGTCAATCTGGACGGCGACAATATCGGGATTCTTTACAACGCCGATGTGCGCATCAAGGAGAAGAAGGGCTTCGCCAAAGGCGGCGAGAGGGAAATCGGCAAGGTGCTGCAGCCGGGCCAGATGGTCGCCGTGCAGGCCAAGAGCGGCTTTCTATCCCTTGACCCGGACGAGCCTTTCGCCAAGGCGGACGGCAAGGCGCCGCGCGTAAGCATGAATATCGTACTGCCCGGGCGCTATATTATCTATGCGCCGATGGAAGGAGAAAACCGGGTCTCCCAGCGCATCCGCGACAAGGCGATGCGCAAGCAGATGCAGGCCATGCTCGATTCGCTGGAGGGCAGCAAGGGATGCATCCTGCGCGCGGCGGGAGCGAACACGCAGACCGACATGCTGATGCGCGAGTCGAAAATCCTGCATGCGGCGTGGGAACAGATGCAGCAATTTTTAACCGGGGATTCTCCGCAGCTTATCATGCACGGGCCGGACGCCATCCAGCGGACGCTGGGCGACCAGGCGAGCAGGCGGATCAGCAGGATCGAAGTGACGACGATGGACCATTTCCAGATGGCCGAGGAGTGGTGCGACATTTACGCGCCCGATCTTGTGACCAAGATCAAGCCGGTGGAAATCCCGCAGGGCAGGCGCGATTTCGGCCTGTTCGAGCATGCGGGGATCGTCGGGCAGATCGAGGCGCTGCTCGCGCCCTATACGGTGCTCGGCAGCGGGGCGACGCTGATTATTCAGGAAACGGCCGCCCTGACGCTGATCGACGTCAATACGGCTGCGGATAATCGCGGACATCTTGCCGTCAATCTCGACGCGGCGAAGGAACTTGCCCGGCAATTGCGGCTTCGCAATATGGGCGGCGCGTTCATGATCGATTTCCTGCGCATGAAGGACAAGGCGGAGAAAGAGAAGCTGGAGAAGGTTCTGGACGACGCTTTTAACGAAGATCCCTGCACCGTCCAGATCCACGGCTGGACCCATACCGGGTTCATGGAAGTCACTCGCCAGCGCCGGACGCCCCCCCTCGCGGAGCGGTTTGAGAGCATAAAGGCCGAAGGGTAGCGGCGACTAAATACTGGACACCCGCCCCGAATTTTCCTATAAGCACAGTTCCTAGCCGCACAAACGGCGCGCCCTGGTAGCTCAGTTGGTAGAGCAAGCGATTGAAAATCGCTGTGTCGGTGGTTCAAATCCGCCCCAGGGCACCATTTTAAGTCATTGGATTTTATCCTTAAATCGATGTGAAAAAGCCGCCCGGGGTTTCGCCGGGCGGTTCGCCGGACGGTTCGGGACAATATGTTTCTTTTCTGAAATAAGGCTTTGGATTCCGTTTTTTTGTGCTAGCGTCAGAAAATTACAAAAAGAATTGCATACAGGGAGGCAATCGTGAAACCCATCCGGCAGACTTTGAAAGAAATTTTCGCGCCCGCGGCATTGGCGCTATCGGCGCTGGCCATAGCTGTTCCCATGTCGACGGCTGACGCGGCGGTAAGGAATATGGGACCGACGGTCATTATCCACAAGCAGATGGCAAATGAAGGCTATGAACCCGTCGGGGGCGGATATATCGAGAGCGCTCCGAACGCTGGAATTCTGGCTTTCTTTAAAAAACCGAATAACGAATGGCTGGCCACAAGGGGCAACAGCAAAACCACCGAAGTCGTGATGCGCGGCACCGACCTGAAGGTAAAGGAATGGGAATACACCATTCCCGTTTCGTTTGAAAATGCGATTCCCCCGGTAGCCGCCACGCAGGTGAACCACCAAGGTTGCCCGTCGTTTGATCAGGTTCAGGATACTGTCCTGAAAAACAAATTCGATCATGCCACTTTGCTTGAAGGGCGCACCATGGATGGCAATAAGATGAAGGCCTTTGTGAAGGATGGCGACTGGCTTGCGCTTGGGATCAAGCAGGATGCGGATAGCACGACCTGCCCGCTGGCGCAGGGCAGCGGTTTCCGGATGGCGGAGACTGTTTCGGCCTCGGCCCTGACTCCGGCCCCGGCGATTCATTGATTTTATGAAGCATAAAAAAACGGCCTCCGATCAAGGAGGCCGTTTTGCTGTTTCGGGTTGCTTTTTATCAGCCGGGGGCGAGCGCAGGTCCGCCCTGCCGCGGCTGTTGCCGCCGCTCCATTTCCTGCGTGAATTTCGCCACGGCGCCGCGCGCTTGCTCGCGGATCTGTTCCATGGCCGCGAACGCTTCTTTCCCCGGATCGTCTTCCCGCTGTTTCCACTGGCTGTAGTCCCCGGCCAATTTCGCCGCGTCGACGCCGTAGGGCGCCAGCATCCGGGCGAGTTCTTCGGGAGCGAGCGGCGTTGTGTACATTTTCTCGGCAACGAAAAATACCGGGCCCGGGTTGACCAGAGCGAGTCCGCCCTGCATAGGCCTGAAACCGCTGGACATGATCTGGGCCATCTGCTGCGCGGCGCTTTGGATCATTATTTTTCTGACCTCGGGATCGCTCAGCGAAAACGCCACGAGGTCCTGACGGAACTTTGCCCGGACATCGGCGGGAATGACGCCGTTTTCAACTTTTTCCATGGCGAGCAGTTCGAAGTCGGCTATCGGACCTTGCCAGGGCTCGAATTCGCGATAGGCGATTTCCGCGGCCTTGCCTTCGGGATCGGTCCCGTTCAACGACTTTTCGACGGCCTGCATGACCTGCTCGGCAATGGCCATGCTCTGCGCGACCGTCGAGAGCAGTGCGAGGGATTCGACGTCGTAAGACTGATCGAAATCGTTCTCGCCGGCAGCGGAAACGATGCCCCGGCTTCCGTAGAAAATGGCCTGGGATATAAGATTGGGCATATTGTTCAGAAGCTGGTCCTTGGGAATGGGGACGGTCGTCATGCTCATGCCGATCATCCGGCCATCGGGAAGCGTCATGGGCATTTGCCGCATCACGCCTGCCTTGATGTCGAGAGTGAACAGGCCGTTTTTGTTGCTCACCGAAACGGGGGTGTTGCCGAGGCCGAGGCAGACGCCGTTGAATTTATTGCCGACGGTTGCGCCGCGCGCCTCGATTTCCGGCCAGCCGGAATAGGTGATGACGCCCTTTTCAAGTTGGGCGAGAAGCAGGGGTTTCAGCACCGGCTCCGCTTCCTGCTGGACGGCGGTTCTATCCTTGACGATCGCCTCGATCTGCGCATGCAGCGCCCTGGCTTTTTCCTGAAGGGCGGGGCCTTGCGTTTGATCGGCGGTTTGCAGGGACTGCATTACCTGATTGAGTTCTTCGCCGATCGGGGTTCCTTTCGCGTCGATCGCCGCGAGCCTTTCAAGATACGGGGCCGCTTTCGTCGTGTTGTCGGCGATAATCGCGTCAAGCGCCTTAACGCTCATCGGGGGCAGGCAGCGGTCGGCATCCTGAGAAGCTTTAGGGCCAGCCGTGGCGGTTTCCGGCGCGTTCTGCGCCATGGCGGCGGTGCCCAGTCCCGCGGTTATTACGGTTGCGAGCGTGGCGCCGCGCATTAAATGTCTCAAGCTCATGTGGTCCCCCTAAATTTTGAATGGTAAGGAGGTAACTAAATACGATTATGCAAAAATTGCAAGGGGGTTTTTATGAAATAGTTAGCCGGTCAGCAGGCGGTCAATGGCCGTTTTCCAGCCGCTGTAAAGCTCTTTACGGGCGGCGGCCTTCATTTGGGGTTCATAGCGGCGGGCGCATTTCCAGGCTTTGCCGAGGTCTTCAAGCCCGCCGTGAAGGCCGGCGGACATGGCGGCCAAATAAGCGGCCCCGAGGGCTGTCGTTTCCGTAATTTCCGGAATCTCGACGGGTTTGTCCAGCATGTCGGCAAGAAACTGGCAGACGAATTCATTGGCGACGAGGCCGCCGTCGGCGCGGATGACTGCCGGGTCGTGGCCGGTGTCCGCGCGCATGGCTTCCATCAAATCGATCGTCTGGAAGGCCTGCGCCTCAAGCGCGGCGCGGGCGATGTGGGCGCCGGTGCTGTCGCGGGTGAGGCCGAAGATGGCGGCGCGGGCGTGAGGATCCCAGTAAGGCGCGCCGAGGCCGGTGAAGGCGGGGACGAAATAAACGCCGTTGCTGCCGCTCACCGATGCGGCGAGGGCCTCGCTTTCATCCGCGTTTTTAAGAAGCTTCAGGCCGTCGCGCAGCCATTGCACCGCCGCGCCTGCGATGAAGATCGAGCCTTCGATTGCGTAGGCGCTCTCGCCTTTCAGGCGGTAGGCTTGCGTGGTCAGCAGGCGGTTTTTCGATTCGCGGAATTCCCTGCCGATATTCATCAGCGCGAAGCAGCCGGTGCCGTAGGTCGATTTTACCATGCCGGGTTCGAAACAGGCCTGCCCGATCAGCGCCGCCTGCTGGTCGCCCGCGATGCCGCCGATGGGGATGACGCGACCGAGCACATTTTCAAGAGTGTGGCCGAAATCGGCGACGTTGTCCTTGACGTCCGGCAGGAGGGCGAGGGGCACGTTGAACAGATCGAGCAGCGCCTCGTCCCATTGCTGCGTCCTGATATTGAACAGCATGGTGCGCGAGGCGTTGGTGGCGTCCGTCGCATGGACCGTGCCGCCGGTCAGGTTCCAGAGCAGCCAGGTATCGACGGTGCCGAAAGCGAGAGCGCCGGATTCGGCTTTCGCCCGCGCGCCGTCGACGTTGTCGAGGATCCACGCGATCTTGGTCGCGGAGAAATAGGGGTCGAGCAGCAGGCCGGTGCGTTCGGTGATGAGCGGTTCGTGGCCGCCTTCTTTCAGTTTCGCGCAAAGATCGGCGGTGCGGCGGTCCTGCCAGACGATCGCGTTATAGACGGGCTTGCCGGTCTTGCGATCCCATATGATCGCGGTTTCGCGCTGATTTGTTATGCCGATGGCGGCGATGTTTTTCGCTTTTTTCAGGACTTCGCGGCAGGCCCAGAGCGTGTCGTTCCAGATGTCCAGCGGATCCTGCTCGACCCAGCCCTTGTGCGGGTAATGCAGGGTGAGTTCCTTTTGCTTCAGGGCAAGAATTTTGCCCTGCGCTGAGAAAAGAATCGCGCGGGAGCTGGTGGTGCCCTGGTCGATGGCGAGAAGGGATGATTCTATCATATCTAATTTTTACCGCGAAGGCGCGAAGACGCGAAGAAAGAAAAGGATTTTTGCCACGGATGAACACAGATAAACACGGATTAAGAATTTTTCTTATTTGTGTTTATCCGTGCTTTTTTATTACGGACTTTGAAACCCGGCGGCTTTCTGGGCTTTCCTGTCAAAACTTAGCACCGTGTCAAATCCTTCCTGCAAGGCGATATGCCGGATCAGGTAATCGGAAAAGTCGGCTTGGCCCGTTTCATAGTGTTTCAGGGCTTTCAGGCAGGCATTCAGCCGCTCGATCGTGAAAACCGCGACGGATAAAATCCCTTGCAGCGCTTTAAGGCGCTCCTGCTTTGAAATCCCGTAAGCGGACTGCAAAACCCAGTTGATTTCACACAGGACGATGCAGGAAATGAAGGCAGGCGATTCCGGGGTCAGGGCTTCGATAGCCTTTGCCGCCTTGCGCGCCTGCTCCTTGTCGTCCTGCACGATGTAGCGCACCAGAACATTGGTATCGAGCGCAATCATTGGTTCAGTTCCGCGCGTTTTCAACGACCGCGCGTTCCATGTCGTCGAGCGATTTGGGCGAACCTTTGTAGGATATGCAGCCCTTGAGCGTTTTGACATCGAGAGTTTTGGGACGCAGGATGTAAGCGCCCTCTCCAAACTCCTCAAAAACGATTTTATCGCCCGTTTTCAGATGCAAGCCGTCCCGCAGATCCTTGGGCAAAGTCACCTGGCCTTTGACGGTGAGAGTCGCTTCCATTTCTGGATTCCTTACTTAAAATTACATTCCTTACTTCATTGTAAGGTAAAAAGGCGGATTTGTCAAGAAAGAGTTCGCAGTTCAGTTTTCACTGTTGCGCTTTTGCTGCTGTTCTTCTGCAGGCGTGAAATAAGCCGCCATGTATTCTTCCAGCGCCGACGATGTTTCGGGGCTGACATGCAGGCCGAGTTTGGTGCGGCGCCAGAGGATGTCTTCGGCGGTGCGCGCCCATTCGTTGTTGATGAGGTAGCGCACTTCCGCCTCGAACAGGCCGCCGCCGAAATCGCGGCCCATTTTGCCTTTCAGAATACGGTTCATGCGTGTGCCGTAGGAGCGGGCGTAGCGGCGGACGAGATCGGGCGGGAGGTGCGCGTGCTGCTTTACGCTCTCCTCCAGAAATTTGTCGAAGTCGGGAATGTTGCCGCCGGGAAGGACCTTGCCCGCAGTCCAGCTTTCCATGCCGGATAAATGATCGACGGCTTCTTCGGCGAGGTGGCGGTATGTTGTGATCTTGCCGCCGAAAACGGAGAGCAACGGCGGGCCGTGATTTTCATCGTAGATCAGTTTGTAATCGCGCGTCACGGCGGTTGCCTTGCTGCCGCCGTCGTCGAGCAGGGGGCGGACGCCGCTGTAAGTCCACAGCACGTCTTCGGGCGCGAGCCTTTGTTTGAAGCTGCGGTTGACGGCGGCGCAGAGATATTCGATTTCCTCGCGTTCCGCCCTTGCCTCATAGGGGTTGCCGGTGAATTCGGTTTCGGTCGTGCCGATCAGCGTGAATTCGTTTTCGTAAGGGATGACGAAGACGATGCGGCGGTCGGGCTGCTGCAGGATATAGGCGCGTTCGCCGGGCAGCATGCGTTTGACGATGATATGGCTGCCCTTAACAAGGCGGACGCGCGGGACGGCGGTATCGGCAAGGCCGGATTGCTCCAGCAACTGCCGCACCCACGGGCCCGCGGCGTTGACGGCGATGCGGGCGGTGACGGGCGGCGCGTTGCCGAGATGGATCGTCCAGCTGCGATTTTTTTTATCGGGGATGAGTTTTTCGCATTTGGTGCGCGTCAGTATCCTCGCGCCCGATTCGGCGGCGGACATCGCGTTCAGCACGACGAGGCGCGAATCATCGACCCAGCAATCGGCGTATGAGAAGCCTTTTGTGTATTTGCTCTCCAGCGGGCCGCCGCGCAAATCGACTTCCTTGGAGGAGCGCAGCCGCTGGCGTTTACCGAGATAATCGTAGAGCAGCAGGCCGGTGCGGATCATCCAGGCGGGACGCAGGTTCGCATCGTGCGGCAGCACGAATTCGAGCGGCCAGATGATGTGCGGGGCGAGGCCGAGCAGTATCTCGCGCTCCTGCAGCGCGTGGTGCACGAGGCCGAATTCAAAATATTCAAGATAACGCAGGCCGCCGTGAATGAGCTTGGTGCTGGCGGATGACGTTGCGCCCGCAAGATCGCCCTGCTCCATCAGCAATACGGACAAACCGCGCCCCGCAGCGTCGCGGGCAATGCCCGCGCCGTTAATGCCCCCACCGATAACGCAGAGATCGTAATCGGGCTTGTTCATGGTTTTTTCTAGCACGAAGGCGTGGGGAATCGAAGGCGAAAGGGTTTTTTAACCACAGATGCACACAGATGGACACAGATAAGAAAACTTAATAAAACACGTGTCATCCCGGCGGAAGCCGGGATCTGGTTGGAATTTGCTTTTACTAGATCCCGGCTTTCGCCGGGATGACACGAATCCTCTAACCCGCCAGCCGGACATGAACCTTATGCAGGGTGCAGATCAGCGTGAACAGCTTGCGCGCGGTTTCGTGGTCCATTTCGATCTTGTCCTCAAGGCGGCGTTGCAGAAGTTCCGCGCCCTCGTTGTGGATGCCGCGGCGGCCCATGTCGATGGCTTCGAGTTTTTCCTTTGTCGCGACCTGCCGGGCTTTTTCATAGCTGTCGAGCATCAGGAAATAATCCTGAATGATTCGCCGGTAGGGGGTGAGCGAAAGGGCCAGCATGCCGATATCCTCGGCATCCGCGTTCTTCATGCGAATCAGCAGGCGGCTTTCCTCGATGGAAAGCTTCACATCGTAAGGGCCGTTATTGTCATTGCGCGGCTGGAAGCTGCTTTCGGCCATCAGGTTCTGCAGCGCCTGAAGCTGTTCCTTGCGCATATATTCGGGCAGGGCGGCGTCCTGAAGGCCCAGAAGTTCGATGCTGCAAATTCCTGTATTTTTCTTTCCGGTCATTTGTGTAAAATATAGCAGCTTGATGACAATGGGCAGGAAAAAATGAAAATATTGCTGGTCGATGACGATGAGTTCGTGAGGACGCTGTTGCTCAAACACCTGACGGGAGCGGGGTTCGAGGTCGTGCCCGAAAACAATGTGGACGACGCGTTCGCGGCCGTGAAGGGGGGCGGGTTCGACCTGCTGATCACCGACATGGTCATGCCGCAAAAAGACGGCGCGGAACTTATGAAGACGGTGCGGCAGAGCGGATTCGACATTCCCATTCTCGCCATTACCGGAGGGGTGGAGAACGCGCAGGAAGACTACGCGAATTATGCCGACATATTCGCCGACCGGACGCTGGTCAAACCGATCGCTAAGGACCTGCTGATAGCGACGGTGAAGGAGATGACGGGGGCGGGTTAATCCTCTGGCGGCAGCCTTGCGATTTCGGCGCCGACGGCGCCCAGTTTTTCGACGATATTCTCGTAGCCGCGATCCAGATGATAGATGCGGTTGATGATTGTTTCGCCTTCGGCGACCAGCGCGGCGAGCACTAAAGCGACGGAGGCGCGCAGGTCGGTGGCCATGACTTCCGCGCCCTTGAGCCTGGGCACGCCGCGGATAATGGCGGAGTGGCCCTGCACCCTTATATCCGCGCCCATGCGGCACAGCTCGGGGACGTGCATGAAGCGGTTTTCGAAGATGGTTTCCGTCACAAGCCCCGCGCCTGTGCAAAGAGTGAGCATCGTCATGAATTGCGCCTGCAGGTCGGTGGGGAAGCCGGGATAGGGCTCGGTCATGATATCGGCGCCGGTGAGAGGGCGGCCGTTGCGGTGGACGAGGATGTCGTAGCCTTCCGCGCCGATATGCAGGCCCGCTTCGCGCAGCGGACCGACGAGGGACGCCAGATGCTCAAGCCGCGCGTTTTTAAGGCGCAGGTTGCCGCCGGTCAGGCAGGCGGCGATCATCCATGTGCCGGTTTCGATGCGGTCGGGGATCACTTCATGCACGGCGCTGTGCAGCTTTTTCACGCCGTGGATCGTGATTTCCGGTGAGCCGAGGCCCTCGATTTTTGCGCCCATCGCGATCAGGCATTTGCCGAGATCGACGATTTCAGGTTCGCGCGCGGCGTTGGCGAGCACGGTTTCGCCCTTCGCCAGCGTTGCCGCCATCATCAGGTTTTCCGTCGCGCCGACGGAGACCTTGGGGAAGGCGATGTTCGCGCCTTTGAGGCCTTTGGGCGCGCGCGCCTTGACGTAGCCGCCTTCCAGCGTGATATCCGCGCCCATGGCCTGAAGCCCGTCGATATGCAGGTCGACGGGCCGCGTGCCGATGGCGCAGCCGCCGGGAAGGGATACTTCGGCCTGACCGCTTCTTGCCAGCAGGGGGCCCAGCACCAGCACGCTCGCGCGCATCTTGCGCACCAGATCGTAAGGCGCGGTGTGCGATTTGATGGCTTTGGTGTGCAGGATCACGGTGCCGCTTTCCGGCTGCGTGATCTGGACGCCCAGTTCGGAGAGCACCTCGGAAAGGGTTTTGATGTCGTGCAGGGTCGAGGGCATGTTGGTCAGCTGCAGCGGCTCTCCCGTGAGCAGCGCCGCGCCCATCAGCGGCAGCGCCGCGTTTTTCGCGCCGCTGATGGGGATATCGCCTTCCAGCTTCTTCCCGCCCACGATCCTTATGCGATCAAGGCCGGACTTCCTGATCTCCCTCTCACCCGCTTGCGCGGGAGAGGGAAGGGGAGAGGGGGATATGCGCTGCATTATCTGCTCCGTTACCGCTTCAATATTTTCAAGTACATCGTTGTTCCAGAATCTGAGGACTTTATAGCCTTCGGATTCAATGTATTTAGTGCGGATATCGTCATATGTCACTTGTTCCGCATGCTGGCCGCCGTCGAGTTCGATAATCAGCTTCTTTTCCTTGCAGGCAAAATCCGTGAAATAAGGTCCGACCGGATATTGTCTGCGGAATTTTACGCCAAGCTGTTCCGCTCTTATGCGCCGCCAGAGTTTCTTTTCCGCTTCCGTTGGATTGTTTCGTAATTTTCTCGCTCTTTTTGTTATAGCATTCATGACCGTTATCTGATTTACCGCTCCCCCCTTAGTCCCCCCGCAAGCGGGGGGAGTTTCTCTGGTATATCCCCCCGCTTGCGGGGGGACTAAGGGGGGAGACTCTCCGCTCCTACAATTTCGGCAATGTCACTCCCTTTTGCTTCATGTATTTGCCATCGCGCGACGCATAACTTACCTCGCAGGGACTGCTTCCTTTAAAAAACAAAAACTGGGCGATGCCCTCGTTCGCATAGACTTTCGCGGGCAGGGGGGTGGTGTTCGAGAGTTCAAGGGTGACATGCCCTTCCCAGCCCGGCTCCAGCGGGGTCACATTTACAATCAGGCCGCAGCGCGCGTAAGTGCTTTTGCCAAGGCAGATCACCAGCACGTCGTCCGGGATGCGGAAATATTCGACGGTGCGGGTCAGCACGAAACTGTTGGGCGGGATGACGCACACATCGGTTTTGCGCTCGACGAAGCTTTGATGCGAAAAATCCTTCGGGTCGACTATCGCATTGTCGACATTGGTGAATATCATGAACTCGTCGGAACAGCGGGCATCGTAGCCGTAGGAGGATAGGCCGTAGGAAATCGCTCCGTCCCGTTTCTGTTTTTCGACGAACGGTTCGATCATGCCGCCTTCCACGGCATGATGGCGGATCCAGTGGTCCGGCATTATGCCGGGAACGGAGTGGAGCGTTTCGATACCTTGCTCAACCCTTGCTTTGGCCGTCTGTTTGTCTTTCACTGTCATGGAGGCTGCGTTCCTGCTGCTGCGTTTTCCGGCGTTTCAGGTTTTCGCGCAATGCCGCCGCGCGCTTTTCCGCGCGCAGCTTTTTCTGCGCATCCCGGTTATGCCGGGTCATTGTGTTCAAATCATGGTCCTGCATGGGAAATCCGAAGGTATTTATAGTAAAAACATTCGTGACACGCCAGAAAATTTGTAGTAGGTAAGGCTTCCTCTGGGGATAAGAGGCTGTTGTAGCTCAGTGGTAGAGCACACCCTTGGTAACGAAGGGGTCCAGACTCAATCCCTGCCAACAGTACCATTTCCCTTCAATGAGTTAGACGGAATCGGCATTCTCATATTTGCGGGTTGGGGCAGTCATTGGGGCAGTAAAGCTCCCGGTTCTCTGCGGTCCTTTCAAATGCGCTGCAAAGTTATCAAAGCTGTCTGCGGCTGCCTTGAGATAATCCGGCGCATGGTGGGCATAAATCTGTTCGGTCATTTTAATGCTCTTGTGTCCCACATAGCGGGAAACGATGTGCATATCGACACGGTTTTGCACCAGCCAGCTTGATACCGTATGCCGGAGGGTATGCGGTGTCACTTTTTCCAGACCTGCCCGCCGTACCGCATGGGCAAAACCCTTTTTGATGTCTTGAAGTGGGGCTTGGTTCTTGTGAATTACATAACCTAAATCCGTGCCCTGTTTTCTGGCGTATTTTAAAAACCGGAGCAGGCGTTTCGGAATAGGTATAATTGGCCTTCCTTTGCTGGTGCGTGCGCGTCCGGGCGGGTTGAAGTCAATCAACCCCCTTTCAAGATCAACCTGTACCCAGCGTAAAGACAGAATTGCGCCTTTCCGTGCGCCTGTATAAAGGCCGATTAGAATAAACAGGGGCAGGTAATCGCGGACTTTTTCTTCTGCCCGCGCCGCTTTCAGCAGGGCAGCCGCTTCCTGACGTGTCAGCCATCTTTCCTTCTTTTCCCCTCCCTTGGGCTGCCAGACGTATCTTGGGCTTGTAATCCTGCCCGCTTTATAATCATGGTTGATAGCGGCCCCGAGAATGGAAAGTTCCCGCGCTATTGTGCTGGGTGAAAGGGGTTTGATAAGGGCTTCCAGTTCGGAGTTTCTGATTTTGGGATTTGCTTTTTTTATCCGCTCTATGTCTTTTTTGCGTTTTTCCTTCTGCCGGTAATCCATATAGGCGCGGCATGTTCCTTCACGGATAACGCTTACGGGCTGGTCGGCCCAAAAGGGTTCCAGATTTTGGATGCCAAACACTGTCGTTTCAGCACTGTTCACATGCTGCCCTCTTTCCAAAAGATAATCGGATAACACATGCCCGATTAGCCGTTTCGAGGGATCAGCGGGACCAACTGGGCGGTTTCTTGTGTAGAGGAACTCTTGCAGGAAGTCTTGAGCTTCTTCAAGGTTGCTTGTAGCCGTTGACTGCCGTTTCCGTTTTCCTCTTTCAAACCAGACGATCTCGTAAATTTGTCTTTCATCCCGGAATTGCAGTTTATATCCGGTGTTTCTCTTTGCCATGTTGCAGCCTCCATATATTCTAAAAGTTGGGTTTGGGTAATTTTGTAGCGATTGCCTATTCTCAGGTGGGCCATCTTTCCATCGCGGCAGAGATTCATCACAAAACGGGACGAGCATTTGAGAAATGCTGCGACCTCTTGCGGCGTGGCGATTTCGGGGAAGTTTTCAAGATCAATCATATTTCCTTGTTGTTTTTTTGAGGGGGGCGGGAGCGCCATTGCGCGTACAGATTCCGCGCTATACAGATTCAATCGCACGGATGGGCGGAAAAAGTTCAGCCCTCTTAGAGTGTCCATTAATTCCCTATTTCCGCTAAGCATTTGATTTTGCTCAATACCTGTTTTTGGCAATTTGCCGCACCAAAAGCTTAATTGTTTGCCTGATTTTGCTGTCCTGAATGTCGTTCAGCGCCTCAATCAACAGGTGATCGCGCAGACTTAAATTCTGCTGCATGGGCGGGCGGGATTTCCGGAGGTTCAGCCCGGCATAAAAGTCCAGAATGGAAACCTCGAAAATTTCCGCAAATTCATAGAGGCGGGAAGCTGAAACCCTGTTGGCCCCGCGTTCGTATTTTTGCACCTGCTGGAAAGTAAGGCCGATTTTCCCGGCCAGTGTCTGCTGGCTCATGCCCCGCGCTGTGCGAATAGCCCGGAGCCTTGCGCCAACGTGAATGTCCACAGGGTGTGCCATGTATACGATCATAGACATATTTGGGCTGCGGATACAAGATAAAACAGATACCGATCGTATACCCATGATGTATACGTTTGCGTACATCATGGCTGTGTGGATATTAATGAAAAAATAGGCGATACAGTTCGCAAACACCGTACCCGGCTTGGCCTGTCGCAGCAGGATTTAGCTGGGGATGCGGATATGGAGCGCTCTTACATTTCCGCTGTTGAGAACGGGCGGAAACATATCCGGGTTGATACGCTGGTGCGCCTTGCCCAAGCGCTGAATATCAAGCCGGGAAAGTTGCTGGATGAGTCTTTGAACTCATAGGAACTAAGCCGCTTCCAAAATCCGGTAAACGGATGCCCTGCCGATGCCAAGCTTTTTAGCTATCTCTGTCGGCCCCATGCCCTGCTTTTTGAGGTCCAGCACTTCCTTGGTTTTTTCTTTCGCTGTTGGCTTGCGGCCTTTGTATTTACCGTCCGCCTTGGCCTTGGCAATGCCCTCGCGCTGGCGTTCCAGCATGATTTCCCGTTCAAACTCCGCCACAGCGCCCAGCACCTGCATGACCAGCTTGCCGTAGGCCGTGCCGGTATCAATGCCAAGGCTGATAATCTTCAAGTTAGCTTTCTTGCCGGTGATCGTGTCTGTGATCTCCCCCAAGTGCCGGACGGAACGGGCCAGCCTATCCAGCTTGGTGACAACCAGCGTGTCACCTTCCCGGATAAAATCCAGCGCCGTATCAAGCTGCGTCCGTTTGCCGATGGATGAAACCTGTTCCTTGAACAGCTTCTCACAGCCTGCCTTTTTCAGTTCCGCAATCTGCGCCTCAAAGCCTGCTTTCTGTTCAAGGGTGGAAGTCCGTGCATATCCTATTTTCATGTCGATTCCTTTCTGTATCATTGACATCTTAGATTTAATGATACAAATTGTCTCAAAAGTCAAATAGTATTTTATTGAGACTCGAAATCAGGCCCCGCCGATTGGCTCACTAGGGCTTGGTCTATTGAGACAAACGAAAGTGCGTTGAGCACTGCCGGGACTCATGGGACAATTCAGCAACGACATTCCACTGAGAAGGAATCTGAAAATGATTGTTCGCTTTATGAAGGTTTGGGGAGCCATCAACCCCAAGGACGTAAAATATTGCTGCACCCTGCACAAAGGCGGTGAGGTTGTCGCCGCTGGTTATAGCAGCCTGCGTGATTTGGCGTTGCAGGATGCCCGCAGGGAATACCTGTTCAACACGAATCGGCTTTTCTGATTCTGCCCCGCCTATAATTACCCGGCCCCCCTACGGGGGAAAATGCGCTTTGCCGCACCAGCACAAACCCGCTCAGATTTTTGACCCCCAAAACGTCGCCATTTCCATCCTGTATAAATTTCAATATAAATGATTTATGCAGCCAGCGCGAAAAAAAACCCGCGAAGACATACCAGAGAAATACGCGGACCTTGCCGCCGCACAGGAAAAGGCCGTCGAGATCATTAAAACGCACTTGGCTGGTCCGCTGAAAGAAATCCGGGCAATGGGATATACCCGTGTTGAACTGGCAACTACCTACTTGATGTTGGCTTATCACGCCTTGCGTCATGACAAGCCGAAAAAAAAGGCAGAAGAAGTGCTGGATATTCTCACTTATTTTGCCAAGCGGCGTATTGAAAGCGGTATCAAGGAAAAGCAAAAGAAAAATCGGCTTCATTAATTAGCGCAGTGAATCGGCTAGTGCAATCAATTGAACATCGTACTGTTGGCATAGCTTGTCCAGTTGTTCCATATCCACCATGTCTCGCGTGAATCGTGTCCAGTCTTCTGCGATTACGCAATCAAATTTCCTTTCAGTAATTCCCTGCAACAGCGCCTGATAACCGGGCCGGGATTTGTTGATGCCACTGCCGGGCGCATCGCTGAAAGTAGAAACGATATTACCGCCGTTTTTTTCGACATGCTTCCTGCATTTTTCGATTTGGTCATTGATGCTTGGGCCATTGGGATCAACACATGCCATGCGACCATAGATTCCAACTTTTTCCATGTTACGCCTTCGCCCCCAGCGATGTCATTTCAGAGATTTTTTGAAACTGAGAAAGTATCTCCGCATGATTTTGTGCAAGGTAACGCACTATCTTTGCATTACCTATCAGGGTTGTTAAATACCCCTTGGCAAGGGTCAGATTGAGAACATCCGTACCGTAGCTTTCTTCAATAAGCCGGTATTCACGCTGCAAGCCCGCCATTTCATCTTCCATACGCAACATCTGATCCTCAGTCAGACCGCGTATTTTCTTTGGTTTTTGTGGGTTTGCCATCTGATGCTTTGAAGTTGCCGCCAAAAGCGCTTGTGCGTATGATCCTGTATATACAGCAGCATCGTTCATTAGGGTTGCGACCTCGATTTGCCGCATTGGAGTCATTTTTCGCAGAACGCCAAACACCAGACCAGAAACCATTTTATCTTTTAAAAGTTCTGCGGCTTCTGGGCAGATTCCATCCAGAAGATTCTTCTTTATAATGATGCTTTTGACATTTACATCCAAAGCTCTTGCGATTTTTTCTTCTGACACGCCCCGTTCTATAGCCCGGACAATCATGCGGTGTTCCTGCACAACTGTAAGTCTGCTTATTTGCTTATTATACGTGAAAGCTTCATCATCCGTTGATACAAGACACACAACTTCCATTTCTCCGGTATTTTTTAGAATATCCAGCCGCAAGTGACCATCAAGCAGGATATACCGGCCTTTTGATTGACGATCCGGTGCTACAACGGGCGGTTCAATAATGCCGACTTCCCGGATTGAGGTTTCAATCTGTTTGTATTTCCTGCTATTGCGTATTTGGTCCGTTACGATTTTTAAAGGCACAACCATATTAAGCTGCACTTCTATTGTATCTGTATCGAATCCTAACCTGATACCGTCTTTATCTTTTTTAGACATGGCTATGCTCCTTTTTCTGCCAGAAGGTCGGAAACAGGTTTTGGCATGGTGCTTAATCCTTCCGCCCGTAACAAATTGTTGAAATTTTCTTCCTTAAGAAGCATACGCAATGCTTCAAGAACAAACAGGAGCCGATTGCTGGCAATTTCTGCTTTGCGAGTCAGGAGGCGTTTGCGGTCAGCTTCTTTCTGATAAACTTTCATAACATCTCTCGCGGAAACGGCAGGTTGAGGATTTTTGCGGAATGCGCTGTCGCGGCTAACGAAAGTTTTACCCCGGCGACGGCGATTTTCTATCAACTTCTTGGCAATCAGGAGTCTGTTGCCTCGCAATTGTTTGCTTTCATATATATCCTGCAAAACCTGCTGCGTATTTTCATCCGGCGCATCGGCAATTTTAGTAGCAACCGTGATTGGTATATGTCCGGCTTCTACTGCCGAGATTAGCCGTTCTTCCCCATTTTCCATGAGTCTAAGAATGGCGCTGATATAATCGACTCTCATTCCTGTCTTTGCAGCGATTTCTTTAACGTCATAGCCTTGCTTTTGCAAAAGCCCTATACCTTGCATAATATCCATCGCGCTGTGTTTGCGGCGGGCGCAGTTTTCCACCAAACTCATGATTAATGCCTGTTCTTGATCCGCATCAATAACGATGGCCGGGATTTCAGTCTGGCCACAGGCCAGGAATGCTTCTAGTCGCCCTTGGCCGCAAACCAGATCATAATCCTTCCCCGGTTCTTTGGAGTAGCAGGGCGTAACTGTAATTGGCCGTTTCAATCCAATTTGAGCAATGTTCTCCGTAATCTCGGCAAAGACTTTCTTATTACGAACTCTGGGATTGAGAATGTTAATTTTCTCAATAGGAATCATTCTGATTTTTGAAACTTTCTGTTTTTTCTTCATGCAGCCTCCGGCAACGCGCAGCGCTCTGTTAAAAGGAAAAATGGTTCAAGATCATCGAAGCGGTAAACTTCCAGAGCAAAACCGTTTTGGTCAGCAAGGCGGATTTTTGGGTTTTCTACGTCCAGCCCCGGCAAAAGATAATAATCAAGCGGCTCTTTGTTCTCATGATCCATGCGGATAGCAATGGTTATATCCGGCAACAGACCCGTATCCAGATGCAGCCGCCAGCGGTGATTTCCTCCCGCAGTTTTAAAACAGCGGCATATAACAACAGAAATTTTCAGTTCTTCATTAACAATGAGAAGATCGCTCGTAACTTCACGGCGCACCTGTCCGCCCATATCTTTGACTTTACGAATGGCGTCTTCGACAATTTCAGGATATAGCTTGCGTAAATGGCGATTAATTTCTATGTAGCGGAAATCCCTGTCAGGGGTGTAGCCAATCATCTGGTAGGCCCGGATCAGACTTCCGAAACGGTTTTGATATGCGCTGCTGGAAGGCATATTTTCGGTTTCATCAATAATCAGACCGGATAACCATCCCTGCCGTTCACGCAGGGCTTTTAGATGTTCCAGCATTTCTTCATTGGAAATTTTACGGCTGCGCTCTTGGATCATGTGTTGTGCGGAATAAAAATACCGGGGATCGACTATAGCCTCAAATGCGTTATCTGCCCGTACCCACATATCCGGCGCATTGCTGACACGGCGCTTTTTGAGTTTAAAAGAAGTGCGATTAAAGACATTATTGCCGATATATTTTTCATTGGTCAGCACTTGATGCACTGTGCCGCGTGACCAAGGCCGATCCCAATCCGTCCTGATGCCTTTTTGATTCAGCAGAACGGCAATCTGGCTTTCCAAGAGCCTGTCATCAACAAAAGCACGGTATATCCAGCGTACCGTTTCGATTTCTTCCTCCGGTCCGGGCACAAGAACAACCCGGTCAGTTTGCAGACTTTTATGCTCCCCGCGCTTCAATAACCCTTTCTCCTGCTCCTGTTCATCAATCAGCATCCGGCGCAGACCGTATCCGGCAGGACCGCCTTGACGATAACCTAATTCAATTAAACGGCACTGGCCTGCAAAAACTTTGGCTGATAATTCGCGGCTGTATTCGCCTGCCATTGCCCGCTTGACGCCTTTAACAATCGTGGAAACGGGGCTGCCGTCATTTTCAAATTGTTCGGCTACATATTGCACTTCGATTCCGGCACGGCGGCAAATATATTCGTAATAGGCGCTTTCGTCGGCATCCTGAAACCTGCCCCAGCGGGTAACATCAAGAACCAAAATGGCAGCAAAAGCGGCTCTGCCGGACTGAACATCATCTATCAGGCGCTTAAGAGCGTCCCGCCCGTCAAGACTCAGGCCGCTCTTGCCTTCATCTGCATAGGTTTCCACAATCTCAAGGTTACGTCTTACGGCGTATTCACGGATAGCATCCGCCTGATTTTCAGTTGAATATTTCTGATGATCCGTGGACATGCGGACATACATTGCTGCGCGCCGTGTCGGTTGCCCGCCGTTATTTTTAGCCTCTGTAAATCCGCTCTTTGACACCTTTTTTCTCTTCCTAAAATCTTACTTTTCATCAGCACCATTACGGTCTGCACTGCTCCAGAAACCTTTAACCAAGGAGCAGAAAAATGTCTTTTAAATTTTTGGACCGAAGTTTTCCTATAAAGCCGCAACCGATTTCCGATGCTGAACTGGCTGAAATTGTCGCTGCGGCCCTGCGTGAAGATTTTGGTGAAACGCCATCCACCATTAAGCATATCGGACAGCTAACCGGGGCTAGACTGCGAACAATAAAAAACTGGTTTGAAGCAAGAAATGCACCATCTTCCGGACATTTATTGCTGCTTGCCCGATCATCACCTGCGCTTCTAAAGTTCATCATAGAGCAAATAGGCGGAGATGATTTATGGGACGCTTTTAATCTCTTAGGAAACCGTGCTACAGGTGCAAAAACCGCTAAAAATGCTCCTAAAAAAGGACGCATTTATAGTGCAGAGTTTTGCACTATAAATTTTCCCAAGGGTAATGGCAGCAAACATTTCAATCAAAGGCAGATGTGGTTTCTTGAATCCTTAAAGCAGGGGGATCATTGCAAAGCCGATGACATCGCAAAGACATGGAAAGTATCACCGCGCACAGCTAAATATGACATTGCCAAATTGATGAATGCCGGATTGGTTCAGTTTGTTGGGGCAAAAAAGACAGGCTGCTACGAGCTAAAGGAATAAAATTTTTAACCATTGTGATTTTGCAGAGGGCATTTTATGTCCTAATAGGACTCTTTCATCAAAATTTCCTTCAGTCGGCGGGGGGGGGGGGGGGGCTTTTTTAAAAAAAAAAAAAAATGGGGGGGGGTGTTTTTTTTTCTTTAAAAAAATTTAA
>Ga0187893_10003759_pt1 | contig 30028 bp, 29 predicted proteins | sample MA1701074metaG_FD_139574 | JGI IMG/M metagenome (GOLD analysis project Ga0187893, IMG submission 139574) | White microbial mat communities from a basaltic lava cave in the Kipuka Kanohina Cave System on the Island of Hawaii, USA - MA170107-4 metaG ...
GCGCCCTCGACGACGTTGAAGGCCTCGTTCAGTACGACGAGCTGGCCTTCTTCGAAGTGCGTGGTGTCGACGTTCGGATGCACGTTCACGCGCATCGGCTTGCCGTCGACGATGATCTCGGCCGTGCTGTCCTTGTTACTGCGCAAGAAGACGCCGTAGCTGTTCGGCGGCGCGCACAGCTTGTCGACTTCTTCCTTCAGCAGCTCGATCTGCTGCTTCGCCTCCTGCAACGTCGCGACCAGCTTCTCGTTTTGCCGCTCGGCGTCGCCGAGCTGGTCGCGGAGCAGCGTCGCGCGGCGGCGCTGCGACTCGTACTCGGCGATGATTCGATCGAGCCGACGACGAAACTCCGCGGAGTCGCCCCCGAAGAAGCGCAGCGCCTCGCGTAGGTCGTCCGCCTCTTCCTGTAGCGAGCGCGCCATGCTGCGCTCGCTCTCCGCGTCGGCGTCGCGGCCGCTGCCAGGAGGATTCGCGCCGAAGCGGCGCAGGAATCCGCGACGTCCAGAATCGTCGAACTCGCTCATCGCGACCCTCTCCCGGCTATGCCGGCCGCTGCACGCGTTCGGCTCGCACGCGAAGCTGCAAAGCACGTGCCGCGGAGACGCACACCCTGGATCCGGTACGCAAGTCGCGCTCGATCAGCGCGTTCGTCATGGGCTCGCCTCTCGCTCACCTTGCCCTTCGCGGCTCGCCTCGCTCTTGATTCTGTGGACTGAGACGTGCCCTTCCCCTCGCCGGCTTCGAGCGTGCTCGCGCTTTCTCGGCGGAGCGCGCACGGTCGTCCCAAGTCCCCGTTTTCTCGACGCTTTCGATGACGGTCGAATTTACGAATGTGAGTTTTCGGTGTCAACGGACGCAAATCGTCGCGCGCAGCGCGACGATTTGCGCGCGCGCGCCGAAGAGCGCACCGCATGCCGCGCCGCGTGCGAAGCGACGCCTGCGGATGCGTTGCCGGCAGGGTGCCGCTCGAAGATGCGAGCTTGCACGTCCCTGATCGGGAAATGCCGGAATCTCGACGGGGCGTCGGATTCTGCACGCTGTCAGTGCGCAGCTGGTTCAGGTTCGAGCACGCGCGCACCCTGCGGCGGAACGAACTGGAATACGCTCGCCGCGGGCGCACGGTCGTAACGCAGCTCGCTGAACTCGACCTCGGTGCGGTTGCCGAACAGATCCACGACCGCCGTCGCGCTCGCTTCTCCGGAGGCGGCGTCGATCTCGAGCTCGAGCACCTGATAAGTGGCGTCGGCCTTGGGCGTCAACGTCAGGCGCGCGCGCGGCGCACCGCAAGGCTCGGCGCGCACGCGAAAGCTGTCGGTGATGCGGCCGCTCCCTAACAGGAACTGGAAGGCCGCGCCGGACAGGAACTGCTCGCCCACTTCGAACTTCTGCGCCTCGTGCGCCGCCGGGTCGTAGATCCAGAGCGTGCGGCCGTCGCTGACGACCTCGCTCGGCTCGGGCGTCTCGTAGCTCCAGCGCATCCGGCCCGGCTTCGCGAGCACGACGCGCCCGCTCATCGGCTCGCCGCTCGGCGCCAGCGTGCTCGCCGTTCGCTGCACGAAGCGCGCCTCGAGATCGCGCATGCGGTCGTAGCGTGCCTGCACACGCGCGGCGAGCGCCGCCGCGCAGTCGGATGCGGGGGCGGGCTGCGGCGCCGACTTCGGGGCGGCCGGCGTCGGCTCCGCCGCTGGATCGCCGCCCGCGGCGCTCGCAGCCGTGCGCGCGAGCGAGAGTGCGAGCGCCCAGGCGAGCGCGCGTCGTGCGTCACGCATCGGCGTCGCTTCCGATCGGGGCAATGAACACCTCGCGCGGCCTCACGCCGATCTGCGGTCCGACGACGCCTTCACGCTCCATCTGCTCGATCATCCGTGCGGCGCGGTTGTAGCCGACCTTCAGGCGGCGCTGCAGATACGAGATCGACGCGTTGCGCGTCTCGGCCACGATGCGCACCGCGAGGTCGTAGTGCTCGTCGACGTCGTCGGGATCGACCGCCTCGCCGTCCTCGCCGATCTCCTCCGGAATCCGTAACAGCTCTTCGTCGAACTTCGGCGCGCCTTGCCGGCGCAGATGCTCGACCAGCTTGGTGACCTCGCGTTCGCTGACGTACGGCCCGTGCAGGCGCTGCAGCTTCGAGGTGCCGGGCGGAAGGAACAGCATGTCGCCTTGTCCGAGCAATTGGTCGGCGCCGCCTTGGTCGAGGATCGTCCGCGAGTCGGTGCGCGACGAGACTTGGAACGAGATGCGCGCGGGAAAATTCGCCTTGATGATGCCGGTGAGCACGTCGACGCTCGGCCGCTGCGTCGCGAGCACGAGGTGGATGCCCGACGCGCGCGCCATCTGCGCCAGGCGCTGCAGAGATTCCTCGACGTCGCGCGCGGAGACGACCATCAGGTCCGCGAGCTCGTCGATCACCACCACGATGTACGGAATGCGCTGGTAGGGAACCTCGCGCCCCTCGGCTTCGCCCGGCTTCGGGCGCAGGCGATACGTCGCGAGCCCGGCCGCCTTCGCCTCGTCCACGCGCGCGTTGAACTGCGCGATGTTGCGCACGCCGAGCGCCGCCATCTGCTGGTAGCGCTCCTCCATTTTCAGCACGACGCCCTGGAGCGCGGCCGACGCGCGCTTCGGATTCGTCACCACGTCGGCGATCAGATGCGGGATCTTCTCGTAGATCGAGAGCTCGAGCAGCTTCGGGTCGACGAGCAAGAGCTTCACCTCGTCGGGCGTCGCGCGCACGAGGATCGAGCAGAGCAGCGAGTTCAGGAACACGCTCTTGCCGGTGCCCGTCGCGCCGGCCACTAACAAGTGCGGCATCGCGGAGAGATCGGCCTCGACCGGGTTGCCGAAGATGTCCTTGCCGAGCGCGAGCGTCACCCGGCTCGCGTTCTGGCGGAACGAGCGCGCCTCGAGCAGGTCGCGGATGTAGACCGTCTCGCGCTCCGCGTTCGGCACCTCGATTCCGACCACCGACTTACCCGGGATCGGCGCGATGATGCGGATCGAGAGCGCGCGCAGCGCGAGCGCGAGATCGTCCGAGAGATTCGTGATGCGATTGACCTTCACGCCGGGCGCGGGCTCGAACTCGTACATCGTGATCACCGGACCGGGATGCACCGTGACCACGCGCCCCATCACGCCGAAGTCCGCGAGCTTCTTCTCGAGGATCCGCGAGTTCATGATCAGGCTCTCGCGGTCGTAGCGGCGCGCGTTCTCCGGAGGCGCCTGGAAAATGTCCGCAACGTCCGGCGGCTCGTATGGCCCGAGCGAGGTCGTCTCGGCAAACGTGAACGCTTCCTGCTCAGGCTCGCGCTTGCGATCGCGCGCGTGGTCGACGATCGCCGGCGCGGCGGCGCGCGCGCGCGGCGCCGGCGCTGCAGCGGGTCCGGCCGCCTCGGCGCTCTCGCCCGCGATCTGTGTGAGCGGCTCGTCCGAGGCGGGCAGCTGCGGCGCGAGCAGCTCGCGCGACTCCGCGACGCGCCCACGCCGCGCGCGCCGCTCGCGCCAAACCTGGAGCTGCGTGATGCCTTGCTGCGCCGCGGCGAGCCCGGCGAGCCCGGCAGCGTGTGAGAAGCGGCCGAGAGCGACGGCGCTCCGCCCAGCGACCTCGGAGGCTGCGACGCCTCCACGCGCGAGCGATGCGAGCGATTCGCCCGCGGGCACGCCGAAGAAGCCCGCGATGCCCACCGAGAGCAGCAGCGCGTTCAGCACGAACGCGCCGTAGGCGCTCAGCAGCGCCGACTGGATTTCTGCGAGCGAGCCCCCGAGCCAGCCACCGCTCAGCCCGGCGAACGAATCCGCCGCGAGCGCCGGCAGCAGGGCTGCGAGCGCGGAAACTGCAGCGGAGCAGACGCCGGCTGCGACCCACACGAAGCGCGGCACGACCAGTCGTCCGCCAGTCAGCAGCTGGCCGGCGATCGCGCCTGCGCCCGCGACGATCGCCCACGATGCGACCCCGGCGAAGCGCATCAAAAGGCCGCCGAGCGTCGCGCCCGTGACGCCGCCCGCGTTCTGGACTGCCGTCCATGCGAGCACCGCGTCACGCGGGTCGAACGTCCAGAGACCGAGCGCGGCGAGCGCGACGACGCCAGCGAGCAGCACGCCGAACGCTTCGCGCGCGAAGCCGGCGCCGCCGCCGAGCAGCGCGCTGAAGTAACCCGCGCGCGCACGCGCTTTGCGCCCGGCCGCAGCCTTCGCCATTGCGCCCCTCACCCCCGCGATGGGCAACCCGCGCAGCCTACCCAGCCGCGCGCGCGAGCGTCAACGAGCGAGCTGAAGCTTCGCGTCGTAGCTCGCTCGAATCGCGTCTGCGACGCGGTCTTTCAGCAGCTCGCGTTCGCGCGCCGTCAGGCCCGTGGTCGGGATCGGCGCGCCGTACACCACCTTGACGGTGCCCGAGCGCACCTGCAGCGAGCGCTTCGGAGTGAGCTGGAAGCTGCCCGACACCGTGATCGGGATGACCGGGACTTGGGCGTCGATCGCGAGGTGGAACCCGCCGCTCTTGAACGCTCGAAGCGATCCATCCGGGCTGCGAGTGCCTTCCGGGAAGATGATCACGTTGACGCCGCCGCGGACGCGCTCCGCCGCGCGCCGCAGGCTCTCGACCGCGCGGCGCCGATTGCCGCGATCGATCACGACCTGGTCCGAGAGCCCGAGCGCCCAGCCGAAAAACGGGATGTAGGTGAGCTCCTTCTTCGCGACGAAACGCCACGAGATGGGCAGGCTCTCCACGATCGCGCCGATGTCCAGCACGCTCTGATGATTCGACATGTAGACCGCGGTCTTCGTCGCGCGCACGTGCTCGAGTCCGCTCGCCTCCACGCGCACGCCGCACGTCGCGAAGATCCAGCGGATCCAGTTGCGTGCAACCCAGACGATGGCTTCACCGCTGAACGGCGCGGCAACGGTCGCGATCGCTCCCCAGAAGACCGTGTAGAGCGCGATCAGACTGAAGCGAACGAAATAGAGCATGAACTCTTCGCGCAACGTAGCGCGGTGCTTGACGCCCCCAGCGCGACCAACCAAGATGGCGCCGTCACCTCGGGGTCCGTCGGAGCAAGCAACATGGCAAGCGTCAACAAGGTCATCCTCCTTGGCAATCTCGGGCGCGACCCCGAGCTTCGCTACACGCCGAACGGCCAGCCCGTGGCGAACTTCTCGATTGCGACCAGCGAATCGTGGAACAAGAAGGACGGCAGCGGGCGCGAGGAGCGGACCGAGTGGCATCGCATCGTCGCGTGGGGGCGCACGGCGGAGCTGTGCGCTCAATACCTCGCGAAGGGCCGCACGGTCTACGTCGAGGGCCGCTTGCAGACGCGCGAGTGGGAGAACAAAGAAGGGCAGAAGCAGCGCACGACCGAGGTCGTCGCGCAAACCGTGCAGTTCATCGGTAGCGGCCAGGGCGCGCGCGCCGGGCAGCCGAGCGGTGCAGGGAGCGCCGGGGGCGCTCCGACGAGCGGCGGCGGCGGATTCGAGGGCGGCCCGCCTCCGGACGACGAGATCCCGTTCTGAACGCTCAGGCCTGAATGCTCGGAAGAGCGCGCGTCGAGTGAGCCGTCAGCCGCCGCGACGCAGGCTGCGCACGAGCTGATCGATCGCTGCGCGCGCTCGAGCGCTCAGCGCGTCGAACTCGACGGCCATACCCGGCGTGCCCTCTTCCTTGGTCTGCACGCGCACGACGCGGCCGGTGACGCGAATCGAGTCGCCGCTGCCGGGCAGCTCGAACGCCAGCTCCACCGGCTCGTCGAGCTCGAGCGGCCGCTCGCTGGCGATGAACACGCCACCCTCGTTGATGTCGCGCGTGAACTCGGTGAAGAGCTCGTCGACGCTCTCGTAACAGACCTGGATCTCGGCGCGCGCGCGGCGCGTGCGGCGTCGATCGGCGTCGGGAACGGCTTGGCGGGCCATCGCGCAGCTTCTCGGCGCGCGTAACGAGCAGCTTTACCCGCGGCCGAGCCTCTACGCCTCCGGATCGCCGGCCGGCGGCAGATCGCCCTGCTCGCGCAAGCTCGCGTAGCCGCGGTCGGCAACGATCACGTGGTCGAGCACGGGTACGCCGAGCAGCGAGCCGGCGCGCGCGAGGCGCCGTGTGATCTCGCGGTCCTCGTGGCTCGGCGCTGGATCGCCGCTCGGGTGATTGTGAACGAGCACGACCGCCGCGGCGGACTCGCGCAGCGCGGGCCGGAACACCTCGCGCGGATGCACGAGGCTCGCCGTCAGCGTGCCCTGAGAAGTGAGCACGCTGCGCATCACACGGTGGCGGCTGTCGAGCAGCACGATGTGGAATTGCTCGGTCGGCGCATCGCGCAGCCGGGCATGGAAGTGCCGGTGGACGTCCTCGGGTGAGCCCAATTTTTCGCCGCGTCGCAGCGGCTTCGCCGCGAGCCGCCGGCCCAGCTCCAGCGCCGCGAGCACCGCTGCCGCCTTCGCGGGGCCGATGCCCGCAACGGCCGCCAGCTCATGCGGCGCGGCCTGCGCCAATCCCGCGAGACCGGAGGGCCCGAGCAGCTCGCGCGCGAGGCTCGTCGCCGAGCGCCCGCGCACGCCCGTTCGCAGCAGCAGCGCGAGCAGCTCGGCGTCGGAAAGCGGCGCCGCACCGTGTGCGAGTAGGCGCTCACGCGGCCGATCGGGCCGGTCGTCGCAGTCGGTCATGGCGTCGCGTCCGCGGGACCGCGGTGACGTCCGTGAGTTCCGCCGGCGCGACGTCTCGTGTCGCGGAATTTCCCGCGCGCGAGCTGTTAGGGCCCGGTGCGACAGGCGGCTTCGTCGGCAGCCGCGCGCGCGAGCATACGCGCGCGCTCGGCTGGCGGGCGCTCGGGCGACAGCCAAGCCGCGAGCGCGAGTGGATCGGGCTCGCTCACTCCGCGCACGAGCGCGCGCAGCGCGATCAGCAGGCCGCGGACGCGCTCGGGCTGCGCGAAAACGCGCGCGCGCTCCACGTCGGGCGCGAGCGGAACGCGCGCGCCGTCGAGCAGCGCGACGGCGCCATCGGGCTCCAGCGCCGCGAGCCGTTCGATTGCGTGCGAGACCGCGCGGCCCCGCAGCCCTCCTTGCTCCGAGAGCGCGACCGCGAGTGAGTCCTCGCCAAGCGCCGTCCGCAGCGAGCGCTCGAACCGCAGCGCGCATTCGCCGAGGTCTTTGCGCTGGAGCGAATCGAGCGCAGCACCCATCGCGAGCTCCGCGGCTCGGCTGCCGTCGGCCGGAATCCACTCGATCGCGACGAGAGACGTCTCGCGCGCCGGCAACGCCCGCTGCGAGAGGCGCAGCTCACGCTCTTCACCTGGGCGCGCGGCCGAGAGCTCGAGGAGCACGTCGCGTCCGATCGTGCGCACGCTGGCGCGCGCGATCGTCTCGCCGCGCAGGGCTGCCGCAGCCTCGACGAGCGAGTCATCGGCCGAGGCGTCGGAGAGCACCAGCTGCCAGCCCCGTTCGCTGCGCGCGAGCCGGAAGACGACATCGTGGCTCGCGCGCAGCTCGAGCCGCGCGCGGTCCGCGACTTCGAGCAGCGCGATCGAGAGCAGCCGCGCCGGCTCGCGCTCCAGCGCGATTTCCAGCGCCACAGGCGCTTCGCTCGCCACGAGCGAGAGCTCGCGCGCGACGTGATCCGGGAGCTCGGCGCGGATCGCGATGCGATCCGCTTCTCCGGTGCGCAGCGTGCTCGGCAGGCCGACCGCGAGCGGCGAGCGCCCGCTCGCGCGCCGCAGCTCGGCGCCGTCGCGCAAGTAGGCGAGCTCGAGCTGCGCGCCTGCGGGCTGTGTCGTGATCCGCAGGGTGCGCGGTGCCTGCGCGCCGCCGCGCAGCGATGCGAAGAATTGCGACGCGCGCCATGGCGGCGCACGGCCGGGCACCAGCTCGACGCGCTCCTCGCCCGCCGCGACGGCGGCGGATAGCAGGAGCGCCAGTGCGCCCACACGCGCGCGAAGCGCTCGTCGAAACATCGCGCGACCCTATCACCGGCAAACGGGCCGGCGCAGGGCGATCACTCGCGAGACGCGATCGTGCGCTGGAAATGGACGACGATGCCCACCGCGCGCGGGTCGTCGACGCTGCGCAGCCGGTAGATCACGCGCTCGGCGTGGCCGGCGCGCACCGCTTCCTGCGAGACCGCGTGGATCAAGCGATCCTGTGACTCGACCGGAACCCGTTCGACCGCGCGGAGGAAGCGCGGCGGATTCGCGAGCGCGAGGTCGACGAGCTTCTGGCGGAACCCCTGGCACTCGGGGTCGCTCGGCCGCGCGGCGCAGGCGCGCTGCGCACCGGACGCCTCGTCGAGCACGATCGGATCGAAACGCCGGCTGCTCTGGACGGGCGTCGGAACGAGACGAATCTCGCGCGTGAACGGAACCGCGGCTGACTGCGTCGCGAACGAGCTGTCCGCCGGCGGAACGACGGCGAGCTGCGGACCGGCCGGCATCGTGATGTTCACCTGTACGCGCAACGCGACCGCGGCGACGACCAGCAGCGCGGTCGCGCCCAACGCGGGCGCCCAGCTGCTCGTGAGCAGCGCGTGCGCGGCATCGCGTAAGCGGTCCCCGAATGTTGGCGCCGCCTCGCCGGCCTCGATTCTGGCAACGACGCGCGTCGCGAGAAACTCGGGCGCCTCGACCGGGCCGAGCGACCGTAACAGCGCGACCGTGCCGCGCAGCTCGGCCAGCTCGCCGCGGCACTCCTCGCAGCGCGCGAGATGCGCCTCCATGCGCCGGCGCGCTCGCCCGGAGAGCGCACCGTCGAGATGCGCCGAGAGCTGGCGCTTCTGCCACGCGTGCATCACGAGGTGGCCCCGATCTCGCGCGCGAGCTCGGCGAGCTCCTTGCGCAGCGCGTGGCGAGCACGGTGAATTCGCGACTTCACGGTGCCCTCGGCGACCTGGAGGATCTCCGCGATCTCGCCGTAGCTCAGGCCCTCGATGTCGTAGAGCACGACTGGCGCGCGCAGCGATTCGGGCAGCGCCTGCAGGCAGCGCTGCACGCGCGCACGCACCTCGCCTCCGCCGATCGCATCCTCCGGCTCGCGCGGCGAGGACGGCAGCGCCTGTCCCATCGCCTGGCCGTGCGCGAACTCCTCGAGGTGCGCGCGCCGGCGGCCCTGGCTGCGGCGGCGGTTCAGCGCCGCATTCACCGCGACGCGGTAGACGAACGTCGAGAAACGCGACTCGCTGCGGAAGCGGTGCCCGTGGCGATGCAGGTTGAGGAAGGTCTCCTGCGCGGCGTCCTCGGCGTCGTCGCGATCGCGGAGCATCCGCGTCAGCAGGCCGAACACCTTGCGCTGGTGACGACGGACGAGCTCGCCGAAGGCGTGCAAGTCTCCGCCACGCCAGCGATTGACGAGCGGCAGATCGGGATCGACCGCGCGTGCGTCGTCGGCTCCCGCTGCGCCGAGCGCACCCGGGCGTTCGAGGATCGGTTGCGTCACGAAGGCCACGCGCGATCTGACACCGCGCCCCTCCTGCAGTTCCCGGAACATCCACGCCAGCGCGCGGCTACGCCAGACGCCCGCTGCTCGTTCGCGACCTGCTCGCTCGGATTTGACGCGCGCTCTACGCATCCAACGCGCAGCCCCGACCGCAGTTGCGAAAGCTCAGCCGCGAACCGGCGGCTCGCCGGGTCGGACCCAAACGCCGCTCTTGCCGCCCGACTTTCGAACCAGGCGAATGGAGCCGACGGACATCCCGCGGTCGAGCGCCTTGCACATGTCGTAGATCGTGAGGCCCGCGGCGCTGACCGCGACCATCGCTTCCATCTCGACGCCCGTCCGCCAGTGCGCTCGCACCGTGGCCTCGACGCGCACGCACTCGCCGCCGGCGTCGGGCTCGAGCAGCACCTCGACCGCATCGAGCGGCATGGGGTGCGCGAGAGGAATCCACTCGCTCGTGCGCTTGGCGGCCATGATCCCGGCGAGCCGCGCGGTCGCGAACACGTCGCCCTTCGGCGTCGAGCCGCTGACGATCGCTGCGAGCGTCGCGGGGGCCATGTGCACTTCCGCGCGCGCGGTGCAGACGCGCTCACTCATGTCCTTGGCGCCGACGTCGACCATCCGAGCGCGTCCCTGTTCGTCCAGATGCGTGAGCTTTGCGCTCATCCGAGCGTCTCCTCGATCCAGCGCCAGGCGTCGGCGTAGACAGTCTCGCGTTCGGGCTCGTTGAAGATCTCGTGCCGCAGCGTCGGATAGCTACGGAATGCGCTGCCCGCCGACGTGAGAGCTGCCGCGAACGCTTCGCTCGCGGCGACCGGGCACAGCGGGTCTTGCGCTCCGTGCATGAGCAGCACCGGCGTCCCGATCTGCGCCGCGCGCCCACGCAGCGCTGCGGCGGCTCCCATCATCTCGGCGGCCAGAGAAGCCGTCATCGTGCGGATCACGAGCGGATCCGCGAGATAGCGCCTCACGACCTCTGGATCGCGGGAGAGGCCGTTCGCGTCGAGCCCGGCTTTCATCGCGAGCCGCGGCGCGATTCGCCGGAGCAAGCGCGCCAGCATCACCTTCGTTGGCGCTACCGCACGATCGGGCGCGAGCGCCGGGCCCGAGACCAGCGCGCCCGAGAGCAGCGGTTTGCGCAGCGCGAGATACGTGAGCCCGATCAATCCGCCCATGCTGTGCGCGACCAGCAGGATCGGCGTCGTCGGCTGCTCTTCGCGAACCAGCGCGTGGAACGCTGCGAGGTCGTCGAGAAACTGCTCGAAGCGATCGACGTGCGTGCGCGGTCCGGCAGAGCGCCCATGGCCGCGCTGGTCGTACGCGTGGACGGCGCAGCCGCGCGCGGCAAACCAGACGGCGAGATCGTCGTAGCGCCCGGAGTGCTCGCCAAAGCCGTGGACGACGAGCAGCACGCGGCGCGGGTCGTCCGGAAGCCAGGAGCGGCGGAACAGCGTGAGGCCGTCGGGCGCGGCGAAGGAGCTCTCGCTGCGTCGCAGCGCGCCCGCCGTCGCTTCCCCTCGCGCACTCTCCGCTGCCACGTTCACTCCAACCGACCTGGCTCCGCCTCACGTCTTCAGCTCTCTCCGCAATCGTTCGCGGGCGGCCTGCACGCGATTCAGATAGCCCGGGCCGCGAATGTTGCCGCCCCAGAAGTAGGCGGAAATGCCATCCTCTTCGCCGAGCCGGCGAATGTTGCTCGACAGAATCGCGCAGCCGGCCTCGACGTTCGCCTCGACCGTCGACGGATTCCCGGCCATGTCCATCGGCCGGATCATGTACGGCATCACCTGCATCAACCCGAGCGCTCCCTTCGGGCTGCGCGCCCACGGACGGCCCGAGCTCTCGACCTCGATCACCGCAGCCACGAGCACCGGATCGAGGCCGTACTTCTTGGAGTAGCGATCGACCGCCGCCTCGATGCGATCCAGCTGTCCCGGCGTGAGGTGCGGGTTCAGCTCGGCGAGGCGCGCCGTGACGCGCACTGGAGGCGGCGGCGAGGCGAACGCGGGCGCCGGCGCCGTGCGGATCGGGCGACCGCTGAGAAACAGCACCGAGAGCGCAGCGAGCGCGAATACCTGCAAACGGGTCATCGGTCTGACCCTCCCGAGCCAAGGCTCGTCCAATCCCATGGAAGTGGGGGGCGGCTGATCGCAACGGGTGACGCTCCAACCTATCGGAATGGCCTCGCGGATAGCAGCTGGAATCCGTCCCAACCTAAGGAACTGCGCAGCCACGGAGATGCGAGCACCCCGGCCAGGTGTTTGGGATTCCCCGCGATTTCGCTCGCTGATAGGATGAATCGCCCCGCGGGCGATCTGCGGAGGCGCTGCGATCGAGGTGCCGCTCTGAATCCGCCCGCTCGTTCGTCTCGATCTCGCGCCCCCGCGGACGACGCCGATGCGCGCGACGGGGTAGCCGCGCTCGCCCACGACCTCCGTTCACCGATCGCGGCGGTGCTCGGCTTCGCACGGCTCGCGCGCGAGGATCTCGTTGCGGGTGACTTCGAACGCGCGGCGGACCTGATCAACCGGATCGAGCGCTCCGCGGCCACGATGGACGCGATCCTGCTCGGCGCGCTCGGCGAGTCGGCGAACGACGTGTCCGATCCATCGCGCGTCGTCGAGCAGATTCGCGCCGAGCGGAAGCTCGAGCTCGAGCGCCGGCACATCAGCCTGCTCGGCCCCGCGGAATCGCCGCTGCTCGCCGTCGCTCACGCACAGCTCTATCGGCTGATGACGAACCTGATCGGGAATGCGATTGCGCACATGGGCGAGACGAGGCATCCGCGCATCGCCGTGGAGCTCGCTCGTCGAGACCAGATGGCATTGCTCAGCGTGCACGACAACGGCGTCGGCATCGCGGCAGAGCAGCGCGAGGTCGTGTTCGACGCTCGCCATTCGAGCGGCCGCAGCGGCGGCGGCGAATGCCATCGCGGTCTCGGACTCGCGATCGTGCGGGATCTCGCCGAAGGCTGGGGCGGGCGCGCGTGGGTGGACTGCCCGACCACGGGCGGCACGACGCTACGCGTGACGATTCCGCTCGCACGCTGACCGGGCGCCCAGGGCGCAACGCGCGAGATCGAGCGACGCCCGCGCGTCGACGCGCAACTTCACCTAGGTTGCCGCGCGATGTATCCCGTGCTGTGGGCGCCGTTCGGCTTCGAGATCAGCTCGTTCGGCGTGATGGTCGCGATCGGATTCCTCGTCTCGGAGCGCATCGTCGCGCAGCGGCTCGGCGAGCAGGGCCTGCCGCGCGAGCTGTCGTCGACGATTCTGCTGTATGCCGTCGTCTGCGGAATCCTCGGCGCGAAGCTCTACTACGCGGTCGACATGGCGCTGCAGGCAGACGCCGATGCGTCGGGCGAGTTCTGGCGTGCGCTGTTCAGCCGCGGCGGCCTGACCTGGTTCGGCGGCTTCGTCGCCGGCGTGCTCGGGGTGACGATCGGAACGCGGCTGCACGGAATCACGACGGGCGCCGTCGCCGCCGCCGTCGCGAACGCTGCGCCGTTCGGCCAGGCGTGCGGGCGCATTGGCTGCTTTCTGGTCGGCGACGACTACGGGCGGCCGACCGACGCTTGGTACGGCGTCGCGTTTCCGGAGGGCCTCCCGCCGACCGCGGTTCCGGTGCATCCCACCCAGCTGTACGAGGCGGCGTGGCTGGTCGCGATCGGCGTGTTGTTATGGAGGCGGCGGGCGTCGAGTCCGCTGCTGTTCGCCGAGTACCTGCTGCTCGCCGGCATCGGGCGCTTCGCGGTGGAGATCCTGCGGATCAACCCGCGCATTGCGCTCGGCCTGTCCGCCGCGCAGTGGATCGGCCTCGCGATGGTCGCGATCGGAGGCGCGCTCTGGCTGCGCGCGAGACGCTCGCGGCCGCCCCGGCACGCGACGTAAGCGCCCCGCTAGGCGCGCGCGGCGGCGAGCGCGCGCAGGCGCTCCGAGAGCGCCGAGGCGCGCTGCGCGAGCGCGACGTCGGGGGCGACGAGCTGCTTCGCGCCCGCGATCGCGGACGCCGCGAGCGGAGCGAGCTGCAGCTCGTCGTCCGCTGGAGTGCCGTCCGCCCAGCTGCCGAGCTGGTCGATCGCGGATTCGTAGCGACCCGCGAGATACGCGCTCATGCCGTGCGCGAACGCGCGCTGTCGCGCCAGCTCGCGCGACGCATCGCCGCGACTCTCCGCGGCTGCGAGCGCGCGGCTCGCCTCCGCGAAGAATCCGCTCTGGAGGTAAGACCACGCCGCAGCGCGCCACGCCGCGCGCGCGCTGCCGTGCAGGTCGGCGAGTGCGTCGTCCTCGCTGCAAGCGAATGTCTCCGCGAGGCGCGCTGCGTTCTCGACCAGGAAGCGCGCCAGCATGCCGTTGTCCGCGTGGCTGCGTAGCAGCACACGAAACTGCGCGGTGGTGCGCCCCAGTAGCACGCGCGATTCGGCGACGGACTCCGCGAGCCGGCTGCGCGCGTCTTTCACGAGCTTGTCGAATTCGCCGAGCAGCCCGCTCGCGTCGCTCACTCCCGACGCGCGCAGCGCTGCGACTTTCGGCGCGTAGACGTCGCTCTGGTACAGGTTCTCGCGCAGCTTCATCGCTTCGTGGAAGAGCGAGCCCACGGCGAGGTCGAACAACGCGCTCGCGCCGATCTCGAGCGGGTCGTGGTCGCCATCGCCGCGGAACAGCGCGTGGCAGCGCTCCTTCAAGCGGTACAGCACGCTGCGCTCGTCGTCTCCGACGAAACGCTGCACTTCGTCGAAGCGCAGCGAGCCGGCGGCTTCGCGCTCGGCGATCCGGCGCAGCTCGCGATGCACCGTCAGGAAATCGCGCGCGATGTCGACGATCGCCGCCGCGGCGCGCATCTGCGGGGGCCGGCTATTTCCGGAAGCGCGAGGTCTCGGCGGAGAGAGCGAGCCCTGCGGCCTTGTCGGGATGGATCGCCTTCGCGCGCTCGAACAGCTTCGTCTCGTCTTCCGAGTTGTTGGGGTCGGGCACGCAGCAATCGACCGGACAGACTTCGGCGCACTGCTCCGTCTCGTGGAAGCCGACGCACTCCGTACAGAGCGCGGGGTCGATCACGAACGTCTCTTCACCCTCGCTGATCGCTTCGTTCGGGCACTCCGGCTCGCACACGCCGCAGTTGATGCATTCCTCGGTGATCATCGTCGCCATCGAGAGCTCCTGAGTGCCCGCGCGCGCGGGCCCGGGCGCGAAGGGCGAGCAACATAAGGAAGCGGGTTTGCAGGGTCAACGCAGCGAATGCGCTCGCGATTCCGTCGCTGCGGCGGCGCGATCGGCGCGCGGAACCTGCTTGACCCGACTCCCCCCTCTTCTATCGTGGCTGCGATGTTTCGGGAATCCGAGCCCGCATGGGAGTGCGCATGAACGCCCCGGTCGAACGCGAAGTGATGGAGGTCGACGTGCTCTACGTCGGCGCCGGCCCGGCGACGCTCGCCTCCGCGTATCACCTCGTGAAGACCTGCGAGCAGCGCGGCCTCGAGAAGCCGGCGGTGCTCGTGATCGAGAAGAGCCGCGAGGTCGGCGACCACATGTTGTCGGGCTCGGTGGTCAACCCGAGAGCGATCCGCGAGCTGATGCCGGACTTCGTCGAGCAGGGCTTCCCGACCGAGTACGTCTGCAGCGACGACAAGACCTATCTGTTCGTCGGGAACGCCGCGATCCCGCTGCCGATCAACCCACCGATGTTCGTGAAGCGCGGCTACCACGTGGCGTCGCTCAACAAGATCGCGAAGTGGCTGGCCGGCAAGTGTGAACCGCTCGGCATCGACATCTATGCGGGCTTCGCCGGCGACAGGCTGCTGATCGAGGGCGGCAAGGTGGTGGGCGTGCGCCTCGGCGACATGGGCGTCGACAAGCACGGCAAACCCAAGGGCACTTATCAGGCAGGCATGGACGTGCGGGCCAAGGTGACCGTGCTCGGCGAGGGCGTGCGCGGCAGCCTCACCAAGCAGCTGATCGAGCGCTTCGAGCTCGAAGGGGAGAACCCGCAGGTCTACGAGACCGGCATCAAGGAGATCTGGCGCGTCAAACCGGAGAAGCACCGCCCGGGGCGAGTGATCCACGGCATGATCCCGTCCAACCTGCCCAAGTATTTCGGCGGCATGTGGCTCTACGACATGCAGGACAATCTGGTGTCGTACGGGATGGTCTGCGCGCTCGACGCGCACAGCCCGTTCCACGACCCGCACCTCGAGGCGCAGAAGTTCAAGACGCATCCGTGGATGCGCGACCTGCTCGACGGCGCCGAGCTCGTGCGCTACGGCGCGAAGACGATTCCCGCCGGCGGCCTCTCGGCGATCCCGAAGCTCTACTGCGACGGTGCGCTGATCGTCGGCGACGCGGCCGGCTTCTGTAATGCCGAGAAGCTCGCGGGCGTCCACCTGGCGATGAAGAGCGGGATGATGGCCGCGGAGACGATCGCAGACGCCATCGCGGCGGACGACTTCACGACCACCACGCTCGGCGGCTACACGGAGCGCTATCGCGCGAGCTGGGCGTACGAGGAGCATCGCCGAGCGCGCAACTTCCACGGCGCGTTCACGCTGGGCCTGCCGTTCTTCCTGCTGAACGAGCCGGTCCGCATGTTCTTGTCGGGCGGCCGCGGCCTCGTCGACGACATCGCGTTCGAAGCGGGCCACGAGGCAATGCGCAAGCTCTCGGAGCTGCCGCCGAAGCAGCGCGAGAAGGAGAAGTTCGAGTTCGACGGCAAGCTGACGTTCTCGAAGGAGCACCTCGTGCAGTTCTCAGGAACCGCGCACGAGGCGGATCAGCCGTCTCACCTGGTCGTGGCTGACACCGACTTGTGTCGGGACGTCTGCGCCGAGGAGTACGGCAATCCGTGCCAGCACTTCTGCCCGGCTGCCGTCTACGAGATGGTCGACGACGCGGAGCGCCCTGGAAAGAAGAAGCTCTTCATTCACCACGAGAACTGCGTCCACTGCAAGACCTGCGACATCGCGGACCCGTATCAGGTGATCACTTGGACGCCGCCGGAAGGCGGAGAAGGCCCCGACTACGCCGGCATGTGAGCCGCGGCGCGCTCAGCGCGCCGGGGGTGCGACGTCCTGCTGCGGGATGACGAGCATGCGCTGCGTTCGCCGCGGTCGCGGGTGGCCGCTGCGAAGCTCCTCGGCCGCGCGCTCGACCGCCTGGCGATCTTCGTCCCACAGATAAATGCCACGCGCCTCGAAGCTGTAGCCGGCGCCGGCGCGCTGAACGTGCGCGCCGCGAGTCCGTTCCATGTTTCGTCCTCTCTTTTTTCGAGAGGATCGATGAGAGCTGCGGCGCCGCGGTAACGGCGGCGTGGCGATTCGCGCAAGTCTCGGCCGCTGGCGGAGCGGGAAATGCGCCGCGCTCAGCGCGCGAGCTTCGCCGCGTGCTTCACGTTGCGCGCCTGCGTCGCGAGGATCACGTCCTCCGCGATGTTGGTCGCGTGATCGGCGACGCGCTCGAGGTTCTTCGCGATCAGGATGAAATCGACTTCCTGCGCCGTGAACTCGGGCCGGCTCGCGATCTCCTCGATCGCGGTGCGGATCACCGCGTCCTCGTCGGCGTCGACCTGATCGTCGTCGTCGAGCACGAGCGCAGCGCGCGCCGGATCGCTCTGCGCGAACGCATCGAGCGCTCGGCGCAGGATGCGCTGCGCCTCGTCCGCGAGCGTGCGCAGCCGCGGCGGCGTCTCGATCGAGGCGCGCGCTGCGAGCCGCTCGGCGGATTTCGCGATGTTGCGCGCGAGGTCGCCGATGCGCTCCAGATCCGCAGCGATCATCTTGCCCGCGATCACGTTGCGCAGGTCGTCCGCGACCGGCGCCTGCGTCGCGAGGATGCGCAGCACCTGGTCGTCGACCGCGATGTCGAGGCGGTCGAGCTCGAGATCGTCGAGCTTCACTTCGCGCGCGAGCGCGGCATCTCGCTGGAACAGGCTCTGCAGCGACTTCTCGAGGATCGCCTCGGCGAGGCTCCCCATCCGCAACAGCTGATCGCGCAGCGTCGTCAGCGCGGGATCGACCGGTCGCGTCATCGGGAGCTCCTCGCGTTCGTCCTGTGCGCGCGCATCAGCCGAACCTGCCCGTGATGTAGTCGCGCGTCTTCGTGTCGCGCGGGTCGGTGAAGATCTGGGCGGTCTCGCCGCATTCGATCACGCGGCCGAGATGGAAGAACGCCGTGGTCTGCGAGACGCGCGCCGCTTGCTGCATCGAGTGGGTGACGACGACGATCGTGTAGCTCTCGCGTAGCTCGGCGATCAGCTCCTCGATGCGCGCGGTCGCGATCGGATCGAGCGCCGAGCACGGCTCGTCCATCAGGATCACCTCGGGGCTGACCGCGATCGCGCGCGCGATGCAAAGGCGCTGCTGCTGCCCGCCCGAGAGTCCGGTGCCGGCATCGTGCAGCCGGTCTTTCACCTCGTTCCACAGGCTCGCGCGCTCGAGGCTGCGGATCACGATCTCCTCGAGCTCCGCGCGCGTGCTCGCGAGCCCGTGGATGCGCGGCCCGTACGCGACGTTCTCGAACACCGACTTCGGAAACGGATTCGGCTTCTGGAACACCATCCCGACGCGCGCCCGCAGCGCCACGACGTCGACGCCGCTCGCGTACAGGTCCCCACCGTCGATCGCGAGCTTCCCGTCGACGCGGCAGCTCTCGATCACGTCGTTCATGCGGTTGACGCAGCGCAGGAACGTCGACTTGCCGCAGCCCGAAGGACCGATCAGCGCACTGACGCGGTGCTCGGGAATGTCGAGGTCGACGTCGAACAACGCCTGCTTCTCGCCGTAGTGAACGGAGAGGCCGCGCGCGGAAATCTTCGGGGACGACATGTTCGCGATCACCATCGCCGCTCGAAGCGATTCCGGAGCAGCACCGCCGACAGGTTCATTAGCACGAGGAACGCGAGCAGAACGATGATCGCGGCGGAGGTGCGCGCGACGAACGCGCGCTCCGGGCTGTCGGCCCACAAGTAGACCTGAACTGGAAGCGCGGTCGACGGCTCCAACGGGCCGCTCGGCACGTCCACGATGAATGCGACCATTCCGATCATCAGCAGCGGCGCGGTCTCGCCGAGCGCGCGCGCCATGCCCAGGATCGTGCCGGTCAGGACGCCGGGCATCGCGAGCGGCAAGACGTGATGGAAGACGCATTGCAGCTGCGACGCGCCGACCGCGAGCGCGGCCTCGCGAATCGATGGAGGAACCGCGCGGATCGACGCGCGGCCGGCAATGATCACGGTCGGGAGCGTCATCAACGCGAGCACCATGCCGCCCGCGAGCGGGGCGGAGCGCGGGATCCCGAAGAAGCCGAGGAAGATCGCGAGCCCGAGCAGACCGAACACGATCGACGGTACGGCCGCCAAGTTGTTGATGTTGATCTCGAGCCAGTGCGTCCAGCGATTCTTCGGCGCCAGCTCCTCGAGATAGATCGCCGCGGCGACACCGAGCGGGAACGAGAGCGCGAGCGTGGTCAGCAGCGTCCAGAACGAGCCGACCACTGCGCTCCACACGCCGGCGAGCTCGGGCTCGCGGCTGTCTCCGGAGGTCAATAGCCGCAGCGCGAAGGAGCGCTGCACGAGGCCGCGGGCGGCGAGCGCATCGAGCCAACCGAGCTGCGCGTCGCTGAGCGCGCGCTCGTCCTCCGGCGCGTCGCGGCCGCCCTCGCCACGCAGCGCGAGGTCCGCCTCGTCCGAGAGCAGCGCTTCGAACGAGATCGCGCGGCCGATCAGGCCTGGATCGGCGAGCACGCGGTCGCGTAGGTCGTAAGCGGCGCCCAGGCTGACGATGCTGCCGAGCGCCCGCTTCTCGCGCCGCCCCGATGCCTCGGGAAACTGCGTGACGAGTGCGTCGCGCAGCAGGCCGGCGTAGTTCGCCTCGCCGATCCGCAGCGGGTCCCGCGTCCCGTCGGGGTCGATCGCGGCTTCCTCGAGCTTCACCTCGAGCCGCACGCGGTGCTCGAAGAACGCCGGCAGGCCGCGCCAGAGGATGCTCGCGAGCAACATCACGAGTGCCGCGATCGCCGTGCCGACGGCGGCGCCGCCGAGGCGCCGGAAGCGCCGCTCGGCGGCGTAGCGCTTGCGCAGCAGCGCGACCCGCACGTCACTCATACTGCTCTCGATTGCGGCGGACGACCTCGAGAGCGACCGCGTTCAGCGCGAGCGTCACGACGAACAGTGCGAGTCCGAGCGCGAATGCTGCGAGCGTCTTCGCGCTGTCGAACTCCTGGTCGCCGACGAGCAGCGTCACGATCTGGACCGTCACGGTCGTGACCGCTTCGAGCGGATTCGCGGTGAGATTCGCGGCGAGCCCGGCCGCCATCACGACGATCATCGTCTCGCCCACCGCGCGCGAGACCGCGAGCAGCACGGCGCCGACGACGCCCGGCAACGCGGCGGGCAGGACGACGCGGCGAATCGTCTCGGATGGCGTCGCGCCGAGCCCGAGCGATGCCTCGCGCAGCGACTGCGGCACCGCCTTGATCACGTCGTCCGAGAGCGAGGAGACGAACGGGATGATCATCACGCCCATCACGCCGCCGGCGACGAGCGCGCTCTCCGACGAGATGCTCAGGCCGATCCGCTCGCCGAAGCCGCGCATCGCGGGAGCGACGGTGAGCGCGGCGAAGAAGCCGTAGACGACCGTCGGAATTCCAGCGAGAACTTCGAGCAGCGGCTTCACGAGCGCGCGCAGACGCGGCTCCGCGTACTCCGCGAGATAAATCGCAGAGAGCAGCCCGATCGGCACCGCGACGCTCATCGCGATGAACGTGATCAGCAGCGTGCCTGCGAAAACCGGCACCGAGCCGAATGCGCCGGAGGAGCCCACCTGGTCCGCGCGAATTGCCGTCTGCGGGCTCCACTGCAGCCCGAACAGGAACTCGCCCAGCGGCACGCGCTCGAAGAAACGCGCCGCCTCGACCACGAGCGAGGCGATGATCCCAGCCGTCGTCAGGATCGCGACCCACGAGCTGAGCGCGAGCGCCGATCGCATCGCGCGCTCGACCGGCACGCGCGCGTTCAGCGACGGCATGATGCGCGAGCGCGCGAGCCACGCGCCGACGCCGCCGGCGAGCGCGGCCGCGGCGAGCGCGACGAAGCGCGCCGGCGCGTCGAACGCCGCCGCGACGAGCAAGCACGCGAGCGCCGGCAGCACGCCAAAGAGCGCGACGAAGTTTCCGTAGTAGACGGCGCGCGCCGGCAGGCGAACACCGCCGCGCGAAATGGCGAGCGCTCGCCGCTGGCCGAGCCAGAAGGCGAGCGCTCCGAGCGTCAGCAGCGTTGCGAGGGAGAGCGTGAGCATCGCGTGGATGCGCGGCGGCCGAACGGGCGGCCGCCGCGCGAGGCCAAGCTACTTCAGCGCGAACTGCGTGAGCGCGAGCGCGCTCTTTCGCACCGCCATGCGCTCCGAGTCCTCCATCGGAATCAGCCCGTGCTCGGCGAGGTAGCCGTCCTCGGACGACGCGGCGTCGCTCAAGAAGGCGGCGATGAATTCCTTCAAGCCCGGGACCTTCCCGACGTGGGCCTTCTTCACGTAGAAGTAGAGTGCGCGCGAGATGCCGTAGCTGCCGTCGGCGATCGCTTCGAAGGTGGGCGGGACGCCGTCGACGCTGTTGCCGCGCACCTTGTCCGTGTTCTCCTCGAGGAACGAGAAGCCGAACACGCCGAATGCACTCGGATTCGCGACGAGCTTTTGCACGATCAGGTTGTCGTTCTCGCCGGCCTCGACATACGCGCCGTCCTCGCGGATCGCGTACGCCACCGCCTTGAACGCCTCCTCGTCCTTCGCCTTCAGGTCCGCCAGCATCGGGAACGCCTTCGCGCCGCTCTCCATCGCGAGCTCGACGAACGCATCGCGAGTGCCCGACGTCGGCGGCGGCCCGAGCACCTCGATCTTGATTGCGGGCAGCGACTCGTCGACGTCGCTCCACTTCACGTACGGGTTCGGCACGAGCTTGCCGTTCACCGGCACTTGCTTCGCCAGGGCCATGAAGAGGTGCTGCTTCGTCACCGCGATCGGCTTCGCGCTCTTCGCGTTCGCGAGCACGATGCCGTCGTAGCCGATCTTCACTTCGACGATCTCTGTCACGCCGGCGGCCTGACAAGCGGCGAGCTCCGTGTCCTTCATCCGCCGCGAGGCGTTCGCGATGTCCGGCGTCGCGTCGCCGACCCCGCCGCAGAACAGCTTGATCCCGCCGCCGGTGCCGGTGCTCTCGACGACCGGCGTCTTGAACCCGCGCGAGCGCCCGAACTGCTCGGCCACAGCGGTGGAGAACGGATAGACGGTGGACGAGCCGACGATGCGAATCTGATCGCGCGCAGCCGCGGGGGCGGCGATGGCCGCGACGAGGCAGAGCGCGACGAGGAGCAGAGAACGCTTCATGGTTTCTTCCTTGGTTTCGAGTTTCGTGGAGGACGCTACGGAGGCGACGCGTCGCGACGATGGGCGGCTCGTGACATTCCGGTGACGAAGGCTGCCCTCGTCGCGCCGTCGAAGCTTCAGCGTCGCGACGTGCGTCGGCTCAGAACTTCACGACCACGTCGCTGCGCAGCCGGAAGCGCTCGCTGCCGGCGATCGAGGTCGCGAACAGCGGCGAGCTGTCGAGCGCGTCCGAGAGGAAGAGCTCGAGCGTCAGCTCGGTGTTCGAGAAGACCTGCCGCGTGCCGTAGAACGCCCAGCCCTCGCGGTTCGTGAAGCCGTCGGTGAGATCGCTGTCGGTGTAGAGCGCGGGCGCGAAGTCGGCCTCGAGCGCGTAGTAGCCGACGCCGAGCAGCGCGAACTGCTTCGGGTCTCCGACTTCGAGCGCGACGCCCCAACCGGTGTCCTGTTCGCCCTCGCCTGGAATGCTCACGGCATCGAGGTTCTTCGCGTAGTGCGCGTGCAGCAGCACCGGCCAGGCCGCACTGTGTGTCGAGCGCCCGTAGGCGCTCAGCTCGAGCTGGTCGATGCTTCCATCCGAGTTGTCGCTCAGGCCGACGTTTCCGAATGCCGCGTGGCGCGTGAAGAACGCGTCGTTGAGAGAGTGATAGGAGAACCACGTCGCGCGCCCGCCGAACGCGAGCTTCTCACCCGCCTGCAGCTGGCCGCCGCCCTGCAGCGCGAAGAAGTGCGGATCCTTCGCGCTGCCGTTCTCGTCGATCAGGAAGTAGCCGGCGTTCGCGAACAGGCTCGCGCGGTCGGTCGGCTGCATCGTCCAGCGCAGCGAGACGCCCTCCGGGCTGTAGTCCGGATCCCAGTTCATGTAGTCCTTCCCGTTCTTCCACAGGAACGGGTTGCTCTGCTTGCCGAACACGAGCGAAGTGCTGCCCGCGTCGATCGGGAGCTTCAGCTGGAGGAAGGCCTCGTCGATCGCGATCGTGTCGCGGTCGAAGTCGTCGCCGGCGCCGAGCGAGCGGTTCGTGCTGCGGTTCTCGCTCTCGCCCGACGCGAGCCGGAAGCCGGCGGTCAGCCACTCGTTGACCGGGACCGTCGCGCCCAGGCGCAGCCGATAGCGCGCGCGGTGGCGGTCATCCGGTTCGCCTCCGAGCGCGTCCTCGTCGTACCAGAAGTTTTCGAGCCGCGCGCGGAAGTCGCCCGTCCAGACGATCTTGCTGAGCAGCGAGCCCTGCTTCGTCTCGTATGCCTTGCTCTTCTCGACGAGCTCGCCGTAGCGCGCTTCGTCGACGATGCCGCGCTCCTTCAGGATCGCGAGCACTTCTCGGATCACCGCCTCGTCGGCCGCCCGCGCGGGCCGGGCGAACGAGAAGCAGCCGAGCAGAGTCAGAGCGGCGACGAACATGAGCTTCTTCACGAAAGCACTCCTTGTGTGAATTCCGTGTGGAACGGAACCGCACGCTAGGAGTGCGGGTGCGTCATCTCGCGGCGGACGTGTGACGAATCGGTGAAGTCAGGCCGCCGGGAGCACCACGGTGAAGGTCGTACCCTCGCCTTCGCGCGAGCTGAGAAACACCTCGCCATCCATCGCCTGCACGAGGTGCTTCACGATCGCGAGCCCGAGCCCGGTGCCGCCGAGATCGCGCGAGCGCGCCTTCTCGACGCGGTAGAAGCGCTCGAACACGCGCGAGCGATCGCGAGCCGGGATCCCGATACCGGTATCCGCGATCTCGACGCGAACCTTCCCGTCGCCGTTCGCGAGTCGCACTTCGATGCGGCCGCCGGGCTCGGTGTACTTCACCGCGTTGTCGAGCAGGTTCTGCAGCACCTGTTCGAGCGCGCGCCGGTCGGCGAGCACCGGCCGCGCCGCGCCGAGCAGGCTCGCCTCGAGCGAGCGCGCTTCGAGGCGCGGGCGCAGATCGCGCAGCAGCGAGCTGGTGACCGCGGCGGTGTCGACCGCCTCCAGCGCGAGCGGCAACGTGCGGCCCTCGATGCGCGACAGCTCGAGCAGGTCCTCGATCAGTGCGCGCAGCCGCTCCGCATTGCGCGAGATCACGTCGACGAATTGACGGCGGCGGTCCGCATCGAGCGACTCGTCGCGCAGCGTCTCGGCGAAGCCCTGAATCGCCGTCAGCGGCGTGCGCAGCTCGTGCGAGACGTTCGCGACGAAATCGCGGCGGTGGTTCTCGAGGCGCCGGATCTCGCTCACGTCGTGGAACACCGCGACGACACCCTGCAGCTCGCCGCGCTCGGGGAAACGCCGCGCGTGCATCTCGAGTAGGCCGTCGTTGGCGAGCGCGACCTCGATCGCGACCGGCTCCTTCGCGCCGGCCGCCTGTTCGAGCGCCTCGGCCACGTCCGCGCGCCGCACGACTTCCAGCACGCGGCGGCCCGCGACCTCGCCCCACGCGTCGAAGAGCTCGCGCAGCCGTGTGTTCGCAAGCTGCACGCAGCCGTCGGTCGCAGTGACGAGCACGCCCTCGACCATGCCGTCCAGCACGGCCTCGAGACGCTCTCGTTCCGCCTCGGCGCGCGCCGCGCTCGCGATCAGTGCGCCGTGCGCTGCGCCGATCGCGCGAGCGAGCGCTCCGAGCTCACCGCGCTCGCTGCGTCCGGGCTGCTCGCTCGGAAGCCCTGCGCTTGCGCGCTCGAGCGCGCTGCGCAGGCTCGCGAGGCGCCGCGCTTGCGCGCGCGCGACGACGATCCCGAGCCCCGCGGATACCGTGATGAGTACGGCAAGCTGCACGGGGAGGCCGCGGGACGAGACGACTTGCGCCGCGAGCCACGCACACAGCGCGATCGCGGCGACGCTCAGGCTGAATCGCGCGCGAGCGCTCATTGCGCGCACCTACTCCGCGAGACGGTATCCCACTCCGCGCACGGTCTCGATCGAATCGCCGGCCACGCCGAGCTTCTCCCGCAACCGCTTGAGGTGGGTGTCGATGGTCCGCTCGGTGACGGTGATGTCGGAACCCCAGACGTCGTCGAGCAGTCGCTGGCGCGTCATCACGTGCCCTGGCCGCGACATCAGCACTTCGAGCAGCCGAAACTCTTTCGCGGTGAGCTCGATCGCCTCGCCGTCGACCGTGCAGCGGTGCCGCTCCGCATCGAGCTGAAGGGCGCCGCGGCGGAGCACCGAAGTCTGCTGCGGCTCGCCCTCGGCTCGGCGAAGAATTGCGCGCACGCGCAGCACGAGCTCGCGCGGGCTGAACGGCTTCGTCACGTAGTCGTCGGCGCCGAGCTCGAATCCGACGACGCGATCCACCTCGTCCCCTCGCGCGGTGAGCATCAGGATCGGAAGCTCGCGCAGCTTCGGATCGGAGCGCACCTCGCGGCACACGTCCGTCCCTGAGAGGTCGGGCAGCATCAGGTCGAGCACCACGAGCGCCGGGCGTGCGCGCCGGATCGCGTCGAGGCCGGCCCTTCCGGAATGTGCAACTTCGACCGCGAAGCCGGCCTGCGCCAGATGGAAGCGCACGAGCTCTGCGAGATCGGGCTCGTCTTCGACGATCAGCACGGTGGAGGGCATGTCCGCAATCTATCGGCAAGCGAAGGCGCCGTGCAGGCGGGGCATCTCGCCTTCTCCGCTTCTTCACCGCTGCGTCACCGAGCTGTGTAGGTGGCGCCGTGTGCGGAGCGTCACCAAACCGGCCGGCTCCTCGGCCGATGCAGCTGCCGTGCGGCCGCTCACGAATGCGCGCCGATCGGGAGACTGCGATGAAGACTCTGGCTCGACTTCTCATGCTGGGTGCAGTGGTGTGCGCGTCCGTAGCGGTGAGCGCCAGCGAGCCCGCGTCGATCGCGCCCAGCGATCCGGCGCTCGCGAAGGCAGAGGCTTCGTTTCAGACCTTCGCTTCGGAGTGGATGCGCAAGATGGCGGCGGCAGAAGCGCACGAGAAGGCGAAGGCCGGCGGCGGTGCGTACCGTGGCTACGACGACGCCTTCAAGATCGAGCTGAAGCCGACGGGCAGCCCCACCGCGCCGTACGTCGGGCTGCTGCGTTATCAGGAACATCAGTGCGCGTCCGGCGGCGGCGCGAGCTGCAAGGTCACGAGCACTACCGCGGTGACCGAGATCTTCCGCTTCCAAGCCGGGCGTTGGGTCTACTGACGCGCGGATGAACTGGGCGGCGCTGCGCCGGGCAGCGCCGAAAGGGCGTCGAGCAGCACGGATCCGTTCGCGGCGCCGGGCCACCAGTACAGGAAGCTCGACTCCGAGAAGGCTCCGCGTAGCTGCGCCGCGGCGCTCTCCGTGGTGAGCGACGCGCTCGCGGCAGAGAACAGATTCTCCCAGCGCTCTCCTGGGCGGCGATACACCACGAGGCGCGCGTCGCCCGTTACTCCGGCAGCCTGTTCTGCGAGCGCGATCGTCTGCTCGAGATCGCCGATGCCGTCGATCAGCCCGGATGCGAGCGCCTGCCTCGCCGAGTAAATCCGCCCATCCGCGAGCCGCTCGATCTCCTCGCGCGTCAGCTTGGGTCTGCCGCGCCCGACCACGTCGAGAAAGCCCGCGAACAGATCTTTCACGACGCTGCCGAGCTGCTCGCGTTCGGGCTCGCTCATCGCCCGAAATGGCGAGCCCGCATCCTTGAACGCGCCGCTGGTGAAGGTCTGGTAGCCGACACCCACCTTCTCCATCAGGCCGCTCGCATTGAAGCCGAGCATGATCACGCCGATCGAGCCGGTGATCGTCGCGGGATAAGCCTGCACTCGATCTGCGGCCATCGCGACGTAGTAACCGCCCGAGGCCGCCACACCCATCAGCTGCGCGACGACCGGACGACCCGTCTCGCGCTTCCAGCGCTCGACCTCGCCGTGCAGGATCTCGCTCGCGATCACGGTGCCGCCGGGGCTGTCGATACGGAGCACGAGCGCCGCGATCTCGTCGTCGCGCCGCGCGCGGTCGAGCTCCTCTCGCAAGCGTGCGATCGGACTCTCGGCGCCCGGCAGCCCCAACAACCGACTAGGCGCGCGCAGGCCGAGCGTCCCACTCAGGTCGACGAGCAGAATCTTCGGCCCGCGCTCTCCGCGCAGCAGCCGCTCGTGGAGATCGCCGCCGCCGGAGAAGAGCGGGATCTCGACGTTCAGACACGCGCTCGCAGCGAGCGCGATCGCGAGAGCAGCCACGAGTCGCGCCGCTCCCCCAAAGTAGAAGCGCGGAGCCAGGCCCCTCGACCTGACTCCGCGCTTCGCGACGCCTCTCACCCCCCCAGCTCGAGGCGCCACTAGATCCTGAGCCACCTCAGCTACAACCGCTCGTGGCTCCGCAGTTCGGACACTTATAGCACGCACCATTTCGCACCGTAATAGTTCCGCACTCGGTGCAGGTCGGCGCGTCCGCCTGATTCACGAACGTCGACCGCTCTCCCCTCGCGCGGTCGGCCGAGCCACCCGCGATCGCGACGCGTCGAATCTCGGCGAGACCGGTCGGCTCTGCGTCGGTCTCCTGCTCGTCCGCGGCGACTGACTCTTCCTGCAGGAAGCGATTCGCGAGATACCGGAAGACGTAGTCAGTCACGGACTTCGCCATCGGGATCTCGGGATTGTTCGTGAAGCCGGCCGGCTCGAAGCGCGTATGACTGAACTTGTCGGTCAACGCCTTGAGCGGAACGCCGTACTGGAGCGCGATCGACGTCATCGTCGCAATCGTGTCCATCAAGCCGGAGATCGTGCTGCCCTCCTTCGCCATGCGCAGGAAGATCTCACCCGGCTTCCCGTCGGCGTACAGGCCCACGGTCAAGTAGCCCTCGTGACCCGCGATCGAGAACTTGTGCGTGACCGAGTTGCGCGTGTCCGGCAGCTTCACGCGCACCGCGCGCCGCTCGCGCAGCTCGATCACGTTGTCCTTCTTCGCTTCGTCCTTGTCCTTGCCCGCGTTCAGCGGCTGCGTGCGCTTGCTGCCGTCGCGATAGACCGCGAGCGCCTTCAACCCGAGCCGCCAGCCTTCGACGTACGCGTCGCGCAGATCGGAAGCAGTCGCCTCGTTCGGGAGATTCACCGTCTTGCTGATCGCGCCCGACAGGAACGGCTGCACCGCGCCCATCATTCGGATGTGACCCTTCCAGTGGATCGAGCGCTTCCCGTTGGTGGCGCGGAATGCACAATCGAACACCGGTAGATGCTCGTCGCGAATGTGGGGAGCGCCCTCGATCGTCTCGTGGTCGTCGATGTACTCGACGACTTCCGCGACCTGCTTCTCGCCATAGCCGAGCTTCGCGAGCGCCATCGGCACGGTGTTGTTGACGATTTTGAGGAGGCCGCCGCCGACCAGCTTCTTGTACTTCACGAGCGCGATGTCCGGCTCCACGCCGGTCGTGTCGCAATCCATCATGAACGCGATCGTGCCGGTCGGCGCGAGCACCGTGACCTGCCCATTCTTGTATCCGTGCCGAGTCCCGAGCTCGAGCGCTTCGGCCCACACGCGACGCGACGCTTCCCACAGATCTGCCTGCACCCCCGCGGCCTGGACCGCTTCGGCCGCCGACTTGTGCATCCCGATCACGTCCAGGAACGAAGCGCGGTTGCGCTTGTAGTGCGAGAACGGCCCCATCGCCGAAGCGATCTCGGCGCTCATCCGGTACGCCTCGCCGCACATCAGCGACGTGATCGCAGCGGACACGTTGCGACCCTCGTCGCTGTCGTAGGGCAGGCCCTGACTCATCAGCAGCGCGCCGAGATTCGCGTAACCGAGTCCGAGCGGGCGATAGAGGTGGCTGTTCTCCGCGATCTTCGCCGTCGGGTAGTCCGCGAAGTCGACGACGATCTCCTGCGCGAGGATCGTGAGCGCCGATGCACGGCGGAAGGCGTCGACCTCGAACTCGCCAGCGGCGTTCACGAAGCGCATCAGGTTCAGACTGGCGAGATTGCAGGCGGTGTCGTCGAGGAACATGTACTCCGAGCACGGGTTGCTCGAGTTGATCCGGCCCGACGCCTTCACCGGGTTCCAGCGGTTGATGGTCGTGTCGTACTGCATGCCCGGATCGCCGCAGACATGCGCTGCCTCGGAGATCTCGCGCAGTAGCTCCTTGGCCTTCAGCGTTTCGACCACTTCGCCCGTCGTGACCGCGCGCGTCGTCCACGGCCGGTCGTCCTGCGCGGCGCGCATGAACTCGTCCGTGACCCGGACGGAGTGGTTCGCGTTCTGGAAGAACACCGAGTCGTAGGCGCCGCCCGGGACGTTGAAGCCGCCGTTGTAGCCGGCATCGATCAGCGCCCACGCCTTCTTCTCTTCGTCCGCCTTGCTGTGAATGAACTCGCGGATGTCCGGATGGTCGACGTTCAGGATCACCATCTTCGCCGCGCGGCGCGTCTTGCCCCCAGACTTCACGACACCCGCGAACGAATCGAAGCCGCGCATGAACGACACCGGGCCCGACGCAGTGCCTCCGCCAGCGAGCTTCTCCCTCGACGAACGGATCTTCGAAAGATTGGAGCCCGTTCCGGAGCCGCCCTTGAACAGCATGGCCTCGGTCTTCGCGAGGTCCATGATCGACTCCATCGTGTCCGAGACGGAGTTGATGAAGCACGCGCTCGCTTGCTGCGGCGTGCCGGTAACGCCCAGGTTGAACCAGACCGGGCTGTTGAAGGCCATCTTCTGCGTGACGAGCAGGTGCGAGAGCTCGTCCTTGAAGATCTCGCCGTCGGCCGGCGTCGCGAAATATCCGCCCCGCACGCCCCACTCGTGGATGCGGTTCACGACGCGACCGACCAGCTGCTTCACGCTGCGCTCACGCTCGGGCGTACCCACGTGGCCGCGGAAGTACTTCGAGACGACGACGTTGGTGGCGAGCTGCGACCAGCTCTTCGGAATCTCGACGTCGCGCTGCTCGAAGATCGTCTCACCGCGCTCGCTCGCGATCGTTGCCGAGCGCAGCTCCCAATCCACCTGGTCGAATGGATGGACGCCGGCCTGCGAGAAGAACCGCGGAAGCGTGAGACCGCGAGGCGCTCGCGTGCGGGTCCGCCTCTCCGAGTCGGGGCGACTCGTCTCGCTCGGCTTCGGGCTCTGCGCTCGCTCCGTCTCGCTCACCACGCTCACCATCCACCTCGACTCGCGAAGCTCATCGCGAAGGTCTTGCTGCCTCTCGTCCGTCGGTCTCTGTGGCCGCCGGCTTCCTCACCCGAGCTGGCCCGCTCTCGGGAGACGGAGAGAGGCCCCGGGTTGCCCCGGGGCCCCCGAATCTGGGCAGGTCCTCCTTCCCACCTCAGATTCCCTCCCTCTGGCAACCGCCTGTTTCGAACCCCCCAGGCCGCCAAAGAGATTTCATCC